>Ga0207694_10000789_pt1 | contig 28450 bp, 27 predicted proteins | sample KBSC34metaG_FD_184353 | JGI IMG/M metagenome (GOLD analysis project Ga0207694, IMG submission 184353) | Corn rhizosphere microbial communities from Kellogg Biological Station, Michigan, USA - KBS C3-4 metaG (SPAdes) (version 2) | ecosystem: Host-associated > Plants > Roots > Rhizosphere > Soil... | reverse complement strand
AAGCATATGCGCCACGTCCTTGAGCTCGTTGTCCCAGGCCGGGAAAGGCAGGCTGCCGACGCCGAGCGTGAGCACGAGTCCGAGGATGCTGGACAACATGGGCTTCGGAATGACTTCCTTTCCTTGCGCCATGGATTGAGCGTTCATGCTTTTCTCTTCTTGTATGTGCGTTCCTCGATGCGCGCAACGCGCGTCCTCGCCTCGTGCTCGCGCCGCAGCAGCGCGATGAAATCGTCGAGTGCGCGCGTCGTGCGGCGCAAGTCTCCCGTGCTCAGCAACTCCATGATCAGGCCGTCGAAAACCGCCCCGCATAGCGTCGCCATCGCTGCACTGCTTATGGATTCGGGCAAACGCGACGCGATGAACTCGATCCAATTCAGCGACGATCGATTCAGATAGCGCTCGTAGGTGCCGGGCACCCGAACGGCAATGAAATGCGCCTCGTAAAGAAGACGAAGGTAGGGCAAGTTGCGCTTGCCGCTCGCCCAACGCCAACAACGTTTCATTGGCGCCTCGCCTGCGACAAGCGACTTGGCCGAGGCGACTGCAGCGAGCGATTTTCGCAGGCGCTCCTGCACTTCGCCGAGCACCTCCTCGATCAACCCTTCCTTCGAGCCGAAGTGGAAGACCAGCAAGCGCGCGCTGGTCCCGATTCCGGCCGCCAGCGGGCGCAACGACAGGCCGGCAAGCCCGTTCTTCAGCAGATAGTCGATGGCGCGGTCAATCAGTTGGTCTTTGCGATCTCCCATGTAACGATCGTTACATGGAACAGTCGTTACAGTCAACACGAACCGCGAACTTCACCCGGGCGTTCAGATAAACCTCTCGTCGCTGAACGCGCGTCGCGTCGCATCAAATCGGATTGAACCGCGCTCCGACTCAAGGCGATCTACAAGTGTGTAGGCAGCGCGCCTCCGTGCACGCAGCAACGCCGATCACACACATCGTTTTGAGAGGATCAGACCATGAAAAGCTCAACCACAGCCATCGTTTCGGCCTGCCTGCTGGCGGCTACAGGCGCGTTTTCGCTCGCCGTTGCGGGTGGAGGCGTGCACAGCATGCCGACGAACGGAACGCGAACGCATCAGACGCCGACCACCACCACGTCGTCCACGGTACGCGGACCGGCCATGACCGGCCAGCCCAAGCAGTCGTGCGGAAGCGCGACGGCACCGAACACGCCGGGCAACGCTGCATCGGCTCCGGGTTCGGCCTTCAATCCGAACGGCAATGCCGGCACCCATTATGCGGGCCAGCAGGCGCAAAACTCGGGCAATACGGCGAGCGTCTCCCAGTACGACGCCGCCTGCTCTCACCAGCCGTAACCTCGGAGCAAGCAAATGGGGTCAGGAGCGGTTTTTCTGGCAGTGGGGTTGATGCCGTTTGATTGCAGTGTTCGGGGGACGGAGATAATCGACCGCGGTTGATTAGCTCCGCCCCTTTTTTCTTTTTGCCAGCGAGTCCGCAACCACCCAGGCGGCGCCGGTCAGGGCGACATTGACCGCATTCTCATTCCAGAACCAGTGGTTCGAAGGATCGCCGATCAACATCGGCAGGTGCACCAGCGGCGTGAACGCGGCGAACATCACGGTAAGCAGGATCGCGGCCAGGCGAGCCTGCACGCCCACGAGGATCGCAACACCTGCAGCGATGTGACACAGCCCGGTCGCATAGCCCCAGAACTCTTGCGTCGGCGGCAGCCATTTCGGCACCAGCGGAGCGGTCAGATCCATGTAGACGAAATGCGCCACGCCGAATACCAAACAGCAGACTCCGAACGCACTCTGGCTCCAGTGCGTAAGGCGCGATGCCCGACCGGCATCGATGTCGGCGCAGTCGGCGTAGAGGATCAGTCCGCCCGCCGCGATGGCAAGCTGTATGGCCAGGCTCTCATAAGGTCCGAACTGCGCGTAATGGGCGAGCAGGACGCGGCCATTCATCACCAGGACGACAACGAGCGCGAAGTAAGCGGTGAGCGCCGCGGCGGCCCGAGCCGTGGTCCGTCGCCACTCGACGCCCACTCCCGCGATCAACATGAAGGCAGCAGCGGCATAAGCGAGCGCTGTGCGTTCCGGGAAATCCTTCGGCACCGGCTGGCCCGGATGGAAGTCTCCGAACGCCAGGCACACCGCGCCCAACGCGATCATCCCCAAGCCATAGACGCGCCAGCCGAAAGCGGCTGTCGTGTTTTCCGCGATCAGATTTTTCGACTCGATTCGAATGCTCATTCGTTGCTCCTCAAAACGCGACGCTCGGGAGGCGCAGGCCTGGTGAGCATACGGCCCGGATTGGTGCCGCGAGCCGGATGGTAGCTGCGGCTTGCGGGGCAAAAGTTGCATCCCCTGCGCGCTCGCATACCCAACCGAGGTCACTCGACTATGCCGACTGCTGCGCGCTTCTCGCCGAGCGCGCATGACACTCTTACCCCAACTGACGCATGCCCAGACTGCAGGCGGGAATTCGAGCGGGACTTCGGATCAGCATGCTTTCGACCGACAATGGCAGCTTCACCGGTTCCCGGTAACTGTCGAACCCAGACCCGCTCGCTCGTCGGAAGAAACGAATGCCTACCTCGCCCAAGGATCCTGCGATGAAAAAATATCTGCTCAGCGTTTGCTATCCCGCCGGCAGCAAGCAACCCGCACCCGCGGCGCTGCAGAAAATCATGCGCGACGTCGGAGCCGTGCAGCAGGAGATGCAGGCGGCTAGCGCCTGGGTGTTCGGTGGCGGACTCGACGTCCCTAGCACGGCCAAGGTATTGCGCTACAAGGGCGACAAACTCGCGATGACCGACGGACCCTTCATCGAAACCAAGGAGCTGATCGGCGGGATCACGATCGTTCAGGCCCCCGATCTCGATGCCGCGCTTGAATGGGGTCGCAAGCTCGCGCTGGCGACGACGACTCCGATCGAAGTGCGCCCTTTTTTCTAGCGGACAAACTGAATCGGCAGCCCAAACTTCGTAACTCAATGCGCGGCGAACATCGTCGAAGAATCGCCGCGAGCGCGGTCGAGGCGCGCGACGCCAGCCGACGAATGCGCGCGCAGATAGTCCCGGGCATGCGTCACTTCGGCCCGTGCTCCATCGGCCGCGGCGGTCTGCTTGACGAGCTGCGTGAAGTAGCCGCTCGCACGCGCGTCGTCGCCGACGCGTTCTGCCGACAGTCCAGCGCCGTATAGGCTGCGGAAGCGCGCGGGATAAATCTTCAGCACAGCCTCGTAGGCCGCGAACGCATCGCGCGGACGTTTCAACTCGAGCAGCAACGCGCCGAGTTGTTCGCGCAGCGGCATCAATGCGCCGGGCGAGACCGGATGCTTGCCGAGCGCGTCCTCGGCGTCCGCGCCCGAAGTGAGCAACGCAACTGCTTGCGCGTCGTGGCCTTCCGCATGCGCCAGCCACGCGTCGGCGGCTTGCGTCTGCACGTCGAGATGGCGGCGGAAGTAGTCGAACTTGATGTCCGTGGTCGCATCGCGCAATGCATGCATGCGCACGATCGCGATGCGCGCGCCCGCGAGGTCACCGGTGTGCAGGCGCCCGAGCGCGTGGCCGTACTCGAACATCGCCTCGGCAAACGGATACTTCGCCCACTGCACTCGCGCCGGAACGGGCGCGTTCGCCGCTTCCTGCCACGCTTCGCGCTCCAACGCATAGCGCGCAGGCACGGCAGCGAGCGAGTAGGCAGCGGCAAATTCGAGCGGCGGAAAGGTCTCCTTCACGCTTGTCGCGCGATCAAACACCGCACGCGCATCGGCGTCGCGGCCTTCCTGCAGGTAGGAGTAGATCAGATAGTCGAGCGCGTGCAGCTCTTCGCTCTCGGTCGCCGTGCGGCCGCGCAGCTTGGCATAGGCGCGCGACGCCTCGGCGGAGGCTGAGTTGCTCGCGGCCGCTTCGTCCCACATGCCCAGCCGGGTGAAAATGTGCGAAGGCATATGCAACGCATGCGGCACCCACGGCGCAATGGCGGCATACGCCTTGGCTGCGGCAAGCGCGCGTTGCGCCTGCGACGGATAATCGTAACTGTGGATGATGTAGTGCGCGATGCCGGGATGTTTCGGGTAGTCCTTCCACAGCCGCTCCAACAATTCGCCGGCTTCCTTCTGATGCGCGAGCGTCGTATCCGTCGGCGTCGCGTAGCCCACTGCCAGCATCGCGAGGGCGTGGAACACCTGCACCTCGACATCGGTCGGATAATGCTCGCGCAGCGCCCGCATCGATGCTTCGTATGCGACCACGCGCGCAGCCGTGCCGACGGGCCCATGGCACGACTGCCCAACCGGCACGGCAGACGTCGTGTCCGGCGTCGCATAGTAGATGCGGATGGCCTCGATGAAACCCCGCTCGCGCGGCGTCGCTTTCAGGCTGGACGCCTGCTCGGCGGCCGCCTTGCCGGCGGCGAACTCGTCGGGCAACGGCGGCGTCCAGATCGGATGCCACCAAGTCTGCGCAATGCCCCATTGCGCCATCGCGCAAGTCGGATCGCGCTCGGCGATCGCGGTGAAAATGCGCCGCGCTTCCTCGTAGAAAAACGAATGCAGCAGCGCGACGGCGCGATTGAAGTCCGCTTGCACTGATGCGTTGCAGGATATCGGGAACGTGACGGCTCCGGCGGAGCGCAAGTCGCCCGGCGCGGGCGCGTCCGCGGCCGCCGGCGATTGCGGCAGGAGCCAACCAACGCAAATCAGCAAGACCAGCCAATGACACCGCGACATGGCGCTACTCCCCATCACGCAATGACTTCCCCTGCACTAGGATACTGGAAGCACGAGAGCGATGACGGTTGCGCCAACGGGTTCGCAAAAGCGCCGAACCGCAACGTCCGATCAGGAATCCATCAGTCTCTCGATGTGGCTTCTTCGATCGCGAAATGCGGCAGCAACCAACGGCGCGTTGAGAGACCGCGGTTCTGATCGGGTCGAGTGCAGCAGAGGCGACAAACCCGCCAGCGGTGTGGGCAGCCGCGCTTCAGTCGAGGCGCAACCAGCTCAGGAACAGGTGTTGCTCGCGGTCTTCGGTCCGGTGACCCTCGCGTCCATCGATCACCTTGCCCCATGCGATACGCCTGCCCTCGCCGCGCGCGCTGTCCACTCCGACATGTTCCCCTTGCGGGATGGCAAAGTGGGTGACAAGCACCATGGTGCCGTCATCCTTCACGACTACCAGCGCGGGCTTGCAGACCGTGTTGTTCGTCGCCCAGCCTGAGCTGATGTGAACTTGCACTTCCTGCGGCGGCAGGCTGCTGCGATTGTCCAACCGCCAGTCGGCGGTTTTCTCGAGCAGCGACCTCAAGTGCGGATCGCTCCAGTCGACAGGACCGACCGGCGTGTCCGAGCGTGCCTTGTAGTGGCTCATACTCCCTCCTCGTTGGACGGAACGCGAACGCACGTGTGCACTGTCATGGACCGTCCGCTAGCGGCTACGGTAACCATCCAAGTGCATATTGTGTGATGAAGATAACAGAAATTCTGTCTAGCGGCGGAATTCTGTGATTCAGGACACCAAAAATTGGCCAGGGTGGTGCTGCCCGAGCAGCACCGGACCGCGGCGCATTCACCGCGCCGGTGGCAACGATCTCCGCGTCGACCATCGCGGGCAAGCGCGTTGCCGGGCAGGCCCCACGTGTGCAATTCATGTCGGCGAAAACCGTCGGCGAAAAAAACTGCGCGCGAACCTAGCCTGCTTTCTTGCCCTTTTTTCCTGAGGCGCTCCGGTCAGATCCGCGGGAACCACTCGTTCCATGCGGCAGGCACATGAGCATTCCTACATGCAGTCATCCATGACTCTTGCCACGGGCAAGTCGATGGAATTTTCCTCACGCTTGCGGCTCGGGCTTTTCTCATCGTTCACGCCGGAGTGCGAACATGACGCAACTCTCTCGCCGTCGCTTTCTCGCCAGCGCCGCGGCGCTCGGCGCCGTCGCCGTCTGGAGCCGCGCGATCGCCGCGCCTTCGCGAACGAAATGGCGCGAGCATCGCGAGTCGTTTCGCGAAGGGGTCGCCTCGGGCGATCCGACCTTCGACAGCGTGATGCTGTGGACGCGCTACACGACGAACGCCGCCCAGCCCGCTTCGCTCGATCTCGAAGTGGCCGAAGACGCCGATTTCACCCACGTCGTCGCGGTCAAAAAAACCACCGTCGCAGCCGACGCGGACTGGACCTGCCGCGTGCTCGTCGGCGGCCTCAAACCCGCGCGCGAGTACTGGTATCGCTTCACCGATGCCAACGGCAATGGCAGCCGCATCGGCCGCACGCTGACGGCCCCGGCGCATGATGACGGGCGCCCCGTGCGCTTCGCATTCGTTTCCTGCCAGAACGCGAATCTCGGCCCGCAGACGGCCTACCGGCGCATGATCTACGACGACCAGCACGCGGCACCCGACGAGCGCCTGGGTTTCGTCCTGCATCTCGGCGACTTCATTTACGAACTCGTCTGGTATCCGGAAGACCGGCCGCAAGGCTATTACGATCGCCGCATCCGTGAGCTCGTACGCTACGAGCACGGTGAAAAACATGCCGACTTCCATATTCCGACGACGGTCGACGACTATCGCGCCGTCTATCGCGCGTATCTCGCCGATCCCGATCTGCAGGATGCACGCGCGTACTTTCCGTTCGTGGCCATGTGGGACAACCACGAGTTCAGCTGGCTCGGCTGGCAGAGTCTGCAGATATTCGACGGCAAGACGCTGCCACGGCAAACGCGCAAAGTCGCGGCGATGCAGGCGTGGTTCGAATACCAGCCGGCACGCGTGAAGAAGCCGAACCCGTCGCTCGAACGTTTCGGCGCGCCGCACGTCGTCGATGCCCCGATCAATCGCTTCGACGAAAACGGCATGGGCCAGGAGCCGAACAATCTCGCCGCGCTCGCCAGCCTCACCGGCTATCGCGCGCTGCGCTGGGGCCGTCATGTCGATCTTATCGTCACCGACCAGCGCAGCTATCGTTCGGAGGATCCGACCGGCGACGATCGCGCGGATGTTTTCTCGAGCAAGGATTTTCCGAATCTGCTGCCGCAGGAAATGCAGGAAATTCTCGACGCCGGCCGCACGGCGAACGGCGGCAAGCCGCCCGCGACGATTCGCTACGGCGACAAGGACGTCGCGAACTACCGCAAAGACAAGCCTGCGCAAACGATTCTCGGCGCCACGCAGAAAAAGTGGTTCCTCGATCGGCTCAAAACATCAAACGCGACCTGGAAAATCTGGGGCAACACGACCGGCACGCTCGATTGGCGCGCCGATCCGCAAAACCTCCCTGCAGGCCTCACCAAGCCCTGGCCCGGCGCAGGCTACGCCGGTTTCGGCGGCGGCGATCACGGCAGTGCGTATGTCGAGCGAGCGCAGATCTACGACTTCGTCGCGCGTGAGGGCATCACCGGATTCGCCACGGTCGCGGGCGATCGCCACAGTTTCTGGGCCGGACTTGCCGCCAAGGCGTTGCCGCCGCAGAAATTCGAGCCGGTGGGCATCGCGTTCGTCACCGGATCGATCTCGGCGCCCGGACTCGTCGAATCCCTCGAGCACAAGTTTCCGAAAGACCACCCGCTGCGCCCGCTATTCGTTGCCGATCGCGGCGGCCCCAAACCGGAGCCCGCGGTCAACATGCTGCTGCGGCACGGCGTGCGCAGCTGTCTTGAATATTCGAAGAGCGGTGATATCGACAAAGCGCGGGCGCTATCGAATCCGGACAACGCCCCGCATCTGCGCTTCATCGACATGGGCGGGCACGGCTACACGGTCGTGCGCGCGAGCGCAGACGCGTTCGAGACCGAATTCGTCTGCATCCAGCGACCCGTCGAAAGCAACCCTGCGGCGGACGGCGGTGCGCTCGTCTATCGCGTCAAACACCGCGCACCACTGTGGAAGAAAGGTGAAGCGCCGCAGCTGGAACAACACATCATCGAAGGCGATCCGAAACTTTCGATCTGAGACCATCCAAAAATGGGCCGGGCTCGTTTAAGGACTGTGCGGATCAACTGACTCTTTTATCGTCGATCGAAAGCAAGCGCACACTCGCCTCGAATTCGTCAGTCGCGATCCTCGAATCCGACCGAGAGCATACCGACGTACAGCACGGATAAGGCATTCGCGTATTTTTTGTCGTCGCTGCGGTAGGTACCCTCGCCCAAAGGGAACCCTGAAGCATGCGCTCCATGCGTCAGGCCGATCGATTTCGGCGGAAAACCCCGAGTCATGGCGTCCAGCCGTCCGCCATGCCAGTCGATGATTGCGCCGCCGTAGTCCCAATCCAGTCCCGTGTAGCTGATCGGTGCGCCATTTTTCGCGACGAGTTCCGCGAGAGTGACGCCGACGCGCAGACCGTTGTCGAAATGCCAGCGCGATTTGTCGCCGATCACGCGGATCGAGCCGATGCCGCGCTGGTTCGCCTCGTCGGCGAAAAATATTTCCGCCCGGCGTTGCGGATCACCGCCGAACAAGACAATGCCGTTGAACTCCTCGCCCTCCGCACCGGCAAGCTTGCTCACGCGCACGTTGTTCGGACCGAAGCGGCGGCGCAGATTCTCGAGCGTGACTTTGGCGTGGAAAGACCCCGGCAGCAGATAGGTGCTGTCGGCGTTGAGATCGGCGGGCGTGGCGTCTTCCCAGAGTTTGACGCCCTGCAGCGATGCCGAGTGCCGTACTTCGTCGGACTCGCTCGCCACGGGCGGCGCCGCGATGGCGAACGAACACACGCAAACCGCGGACCAGCCCAGCAACCAAAGTCTCGGGCGTTTTTCGTTCCAGCTTTTCATTTTATCCCCCTGATATTCTGCGCGATCCATTGTCCAGGAAACCGGTGTCGGAAACTGGGGAAAGTCCATTCTGCTCCCCTGCTTTATTCCGATATGCGCGGGCCGGAGTCGATGTGTTGGTGCTTAGGGATAGTTTAATCCGCCCTGAGTTTCCCGCCCGCAGTTTCGGCCGGCCGAAAGCACGGTTGAATTTCCTATACCATGGACGTTCGTCGCTTCGGTTTCCGCCATCCGGACCAGCAATGAGGGGACACACGCCATGCGCAAGTTGTTCGTCCTGATTGTTCTTAACCTCCTCGGCCTCGCCTTCGCGACCTCGGGCTGGGGCGCCGCTTTCACCTTCAGTACCGGGCTTCCGGACGGGCGCATGGCGACCGGCTCGCAACCGAACGGGGTAAGCGTTGTGGAGAGCGAGTCGGCCGACGACTTTGTCCTCACGTCGCAAACGACGATCACCCAGGCGAGCTTTTACGGCCTGCTTCCGACGACACCCACGGTGTCGTACGTTGGCGTCGAAATCTATCGCGTCTTTCCGCAGGACTCGACGAACCCGCCGTCGGGGAACGTGCCGACCCGTGCCAACTCGCCTTCGGACGTCGCGTTCGACACGCGTGACAGCACGACCGGGAATCTCACGTTCTCCACCTCAGCGCTGGGGCCGTTTACCGTCGCGAACACCGTCGTGGCCGGCGGCATCCACAAGGTGCCGAACCAGACCAACGGCGGCACCGGCTCTGCGTCCGGCAACGAATACCGCTTCGACGTCACCTTCACGACGCCGATTGTGCTGCCAGCCGGGCACTACTTCTTCGTGCCGCAGGTTGCGTTGAGCAGCGGCAGCTTCCTGTGGCTCTCCTCGCCCAAGCCGATCCCCGTATCAGCCACACCGTTCAGCAACGATCTGCAAAGCTGGACGCGCGACGCCAATCTTGCCCCCGACTGGCTTCGCGTCGGCACCGACATCGTCGGCGGCACCACGCCACCGACGTTCAACGCCGCCTTTTCGCTCAGCGGCACGTCGGTCACGTTGATCGCCGTGACGCCTGCGAACATCACGGCGCAGGAAGGCGTCAGCTTCAACGGTCCGGTCGCGAGCTTCACCGACAGCGACTCATCCCAAAGTAGCGTTGCGAATTTTTCCGCGACGATCGCGTGGGGCGATGGCACGACGAGCGCGGGCACGATCACATCGGGCGCGACCTTCGGCGTGACCGGAACGCATACTTATGCCGACGAGGGCAACTTCACCGTCACCATCACAGTGACGGACTCCGCAAACCAGACCGGAAGCGCGACCGGCAGCGCGACTGTCGGCGAAACCGACGCGCTCAGCGGCACGCCGCTCACGATCAACACGACCCAGTTCGCTCCTTTCTCGGGCGCGGTCGCGAACTTTTCCGATACCAACACGGGCAACCCGGCGAGCGACTTCGTCGCGACGATCAATTGGGGGGATGGCAACACGACGGCGGGAACGGTCAGCGGCAGCGGCGGTGCGTTCGTCGTCAGCGGCAGCCACACGTATGTCAGCGGCGGGACCTTCCCGGTAACGGTGACCCTGAGCGATGATGCGCCCGGCACGGCGACGGCCACGGTGATGAGCACCGCGACGGTTGCGAGCGCGCCACTGCGCGAGGCTCCGATGCTTCGCGGGTTCGAACTGCTCGCCCTGACCATCGCGCTTGGTGCGTGGGGATCGCTGCTGTTACGGAGCCGCCTCGTGATCCGGAAATCGCGGAGCTGACAATCCCGTTACCGCAGATTTAGATCGCCGCGGTTACGACGATCTCGACCTTCCATTCCGGCTTCGCGAGTTTGGCCTCGACTGTCGCGCGCGCGGGCGCGTTGCCGGGCACGACCCACGCATCCCAAGCGCGGTTCATGCCGGCGAAATCCGCGATGTCGGCGAGAAAAATCTGCGCACGCAGAATGCGCGTCTTATCGCTGCCTGCTTGCGCGAGCAAGGCATCGATCGCGGCCAGTACTTCGCGCGTCTGCCCTTCGATGTCGAGACTCGTGTCCTCCGGCACCTGCCCGGCCAGATAGACGATACCGTTGTGGATGCTGGCCTCGGACATGCGCGGGCCGGCGTCGATGCGTTGGATCATGGGATTCCTGTCATTCGTTGCGTTGAGTGGACTGCACTGACCAAGTATTTGAAAGTCTACCCTGACCCCGGTTTCGTACTCCCCAGCAATCGACTGGCGATGTTCTTTATCACGGCCTTGCTTTCCGGGGTTACCGATGCGTTGGTAAAGACCACAGCGGCGCTGCGTTTCTCGGGGTTCATATAGACCGCCGTGAACACGCCGGGGTCTCCGCCCCAATGCTCCGGTCGCGTGATGCCATCCAATTTCGCGGCCATCCAGCCGAGACCTTGTCCGGTCAACCAATCAGGCAATCCTTTCGGCGTGTGCATTTCCAGCATCTGACGTTGCGTGGTTTCATCGAGGATGCGGTGGCCGGCGGCCGAACCGCCATTGGCGCAGGCCGCAACGAACTGGGTGAAGTCCGCTACGGAGGATCGCAGCATGCCTACCGACCAATCCGGAAAACCGACCGACGGAACCGGTTGGAGCTTGCCGTCCACCATGTCGTAAGGCGTGGCGCGCAGCGCTTCGGGAGTATCGCGGATCGTCCAACTCGTGTGCCTCATGCGCAACGGCGCAAATATCTGCTTGCGCGTCTGCTCGCGCATATCCTCGCCGCCGATCCGGCTCGCCAGATAGCCGAGCAGCGCGTAGCCCAGATTGCTGTAGCTCCAGGTCGTGCCTGGCGATTCGCTCGAAAAGCACGCCCGGGAGGTACAGTATTGTTGGCCGGGAAGCAGAAAACTCTTCAGGAAATCACCGATAGGTTGCGTCGCATCGGTTCCGCTCTGGCGAGAATCGTGCTTGTAGTACTCCTCGTCCGAAATGCTCGAAACGTGCATCAACAGGTGGCGGAATGTGATTGGAACGTCCGCATGGCTGGGATTCGCCAGTGCGAAATCCAAGTGCGGCGCGACCGGATCATCCAACCGAATCCGTTGCTGTTCGACCAATCGCATCACCATCGTCGCCGTCACGATCTTCGTCAGTGAAGCGATATGGAACATCGTATCGGTCGAGACCGGGCGGCGTGTCTGCACATCCGCGAACCCGTAGCCTCGTACCCAGCGTGCAACGCCGTTTTCGGCGAAACCTGCGGCCAACCCTGGGATGTTGGCTTTTTTCATTTCTCGCAGAATGAAGCTGTCCATGCTTTCTATCTGGGGTGCGCGGCCAAAGCACGCGCCCGCTGCCGTGGCGGCGAGGCCAGCAATCAGAAACTTGCGTCGTTGCGGATTCACATCCCACTCGCTGGTGCGCATTATTTTTGTCATTCCCGGATAGAAGAAAGCTTGAGTCTGTTAGACTATTATGTAGGCACCTACATATATGCAATAGGACAGAAGTCACCCTTGCCCTGAAAACCACGTCGGGGAAAATTCTCCTGAGAATCGGCCGAGACCTACAATGCGCAAGATCCAAGATCCACTCAGTCACGGCCTTGCATGCAGGCACGCGGAGGGAAGTCGTTTTCCATGAAAGACCACGTGCGAAAATATGGACCGGCCGCGATTGGCGGGCGCTTGCGCCGATTGTCTGAAAGCATCGATGAAGATGCCCGTCGGATTTACGCCGAGTTCGGTGTGTCTTTCGAGCAGCGCTGGGTAGGAGTGTTGTACGAACTGGTGCAAGACGGCCCTTTGAGCGTCGGCGAGCTAGCGGCGCGATTGGGGATCACTCATGTCTCGGTCAGCCAGACGCGCCAGTCCCTGGAGCGCGCGGGCATCATCACCGCCGAAGTCGATTCGTCCGACGCCCGGCGACGCCAATTGAAGCTGACAGTCAGCGGAGCCAAGCTCGTTCGCCAACTCAAGCCGCTGTGGCAAGCGCTTGATCGAGCCGCCGTCGAGCTGAACAACGAAGCGCAGGATGTCATCTCCGCCTTGGACCGTCTCGACGACGCTCTGGCTCGTCGATCTCAATTCGATCGCATCCGCGACCAGCTCAAGCAGACGTAAACCGCGGGGTCAGAGTCGACTCTACCGAAAATTCCTGCGCACGGCTGCGCTTGGCAAATATCGGACACATCTGCGATTCGAGATACTTCGTGCCGTTTCCTGCAATCGCGGACAGAGGCTATGGCACTCTGATTCCATTTAATATGATAAATCTTATGATATAAAAACGCTCCACAGACCTCCGATTCCGGGACTCCACTCGCGCCATGAAAAACTTTGTTCGGTTTGCCGCGGTTCTGTTTTGGGCACTGGCGGTTGGCGCCGCGAAAACTGCATTCGCGGCCGGTGCCACCGAAGCGCAAATGGTGGTGCATGTCGATCAGCCGGGGCCGGTGATCCATCGCGAAGTCTATGGCCAGTTTGCCGAACAACTCGGCCGCGGCATCGACGAAGGCATCTGGGTCGGCGTCGACTCGCCGATCCCGAATATTCGCGGCTACCGCAAAGATGTCGTCGAGGCGCTCAAAGCGATCCACGTGCCGGTCGTTCGCTGGCCCGGCGGATGCTACGCCGACGAATATCACTGGCGCGACGGCATCGGACCGCGCGCTCAGCGACCGGTACGACCGAACCAGTCCTGGGGCGGCGAAGACCGCAACGTGTTCGGCACGCACGAGTTCATGGATTTCGCCGAGTTGATCGGTGCGGAAACCTACATCGGCATGAACGTCGGCAGCGGGTCAGCGCGCGAAATGGCCGACTGGCTCGAATACGTGACCACGAACGGAAAATCGAGTCTGGCGCTCGAACGCAAAGCGAACGGTCGCGACAAGCCGTGGAAGCTCGACTATGTCGGCGTCGGCAACGAGGCTTGGGGATGCGGCGGGCACATGCGTCCCACCTACTACGCCGATCTCTATCGCCAGTTCGCGACGTTCGTTCGATCGTCTTCGGGCACTGCCCTCTCCCGGGTCGCCAGCGGCGCCAACGCGGACGATGTCGCCTGGACGGAAGGCGTGTTGTCGGTTGCTGCGGAGCTCATCGACGTATACAGCGTGCACTACTACACGCTGCCGAGCGGCGAATGGAAGCACAAGGGTTCGGCCACGGCATTCGGCGAAGCCGACTGGATCGCGACGCTGCGCAACGCCCTGCGCATGGACGCGATCATCAACATGCACGCCGCGATATTGGACAAATACGATCCGGCCAAGCGCATCGTGCTCGCCGTCGACGAATGGGGCACCTGGTACGACAGCGAACCGGGCCAGTCGCCGCTGTATCAGCAGAACAGCCTGCGCGACGCATTGACCGCGGCCGTCACCTTGAACATCTTCCACGCCCATGCCGATCGCGTGCGCCTGGCCAACATCGCGCAAATGGTCAACGTTCTGCAGTCGATGATACTGACCGAGCGCGAGAAGATGGTGCTGACTCCCACCTATCACGTATTCGACTTGTACAAGGTTTTCCAGGACGCCACCGCGTTGCCGTTCGAGCTGCAGGCACCCGACTACGCGCTCGGCGCGGTGAAAGTGCCGGGGCTGCATGCCTCCGCGGCACGCGACGCGAGCGGCGGCGTGCATATCGCCCTCGTCAATCTCAATCCCAATCAGGCCGCGGAGCTCAAGCTGCAACTGAAGGGATTCGCGCCGAAGCAGGTCAGCGGCCGGCTGCTGACAGCGGCCGAGATCACCTCGGTGAATACCTTCGACAAAGGCGGCACGGTGCGCCCTTCGACGTACTCGGGTGCCTCGCTGCAAAGTCAGGGAGCTGTGCGCGCGACTCTGCCCGCAAAATCGGTCGTCGTGCTCGATCTCAAGTGAGACTGCTCGATCACAAGGTCAGGTTGCGAATGATTTCCCAATGCGCATCCGAGGTCTGTCTCCACACGGTCAGGAAGTGTCCCGAGGTTGATTGAAGTGTTCCGTCGGCGGTCTTCCACTTCAGCGCGCTGTGGCCCCACTCGTAAACCAGGGCACCGGCCAGCTGCAAGCCGTCGTCGTCGAGTGAGCCGTCCACCAACGTCGTCCCGCGGGCCATTTTCCCGGCGGCGAATTTTTCGATGTCCTCGCGACCCGTGAGCACGCGTCCGTCGCGGGCGACAAAGATCGCATCGCGTGCATAGGCCATGGTCGCTCGATGGGCATCGCCGGCGCGCATCGCGACAACCCAATCCGCATTGACCGACAGGATGGTGCGCTTGGCGCTGGCGAGTATCGCCTCCTCGTTCGACGTCTGTGCATGGCCATCGGGCGAAGCCATCAGCAACGATGCCGCCAGGAACGCGGCCGCACATCGTGCACCACGAGGAAAACTACGGATTGCGGCGGTCGGCATTGCGGAACCTTCTCACAATGAGCGCAAATGCGTTTTGCATCCATTGCGGAAAGTCTGCTCTGACCCTGGTTTTGCTCTGCTCCCTGTTTGGTTGACAGAGAAAATTGAAACGCGCTGTTTTTTCGCGTTGCGACGCCTGTTTCGTAAACCAACCGCGGCAATCTGCGTTGGAACAACGCCAGCGCACAACATAGTTATTGCGTAGCGTGCGTTTCCTCGCACTCCAACCCATCTTCGTCGAAGGTGCCGCCGTGTCTCGTCGAACGTTTCGATTGCTTGCCTCTTTCCTGCTTCATGCCTGCATGGGCTTGTGCGCAATTCATCCCGCGGCTGCTTGCGAAGTCGCCGCTCCGCTGAACGCGATCGATCCGCCCGGCTTCTACGACGATGCGCCCGGCTATGCCGACGCAGTCAAGCCGATGCGCAACTTCATCGCAAAGCTCAACAAATCGGCCAATGCCGGTGATTGGCCATGCGCGCTCGACATGCTCGACGGATGGGCGAAGGCAGACGCATTGATGGGGCCGATCTCCGGCTATCAGGGCTACTACGAACGCTCGTGGGCGGGCACCGATTTCGCCATGGTGATCCTGCGCATGCCGACCGGCTTCAAGCAGGCAAATGCCGCCCGCTTCGCAGCGATCGACCGCTGGCTTGAACGCATCGCCGTCAGCACGCGCGACTCGGAAGCCATCAATCATCTGCACAACAATCTCGTCTACTGGGCAGGCTTGAATCTGGTAGCGATCGGGACGGTGACGCAAAAGCCGGAACTCATCGACTCAGGTCTGATCCGAACGCGCGAAGGCATACGCGACATCGGCCCTAACGGCGCACTGGAGCGAGAAGTGCGGCGCGGCGACCGCGCACTCCACTACCACACGTTTGCGCTCATCCCTCTGGTTTTCACCGCGGAACTCGTGCAACGGCGAGGCATTGACCTCTACTGAGAAAACGGCCATGCCATCGCTCGATTGGCGAACCTGGTGATCGAAGCCATGATCCATCCGGCCAGCTTCGCAAAGATCACGCCCATCAAGCAGAAACTCTTCCCCTGGACGCTGCAGGACGAACTGGCTTGGGTCGAACCCTACTTCGCCCGCACGAGAGATGCGCGGCTTCCCGCGATCATCGCGCCGCGCCGCCCTTTCAGCGAGTGGCGACTCGGCGGCGACGTCACCGCCGCATGGGGTGTGCCGGTTCAGTGAAGTCTCTTGCCACGAGCAACTCGATGGAATTTTCTTCAGGCTCTAGGCTCGGGATTTTTTAGGTGCACGAATCCACACTTGCTTGGGAATGCGCGAGAAGAAAGGCAGGCAGGCTTATTCTGTCGGCTGTGGTTTGAACCGGCGCACTTCCTGCGGCCAACCGCAGGCCACGGCGAGCTTGCCGGCCCACATCCTGGCCGCCTGCTCGTCGGCCACGTCGATCACCGTGAATCCACCCAGGTACTGCGGCGTGTCGACATACCGCCCCTCGGCGAACGTCAGCGTGCCGCTGGTGGCATCGGCGCTGAAGGCGGCATCGACGTCCTCCTCCAGCCCGCCGGCAAACACGTAAACGCCAGTCGCTTTCATCTCCCGTACGACCGCCATCGCCAGCGGTCCACGCGCGCGGAACCACGCTTCGGAATGGTCGCCGACCCATTGCTGGTTGAAGTAGATCAGGTACTCGCTCATGTCATTGCCTCGTGTGAGCGGCTCCGCGGCCGCCATCTTGTCCCGACGAACGAACACGAGGTGTCTCGACCCGGCGAGTAAAATGGTGTGCGAAACAACGAGGCGGAAAGGTCACCTTTTTCCCGAGGGCGACGCCAGCTTTGCCACCCTAACGAGGATTGCCGGAGCGCTCGGCGTCAAACTCCGAGCCGAGCCAGTTTGCGTGAAACGCAAGGCTGTGTGATCGCTCCGATCGGGAAAGTCTACTCTGACCCCCGTTTTGGATTCATATCTCGCCCTTCTTCGCGAACGCGGCGATATGTTCCGCCGCCCGGAACGCCAGCGCCTGGATCGTCATCGTCGGCTGGCCGCGGCCCGAGGTCACGAAACTGCTGCCGTCGCAGATGAACAGGTTCCTGACTTCATGGGTCCGGTGGTAGCGGTCCACGACCGAGGCCTGCGGATCGTCGCCCATGCGGCAGGTGCCGAGCAGGTGCGGACCGCCGGTGCCCGGCTGTACCGGTTCGCGCCAGACCTTCTTCGCCCCGGCCGCATCGAGGATCTCGACCGCGCGGTCCTGCAGGAAGCGCTGCAACTTGAGGTCGTCGTCGTGGTCGCGGTATGTCACCCGGATCGCCGGGCGCCCGAGCGAATCCTTGTGCGTCGGGTCGAGCGTGATGTTGTTGGTTTCCAGCGCGAGCGACGTCCCCATGCAGAGCGAGGTCATGTTGCGCGTGAAACCGTGGGCGAGATAGCGCTTGTATTCGGCGCCCCACTGCGGCACGTCGGGCGGCACGGTGGTCAGCGCGAACATCATCGGCGTCGCGCCGAGGAACGAGCGCGCATCGATGGCGCCGCCGCCGTAGAAGCCGCGCTTTGGGTCGGAGTCGTAGAAATCGTGGAGGATGCGGCTCGCCTGGACGCTCTTGTAGTCGTTGAGGGGCTCGTCGAACAAGGCGTGCGTGGCCGAGTCGCTGTTGTTCATCAGATATTGGCCGACGCGCCCGCTGCCGTTGGCCAGCCCGTGCGGGAAGCGCATCGAGGCGGACATGAGCAGCAGGCGCGGCGTCTCCGCACCGTTGGCGCAGAGCACCACGGCCCTGGCGCGCTGGGCCTGGGTACGACCATTGCCGTCGCGATACACCACTTCGCTCACGCGGCCGTGCGCGTCGGTCTCGATGCGCATGGCCGCGCAGTTCACGCGCAGCTCACAGCGCCCGCTGGCGAGCGCCTGCGGGATCATCGTCGCCAGCGTCGAGGACTTGGCGCCGACCTCGCAGCCGAAGCCCATGCAAAACCCGCAATGGATGCAGCCGGGCCGCCCGTTGTAGGGCTGCGACAGCACCGCCACCGGCGCGACCTGCGGATGCAGGCCGAGCTTCTTCGCGCCGGCCTCGAACAACACGCCGGAGGACTTCACCGGCATCGGCGGCAGCGCGTACGCCTTGCTGCGCGGCGGATCGAACGGCCCCGGTGCGCCGGACACGCCGATCTCCCAGTCGACCTTGGTGTAGTACGGCTCCAGTTCTTCGTAGCTGATCGGCCAGTCCTCGAAGCCCGTGCCCGCGATGGCCCCGAGCTTGCTGCGCTCCTTGAAGTCCACGGGATGGAAGCGCCAGAAGTTGCCGGAGAAATGCACGCTGCTGCCGCCGACCGTACGCGCGTACATCGCCGGCGGCGGGTCGTTTTTCGGCACCGCCACCTCGGCCGCCGTGTGACGGAAGGTCTGCACGTTGCCCTCGCCGCCGAGCAGCTCGTTGTTGAAGAAATACCCCAGCTCGTCGTGCTTGAAGTCCGCCCGCGTACGATGCGGTCCTTGCTCCAGCAACACGACGTCGAGGCCTGCGGCTGTCAACTCGCGCGCCATCACGCCGCCGGCGGCACCCGAGCCGATCACGACGAAATCGACCGGTTTGCGGATCGGGAATTTCGCGCTCATGGCGCGCCTCCTGCCTTGGCGTCGTAGAAGCCGAACGGCGGCGCCCATGTCATCTGGTGTTCGAAGCCGAGCAGCTTCCAGCCGGCGCTGTCGCGGTTCCCGCCGTAGCCGGGCAGTGCAAACATGCCGCCGATGGTCAGGAAGCGCACGGCGTTGAAGAACGGGGTCGCTTCGACGTCTTTCAGCGCCTTGACCTGCCGGTCTGCCGGCAGCGTCGCGAAGTGCGCCCCCGCGGCCTGGTTCAGCGCTGCCAGCCCCTTGCGCAAGTCTGCCGCAGCACCTTCCATGAAGCTGCCGAGGGCGGCGTCGATGAAGTACACGACGCCGGCTTCGTCCGCGCCGGGCAGTCCCTCGCCTGACGGAATGATCTGTGCGGCGATCGCGGCAAAATCGGCGGCTTCATCGGCCGCGAGGTGCTTGAAGGTGCCCGTGGCACGGGCCGCGTGGCCCTGCTCCGCCGCCGTGAGGATCGCGGGCCATGCTGCCGCGAGCCAAGCCGCGCCCGCCGCAGACTCGAGGAATTGCCGGCGTGAAAACAGATCTCCGCTCATCGACGCCCCCTTGCGCGTGAACGCGGCCGCAATCGCCACCGTACACCTGCATGGCCCGACAGATCAACAGGGTCAGATCAACGAACCGGGGTCAGCATGCGGCTGCTCAAGGCTGCGCAGTTCAGGAGGTTGTACCCCCGTTTCCACATTCGTCCGATCCGCGCAATGCCGATCAGACCGAACAGACCCGCAAGCAGCGGCAACAGCTAACGATCGAGTATCGGCGCGGGCGCCGCCGGCGCGGGAGGCGCGTCCGCCGTGATCGCCAGAACCGATGAAGTTGCCTGCGCGAAGCTCGCGTCACGCTCTCTACTCTACCTTGCGCACATCAACCTGCCGGCTTGATGATCCAGCAAGCCTTGGTGACGTCGGACGATCCCGGCTCGCTGAAGTCCGCCATGATCCGGTACGAAGCGCCGCCACCGACGCGGCTCAACACGCGGCTCCAGCCCTTCTTGCCCACGACCTCGTTGTATGACCAAACGCGATCGTCGACCTGCAGCTGACCAATGGTGACTTTGCCCCGCGATTCGGTGGACACCACGGTGTTGTCCGCGAAGCCCGACTTGCAGACGCCGTAGCCCTCACCGTTGTTCGCATGAGCCGACGCCGCTGCAACGCTGAATGCGGCCAGCACGGCCGCGAGTTTTTCCGTGCGCATCCCGGGTTCCCTTTTTGCCCACGGTGGAACCGCGAGGCACTACCGATGAACGGCGGAAAATAGCCGACAACCGGTAGTGATGCAAGGGAGTGATGGATTGTCAGGGTCGGCGCTATCGATTTTGTTCGATCAGAAAAGTCGACGCTGACCCCGGTTTTCGTTAGGCCGCTAAGCGATCGATATTCTCGATTTTTCGCCCAATCGCGCGTCTCGCCTCTTCCAAATCATAGTCCGTTTGCAGCCCCAGCCAAAACCGCTCGCTGGTACCGAAAACGCGGGCAATGCGTACGGCGGTATCCGCGCTGATGCCACGCTTGCCGAGCACGATTTCGTTGATGCGGCGCGGCGGCACGCCGGCCGCGCGGGCAAGTGCGTTCTGGCTGATTTCCATCGGAAGAAGGAATTCCTCCAGCAGCACCTCGCCGGGATGAATATTGGGCAGTGTTTTCATGTCAGTGATAGTCCAGAATTTCGACACCATGCGCGTCGCCGTCTTGCCAACGAAAGCAAATGCGCCACTGGTCATTGATGCGTATGCTGTGCTGACCTTTGCGGTCGCCTTTGAGCGCCTCCAGACGATTCGCCGGCGGAATCCCGAGATCGTCGAGACTCGATGCGTTGTTGAGCATACGCAGCTTGCGACGCGCAACCTTCTGAATCTCGCCTGGAAGGCGCCGGGAGGGTGTGCCCTCCCAAATCTTTTCGGCTTCCTTGTCGGCGAAGTCTCGAATCACGAGCCGACTATAACGGAACTCGTTATATAACGCAACCCGTTATACGATCGGGTGGCGTTTCCAAGCATCATGTATCCGCTGACCATCACAGCAGTAGCCAGGAAACCAGGGGCCGTGAAACACGTTCTGGAAAAATCGACTCTGACCGGCGGAGGCAAGTACAAGCAAACAATTACTCGGCCATCTTTCTTCGCGAGAATTGATCTGCCGTTTGCATTTTTTGGGATGATCTCAGTGCCACCCTCGGCGGCCGTTGAAATTCCCCTGACCCACATTGATGGACAGGCCCAGGCCGCCGGTGGGGTGATCGCAACTGCCGAGATTCTTCGTGACCTGGACAGCGCCGGTCTGATAGTTGCCGCTAACGTGGTTGCCGGCGACCACGCCCATGCCGACGCTGCCATGTACCTGCGGCTGCGCGTAGGTCGCGTCGTCGCATGCCGGCTTGCCTGAGTCTGCGGCGTCCACGGGCCGGTTGGCGGAATCTGCGGCGTCTACAATCTGGTTGGCGGTTGCATCGTAGTGCGTGTCCGGCGGCGTCGAGCTTGCAGACGACGGCTGGCCCGTCGCTGCCGCCGGCGCCGAGACAGCGGTCGCCTCGGCGCTGCGCGCGGGCGCGGTGGTCGCGTCTGTCTGTGACGATACGCTGTCGCGCGGCAGAGTCAGGTTCAGTGGTCTCGGTGCCGATTGCGCCCACGCCGACGTCGCCAAGATGCTGGCGGCGAGAAGGATGAAGTTGCTTTTGCGTGGCATGTCGCCTCCGGAATACGTTAATCGCACACGTTGCTTGGCCGACTCTAACGGATCGAGAGTTAATGGGCGCCAAAGGTCGCCACTTCAGGGCTAGCCAGCTGACCTTTTCCCGCCCGTGTTTCCCCTGACCGCTACACTGCTTGCCCAAGACCCACGTAGCGCCAACCGATGACCAAACCGATTCGACTGTCCAAACATCTCGCCGACCTGGTCCATTGCTCACGCAGCGAGGCCGAGCAGTACATCAAAGGCGGCTGGGTTTCGGTCGACGGGCGCGTGATGGAAGACCCGGCGCATCCGGTGTCGGGCGAAACGGTCACGCTCGATGCCGCCGCACGGCTCGAGGCCGTCGAGCCGGCCACGTTCCTGCTGCACAAGCCGGCCGGTTTCGACGCGTTCCACGGCCCCAGGCCCGCGACAGAACTGATCCAGGCCGCCACGCGCTGGCCTGACGATCCTTCCGGCGTGCGCCTGCTCCAGCGCCATTTCCATAATCTGACACCGCTGGTGCCGCTCGACACCGAAGCCAGCGGCCTGATGGTGCTGACCCAGGACGGCCGCGTGTGGCGCCGACTTACCGAAGACGGCGATGAGATCGAGCACGAATACGTGGTCGAGGTGAGCGGCGAGATCGCGCCTTACGGTCTGCGCAAGCTCAACCACGGGCTGCATTACGGCGGCCGTGCGCTGGCGCCGTGCAAGGTCAGCTGGCAGAACGAGATCCGCCTGCGCTTCGCGATCAAGGGCGCGCAAGGCGGCCAACTGCGCGACATGTGCGCGCAAGTTGGCCTCGACGTGGTGGCGATCAGGCGCATCCGCATCGGCAGGATCGCGCTGGCCAAGATGCCCGTCGGCAGCTGGCGCTGTCTGCCCGTCGGCGAACGCTTCTGAGGCGAGCGTCAGCTAAGCGCGCGCCTGACTCGGCCGGACCTACCCGCCACGCACGCGCAGCGTCAGTCCCTTGAGGAAATTGCGCAGCATCTGGTCGCCGCATTGGCGGAAGTTCTTTTGCCCGACTTGTCGAAACAGCGCCGACAGCTCCGGCTTGGACACAGGAAATCCCGCATCCACGAACACCTGGTGCATGTCCACATCCTTGAGCTCGAACGCCACCCGCAGCTTCTTCAGCACCACATTGTTGCTGATGCGCTTTTCCACCGGTCGCGGCGGCAGGCTTTCATCTCGTCCGCGCAGGTGGACGATCAGCCCGTCGAGAAAATGCGCCAGCACCGCGTCGCTGCAGGCGAGGTAACCGGGCTCATCTTCCTTGCGCAGGAAACCACGCACATCGTCGCGTTCGACGACGAACGACGAATCGGCCAGACGCGCGATCTCGACCACTTTGGGTTCGCTCAGGTCGAGCATGTAACGGATGCTGCGCAGGACGTCGTTGTTGATCATCGATCCAACATGCGGTCGGGGGATGCTGCGAGTTTAACGCACCGAGAAAGGGTCGGCAGAAACACGGAGCCGGTGGCCATCTACGCCTACGAGTTCCGCCTTGATTGAAAAGTGCACTCTGACCCCGGTTTTCCACATCAGCAAAAAAAAAACGAGCAGCGTGCAATATCAGAAAAGTCTACTCTGACCCCAGTTTTTCTCTGACCGACTCTGACCCCGGTTTGGAAGGAAAATGAACCTGACCCCTTTTTCTCGACCATCGGCTATATCCCGCCGGCAGAGGCCGAGGCAAACTCCTACCGGCAACTCGCCAGTCTGCCCGCCACCGTGGTGGCCTGACTTAAACCAAACAGCCTCCACGAAACCCGGGGCGGTTCAAAGGAGCCTTACATGCGCGCTTTAGCCAAGATCATCGCGGCGACATGCTTGCTATTCTGTTCTCTGGCATGGACACAAACTGGTAAGCCGCCCGCACCATCCCATGCGCAAGCTCAGAAACCGCCCATACCCGTCCAGATACGCATACCAACCCCTCCCACGACCTTCCGCGGAGATACGCAATGGCGCCTGTGCTACGAGATCTATCTCACAAACCTGAGCTCCGCCGCTTGGACACTGCAACGCATTGACGTGAAGAATGAGAACGGCGACCCTTTGCTCTCGGTTCAGGGCAAGGAACTCGATGGGGTGCTTTCGCATCCGGCGCTTCCGCCCGACAGCAAGGGCGGACGGGCAGCCGACATCGCCCCCGGCGAAGCGGTGATTGCTTACATGTGGATTGACCTTGCCAAAGGTGTTTCCATTCCCACGCAGCTCCAACATCAATTCGTTATCAAGAACTCCGGCGACAAGAACAACTATGAGGTGGACGCACCAGTGACAGTGGTGTCGAACAATCTGCCGCAGATTGTTCCTCCGCTGAGCGGCAAGAACTGGATCGCAATCAGCGCCCCGTCCAATTCCTCGGTTCATCGGCGTTCCGTGCAGGTGTTCGACGGCACTCCCCGGAGTGCGCAGCGTTATGCAATTGATTGGGTGCGCCTCGGCAATAGCGGCAAGACCTATCACAACGACAGGGGAAACAATCGCAACTATTACAGCTATGGCGCTGAGGTGCTGGCCGTTGCCGATGCAGTTGTCGTCGACGTCAAGGATGGTATTCCGGAAAATACTCCGCCTGGCGATTCCAAAGATGGCACTCCACCCGAGGTAAAGCTCGCTGTTGACATGACGATGGAAACAGTCGGCGGCAACCACGTTACCCTCGATCTCGGACGAGGGGTTTACGCGATTTACGCCCATCTTCAGCCTGGCTCCATTCGCGTCAAGCTGGGCGACAAGGTCGCGACCGGGAAAGTGATCGCTCTTCTGGGAAACTCTGGCCATGCTGGCGAGCCGCATCTGCACTTTCAGCTCATGGATCGCAACTCGCTACTGAACAGCAATGGTCTGCCATATCATTTCTCGGCATTCAAACTCGCCGGGCGGATCAGCGGAGACTCCGAGGGACAACTCACCGAAGCACCGATGAACCTAAAAGCGAACCACCTCCCAGCGCCAGAAGTCCACCACGGCGACATCCCCCTCGAAAACGAACTCGTGGATTTCGAGCCATAGGCTCGGCGTGAGCCGAATAGCATGAACAAAAGGGGCCAGGTTCATTTCCTGCTAGCGGCCGCCGACGGAAAATGAACCTGACCCCTTTTTCTCCCAGCGAGGCTGCCAGCCGCTGAACCCGCCTGCCAGTCTGGCCAACAAGACCTCCAATCCGCGCGGAAATCCAACTGTTCCGGCCGCCTACGTGCCCACCGGTTTGCCGCTAGCGGGCTTGTCGAAATGGGCCGGGAGCCTTGGCTTGGCGAAGAAAGGTGACGGAGCAATTTACCGTTTAAATCGAATAATTCCTCCGTCACCTTTTCCGCCTTTGATTCCGGTTTTTCACGCTGGTATACCGCGACGGTTGGGATCCACCAACCATTTCTTAATTGCCGCAACGAACTCCCAAACATCTCCGTCCGTCGGCCGTAGATACCCTGGCATATCTGGGTCCTCACCCATGCGGCCAAAAATATCTATGAGCCAGTTTGGTCCGTGAGTAGACGCGCCTAGATGCTTTAGCCAAGATTCCAGTTCACCGCGACGCACGACGAACAAACCATATTGAGCCAGACGGTCAAGAAGATTCTCTGTCGCTTCCTTATCCGCACTTGTTAGGAGGTCGATACCACCATCACGCTTCATCTCCTTACCGGTAGCGTCGAACTTCTGCTTAACCGTCGCGCGGAGTTGGCCTAGAGGCTGCTGCTCAATATCTGGAACAAAGCCGCTCGCTAAGAACTCAGTCCACACAGCACCGCCCTCCTTCAACACATCAACATCAACCAATCCAACCGCAGGAATACCAAGCTCACGTAAAGGGCGAATAATCGTCCGTACAGTTTGCTTATTCTGTGCGTTTAAGAAGAGGCAGTTGGGAATACCCCAGTCGGGGCGATATCGCACCAAACGCTCGTTGATCTCTTGATAGAAAGCTCGATCCGCGTCTGACTCCGTGACGACCACAAACTCATAGAAGAGGCCGGCCAGCACGCCGGTGGAACGCAATAGCGGGTTGCGCATCAAGCGGAGAATCTCTTGATTCCGCAACAGACGCGCGGTGGCTGCACTATTTCGGTACGTCAAGCGAATGATGTTGACCGGTACCCCTGATTGGATACAGCCCATTACGAAGTTAGGGCTGTGCGTAGACACAAAGACTCGCTTTTCGGAGCCGACGCCAGCGACCGCAATTTCCTTACCAAGTGTCGAAGCCAACGCCGGGTGCAGAAACGCTTCTGGTTCGTCGATAAGAAGTGCTACAGGATTTCCGGCGATGATCTCTGTGATCATGCCTGTAAAGGCCTTAACTCCGTCGCTCGCTTGATCAATAGGGAGCGCGGCACCGTGATATGCAACAGCCTCGTTCTCAATGCCGCGCTCCTCCGCCATGGACGTAGGCGCGCGCGAGGCAAGGCGGAGACGAAATTGCCCTAAGTTTGTTGGATCGATCACCAAAAAAAGACCAAAAGCATCGTGAATGATCCGTCGAACCTCCAATCTGAGAGCGTCATTTCGAAACAACACTTGAAAGCTCGTGTGAGGCGGTTGCTGCAAGTCCCCCGCAGATTGATCATTAACTAAGTTAATCCTGTTCCGTCCATCGAGAATCAGAGTGTTGTAGGACAAGTACCACTGGCAAAATTGAACGGATCGCTCGTTGCTCTTCTCCATGGCGATGACCATTTCGGATCGCAAAACTTGTTGCCTATGTCCTTTCTTGCCGACAAGAATATTGTTGGGAGGTATGGCTTCATTCGCTCGCGGAGCGAGTGTGACGGCCTCAATTTGGGTCTCGGCTTTCTCGCGCGATAGCTCGTCAAACTCCACATGCTCAAGAATCAGGTCGGTGGCACTGCGCTGCCCGGTACGGAAGAAACGATCTAGTTCTTGAAGAACTTTGCTCTTCCCGGAATTATTAGGGCCTACAAAGACCGTAATAGGCGTCGTAGAGAAAGCTTCGGGCTGAAGCCCTGGGACCCTGCCGAACTTTAAAGTTATCGCCTTTATCATCGGAAACCCGGGGATAGAATGAGAAACAAAACCGAGGTCAGAGTTGACATCACCGATGTTGCTCGACCAGAAAAGTCGACTCTGACCCCGGTTTGGCTGAGCCCGGCTCTGGAGACTTAGGCAAGGCTAGTGTCACCCCTTCTGAGTTTATTGATTCACCACTTTGCCCCGGCTCCGCAAGCGAGGCAGCAGGCCAGCGGCGCGGCTTTGGTTTATACCGTGATTTGCAGCTAGTTCTCCGTGAACGAGAGCTCTCCAAAGAGATTTCCAGACAGAGAAAAAGCAAAGCCACGAAAAACAAGCAACGGCAGGGTTAAATAACCACAGCGCTTGTTCGTAGAATGCCGTAAGGATGAGCACGAACACACATGCGCATAGCACAAATGCACAGCTATAGAGCGCAGATACGAGAGCGTCAAATCTCGCTTGTTCGGGCACGCTCTCAGGCTTTTGTCCTGAACCGAGATTTCCCAACAATCTGGGGAATATTATTGCGGCCCAAATGCCGAAAACAGTTACCACTACACCGGACATAGCAACTAGTGCGGCGAGAACACCTATCGTCGTGGGCTTGTCAGTGCCAGACGCAAAAATACTCGCGACGATCGCCATCGCAATTAGAAGCAGTTGGCCGAGCAGCTTAATCACCATTCTCCAGTGTTTCGGCAAAATCTCGCCCATTTTGCACGAGATATTCAACAAGGCTATCCACGTCTATCATGCCGTCGTCATTTCTTCGGACATCGATCTGATACTCACTTCGCGCAATTCCACCACTTAGCCAATGCACCTTTTGAGCCGCGCGCTTAAAGACAAAACCAACATCATTCCAAGAGTCGTCCCTGTCTTTCTCATATTCTGCGACGACCTGATTCAGCTTGTCAGTATCGAGCCTCGTTTTGAACTCATATTGAAAATGCATATCCGCACGAAGCCTATTGTTTGGTGCCCAACCAATCAATTGAAATGCCGAATCGAGAAACGTCTTGTGTTCCTCTATGACAGGACTTACCACTGCTCTGCGTATGATCTTTCGAATCGAATCAACGTTGGTGCGTATATAGTCCATATCGCCTGCCCTTCGAACCATCGTCGTGGCAAACTCGGGAACAATTCCTCTAGCAATGCGCCCACCCAAACCGTAGCCCCTGAGGTTTGTCCTTTCATTGTTCCAAATGCACCAATCAGAGTACCCTGCAAGAAACCCTTGAATGAATCGCTGGAACTGCCGGCTCCCATTCAGTCGCTGTTCGAACCTGAGGTTCACGACAATGTTCTGCACCGGATCTACATAAAAGTAGGCGGGGTAGCCAGGTAACGACAAAGCGTCAACTTGAACCGCCCCGACTTCCGCGTGACCTATCCGCGACGTCATTGCTACGGTTTGGACCCCTTCCTCAGTGTGCTCAAGCTCATTCCACGTAACAACCAGACGCGCATGAGTTCGACCAACCTTCTTCACGTCGAGGCAGAACGCGCGCAGAAATGTATCGTCTTCGTTAGTGGTATAAGTGCACGATTCCCCTATTGAATTCAGGGCGTTCGTCCACTGATGAAATGCCTCCAGCGTTTCACTGATTGCCGCGAACTGAAATTGGTCGTCTGCGTAGTACCCACACTTGTGAACCCTATATAGGGTGAGTGTTGCCCCTTCCATCCCCTTCTCCCATTTCGTGAAACGAACGATTTATCACATATTCCGCCGATACTCCCCACCCACATCGTACAACGCGTGACTAATCTGCCCCTCCGAGTTGTACTTCACCGCCTCCATCAACTGCGCAAACACATTCTCGCGATCGCGCGCGGCCTGCTGTAGGCGCTTCAAGCTCTCCGGCGCCAGCGCATTGCGATTCGCCCGATAAGCTTCGACATTCGCAATCTGCTGCCCCTTCTCTTCCTCGGTCGAGCGGATCAGCTCGATCGTCGTGGTGATATCGCCGCCATGCTCCTTCGGCAGGAACGTATTCACGCCGATCAGCGGCAGGCTGCCGTCGTGCTTCTTGTGCTCGTAGTACATCGACTCTTCCTGGATCTTGCCGCGCTGGTACATGGTGTCCATCGCG
>Ga0207694_10000786_pt1 | contig 28528 bp, 17 predicted proteins | sample KBSC34metaG_FD_184353 | JGI IMG/M metagenome (GOLD analysis project Ga0207694, IMG submission 184353) | Corn rhizosphere microbial communities from Kellogg Biological Station, Michigan, USA - KBS C3-4 metaG (SPAdes) (version 2) | ecosystem: Host-associated > Plants > Roots > Rhizosphere > Soil... | reverse complement strand
TGGACACGCGATCTGATCGCGCTCGTCGTCGTCGGCACGCTGCTTTCTGCCTGGCTCGGCTGGTTCTGGGCCGGGCGCGCGATCACGCCGGTGCGGCGCCTCGCGCAGCGCGTCGAAAGTCTCGAACCCTCACGCCGCGGTGCCGAGCAGCTTGCTTCCGGCTTCGCCGACGACGAGGTCGGCGCGCTCGCGAGCGCGTTCGACAATTACCAGGAACGACTCTACGGCTATGTACGCCGCGAACGCACCTTCACCGCCGACGCGAGCCACGAGCTGCGCACGCCGCTCGCGGTGATCCGCGGCGCAATCGAAGTGCTGCTCGATTCCGGCCAGTGCAGCGCGGCGATCGTCACCCGGCTCAAACGCATGCAGCGCGGCGCCGATGAAATGCGCGACCTGCTCGACGCCCTGCTCGTGCTCGCGCGCAGCGACGAGGCCGAGGCGAACGAGGGTCGCACGCCCGACCTCGACGATCTGGTCCGCAGCCTGCTAGCCGAGCGCAAGGATTCACTGCACGAAAAGCGTCTGCGTCTGGCCCACGACGGTGCGCCCGACATCGCCATCGCCGCACCGCAGAAGGTGCTGCGCGTGATCCTCGGCAACCTGCTGCGCGCGGCGACCCAGTTCGCTGACGGCGGCGTGCTGCGCGTCGAGGTGACGAAGGACGCCGTCGGCATCGCCCACGAAGGCCCTTCCGCGGCCGCGGAAACAGCCTCGCTCGACGTGCGCGAGCAAGCGCTCGGCCTCGGCATGATCCGCCGCGTTTGCGAGCGTTGGGGCTGGCAGCTCGAAGAAAACGTGGCCGCGAACGGCGACCACGCTTTCGTCCTGCGTTTCGATTCGCGGGCGCGAACGGCGTAACGGCTACGGCTTCGGCGGCGGCAGGCTCATGATCGACGGCTGCAGCACGTAGAAGACGATGGCGATCAGGATCAGGTAGGCGAGGAGGACAAACGTCCAGCCCATGTTGTGCCGGATCACATCGCCTTCTTTGCGCACGAAGCGGCTCGTCGACACGCCCACGCTCGCGGTCTGCGGCGCGACCGGCTTGCCGATCTCGGCGCCGACCGAGTTGAGCGTCGGCAACAGCAGCGCCGGCATGCCGAGCTGCGCGCCGACCAGCGCCTGGAATTTGCCGAACATCGCATTCGTCGAGGTGTTCGAGCCCGACAGCGCGACGCCGATAAAGCCGAGGATCGGCGCGACGATGATGAAGGCCGTGCCGAGCGAGGTGAATCCCTTCGCCAAGGAAGCGGCCATGCCGGAGAAGTTGAACACGTAGGCGAGACCGAAGATGAACACGCCGACCAGCAGCGCGCCCCACATCTGGTTGAAGGTCTTGCGGAACACTTCGCCGAGCAGTTTGCCGCTCAACTTGCCGATCGTCGCGAGCCAGGCGGCAACGAGGATCCACGAAACCAGAATCGCTGTGCCGCCGATCCATGGCGCGAAATTGAACACGGCGCTGACATCCGGCTTCGCTGGCGTGCACGTCGTCGATTGCGCCACGCAGCCGACGACCTTGGTCGCGAACCAGCTAATCTTCGGCAGCGGCGACCACGGCCCGGTCCACAGCGCGACGACGATGAGCAAGATCACAAACGGCATCCACGCCTGCAAGATTTCCGCGTGGCTCAGACCGTGATCGCGATTGCCGCGTGCGAGCGCCGCCGCGTCGAGCGGCACGCCGCCGTAGCCAAGCACGGTCTTCGGCTGCCAGACCTTGAGCAGGCCGAGCAGCGCGGCGAAACACACGATCGAACCGGTCACGTCGGGCAGATACGGCCCCATGTACACCGCGACCGGATACTGTCCCGCGATGTAACCGAGCGAACCGACGATCGCAAGCGGCCATGCGCTCAGCATGCCCTGCCGGCCCGAGACCAGATAGAGCAACACCCATGGCGGCAGCAATGCGAGCACGGCCACGACCGTGCCGACCGAACCCGACAGCGCGAGCAGCGGATACCCCGTCACTGCGGCGAGCGAAATGATCGGCGCGCCGAGCGCACCGTACGACACCGGCGCGTTGTTCGCGATCGCCGCGACGCGAATTGCATTGAGATCGGAGATGCCGAGCGAGATCAGGATCGGCGCCACCACCGCCCACGGATAGCCGAAGCCGACGAGCCCTTCGAGCAGCGCGCCGAAGGCCCAGGCGAACAACATCGTCTGCACGCGCACGTCGAGGCTGCCCTGCGCGATGAGCCAGCGGCGGAAATTCTCGAACAGTCCGGTGAGCGAGAGCGTGTTGAACAGGATCAGGCCCCAGAAGGTGATCCAGTCCACGGCCCACACGCCGGTGGCCGAGCCGTTGAGGTAGGCCTGCATGCCGATATCAAGCGGCATCTTCCACACGATGACGGCGAGCGCGAACGTCACCAGTGAACCCAATGCCGTGGCGATCCACGCCGGAGTTCGAAACACGGCGAGCAGAACAAGCAGAAAAACGACCGGAATCAATGCGACCAGGCAAGTCAGCGTGAGATTGCCAAGCGGATCGAGCACCTGCGTAAACATGCGGCCTCCCTCATGGGACGATGTTTGCAAAGTATACTTTTGTCTTTTTGCTGCGAAGACCGCGATGCAGCGACTGCCCCCGCCGTGGCGGATATACACCTCTTGCACGAGCTTGTCACTACGACTTTCTTCCAAGGCTGTCGCAGCTCACATTTCGGGTTTAGCATGCCGGTATGTCCGCCAGCAACGCCCGCACGGAGCCTGCCGCACTCGACGCGCGACGCACCGAACTCCGGCGCGCCCTGGCCGGCGTGCTGCCCGCGTCCTGCCTGCTGTGCGAAGCGGAACAAACCACACCGTTCGAATGCGACGGCCTGTCGGCGTTCCGTCAGGTGCCGCTCGCGGTCGCGTTGCCGGAGACCGAAGCGCAGGTACGCGAGGTGCTGCGCGTCTGCCATGCCTTGCGGGTACCGGTCGTTGCGCGCGGCGCGGGCACAGGGCTGTCGGGCGGTGCGATGCCGAGCGCGGACGGGCTCGTGCTGTCACTGGCGAAGTTGAACCGCATTCTCGACATCGATCCGCTCGCCTGCATCGCTCGCGTCGAGCCGGGCGTGCGCAATCTCGCCGTATCCGAGGCGGCCGCACCTTACGGTCTTTACTACGCGCCCGATCCGTCGTCGCAGATTGCCTGCTCGATCGGCGGCAACGTCGCGGAAAATTCGGGCGGTGTGCATTGCCTCAAGTACGGGCTCACTGTGCACAACGTGCTCGGCGTGCGCGGCTACACGATAGCCGGTGAAGAAATCGTCCTCGGCGGCGCAGCGCTCGACACGCCCGGCCTCGACCTGCTCGCCCTCGCGATCGGCTCGGAAGGCCTGCTGATGGTCGTCACCGAAGTGACGCTCAAGCTGATCCCGCGGCCCAAGGTCGCGCAAGTCGTCATGGCTTCGTTCGATGACGTGGTCAAGGCCGGCGACGCCGTCGCCGCGATCATCGCCGCCGGCATCATTCCGGCGGGCCTGGAGATGATGGACCGCAAGGCCACGCAGGCCGTTGAGCCGTTCGTGCGCGCCGGCTACGATCTCGGCGCCGAGGCGATCCTGCTCGCCGAAAGCGACGGCACGGCCGAGGAAGTCGCCGATGAAATTGCCGAGATCGAGCGCGTGCTCAAGACCGCCGGCTCGACCCAGTGCATCGTCTCGCAGTCGGAAGCCGAACGTCTGCGCTTCTGGTCGGGACGCAAGAACGCGTTTCCCGCCGCCGGCCGCATCTCGCCCGACTACTACTGCATGGACGGCACGATTCCGCGCAAGCACCTCGGCCGCATGCTGCGCGCAATCGAAGAGATGGAAAAGAAGCACGCACTGCGCTGCATGAACGTGTTCCACGCGGGCGACGGCAATCTGCATCCATTGATCCTGTTCGACGCGCACCGCGAAGGCGAATGGGCGCGCGCCGACGCGTTCGGCGCCGACATCCTCGAACTCTGCGTCGCGCTCGGCGGCACAATCACCGGCGAGCACGGCGTCGGCATCGAGAAAATCGGCTCGATGTGCGTGCAGTTCGTGCCCGCGGAACGCGACGCCTTCTTCGCCGTCAAACGTGCTTTCGATCCGGCCGGCCTGCTCAATCCCGGTAAGGCGATCCCCACGCTGCACCGCTGCGCGGAATACGGCCGCATGCACGTACACGGCGGCCAGTTGCCGTTCGCCGACTTGCCGCGCTTTTGACGACGATGGAAGCCTCCCTCGCTCGCCTACGCGAACGCATCGTCGCCGCCAACGCCGCACAGACGCCGCTGCGATTGCGCGGAGGTGGCAGCAAGGATTTCTACGGCGAAGCATTGATCGGCGACGTGCTCGACACGCGCGAACACGCCAGCATCGTCGCCTACGAGCCGTCCGAACTCGTGATCACCGCGCGCTGCGGCACGCCGCTCGCCGAGATCGAAGACACGCTCGCGCAGCACGGCCAGTGTTTGCCGTTCGAGCCACCCGCGTTCGGCGGCGGTGCGACGATCGGCGGCGCGATCGCCGCCGGCTTGTCCGGCCCGCGTCGCGCCTACGCCGGCGCCGCGCGCGACTTCGTCCTCGGCGCGCATCTCGTCGACGCGCGCGGTGAATTGCTGCGCTTCGGCGGACAGGTGATGAAGAACGTTGCCGGCTTCGACATCTCGCGCCTGCTCTGCGGTTCGCTCGGCGTGCTCGGCCTGATCGCACAGGTGTCGCTCAAAGTGCTGCCGCGCCCGCGCGAGGAAATCACCTTGCGCTTCGAGGCTGGCGCCGCGGATACGCTCGCGATGTTTCACCGCTGGCGCGCGCAGCCGCTGCCGATCACCGCCACCGGCTGGCACGACGGCGCGGCAACGGTGCGTTTGTCGGGATCGTCGAGCGCCTTGCGCGCTGCACGCGCGACGCTCGGCGGCACGCCGATGAACAACGCGGACGCGCAGGCATGGTGGCTCGCATTGCGACAACAGACATACGAATTTTTCCGCGACGGCGACAAGCCGCTGTGGCGCTTATCGCTGCCTGCCACCGCACCGATCGATATTTCCGATGGCGAACTGATCGAATGGTCCGGCGCTCTGCGCTGGCTGCGCAGCGATGCACCGGCGGTGGAGATTCGCGCGACAGCTTCGCGACTCGGCGGCACGGCGACGTTCTGGCGCGGCGCGCGCACGGCCTCGATGTTTCATCCGCTGTCGCCGATCCAGCTCGAACTGCACAAGCGCCTCAAGCGCCAGTTCGATCCGCACGGCATCTTCAATCGCGGCCGCCTGAGCGCGGAGTTCTGAGCATGGAAGCGCATCTCGCCGAGGGGATCAAAAGCACGCCCGACGGCATCGAGGCCGAATCGATCCTGCGCGCCTGCGTGCACTGCGGCTTCTGCAACGCGACCTGCCCGACTTATCAACTCACCGGCGACGAACTCGACGGCCCGCGCGGACGCATCTACCAGATCAAACGCGTGCTCGAAGGCGAAGCGCCGGGCGCGTCGACGCAACTGCATCTCGACCGCTGCCTGACCTGCCGCAACTGCGAGACGACCTGCCCATCGGGCGTACGCTACGGACGGCTACTTGATATCGGCCGCGCCGTGGTCGCCGAACGCGTGACGCGGCCCGCCGCGCAGCGCTGGCAACGAAATTTCTTGCGCTTCGCATTGACGCGACACTGGCTGTTCGATCCCGCCGTACGCTTCGGCCGCGCACTGCGCGGTGTGTTGCCGATGAAACTGCGCGACAAGCTTGCTCCCGCGCGAGACGCCGGCACGTGGCCGCGCGCGGCACATGCGCGCAAGGTATTGCTGCTCAACGGCTGCGTGCAGCCAGCGTTGATGCCGAGCATCGACGCGGCGACCGCGCGCGTGCTCGATGCCTGCGGCATCGAAGCCATCGTCGCGCCGAATTTCGGCTGCTGCGGCGCGATCGATTTCCATCTCGACGCCCACGCGGCCGCGCAGGCGCGCGCTCGGCGCAACATCGATGCCTGGCTGCCGCTGCTCGAGGGCGGTGTCGAAGCGATCGTCATCAACGCTTCGGGCTGCAGCGCGATGGTCAAGGACTACGCGCATCTGCTGCGCGATGATCCTGCTTATGCCGACAAAGCGCAGCGCATCGCCGCGGCGACGCGCGATCTCGCCGAATTCTTGCCGCCGCTGCTGAGTGCGCTCACGCCGCGCAAGCCGGCGACGCTGCCGGAAACGCTGCGCCGCGTCGCCTTCCATCCGCCGTGCACGCTGCAGCACGCACAAAAAATCACCGGCGTGGTCGAAAACATGCTGACGGCGGTCGGCGCCGAGCTCGTCCCATTTGCCGAGTCGCATCTGTGCTGCGGCTCGGCCGGAACCTATTCGATCCTGCAACCGGAATTTTCGCACCGGTTGCGCGAGCGCAAACTCGAAAACCTACAGCGCGGCCGCCCGGCGATGATTCTCTCGGCCAACATCGGCTGCCTCGCGCATCTCGAAGCGGCGGCCGCGGTGCCGGTACGGCATTGGATCGAATGGCTCGATTCAGCGTTGGCCCTTGCCGGCACGCGCGCGGACTGAGCTGCGCTGGCCGCATCGCTGGCGTTCGCCTTACACTCGCTAGCCTTCGATTTTTCGTTCGCCTGCAATGCCTTCCTCTCCCATTCGCGCCGGCCTGATCGGCTACGGCTATGCCGGCAAGACCTTTCACGCGCCGCTGATCGCGGCGACGCCGGGTTTGCAACTCGCCGGCGTCGCGTCGAGCGATGCGGCCAAGGTGCACGCCGACTGGCCGCAGGTCGAAGTCGTTGCAGATGCGCAGACGCTTATCGCGCGCAACGACATCGACCTCGTCGTCATCGCCTCGCCGAACGATACACACGCGCCGCTCGCCCGAGCCGCGTTGCGCGCCGGCAAGCACGTTGTCGTCGACAAGCCGTTCGCGCTCGATCTCGACGAAGCGCGTGCCGTCATCGCTGCCGCGCACGAGAACGATCGTCTGCTTTCGGTTTTCCACAACCGCCGCTGGGACAGCGATTTCCTCGGCGTGAAACAGGCCATCGCCGACGGTCTGCTCGGCCGCGTCATGCACTTCGAATCGCACATCGACCGCTTTCGCCCGGAAGTGCGTGCACGCTGGCGCGAAGGCGCGGGGCCGGGCGCTGGGTTGTGGTTTGATCTCGGCCCGCATCTGATCGATCAAGCACTGCAGCTGTTCGGCCTACCCGAGCGCGTGCAGGCGAATTTCGCACGCCAGCGCACCGGCGCGCTCAGCGATGACTGGGCGCATGTCGTCCTCGACTACACCGGCGGCCTGCGCGCGATTCTGCACGCGAGCATGCTCGTCGCCGGCGGCAGCCCGCGTTTCGTCGTGCACGGCGAGCGCGGCAGCCTGATCAAGCGCGATGCGGATCGGCAGGAAGCCAAACTCAAGGCCGGCGTCGTGCCAGGAACAGACGATTGGGGCGTCGATCCCGATGCGATGCTGCTCCATGAGGGCGACGCGGCACCACGCCGCATACTCGCGCCGCGCGGCGATCAGCGGCAGTATTACATCGGCATCGAACGCGCGATGCGCGGACTCGGCCCCAACCCGGTCACGCCCGACGAAGCGCTCGCGGTGATGAACATACTCGAAACAGCACAACGTTCGGCACGCGAGGGCCGTTCACGGCCGGTCGCGCCGCTTACGCCAAGCTAACGTCCACGATGTTAGCGTGTGCAAGCCGTTCGCGGTTTTGCCGGTCGTCTTGCACGTGATGCGAATTTTCGCCGCTGCGTTTGCTTCGCTCCTTACCGTGTCCGTCGCGCACGCGGCGGCGGTCGCGGACGAGCATCTCGAAGTCGAACTCGTCAGCGCACGCAGCGCACTCGTGCCCGGGCAGACGGCATGGCTCGGCCTGCGGCTCAAACATGCACCGCAGTGGCATACGTACTGGATCAACCCCGGCGATTCCGGCCTGCCGACCAGGCTTGCCTGGACGCTGCCCGCGGGCTACACCGCCGGCGACATCGCCTGGCCGACGCCGAAGCGGTTCGATCTCGGCGAGCTGACCAATTTCGGTTACGACGGAGAAGCATTGCTGCCGGTGCCGATCAAGGTGCCGGCAGACGCTGCCATCGCCACGCGAGCGCATTTTGCGGTCGAGGCGAAGTGGCTCGTTTGTCACGAGGAATGCATCCCCGGCAAGGCGACGCTGACGCTCGATCTGCCGATCGCGCAGACGGCTGCTGATGCGCCCTATCGCCAGCTTTTTGCCGATGCGCGCGCATCGCAACCGCAACCCGCGCCGTGGCCTGCACAGGCCAGACTCGCCGGCGACCGCATCGAGATTGTCGTGCGCGGCACGAATCTGCCTGACGTCCCGCGCGATTGTTTCGCGGTGCAAACCCGCGTCGTCGCCAAGGCGCCGCCGCATATCGAAGCGCGTAACGGCGAACTTCTGCTGACCTTCGCCAAGAGCGACTATTTCACCGCCATGCCGAAGCAATTCGATCTCGTGCTGCTTGACCGCAACGCGCGCAGTTGGCTGCTCCACGCGGATTCCGCAGAACAGGCCACCCCTCCCATCACACCCCGCTAGAGGAGACACCGACCATGTCTTTGCGCATCTCCATCCTCGCCGCCTTCACTGCAGCCGTCGTCGGTTCCGGCGCCTTCGCTGCCGTCACGGCCGGCAGCGCCGCGCCGGATTTCTCGCTGCCCGACGCGAACGGCAAGACGCAAACGCTTTCGCAATACAAAGGCAAAACCGTCGTGCTCGAATGGAACAACCCCGGCTGCCCGTTCGTGCAGAAGCACTACTCGAGCGGCAACATTCCCAAACAACAGGCCGATGCGACGGCCGCCGGTGTGGTCTGGCTGACGATCAACTCGGGCGCAACCGGCAAGCAAGGCCATCTCGACACGCAAGGCGCGCAGGCCTTCATTGCCCAATACCACGCCGCGCCGAGCGCCTACCTGTTCGACGGCGACGGCAAGGTCGGCCATCTCTACGGCGCGAAGACGACGCCGCACATGTACATCATCGATGCCGGCGGCACGCTGCGCTACATGGGCGGCATCGATTCGATTCCGAGCGCAGACAAGGACGACCTCGCCAAAGCAACGCAGTACGTGCCGCAGGCGCTCGCCGAACTGAAAGCCGGCAAGCCGGTCAGCGTGGCGACATCGGAGCCGTACGGCTGCGGCGTGAAATACGGGCCGTAGCGCGCCGCACGGCGACTCAGGATTCCGCCTCCGCGGGGACTACGACCGCCGGCGCGCGCAACGGCTCGGGGTGGCCGACACGCGCGACCCAGAACATGGCGAACATGGTCAGCGCGACCGCGATCCAGCCATTCGTCTCGTAGCCGACGAGGGTATTGCCCGGGCCGATGTCGAGTAGCATGCCGCCGACCCACGAACCCAAACCCACGCCGAGCGACTGTATCGCGGTCGTGATGCTCATGAACGCGCCGCGTTGTGCGGGCTCGGGCACGGTCGTGAGCAGCGCCTGCATCGGAATGAAGCGGCCCGATGCCGCGACCATGAAGAACGGGAAGAACGCGACGATCGCGAGGAACGGCAGCGCAGGCAGATGCGTGACGAAGAGCAGCGGCAGGATCGAGAATCCGGCGACCCAGCGGAACACGCGCACCTTGCCGTAGCGGTCGGCGAGCTTGCCGATCGCACGCGCGGTGAACAGCGTGCAAAGTCCGCCGGCGACGTAAATCCACGCGATCTGGTCGGGCGCAACGCCATGATTGGCGACGAGCACCGGCGAGATGAACGGGATCACGATCATGTTCGAAGCGACCACCGACAAGGTCAGCGCGAACGCACGCAGATGCGTGGGCTTGCCGATCAGGCGCAGCAAATTCGGCACGACCTGCGTGAACGGCGGCGGCGTCTTCGCCAGATGCGCGGTCAGCGACGGCACAAGGCGCATCGCCGCGATCCAGATGCCGACGCAGAGCACGGTCAGCAGCACGAACGCCGCCTGCCAGCCGAAGTGTGCGCCAAGCGCGACGCCGGCCGGCACACCGGCGATCGAGGCGAGCGCGAACGAGGTCATCACCACGCCCATCGCCGCGCCGCGGCGCGATTCGGGAATCACATCGCCAATCACGGCGAGAACCATCGGCCCGAGCACACCGCCGGTCACACCGGCGAATGCGCGCGCGAACAGCAGCAAATGGAAATTCGAAGCAAGCGCACAGCCGAGATTGGATAGCGCGAACAGGCCGAATACGACGAGTAGCAGCCGGCGTCGATCAAAGCGATCGATGTAGGTTGCGGCGAACAGGCCGGTCAGGCCCGAGCACCAGGCGTAGGCCGATACCGCGGCGGCGAAGCCAGCGGGGCCGATGGTGAAAGCCTGCATAATCTGCGGGCCGAGCGGCATCATGACCATGAAGTCCATGATGACGGTGAATTGGATCAGCGCGAGCAACCAGAGCAGGCCGCGTTCGCGAGCGGGCGCGAGCAGGCCCGGCTGCGCGGCCGGAGAAGTTGGAGTGTTCATGTTGGTTTTATTGATTGATTTAGGGGAGTTTGCGGATCTCGGCCGCGGCGCGGTCGAGAATCGCGACGATCTTCTTCATCTTTTCTGCGGAGAGTTCGGTCTGCGCCTGCGAACGCAGCAGGTCCTTGATCTCATGCATGGCCGCGCGGATGGCGACGACGCCGTCGCGCTCATCGCCGCAACCCGCGCCCATGCGCGCGAAAATCGCATCGATGAACCCGCGGTTTTGCTTGAGGAAGGCGCGGCCTTCGGCGGTGATCTTGTGCAGCTTCTTATTGCCGTCCGCCGTGACCTCGACGTGGCCCAAGTCCTCGAGCAGCGCGAGCAGCGGATAGATCGCGCCGGGACTCGGCGCATAGCCGCCGCCGACGCGTTCCTCGATCTCCTTGATGATCTCGTAGCCGTGACGCGGCCGTTCGGCGATCAGCTGCAGCACGATGTAGCGCAGCGCACCGGCGTCGAACATCTTCGGCCCGCGCGTATAGCCGCCACCACTTTGGCGGTCGTGCCAGCGCCCTTGGAGGCGATGACGGAAGCGGGGGGAGGAGAACATCGGCAGGCATTCAGATATATCGAATTAAGATATATCTTACGAGAGGCGATGTCGTTTGGCAAGCGATTTCTTTGCGGAAATTCTCTTCACAAAAAAAGCCGCCCTTCGACAGGGCGGCCTCGATTTTCGGCGCGCTCGCAGCGGAGCCTGCGTACGACTTACTTGCCGCTCAGACGCTTCCAGCCGCTGATCGGCACGTCACCGTTTGCGCGCGGCGGCACTTTGTAGCTCAACAAGTCGCCGTCGAGTTCGTACTTGCGCACCTGCGTCGTGCCCTCCAAGTTCGGATACGTCGCTCCGTCAATGTGCAGCGTCAGCGTGTGCGCAGCTGCATCGACGCTGATCGTGCCGAAATGCGAGCTCGTGCCGAGTGCGGCCGCACGGAATTCGTCCGCGGTGCCTCGGCTCTTCTCGCCGGCGGCAAACTTCGGCCTCGAGGTATCGAAGATCAGCATCGAGTAGTGTCCCGCGCGATCGATCTGCAAAAGTCCCTTGGGTGCATCACCGTAATCGTGATCGCGCTTGCCGTCCGCATGCAGCACGTCGGCGTAGGCCAGCGTCCAGGTGCCTTCGAGTGCGGATGCGACGCGCGTTTCGGCGGCCGTCGCCGAACCCACCAGAGGCAGCGAAAGCAATGCGAAGCGGAAGAACTGTGTGCAGCGGAAACGTTTCATCGTGAGATTCCTTCTTGTGAGAGGCGCGTCGCTTTCCGATTCGCGCCAAAACCACGTCAGATGAAATGCAGTCTAGGCAACGATGTAAGATAATGAAATCCTATTATTGGTATTTCATAGATATCCAATTGTTATGAATAGACACAACCGTCCGCTCGATCTCGACGCGGTAAAAGCATTCGTGCTGGCCGCCGAGCTGCAGAGCTTCACCCGCGCCGCCAACGCGCTGGCCACGAGCCAGGCTGCAGTCAGCGTCAAACTGCGGCGACTCGAAACACAGCTCGGACACCGCCTACTCGAACGCACTCCGCGGCAGGTGCGCCTATCGGCAGAGGGCGCGACTTTCCTCGACGCCGCGCGCGAGCTCATCGGCGCGCACGACCGCGCCGTCGCTTCGTTCTCCATCGAGAGCCGTCGCCTCGCGATCGGCATTAGCCAGCATCTGGTTGGCGCGCGCCTGCCATCGCTGCTGCAGCGACTGAATGCCCACGATCCCAAGCTGCGAATCGACCTGCGCGTGGCCGGATCGAGCGAGCTGCTGCAGGCGCTTCGCGCGGACGCGCTCGATGCCGCGATCGTGCTGCAAAACGACAAGCAGCGCAGCGGCGAAGTTTTATATGCCGAAGCGTTCCGCTGGATCGGCGCCGCGCACTGGCGTCCGCGCGCCGGGGAGCCGCTGCCGCTGTCCACGCAGGGCGAATCGTGCGCAGTGCGACGTGACGCAATACGCCTGCTCGATGCTGCCGGCATCGCCTGGACCGAGGCGTTCATCGGCCAGGGCGCCGCCTGTGTCGGCGCCGCCGCTGCGGCCGGTCTGGCGATCGCTGTGCTCGCCGAGCGCGCCGCGCCGCCGGACACGGTGGACTTGGGCACGCGCCTGGGCCTGCCGCCGTTGCCCAGGCGCAAAGTCGTGCTGCATTCGCGGCTGCGCGACCGTCGCTCGCGCGAAGCACTGAAAGTCGTGACCGCGGCGTTTCGCGACGATCGCCGCGATTAGCGATCGAAAAACGCAACCCGCGACTAGGAGCGCGATTCGCTCTCCCGTATCGGCGAGGGCAGGTCGCTGGTCGTCGCGGCGATCTCTTCGGTGATGTCGGGCCCGGGCGCCTTCGCTGTCGCGGCGCTGATCGATTCCGGCAGATGCGCGGAGATGTACCAGGCCAGCAACAATGACGCGCCGACGATCGCGGCGGCAGCGAAGAATGTTGCGCCGGCCCAGATGCCGTGATCGTGCGAGCTGCTGACCAACGCGAGCGTCGACGGAAACAGGAATGCACCGAGGATACCCGCGATGCTCGACACGCTCGTCACCGCGCCCTGCAAACGGCCTTGCTCGCGCGGATCGACGAGGTGGCTCATGATCGCCTGCGCCGCGGGCTGCGCGACGCCCCACAGCACGGCGACGGGCATCATCGCCCAGAACCAGTAGCCGGTCGGGGCGAGCCCGTACAGGGTGAAACCGATCGTGCCGCAGGCCAAGCCGAACAGCAGCGAGCGGCGCTCGCCGAGTTTGGCGACGATGAACTTGATCAAGCCGCCCTGCACGACCGCCGACAGAACGCCGACGAGGCCAAGCGTGATGCCGACCATGCGCGGCCCCCAGCCGAAGCGGTAGTCCGCGTACAGCACGAACGTGGTCGGATAGACCATGTGGGCGAGCGCATACAGACCGACCACGCCGATGAGGCCGAGCACCTGCGGATAGCGCGCGAGCAGCTTCAACGCGCCGAACGGATTCGCATGCGCCCAGTCGAAATGTGCGCTGCGCTTGTCCGGCGTCAGCGACTCGGGCAGCACGAACAAGCCGTAGCAAAAATTTGTCAGGCACATGACGACCGCGGCCCAAAACGGCAGGCGCGGATGGATCTCGCCGAGGAAGCCGCCGATCACCGGCGCGATGATGAAGCCAACGCCGAAGGCGATGCCGAGCACGCCGTAGGCCTGCGCGCGTTTCTCTGGCGGCGTCACGTCGGCGACGTAGGCGTTCGAGGCGGAGAAGCTCGCCGAGGTGATGCCGGAAATCACGCGGCCAATGAACAGCAGGGGCAGGCTGTTGACCAGCGCCATCATGAGAAAATCGAGGCCGAGGCCGAGGTTCGAGGCAAGGATGATGGGGCGCCGACCGAAGCGATCGGAGAGCGCGCCCTGCACCGGCGTGAACACGAATTGCATGGCCATGAACACGACCGCGAACGCCATGTACCACCACGCCGCCAGCGAGGTATCGCCGCCGACGAATCCCTTGATCAGATGCGGCAGCACCGGAATGATCAAACCGAACGACAGAATGTCGATTAGCAGCGTGATGAAGATGAACACCAGCGCCGCGCGGCGACCGGTAGGCGGAGCGGGTGTGGCGCTGTTGTCCATGGCGTGCGTCCTTTAACCCGGGCCGCGTTCGGCGAACGCGGCGGGGATGTTATTTCCTGCCCGGCCCGTCGATATCGATGAAGCGCAGGAACTCGCTGCGCGTGCGCGCGTCGCTGCGGAACGTGCCGAGCATCTGGCTGGAGATCATCGACACGCCGGTCTTGTTGACGCCGCGCGTGGTCATGCATTCGTGCGAGGCGTCGATGACGACGCCGACGCCGCGCGGTTTGAGCACGTCGTTGATGCAGTGCGCGATCTGCGAAGTCAGCTTCTCTTGCACTTGCAAGCGGCGCGCATAAATCTCGACGACACGGGCGAGCTTGGAGATGCCGACGACGCGGTTGGTCGGCAAATAGCCAACGTGTGCGCGGCCGATGATCGGCGCCATGTGGTGCTCGCAGTGCGAGGCGAATTCGATATCGCGCAGCACGACCATTTCGTCGTAGCCGGCAACTTCCTCGAACGTGCGGCGCAGTTCCTCGGCCGGATCGTCGGCGTAGCCGGAGAACCAGTCCTTGTAGGCGTTGACCACGCGCTTGGGCGTGTCGATCAGACCTTCGCGCGTCGGGTCGTCGCCGGCCCAGCGCAGCAGCACACGCACGGCGTCCTCGGCCTGAGCCTGAGTGACCGGCGGGGACTTGGGCGCTTTCTTTTTCATTTCGGCATCGTCAAACAAAAGAGGGGCGCGCAGTGTAGCGCGATCGCAACGCGCTTGCGCTGCTCAACGTTATTGAAAGGTAAAGCAAAGACGGCATATCAATGTTGCAGATTTTTGCTCATCGCTCGCCTTATTCGCCTGCCGCCGTGATACCGAATCCGACCCTGGCTTCCTCCACCGCCGATCGACACCGGCGGCGGCCCGACACGCCGCGGTGGGCGATGGTGATTTCGTTCGTCCTATCGCTGTTGCTGCATGGCTATATTTTTCTCGCGCTGTTCAATACGGAGCGTCCGCTAACCCATGCCGCGAGTGCGACGGTCGTCAGCGTATATCTGGTGGAATCGCGGCCGGCCGCTGCGTCGCCCGCCGCTGTGCCGCAGCCTCCGTCGCCGCCTGCAGCAACCGATGCATCGCGAGGGGAAGCGAAGGAACTTCGTCCGCAGGGCAGGGAGCCGCCGGGTGCAAGCGGGAAGTCGATCACGCCGAGCACCGTGCCCAAGCGCATCGCGTCGATGTCGACATCGCCCGACGCGCAGGCACACGCCGCGCCGCGACTGGCCACCGCAGCGCCGGCACGATCCGCCGAAACACCCGGCAATCGCGCCTACAACTCACCCTCGGAATACCTGCGTCTTCTCGCGCTGCGCCTGGCCGAAGTGAAGCGCTATCCGGCAGCGGCCGTGGCGCGGCGCGAGGAAGGCGTGGTGTTGCTCGCGTTCCGCCTCGATCGCAGCGGCCGCATCTTGTCGTGGGAGATCGCGCGCAGCTCCGGTCACGACGAACTCGACGCGGAAGTCTCGCGTATGGTCGCCCAGGCCGCACCGTTCCCGCCGTTCCCTGCCGCGTGGCGCGAAACCACGGCGAGTTTTCAGGTGCCGATCGGGTTCTCGCTGTATTGAGCGACTCGCGCAAGCGCTTTGTGACATCATCCGCGGCGCATGCCCGTGACCACGCTGGACCTGCTCGATTTCGCCGCCGAAGCCGCCACGTTCGGCATCGCTGCGCTGACCGCCGTCTTCGGTGCCGGCTTGCGCACGCGTGCATCGCCGTACCTGACCGCGTTCTTCGTCTGCCTGGCAATCGAATACGCTGTGTCGGTCGTCCTCACCGGCTGGCGGCATGAGCTGTCGGACGCCGCGGTGCACTGGCTGCGCGCGATCAACGTGCCGAGCGCGTATTTGCTCGGCCCGCTGCTGTACGCCTACGCGTTTGCCCTGACCTCGCCATCACCGCCAGATCTGCGCAACGCGCGCTGGCATCTGTTGCCGTTCGCGGCGGCGCTGGTGTTTTCGCTCGGCAATGCGCTGTTCGCCTTCGATGCCACGCCGTTCGGAAGGCGTCTTTTCCAGCTCAGCTATCACGCCTGGGTGCTGCAAGGCGCCGTGTATTTCTGTTTTGCCGTGCTGCGCACTTATCGCGCGCGGCCCGCGCTCGAACAAGTCAGCGCCGACGAAGCGGCGTTGCACCTCGCCTGGCTGCGCAGATTGATCGTCGTGATCGCGGTGATCTGGTTCCTGGCGACCTTCGATCGCATCCAGCGCGCGACCGGCTCGTACGAATACGACTGGCTCGGCACCGTGCTCTCTTGCCTGATCGCGATCGCGCTCTACTTTCTGGCCTGGTTCGGACTGCGCCAGCGCATCCTGATTCCGGCGGAACTGGCTGAGCCGATGCCGAGCGACGGCGACGACGCGGCCGCACGCTACGAAAGATCCGGGCTCGATCAAACCCAATGTCGGCAGATCGCCGCAGAACTGACCCGGTTGATGACCAGCGAACGCCTCTACATCGACGGCGCGTTCGACTTGCAGGCGCTGAGCCGGCGCAGCGGCTGGCCGCCGAACTACGTGTCGCAGGCCCTCAACCAGGGTATCGGCCGCAACTTCTTCGAATTCGTCAACGGCTTCCGCGTCGCCGCGGCTGAAACTTGCCTGACCGACCCCGGCGACACGCGCACCATCCTCGATATCGCCCTCGCCTGCGGCTTCGGCAGCAAGTCGACCTTCAACACCGTGTTCAAGCGCATGAACGGGTCGACACCGAGCGAATTCCGGCGCGTGCATGCGGCGGCGGCACAGACGACGTCCGCTTAAGCCCCGTCACGACGTTCAATCCTTCCCGTTCGGACGACGCGCAGCGCAATTCGCGCGGCAATCCACAACTTTCCAAGGGAGAACTCTGATGCGCCTTCGATTTGCCTTGCTCTGCCCGGCCCTGCTCTGGACTGCGATCGGGTTCGCACAAACGCCATCGCCGGAGAAAGCCGGCCCGATCGATTTCCAGTGGGGCGTGAAGATTCCGCTGCGCGACGGCGTGCGCCTCAACGCGACGCTGTATCGACCGCTTGGACAGAAAGACGCGTTGCCGTGTGCGTTCACGCTGACGCCGTACATCTCGCAGACCTATCACGAGCGCGGCAGGTATTTTGCCGCGCACGGCTATGTGTTCCTCACCGTCGACGTGCGCGGGCGCGGCAATTCGGAAGGCGAGTTCACGCCGCTGCTGCAGGAAGCCAAGGACGGCCACGACATCGTCGAGTGGCTGGCGACGCAACCCTACTGCAACGGCAAGATCACGATGTGGGGCGGCTCCTACGCAGGCTACGACCAGTGGGCCACGGCCAAGGAATTTCCGCCGCATCTGGCGACGATCGTGCCGGTCGCCGCGCCGCGCCCGAATATCGATTTTCCGTTCCTGCAGAACATCCACTATGCCTACGACATGCAGTGGCTCACGCTGACGAGCGGGCGCACCGGGCAGGACAACGTCTTCGGCGACTGGCCGTTCTGGGCCGCGCAGTTCGACAAGTTGTACACGGCCCATCGACCGTTCAAGGAACTCGACACCGTCGTCGGCAACCCTTCGCCGATCTTCCAGACCTGGATGGCGCATCCGCATCCCGACGCCTACTGGGACAGCTACAGCCCGACGCCGCAGCAGTTCGCCAAGATCGACTTGCCGATTCTCACCATCACCGGCCAGTACGACGATGATCAGCCCGGCGCGTTGTCGTTCTATCGCGACCACTTCCGCTACGCGGCCGAGGCCGCCAAGGCGAAGCATTATCTGATCATCGGACCGTGGGATCACCCTGGCACGCGCACGCCGAAAGCCGAGGTCAGCGGGCTCAAATTCGGCCCGGCCAGCCTCGTCGACATGAACAAACTGCACAAGGACTGGTACGACTGGACGCTGAAGGGCGGAAACAAACCCGAGTTCCTCAAGGACAAAGTCGCCTACTACATGATCGGCGACGGCGCCGAAGAGTGGCGCTACGCTCCTTCGCTCGACGCGATCACCGCCGAATCGCGGCCGATGTACCTGTCATCCGAAGGTGGGAAGGCAAATGACGTCTACACCTCGGGACAGCTCAACGCGGCCAAGCCGGAATCCAGCGTTACGCCCGACCGTTACGTTTACGATCCGCTCGACACGAACTTCGCGGTCTGGGACAGCTGGGCCGACGGCGCCACCGGCCTCATCGACCAGAACGGCGTGCTCGAGGCGAGCGGCAAGATCCTGGTCTATCACACCGCGCCGTTCGGGCAGGATACGGAGCTGGCGGGTTTTCCCAAGCTCAGCGTCTGGCTTTCGCTCGACCAGCCCGACACCGATCTCGGCGTGCTGATCTATGAGATCCGCGCGGACGGCAGCAGCCGCCAGCTCGGCACCGATCTGATGCGCGCGCGCTATCGCAAGAGCCTGCGCGAACCCGTGCTGGTGAAGCCGGGCGCGATCGAGCGCTACGACTTCGGCAATCTTCCGTTCGTCGCCCGCCGCATCGGCAAGGGCAGCCGCCTGCGTCTGGTCATCGGACCGGTCAACTCGAAGCAGTTCGAGAAGAACTACAACGCCGGCGGCGTAGTCGCTGAAGAATCGGGCAAAGACGCGCGCAAGGTGACGGTAACGCTCTACCACGACACCGCGCATCCGAGCGCGCTGTATCTGCCGATCGCCCGGCCGCAGACCAAGACGGCCGGGCACTGAACGCCGGCGGCGCGTCCTAGCCGAGGTAAACTTCGACGCGGTGCACGCCCGCTGTCGGGTCGAGAACGATCGAGTTGTCCGCCTGCACGGCGCCGTCGAGCACGACGGTGCCGTGCGGTCGCGACACGTCGCGCGCGACGTGGATCGCATAGGTGGCTTGGCCATGCGAATAAGCGATGTCCACTCCGGGCCAGGCTTCGGGCAGGCGCGGCGCGATGCGCAGGCGCACGCCCTCGCGCGTCAAACCGATGAAGGTTTCGAGCAGGAGCCGGTACATCCATCCCGCAGACCCCGTGTACCAAGTCCAACCGGAGCGTCCGAGGTGCGACGGATTCGCATAGACGTCGCCAGCGACGACGTAAGGCTCGCCTTTGTATATTTCTGTACTTTTCTCATCCGCAGCATGGTGCAGCGGATTGATCAGGTCGAACAATTGCCAGGCGCGCTCGACGCGGCCCGCTTTCGCGAACGCCATCGCCGCCCACACCGCCGCATGCGTGTATTGGCCGCCGTTCTCGCGCACACCGGGCAGGTAGCCGGCGATGTAGCCCGGATCGGGTTCACGCACGTGCGCGGCCGTCGCCGCATCGTCCGTGATCCCGGCCACATCGTGCCTTCGGTCGAATGGCGGAGTGAGCAGGCGGATCAATTTCGCGTCCTCGTCGACGAGATGCGCGTCGAGTGCGTCGAGCGCGTGCACGACACGCGCGGGATCGGCCACGCCGGACAGCACGGCCCAGCTCTGCGCGATCGAATCGATGCGGCAATGCACATTGTTCTTCGAGCCCAGCGGCGTACCGTCGTCGAACCAAGCACGGCGGTACCAGCCGCCGTCCCAGGCGTGGTGTTCGAGATTGGCCTGCAGTTCACGCGCATGGCGTTCGCAGCGCGCGGCGAAGACATCGTCGCCATGGATGCGCGCGACGCCGCTGAATTCGATCAGCACGTGACAAAGGAAGAAGCCGAGCCAGACGCTTTCGCCGCGCCCCTCGGCACCGACCGCGTTGAAGCCGTCGTTCCAGTCACCGCTGCCGATGCGCGGCAGGCCGTGCGCGGTGTCCTTGAGGCCGCTGCCTAGGGCATGCTCGATCGCGCGCACGCAATGCTGGTAGAGATCGGCGGTCTCGTTCGAGCGCAGCGGCAGGTCGTAATACGACTCCTCGCCCGCATTGAGCTGCCGCCCTTCGAGGTAGTGGCTGCGCTCGGCCAGCACGCCCTGATCGCCGGTCGCGCGCAGATAGCGCGCGACCGCGAGCGGCAGCCAGAGATAGTCGTCCGAGCAATGTGTGCGCACACCGCGCCCGCCGGGCGGATGCCACCAGTGCTGTACGTCGCCCTCGCGGAACTGGCGCTGCGCGGCGAGCACAATCTGCTCGCGCAGCAGCGCGGGCTCGGCCTGTACGAGCGCCATCGCGTCCTGCAGCTGATCACGGAAGCCGAATGCGCCGCCTGACTGGTGCAGGCCGCTGCGCGCCCACATCCGGCAGGCGATGGTCTGATACAGCAGCCAGCCGTTCGCGAGGAGGTTGAACCCGGCGTCCGGCGTGGTCACGATGACGTTGCCAAGGAGACGCTGCCACATCGCCACGTTCGCCTCGAACGAGGCGCGCGCCGAACCGGAGCGGCGGAAGCGCGCGATCAGCGCTTCGGCGTCCTCGCCGTTGCGTGCCGCGCCGAGGCGGAAGATCACCTCGCGCGTCTCGCCGTCGGCGAGCTCGAACGGAATCTGGATTGCCGCGCACGGATCGAGGCAGGCGCCGAGCCGCCCCGACAACGTGGCGCGGCGCATCGCCGCGGGCGTGTTCAGGCTGCCGTTGCGGCCGAGGAATTCGCTGCGATCGCCGGTGACCGTGCGCTGTGCGCTCTCGGCGTCGAAGAAGGCGACGTGATCGGCGAACTCCGCGTTCCAGGTGTTGCGCGCGATCAGCGCGCCGCTTGCGTCGAGCCAACTCGTCACGTGCTGCGCCGTCTTCGCCGGCAGATCGCCGAGCACCCATTCGACGTAGCCGGTGACGGAGAGTTTGCGCGGGCGGCCCGAATCGTTACGCAGGCGCAGAACGAAGAATTTCACTGGCGCTTCGACGTCGACGTGCATGCGAAGTTCGCTCGCGATGCCGTCTTCGACATGCTCGAACTGGCTGTAGCCGAAGCCGTGGCGCACGAGATAGCGGCCGCGCCCGCAGGCCGGCGACGGCGTCGGCGACCAGTATGTGCCCGACTCTTCGTCGCGCAGATAGAACGCTTCGCTGCTCGTGTCGGCAACCGCGTCGTTGTGCCACGGCGTGAGTCGGTATTCGTGCGCGTTGTCGAAGAACGTATAACCGCAACCCGACTCGGTGACGACGCTGCCGAATTGCGGATTGGCGAGCACGTTCGCCCACGGTAACGGCGTGCGCCGCGCCGCATCGACGACGATCGCGTATTCGCGGCCGCCGCGGGCGAAGCCGCCGTAGCCGTTGAACAATTCAAGTTTCGGTATCGACACTTGGCGCGCGTCGGTGCCGGCAACCTGCCGCGTCGCAGCGAATTTCGGCACGACCGATTCGGCCGCGGCGATCTTCACGTCCTTCAACTGTTCGGCGAAGCTTCCGGCGCGGTCGGACAGCGCAACGCGCGCGACGGAGAGCAGTTGCACGCGGTCCTCGTGCGGAACCTGCGCACTCGCGCGGATGAAGACGCCGCCTGGCTGGTCGATCGTCACGCCGTCACCCGCGGCCGAGACGGCAGAGTAAATCGCATCGTGCACTTCGTGCCGGTAGCCGCCGCGTTCCTCGTTGAGCACGACGAGATCGAAGCGCAGCCCTTTCATGCGGCAATAGCGCTGCGCGGCCACGGCTTGGCGCACGATCGCCAGTTTGTGGATGTCCTCGATCAACACGAGCGCGATCGGCAAGTCGCCCGAGATGCCGTGCGCCCACAGTCCGGCCTGGCTCAGGCGATTGTTCGCGGCCACGTCGGTCTGCGCACGCCGCGCCGGATCGGCATACAGGATCGCCGAGGCCAGGCGCGAGTACAGCTGCGCCTCGCTCTCGCTGATGTTGATCTGGCCGAGCTGCATGCGGTTGTGCGTCGTCGCGATCGCCAACGCGCGATCGGCAAGCGCGCGATCGCGATACTTGTCGGCGAGCGCGAGCACGTCCTCGCGATTCGCCGCCGCGCCGACGACCAGGTCGATGACGACGCTGCCCTCGGCCGGCACGGTCACGCGTTGGCGGATCGCGACGATCGGATCGAGCACGTCGCCAACCGTGTTCGACAAGGCGCCCGCGCGGCGCAGCGCGATGGGATCGTGCGCACCGTTGCCGCGGCCGAGGAAACGCGCGCGATCGGTTTCGAACGAAGTCTCGACCGGCAAGGCGGCACGACCGGCTTCCTCACGCACGCAGAACAAATGCATGAGCCAGGACTGGGTATCGTTCGCCAGCCGCGGGCGGCGCATGGCGAGGATCGCCGGATGCGCGGGCAGGATTTCCGTCTGCACGAACAGATTGTTGAATGCCGGATGCAACGCATCGGCCGCGCCGGTGGTGAGTACGACTTCGGCGTAGCTGGTCAATTCGATGATGCGCGGCGTTCGCGCCCGGTTGGTCAGGCGTAGACGGCGCAGTTCGATGTCGTCCTCGGGCGAAACCACGATCTGCACGCGCGCTTCGAGCCGATCCAGCGTCAGCCGTTGTTCGACGCGCGCGTCGTCGAACACGATCTCGTAGGCCTCGACGTCGTTGGACACCACCGCCGCGGCCGTGCTCCATGCTTTGCCGCTGTCGACGTCGCGGATATGAATGAACGTGCCCCAGGCATCGCGCGTCGGATCTTCGCGCCAGCGCGTGAGATCGAGCTCGCGCCAGCGACTGTAGCCCGCGCCGCTCTGCGTCAGCATCAGGTGATAGCTGCCGTTGCTCAAGAGCTGCACCGCCGGTCGCGGCGTATCCGCACGCGTATAGCGGCGCTGCGGCGCTGCCACGGCCTCCTCTTCGGCGCGTATGTCGAATGCGGGCGGCGCCGCGGGCGCGAGGGCGACGTCGCGCGGCATGCGCTCCTGCAACAGCAGCAGAACGGCGGCGAGTTCCGCGTCGGCGATGAAGCGACGTTGCATCGGCGCGCCGTTGAGGCTTTCGTCGAACGCGACGAGGCTCATGCCCTGGTGGTGCGCCATGTACTCGCGTACGACGCCGATCGTCTCGCCCGCGGGCAGGTGCGCCGGCGTGAAATCGATCGCCTCGTAGTAACCGTACTGCGTCCACCAGCCGCGCGCAGCGAGGTCGGCGAGATTGCGCGCGGCTTCGCTCGGCGCGACCAGCATCGCGAGCGCGCTCGCATACGGCGCGATCACGCGATCCTGTGACAGCCCGCGCTGCAATGCGAGCCCGGGCGCGCCGAACGCGCGATAGTGGTAGTTCTGTCCCGCATCGGTGAGGAAGTAGCCCGATTCGGACATGCCCCACGGCAAGCCTTGCTCGCGGCCCCAGGCGATCTGCCGCGCGACCGCGACACGCGCCGATTCGTCGATCAGGCTACCGGGCCATGTCGGCATCACGAGTTGCGGCATGAGGTATTCGAACATCGAGCCGGTCCACGACAGCAGTACCTGGCCTTCCTCGACCTGGGTCTGCACGCGGCCGAGCGCGAACCAGCCGTCCTGTGCGATCTGCCCCTGCGCGACAGCGATATATACCGCCAGGCGCGCTTCGGACGCGAGCAGGTCGTAGTAGCTCGCATCGCGACGGCCTTCGCTGCCGTTGTAGCCGATCGCGAACTGCTCGCGCGCCGGATCGAACAGGAAAGCGAAGTCGACGCGGGCGAAGTCGGCGCAGATGACGCCAAGCGCTTCGATTTCCTGCACACAGGTGCGCGCGAGATCGCGCGCGGCAGGCGAGACCGACGTCGACGCCGCAAGCACGGCCAGGCTCGGCATCGGCGAATCGGTGTGGATCGCGTCGGCATCGCGCGCGACCGCGGCGCGGATCGACACGTCGCCGACAAAATCCTCGAGATCGGCCATCGCCATCGCCGCTTGGCGCAGCAGCTTCTCGCTCCATTCGCGCTCGAGCGGTTCGCCGTTCAAAAGCGCGGCGCGCAGGGCCTGCGCGCGCAGGAACAACTCGCGCAGCACGGTGTGGGTCTGCGCAATCGGCAGCGACGGCGGCAGACGCTGCGCCTCGGTGAGCGCCGCGGCGAACGGCTGCCAGAGATCATCCGCTTCGCGTCCGCTCAACGCACGCAGCACGGCGAACGTGTCCGCCAGGCCGGCGAAGGTCTGCGCACCGACGACCGGCGCGCGCAGGCATTCGAACAAGCCCTGGCGCAAGGTCAACACGTGGCCGACAAAATTGCCGCTGTCCACCGTCGACACGTACATCGGAGGCAGCGGCTTGAGCGTCTCCGTGTCGTACCAGTTGTAGAGGTGGCCGCGATAGCGCTCTAGCTTTTGCAGTGTATCGAACGTGCGCCGCGTCGCCGCGAGCAGACCGCGTAGCGAGACGTAGCCGAAATCGTGCGCGGCGAGGTTGGCGAGCAGGCCCATGCCGATGTTCGTCGACGAGGTGCGGTGCATGATCTTCACCGCCGGGTATTCCTGGTAATGATCCGGCGGTAGCCAGTTGTCCTCGGCGCCGACGAAGCGCTCGAACCACGCCCAGGTGCGGCGCGCGGCCTGGCGCACGAATCGAGTCTGCTGCGCATCGAGCGGTTCGGTCCGGCGTGCGGGCACGCGTGCGGTCCACGCGATGACAGCCGGCGCGAAGAACCAGGCGACGATCCACGGCGCAGCGAGCGCGAACAGGTCGGCGCGGAACAGGAGCAGCGCCGCCGCTACAACGAATGCCGCGATCGGCGCGGCCTTGAAAGCGAACCACGCGGCCGCGGCCGAATCGCTGCGCGCGCGCTGGGCGACGACGCTCGACGCCACCCATTGCAGCAGATGCCGCTTCGATACATGCACACGCCAGGCGGTGCGCAGGATCATGCTCGCGTTCTGCATCGCCTCGAACGGTAGGCAGGCCAGGCGGAAAACGACGCGCGCCGCTGCCGAGACGGCGCCGCGCGATACGCTGCCGAGATGACGCGCGAGCCCGCCGCTTGGCACGTGCAACAATGCGATCGTCGAATCGACCGCCACCGGCAACAATACGGCGGCGAGCACGAGCAGTGTCCACAGCAGCGACTGCGGCAACGCGAACCAGGCGAGCAGCAGCAGCGCGAACAGCGCCGGCGGCAGCACGCTGCGGCGCAGGTTGTCGAAGATCTTCCAGCGCGACAGCCACGACAGCGGATTGCGTTCGCGCCGGCCTTCCGCCATCGGCACCGAGGGGAACAGCCAGGCCGCGATTTGCCAGTCGCCGCGAATCCAGCGCGCGCGGCGCTGCGCATCGACGCGGTAGTTCTGCGGATATTCTTCGTACAGCTCGATGTCGGCGGTGAGGCCGGCGCGGGCATAGCAGCCTTCGAGCAGGTCGTGCGAAAGGATGCGGTTGTTCGGGAAGCGACCCGCCGACGCCGGCTCGCCCGGCGTGTGGTCGCCGAGCGTGCGCTCGAATGCCTCGACCTCGTAGATGCCCTTGCCGATGAACGAGCCTTCGCCGAACAGATCCTGGTACAGGTCCGACACCGCCTGCGTGTACGGATCGAGGCCGGCGTCGCCACCGAACATCGCCGCATAACGCGTGCTGCCCGCTGACGGCAACAGGTTGCCGATGCGCGGCTGCAGGATGGTGTAGCCCGATTCGACGCGGCTTCCATCGGCAGCCAGACGTGGACGATTGAGCGGATGCGCCATCGTCTCGATGAGCCGGCGTGCGACGTCACTCGGCAAGTGCGTGTCCGCGTCGAGCGTGATCACGTAGCGCACGCCGTTGAGTGCGGCGCGCTCGCCGATCATGCACGAGAACGCCGCGGAGTCGCCGTTGCGCAGCAGCGCGTTCAAATCACCGAGCTTGCCGCGTTTGCGCTCGCGGCCCATCCAGCATCGCTCGCTGTCGTTCCAGGTACGCGGTCGATGCAGGAGCAGGAAGTTCGCTTTCGGGTGGCGCCGGTTGAGCGTCTGGATCGCCTCGACCGCGGCATCCAGGATCGCGACATCTTGCGCAAGCTCTGCTTCGTCCGCGTCGGGAAAGTCGCTGAGCAGGGCGAAGCCGAGTCCGCTGTTGCGATTGGCGAGATAGCGCAGTTCGAGCTGGTCGGCGAGCGTGCGCGCTTCTTCGACGCTGCCGAGCAAGCAGGGTACGACGACAAGCGTGCGCGACTCGGCCGGGATGCCCTTGCGGAAATCCATGCGCGGCAGCGGGCGCGGCCCGATCAGCGCGAGCGCTGCACGATCGACCAGCCAGATCACCGGATGGCTGATCGCAACGACGGCGCAGAACGACGCGAGCAGGCGCAAGCCGATCGGCAGATCCGGCGTCCACAGCGGCCGCAGTAGGGGCACGGCCGCGAGCAAGCCGAGCGCGATGATGGCGAGAAGATAGACGAAGAACGGCACGCCGCCGTTGCGCCAGGTTTCGACCAGCACGGCGACCGCGCCCCCGCCGCAACGGCGCAGCAGTGCTGCGCGACCGGCGCCGATCAAGTGGTAGCCGACGTGCGCGGCCGGGTCGAGGTCGGGCGTCGACGAGCGTATCGCGGCATCGCGCGCCAATTCGAGCGCGGCCTGGGCGACGTCGAGCTCGTCAGCGCCACTGCGCCGCGCGAAGTGTTCGACGGCGTGCCGATACGAGTCGCGCGTGGCGAAATCCATGTGCGGATAAATGCCCGCGGGGTCGGCGCCGAGTACGCGATCGACGGCGCTCGTCGTCTCGACGAATTCGTGCCAGTCGAGCGCGTCGAGCAAGCGCAGGCTCGCGATCGAGTTGTCGATCGTGACGCGATCGAGCGCGCGCTCGTGATGCGAGGTCTGCACGAGCTGCGCGATCGACAGACCGGCTTCGGCGAGGCGCTGCTCGATCCACGACAACGGCAGATTGAGCGCCGCGCCTGCGCCGTGCAGGCGCCGCACCATTTCGGCGACAAAGGCCTGGGTCAGCGGCGGCTCGGTGCGCGCCATGTCGGCGACGATCAAGATCAGGCTTTTCGGATCGTGCTCCGCCGTGTCGAGCATCGACTGCGCCCATTGTGCGGCGAGGCGGCTGTGCACGAGTCCGCGGCGCACGCGCGCGGCGGCGCGGCCGAGGTTCTCGATCAGCGCGACGCGCAGCATGATCGGGATCGCCCACAGCTCGCCGAGGCTTAGCGAGGCGCGCTCCTGATAGGCGCGCACGAAGCGCGCAAGCGAATCCTGGTCGACGCGGCCATCGCCGTGCGAGATCGCGTCGAGCGCGAGATCGTATACGCGCGGCATGCCCGCGCTCGCGCCGCGCGTCAGCACGGGTAGTTCTGCGCTGTAGCCGCGCGGCAAGTGCGCACGCGTTTTGCGCACCTGTTCGTGGATCACGTAGAGGTGATCAAGCAGCCATTCGCCCGCTGGCGTGATGCGATGCTTGTCCGCGATCGCCGCGGCGAGCGCGCGGCAGGTATCTTCGATCAGCGTCTCGTTGTGGCGCAGGCGTTCGAGCAACTGCGTATCGGCGCGGCTGGCGCGCCGCCATTCGTGTTCGCCGGCGAGCTCGTGGCCGCGCTCGGCCATCTGTGCCGCGGTCAGCAACTCCGCGCGCAGCGGCGCTTCGCTGAGCCGTGCCCGGTTCCGGCGCTGGCCCGACTTGCGTGGTGCCAATGTCGGACGCAAAGGCAGCCCCAGCCGCTTCATCGCGGGCAGAATCAAGCGGCCGAACATCCTTTTTTTGCTCATTGAGTCCAAGCCCGGCCCTCGCCGTTATGACGGCCGCGCACAACCGCGAACCGCCTCGCTCATCCCCTGCATGAGTGTGGAAAGTTCAGGTTGCGGCGTGCGGAAAGAAGTCGCAAGCCACCACTGCGGTCAGGCAAGCCCGCACAACCTGTAAGAAGGTTTGGTATAGCCGAGCGTAGAGAAAGAAAACGTAAAGAGAACGTTGCGCTTCGTTCAGGAAAACCCGTACGAGGTCGAGCGCGCTACACACTATAGCGCGCTTTCATCGACTCACTACTCGACGCGGCAGAACGCGGCCTTGAGATAGCGCGACTCGGGCACATGCGCGAGCCACGGATGATCGGGACCGGCACCGGACACCTTGATCACCTGCACGCTGCGGTTGGCGTAGAACGCGGCGCGGCGCAGCATGTCGAGGAACTGCTCTTCGCTGACCAGCCCCGTGCACGAGCAGGTGAGGAAGATGCCGCCCGGCCTCACCGCGCCGAGGGCGAGCTTGTTCATATCGAGATACTTCTTCAGCGCCGGAATCACCTGCTCGCGATCACGCGTCATCTTCGCCGGATCGAGAATGACAACATCGAATTTCTTCGCCGGATTGCCGGCGACATCGCGCAGCCAGGCAAAAATATCGGCCTGGACGAATTTCACCTTGGCCTTGTTCAAGCGCGCGTTCTGCTCGGCGATGCCGAGAATCTCTTCGTCGAGATCGATGCCGACCACTTCCTCCGCACCGCCGCGTACCTTGGCGTAAATACCGAAACCGCCCGAGTTGCAACACAGATCGAGCACGCGCTTGCCCGTGCAGAATTCCGACAGGAACAGGCGGTTGTCGCGCTGGTCGGCAAAGAAACCGGTTTTATGCTTGCTCCCCGGCGCGGCGTGGAACTGCACGCCGTGTTCGTGGATCACGGTCGGTTTCGGCGCCGGCGGTGCGGTCCAATCGAAGCTTTCCTGCTTCTGCACGTGCTCTTCGGCGAAGGCGTAGATTTCCGCGTCGGGAAAATGTCGCAGCAACACGCGCTTGATCAGGTCGCGCTGCTTGAACATGCCGGCGGAGAAGTA
>Ga0207694_10000781_pt1 | contig 28578 bp, 27 predicted proteins | sample KBSC34metaG_FD_184353 | JGI IMG/M metagenome (GOLD analysis project Ga0207694, IMG submission 184353) | Corn rhizosphere microbial communities from Kellogg Biological Station, Michigan, USA - KBS C3-4 metaG (SPAdes) (version 2) | ecosystem: Host-associated > Plants > Roots > Rhizosphere > Soil... | reverse complement strand
AGGTCGGCCCCGGTGAAGATTCCGAGGCGCTCCATCTTCTGCGCGGTAACTGGCCCAACTCCGTGGAATCGCGCAATCGGGAGCGACGCAACGAACTCCTCCCCGCGCTCCGGAGTGATGACGGTGGTTCCATCGGGCTTGCGATAATCGGAGGCGAGCTTGGCGATGAACTTGCAGTAGCTGACGCCGGCCGAGGCGGTGAGCTGGCACTCTTCGCGGATGCGCCGGCGAATGTCCTCGGCGATCGCCCGGGCGCTTCCCAGGCCGTGGCGGTCTTCGGTAACGTCGAGATAGGCTTCGTCGAGGCTGAGCGGCTCGACGAGATCGGTATAGTCGAAGAAAATCTTCCGGATCTGCTGGCTGACCGCGCGATAGACATCGAACCTGGTCTTCACGAAGACGAGTTCCGGACAGCGGCGCTTGGCGGTGACGGAAGGCATGGCGGAGCGCACGCCAAACTCCCGCGCCTCGTAGCTTGCCGCCATCACGACTCCGCGGTGGCCGCCGCCGACGGCGACCGGCTTGCCCTTCAACGATGGATCGTCGCGCTGCTCGACCGACGCGTAAAAGGCATCCATGTCGACATGGATGATCTTGCGCAGGGGCTTGTCGTCGCTTTGCATCGCAGCGCCTATCTGATTAAGGCGCGCGGCCATGAACATCCACGAATATCAGGCAAAAGAACTGCTCGCGAAGTACGGCGTGCCGGTCCCGGCGGGCTATGCGGCGATGAGTGTCGAGGAAGCGGTCGAGGCGGCGAAGAAGCTTCCCGGACCGCTGTGGGTCGTCAAGGCTCAGATCCACGCGGGCGGACGCGGCAAGGGCAAATTCAAGGAGCTCGGCGAGTCGGCCAAGGGCGGCGTTCGCCTCGCCCATTCGATCGACGAGGTTCGTGAACATTCCGCCGAGATGCTCGGCAAGACGCTGGTGACGATCCAGACCGGGCCGCATGGCAAGCAGGTTCAGCGGCTCTACATCACCGACGGTGTCGACATCGCGAAGGAATATTATCTGGCGCTGCTGGTGGATCGTGAGACCGGCCGGATCGCGGTGGTCGCCTCGACCGAGGGCGGGATGGAAATCGAGAAGGTCGCCCACGAAACGCCCGAGAAGATCACGACGATCACGATCGATCCCGCGACCGGACTGATGCCGCACCACGGGCGCGAAGTCGCGGCTGCGCTGAAGCTCAGCGGCAACCTCGCCAAGCAGACGGGCAAGGTGCTTGCCAAGCTCTACGACGCTTTCATCGGCACCGACGCTTCGCAGATCGAGATCAACCCGCTGGCTGTTACCGACAAAGGGCAGGTGATGGTGCTCGACGCCAAGGTCGGCTTCGACAACAATGCCGAGTTCCGCCACCCCGACCTCGAGCAACTCCGCGACCTCACCGAAGAGGACCCGATGGAGATCGAGGCGTCCAAGTACGACCTCGCGTACATCAAGCTCGACGGGAACATCGGGTGCATGGTCAACGGGGCCGGGCTAGCCATGGCGACGATGGACATCATCAAGCTGAACGGGGCGTTCCCGGCGAACTTCCTCGACGTCGGCGGCGGCGCCAACAAGGAGAAGGTGACCGCGGCGTTCAAGATCATCTTGAGCGACCCCGCAGTGAAGGGAATTCTCGTCAACATCTTCGGCGGCATCATGCGCTGTGACATCATTGCCGAAGGCATCGTCGCCGCGGCGCGCGAGGTGCAGCTGAACGTCCCGCTGGTCGTCCGCCTCGAAGGCACCAACGTGCAGCAGGGCAAGGACATCCTAGCGACCTCGGGGCTGCCGATCATCCCCGCGAACGATCTCGGCGATGCTGCGAAGAAGATCGTCGCCGAAGTGAAGGCGCCCGTTGCTGCCTAAGCCCCTCTCCCCTTGCGGGAGAGGGCGACTCGCGCGTAGCGCGAGCGGGGTGAGGGGTGCGACCGCGTGCGGTCGCGCGGAGCAGCGCTCCGCCCACCCTCATCCAAGCTTCGCTAGGCGGCAAGCTACGCTATCCTTCTCCCGTCAAGGGAGAAGGGCTGATGGAGTGAACAGATGAAACTACTCGTCGCGGTCAAGCGCGTCATTGATTTCAACGTGAAGCCGCGGGTCAAGATGGACGGCTCGGGCGTCGATCTCGCCAACGTGAAGATGAGCATGAACCCGTTCGACGAGATCGCGATCGAGGAAGCGATCCGCCTCAAGGAGAAGGGCATCGCGACGGAGATCGTTGCGGTATCGATTGGGCCGGCCAAGGCTCAGGAGACGCTGCGGACCGCGCTCGCGATGGGTGCGGACCGGGCAATTCTCGTCCAGACCGACGAGGAAGTGGAGCCGCTCGCGGTCGCCAAGATCCTCGCGAAGATCGCGGAAGAAGAGCAGCCGCAGCTGGTCATCCTCGGCAAGCAGGCGATCGATGACGACAATAATGCGACCGGGCAGATGCTGGCGGCGCTGCTCGGCTGGCCGCAGGGCACCTTCGCGTCGAAGGTCGAGGTTTCCGACACTGCGACGGTGACGCGCGAAGTCGACGGCGGCCTCGAGACGGTGAAGCTCAATCTTCCGGCGGTGGTCACGACAGACCTGCGCCTCAACGAGCCGCGCTACGCGTCATTGCCGAATATCATGAAGGCCAAGTCGAAGCCGCTCGCGACCAAGTCGCCGGGCGATTACGGCGTCGACGTCGCCCGCCGGCTGGAGACGATCAGGGTCGCTGAACCCGCCAAGCGCCAGGCGGGTATCAAGGTTGGCAGTGTCGACGAACTGGTCGAGCGGCTGCACGGTTTGGGGATTGCGAAATGAGCGTTCTGGTCCTGGTCGAGCATGATGGCGGTCACATCAAGGACGCGACCCTTGCGACGGTGACGGCCGCGTCGAAGCTCGGTGAAGTGCATGCGTTGGTCGCGGGTGGGAGCGATGCTGTTGCGCAGGCGGCGGCGAAGATCGCCAGGGTCGCCAAAGTTCACGCGGCGAACTCCCCCGCGCTGGAGCACCAGCTGGCCGAAGCCGTCGCCCCCGTTGTGGCTAAGTTGATGGAAGGTCACGACGCTTTCCTCGCTCCGGCGACGACGACCGGAAAGAACATCGCGCCGCGCGTCGCAGCGCTGCTCGACGTGATGCAGGTCAGCGACATATTGTCGGTCGAGGGCCCCGATACATTCACGCGGCCGATTTACGCCGGAAACGCGATCGCGACGGTGAAGTCGAATGACGCGAAGAAGGTGATCACGGTGCGCACCACCGCGTTCGAGAAAGCGGCTGCCGATGGCGGCTCGGCATCCGTCGAAAAGGTCGATGCCTCGGGCGATGAGGGCAAGAGCCAGTTCGTGTCGCTCGAAGCCTCGGAAAGCGAGCGGCCCGAGCTCACCAGCGCAAAGGTGATCGTCTCTGGCGGCCGCGCGTTCGGCTCGTCCGAGCAGTTCCATTCGCTGCTCGACCCGCTCGCCGACAAGCTTGGCGCCGCGGTCGGCGCGAGCCGCGCCGCGGTCGACGCGGGCTATGCGCCCAACGACTATCAGGTCGGCCAGACTGGCAAGATCGTCGCTCCGCAGGTCTATATCGCGATCGGCATTTCCGGAGCGATCCAGCACCTTGCCGGAATGAAGGATTCGAAAGTGATCGTCGCCATCAACAAGGACGAGGAAGCTCCGATCTTCCAGGTCGCCGACATCGGCCTCGTCGGCGACCTGTTCAAAATCGTCCCGGAGCTGACCGAGAAGCTTTAGGTGCAAAAGCGGGCCCGCCGCCCTGGGGAGCATAGCGGCGGGCCGATCTGAGGATAGTCGTTCCTCAGTCGTTCCTTACGTCCCTTCCTTCCCTCGACCAGTTCCGGCGGGCTTGTGACGGAGCAGCATGATACTCGTGGTTCGACGGTGCCGCGTGCGCATCGCTGTGCGTGCTTCCATTTCCGGACGCCATGCCGAGCGAAGCGAGCTGGGCACTGGTCAATGGCGTTCCGTCAGGTCCGCACGGCACCCCGTTGATCATCTGAACGCCCTGACCGAGGCTCAAACCGCCGTTGCCGGAACCGTTCGCCGATGCCGAGCCGTTGGCGTTCACCTGGCGATGCTTCGCGCTGGCGCTGGCGTTGCCATTGGCCGAACCGCTCCCGTTGCCGGTGAGGTTCAGGCCCTGGCCACCAGCTCCGGCGAGCGAGGTCGCCGCGTTTCCGGCGCCGCTCACTGCGCCCGCAAGCGAAACACCGTTGCCGCTATTGGAGCCGCCGATCGATCCGGCGAGGGAACCTGCCCCGTTGGCCGCACCGCTGAGGACGCCGGCAAGGCCGATACCCTGGCCATTGCCGCCGACATTGCCGGCAACCGAGCTGACGCTGTTGACCGCGCCTGATACGGTCCCTGCAAGCCCGATTCCGGTTCCGTTGCCGGTTCCGTTGACGCTGCCAGTGACGAGGCCGGTCACACTGTTGGCGACGGAGGTTGCGCCGCCGAGGCCGCTCGTCGCGCGGCCGAGGGTATCGCACAGGCAATTGCCCTGACCACCGGTACCGAGGTTGCCGATTGAGCCGGCGCCGCTGAGTGTGCCGTTAAGTGCACCGCTCACCGTGCCGCCGACATTGCCCAGCAACTGGGCGTGGGCGGGGGCCGCGGCGATGGCGAGAGCCGAAGCGGCGGCCAGCATGAACTTGGGCATGTCATTCTCCTTTGAACTTCTCGTGGGAGCTTCAACCGGCTCCTGAGAAGAGAACGACAGCGCTTCCGAGTTTAATCCCGGCCAGGCGAAATTACTTCGCGCCGACGGTCCTCGGGTCGATACGGCAGCCACCGCAAACGATTCCGCGGCCGACGCGGCCTTTGCCCGGCCTTGCTTCGGCGGCGAGCGCGCGCGCGGAGCCCACAGCAAGTAACCGAGCGGCGGCAAGCGGGGCCGCAAAGCTCGTTCCACGCACCTTCACATATCCATTGCCGGGAAGCGCCGCAGCCATGTCCGCTCCGGGCGCGGCGAAGTCGAGGTGCGTTGGTTTGCCCGCTTCCGGGAGCGCTCGGCCATGAGCGTCAACCGCCGTTACGGCGACGACGCCGGAATAGGAGGCGGGATATTGCGGCGGCGCCGCCGGTCCGTCGTTGCCGACCGCCGCGACGACCTGAATGCCGCGCGATTCTACGATCCGGATGGCGCGCTCGACGAGCTTGTTGGGCGGGCCAACCAGGCTGATGTTGATTACCTGGGGACGATGAGCCGACAACCAATCGAGCGCCCGGACGATGCTGGTTGCCGAACCCGCCGCGCGGTTGCCGCCATAAACGTCCGCGACGAACAGGCGCGCACCCGTCGCCGCGCCTTGAAAGGGCCCTTGGCTTCCGACGAGCAACGAGGCGACCGCGGTTCCGTGGCCGGTCGGCTTGGGCGACCCTGAGAAGCCATCTTGTTCGATGCTCGTGCCGGCCAGCGAAGGATGTGAGGCGACCCCGCCGTCGATCATGCCGATCGACGGGCCGCTTCCGCCGGTGTGAGCAGTCGCGAGCGCTCCACTGATCGGGACGAGGCCGCCGCCTGCGGGTTCGAACAGATGATCGAAATCGGCCTGGAGCTCGGGCGCGAACTTGCGCAGCCGCTTGAGCGCTTCCCTCGCGCTCATGCCGTTCGGCGCAGCGAGCGACACGACTCGAATCCCGAGAGCGGAGTCGCGATCGTCGGCCGCAAGGCGAAAGCCGGCTGCGAGCGCGCGCTGCAAACCTTGCAAGTCGGGATCGACCACGACGACGATACCGCGCCTCACCGGTTGGCCATTGCCGTCGCTTTCGACCGTCGCCCTATTGGTCCGAATGAGCTCCTGAAGCCTCAGTCGGCGGAGCTCGAGCAAAGTCGGGGCTCCGGCCTCGGCGACGGTTTCGGTCAGTCCGCTGACGGAATCGAGCGTAGGGCTGACTGCCTGCCGCGCGGCCGGTTGGCCGAGAATGTCCTGCAGAATCGGTCCGGCGACCGGCAAATTGGCCGTCGGCAGGTTGCCGGTCGGCAGGCTGAGCGGCGGCAGCGCGGAAACGCCAAGCAGCTGTGCCCCGGCGCTTGCCGAGAGTGCAATTCCCGCGACGGCGGCAAGCACGGCATTACGGACCAGACTGGACATCAGGCGACCTCATTATCATTCCTCACATGGATGAAACGTGTGTGGGGCATCGTTTCATCCCCATGGAGATCAATGGATCGTTTATCGCCGTTCGAGGACGAGTTGGTTGCGCTGCTCCCGCGGTTGCGCAGGTTCGCGCACGGGCTCAGCAGAACTGCCGCCGACGCGGACGATCTGACGCAGGCGACGATAGAACGGGCGCTTCGGTCGAAAGCGCAGTGGCAACCGGGAACGCGACTCGACAGCTGGACCTACCGGATCATGCGCAACCTGTGGATCGACACGGCGCGATCCCGCTCGCGGAAGGAAAAGGTCGAAGGGCCGCCGGAGGAAGCCGAACTGCTTGGCGAGGATCCTCGCGAAAGCATGGACGCATCGGTCGACCTCGCGCGCATGATGAAGGCGATGAGTCGACTGCCGGACGAACAGCGCGAGGTGGTCGCTCTCATCCTGATCGAGGGCTTCGCCTACCGCGAGGCTTCGGAAATGCTGGACCTGCCGATCGGCACTGTTTCAAGTCGTCTGGTGCGCGGCCGCATGGCGCTCCTCGCGATGATGGGTGAACGGTGATGGAAGCAGACGAGAAATTTTTCGCCTGGCTCGACGGCGAGTTGAACGCCGCGGAAGCAGCCGAGGTGGAACGGCGAGTCGGCGCCAGTCCCGAGCTCGCCAGGCTGGCGGCGGAGCATTGCGCGATGCAGGAGCGGCTCAAACGCGCATTCGGCACGGTGGCCGACGCGCCGGTGCCCGAGCAGGTTCGCGCCGCGGTTCGGCCGCCATCGGGCCAAGTCATCAATCTCGATTCGGTGCGAAGCACGCGCGGACGGCGCGAGTGGGGATCGTTGCCGCGATGGTCGGCGATCGCCGCGACGCTTGCGGTCGGAATCCTGGTAGGGACTCTGATCCCCGAGCGGGCGAGCGGGCCGGTCGCGGTGCGGGGCGGAGCGCTCTACGCCGCCGCGCCACTGAACCGCGCGCTGGATACCCAGCTTGCCAGTGCGCCTTCAGGTGATGTCCGGATCGGGCTTACCTTCCGTAATCAGGCGGGAGCGATCTGCCGCACGTTCACCGAGCCTGCCGCAAGCGGTCTGGCTTGCCGCAACGATGGTCGCTGGAAACTCGAGGGCCTGTTCGCCGCGCCAGAGGGCCAGAGCAGCGATTATCGCATGGCTGGCGGGATGGACCCCCACCTTGCAGCGCTCGTCGATTCAACCATGGCGGCCGAGCCGTTCGACGCGGCCCAGGAGAAAGCCGCGAAAACGAACGGCTGGAGGTAGAGGACAGCTACTTCGACTTGCTCTTGTGCTCCGGCTTTCCCTTGCGGCTCGTCGAAGCCATCTTCTTGAGCTCTTTCCCGCTCATCGAATCGTACATGCTCTTGGAAGCGCCGCGGAGCGAGCTCTTGGGCTTTTCGTGCTCCTTGACCGCGAGCGCGATACCGGCGGCCGACTGCTGAGCCTTGGACTTGGCGGGCATGACTACATCTCCTCGAGGGGCATGCCGATCAAACGCTCCGCCCGGGCAATCGCTGCGCTCAGAAGGCGATATTGCGGGTGATCAACCACTGCTTTCCAGCGCGATGCCAGACGGTGAGATAGCGGCCGACGACATAGCGGGTCTTGCCCTTGCTCTGCAGCGTCATCTGCGCGCTTCCCCATTCGTAGACGTCGTCCGGGTCGGAAGCGACCCGGCCGTCGGTCTTGATGCTTGCGCGGAGCACTTTAACGCCGGCGGGACGGCGGCTGTACATGGTCCTGACGCCCGCGCGGCCGTGGATCGCCGTGCCATCCGGCATGATGAACACCGCGTTTTTCGAATAAGGCGCGCTCATCACGTCGGCCTTGCCGCGGACGATCGCCGTTTCCCATTCGCTATTTGCCTTGTCGATGAACGGCGCCGCCGAGGCGATCGCCTTTTGCTGCCACGAAGGAGCAGCCCCGGCGAGCAAGGGCAGTGCGGCCAGAATCAAGATGTTACGCTTCAACAATCCCTCCCTGATGAGCTGAAATGTTGCCGCGTCGCGGGCTTCAGCTCAACCCTTTCATCGCCGCAGGTCGCGAACCCTTGACGCCTTGCCAGTCGACCGCTCGATCGTGCCGGGGTCGCAAACCTGGACGTCCACGGTGACCCCGACCAGTTCTTTTACGTGACGCCCCAGCTCAGCGCCGGCGTGCGCCCGCCGTTCGCCTGGACAGTCGGGAGAGGCCTCGACCAACACCGTGACTTCGTCGAGGCGTCCGGACCGCGCGACATCGATCCGATAGTGCGGCGCGAGTCCGTCGCAGCGGAGAATCTGTTCCTCGACCTGCATCGGGAAGAGGTTGACGCCGCGGACGATGAGCATGTCGTCGGACCGCCCGGTAATCTTGGCCATGCGCCGCATTGGCCCGACGGTGCCGGGCAACAGCCGGGTGAGATCGCGCGTCCGGTACCGGACGACCGGCATCGCCTGTTTGGTCAGCGAAGTGAAGACCAGCTCGCCCTCGCTTCCGTCGGGCAGGATTTCGCCAGTCTCCGGGTCGATTATCTCGGGATAGAAATGGTCCTCCCAAATCGTGGGGCCGTCCCTGGTCGATCCATATTCCTGGGCAACGCCGGGTCCCATGACTTCGGACAATCCGTAGATGTCGGTCGCAACGATCCCAAACGCCCCTTCGATCTCGCGGCGCATTGCTTCGGTCCATGGTTCCGCCCCGAATATCCCGATCTTGAGGGACGTGGAGCGGGGATCGATGCCGCGCGCGCGAAATTCGTCGAGGAGGCTCAGCAGGTAGCTGGGCGTCACCATGATGATGTCGGGTTCGAAATCGAGGATGAGCGCGACCTGCCGTTCGGTCTGCCCTCCCGAGACAGGGATAACCGTGCAGCCGAGCCGCTCCGCGCCGTAGTGCACTCCGAGGCCGCCGGTGAAAAGACCGTAGCCGTAGGCGATGTGGACTTTCATGCCCGGTTCGCCGCCCGCCGCCTTGATGGACCGTGCAACCAGCCCCGCCCAGGTATCGATGTCCTGGAGCGTGTAGCCAACGACCGTTGGCTTCCCGGTCGTACCCGACGAAGCATGGATCCGCGCGACCTGGTCCATCGGGACGCAGAAGAAGCCGAACGGATAAGCGTCGCGGAGGTCCTGCTTTGTCGTGAAGGGGAAGCGCGCGAGGTCCCCGAGCGACTTGAGGTCGGACGGGGAGACGCCCGCTGCGTCGAACTTGGTCCGGTAAGCTGGATTATGCTGATAGGCGCGGATGAGCGTCTCCTTCAAGCGCTCCATCTGAAGCGTCTTGAGTCCCCCGGAAGAGAGCCGCTCATTCGCATCCAGGTCGAAGGCAGGTCGCTCGCTCATCGCTTGTTGCGGCTTTCCGTAATGGCTGCACCCGAACAAGTGAACATGTTAAATATCCGCTGGACTCGCCCGAGGCATCGGTTCCAGAATGCCTTCAGACGGAGAGGGTTGTCGACATGCAGGACGTGATGGAGCGCTACGGTCTGATCATCGGCGGCGAAAAGGTGCCGACCTCGGAGCATATGGAAATCCGCGATCCCGGGAACGGCGAGGTCGTCGGCGAATGTCCGGTGGCGACCCGCCAGGACGTTGATCGCGCGGTCGATGCGGCGAGCAAGGCGTTCAAGAGCTGGAGCCGGACCAGCGACGAGGAACGCAAGGCCGCGGTCGGGCGAATCGCCGATACGATCCATGCGAACATGGAGGAGCTCGCCGAGCTTTTGACTCGTGAGCAGGGCAAGCCGCTTAACGGCATGGGCTCGAGGTTCGAGCTTCACGGCGCCGAGGCCTGGGCACGATACACCGGCTCACTCGATCTTCCGGTCGAAGTGCTCAGCGACGACGAGACCGGCCGCGTTGAGCTTCACCGCAAGCCGCTTGGCGTGGTCGGATCGATCACGCCGTGGAATTTCCCGGTGCTGATCGCGATCTGGCACATCGTTCCGGCCATCCGCACCGGCAATACGGTCGTGATCAAGCCTTCGCCCTACACCCCGCTCAGCACCATCCGGTTAGTGGAGCTGCTCAACGAGGTGCTTCCTCCTGGCGTGCTCAACGTGGTCGCCGGCCACAACGATCTCGGCCAGATGATGACCGAGCATCCGAACATTCAGAAGATCGTGTTCACCGGCTCCTGCGGCACCGGCAAGAAGGTGATGCAGGCGGCGTCAGGAACCCTGAAGCGGGTGACCCTGGAGCTTGGCGGAAACGACGCCGGCATCGTCCTCGCCGACTCCAACCCCAAGGAAATCGCCGAGAAACTGTTCTGGGGAGCATTTATCAACAACGGCCAGACCTGTGCGGCGCTGAAGCGGCTTTACGTCGCCGACGAAATCTACGACGAGGTGTGCGGCGCGCTCGTCGATTACGCGAAGAATGTTCCCGTCGGGCATGGGCTGGACGAAAACAATGTCCTCGGCCCGATCCAGAACAAGATGCAGTACGACAAGGTTGTCGACCTGGTCGAAGACGCCAAGCGCAACGGCGCGCGCGTGCTTTGCGGCGGCGAAGCGGCTGGCGGACCCGGTTACTTCTATCCCGTGACCATCGTGGCGGACGTGACCGATGGCATGCGCATCGTCGATGAAGAACAGTTCGGTCCGGTGCTTCCGGTCATCCGCTACGGCGATGTCGAAGACGCCATCGCGCGCGCCAACGCGCTTGATGTCGGCCTCGGCGGGTCAGCCTGGTCGTCCGACCCCGCGAAGGGCAAGGAAGTCGCCGGCAGGCTCGAATGCGGCACTGCCTGGGTCAACGGCCACGGCGGGATCAAGCCGTTCGCTCCATTTGGCGGCGTCAAGGGCTCGGGTATCGGAGTCGAATTCGGGCAGCTCGGGCTTGAGGAATATACGACCGTCCAGGTCGTTCATCACTGAGCGGTGCGCGACATGCTCTCGAGCGTGTCGAGGAAGATGCGGACCTTGAGCGGCATCAACCGCCTTTCGGGCAGCAGCGCATAGACTCGAAGCGGGGCGCACTCGAAGGCGGGCAACACGCGGCGCAGCTCGCCGGCATTTACCGCCGGTTCGCAATAGGTCGCCGTAATCCGCGCTACCCCGAGACCGGCGCGGGCTGCCTGCAATCGGATTCCGGCGTTCGAACTTCTGAGCCGTGGTGCCGCCATGGCGATCGAATGGTGGCCGCCCGCGGAATCGGTGAACGCCCATTCCGTGTCCGAAGCCGCCGCGAGAAGCGGCAGGTTCCGAAGGTCGTACGGTGTCCTCGGTTCCTCGAACTTCGCGAGAAAGTCCCTGGACGCGAACAATCCGCGCTCGAGTGAGAAGACGCGGCGGACGACGCCGCTGGTCGCGGGAAGGTCCTTGTCCACCATCGAGAATACGATGTCATATTGCTGGTCGAACAGGTTGACCGGCTGGTGCTCGACATCGACGTCGACTTCGAGGTCGGGATGTTCGCCGAGCATCGCACAGGCGACGGCGCCGAGATGATGGGCACCGAACTCGTACGGGGCGGCGATGCGGAGGCGACCGCTGACCGTCTCACCCTTCGCCGCGGCACTGCCGAGCGCCTCGCGAAGCTGACGGAACAGCGGCGACATCTCGTGATAGAGTGACTCGCCAGCTTCGGTCAGCCGGAGCCGGCGCGTGGTTCGCTCCATTACCCGCGCCCCGACCCGTGACTCAAGCCGGGCGATCGACGCGCTGACGCTGGACTTCGGCCGGCCAAGCACGCGCGCAGCTTCGCTGAAGCTGCCGTGGTCGATCACATGACAGAAGATATCGAGGTCTTCCCAGTCCATTGTTCATCTGAATGGACAATCTTTCCAGAAAAGCCAGCTAAATCTGCGCGGGAACTTGGAGTAAGGAGGGGGGGAACTAGCCGGCGTTTGTGCCGGTGTTTGAACGCGCCTGACGGGAGAGCCGGAATGTTCCTCAAGAACTGCTGGTACATGGGGGGCTGGGACCATGAGGTCATGGACGGCAAGCTGCTCGAGCGCCGGATCCTCGACCAACCAGTCGTCTTCTACCGCGGCGAAAGCGGCCAGATCGTCGCGCTGGACAATCGCTGCTGCCATCGCGGCGCCAAGCTGTCGCAGGGCCGGATCGAGGGCGATTGCGTTCGCTGCATGTACCACGGGCTGAAGTTCGACCCGACGGGCAAGTGCGTTCAGATTCCCGGCCAGGACCGCATTCCGCCGCAGCTTGGGGTGAAGAGTTATCCACTCGTCGAGAAACAGCATTGCATGTGGATCTGGATGGGCGATCCCGCGCTGGCCGACCCCGACAAGATTCTCGACATTCCGTACCTGGACGATCCGAAGTGGAAGGGCATTCCGGCCTACCTTCATTACACGTCCAACTATCTGCTGATCGTCGACAACCTCAGCGACTTCAACCACCTCGCGTTCGTCCACACGAACACGCTCGGCGGTTCGGAAGAATATGCGTACGTGACCAAGCCGGTGTCGATCGACCGGTTGCCGAACGGTTTCCACGTCGAGCGCTGGCACAAGAACAGCGATCCGCCGCCCTATCTGCGCAAGGTCATCAAGAACAAGGACGACAAGGTCGACCGCCGCAACATCGCGCGGATGCTGATTCCCGGCATCTTCCTGATGGACACGATGTTCACGCCGGCGGGGATGGGTGCCGACGGCGAGGGCAAGGAGGGCACGCTCGAGTTCCGCAACTGCCAGTTCATGACTCCGGAAACCGAGCGGACGACGCACTTCTTCTGGAACTATCTCAACGATTTCGAAGGCGCCGATTACACCATCTCCATGTCGCTCCTCGACAGCCTGATCGAGGGGTTCATGGAGGACAAGGAGATCATCGAAGAGCAGCAGAAGATGCTTGACGCCGATCCCAGCTTCAAACTGGTCGCCGTCGCTTCAGACGTCGCGCTGTCGCACTTCCGCTACATCATGGACAAGATGATCCGCGACGAGCAGGCCGGCCTGACCCCGGAGCTGGCCCCGGCGATCGCCGCCGAGTGAGCCCACGGTTTCGGGACCTGTCGTGAATACTGTGGTGCAATCATTGACGGTGCTCGTCGCCGACGTCCGCGCGGAGGCGAAGGACGTGATCACGCTTGAACTGCGCGCGATCGCGGGCGGCGAACTGCCGGAATTCACGCCGGGCGCGCACCTCGACGTTCACCTGCCGAACGGGCTCGTTCGAAATTATTCGCTCACCAACGACTGGCGCGAGCGCAACCGGTACGTGGTCGGCGTCGGCCGCGCCGCGGACAGCCGTGGCGGGTCGAGCTACATCCATAACAGCGTCCGCGCGGGCCAGCAGATCAAGATCAGCGCCCCACGCAACAATTTCCCGCTCGATGGAAGTTCGGAGAGCTTTCTGTTCATTGCCGGGGGTATCGGCGTGACTCCGATCATGGCGATGGTCCGGTGGTGCATCTCGAACGGCAAGCCGTGGCGGTTGATCTACGCCGCGCGCAGTCGACAGCGCACCGCATTCTATGAGGAGCTTTGCGAGCTCGGCGGGGATCGCGTGGACTTCCACTTCGACGATGAGGCGGGCCAGGTTCTCGATGTTGCTCAGGCAATCTCCAGCTGGAAGGAGGGTGAGAGCGTCTACTGCTGCGGCCCCGCGCCCCTGATGGAGGCGGTGAAGACGCTGACCGAGAAGCTGCCGAACGGCACCGTCCGCTTCGAGTGGTTCACCGTTCCGGAGTCCGACGAGCCGCAGGAATCCAGCTCGTTCACCGTGCGGCTGGAACGCAGCAACATCGAGTTCGAAGTGCCCGAGCAGAAGTCGATCCTCGAGGTGCTCGAGGAACATGGGTTCGAGCTTCCCTTTTCATGCCGCGAGGGCCTTTGCGGCACGTGCGTCACGAACGTCTGCTCGGGCGAACCCGATCATCGCGACTATGTATTGTCCGACGAGGAACGCGAGTCGGGCAAGATGATGACCATCTGCTGCTCGCGCTCCAAATCCGCACTTCTCACGCTCGATCTCTGAATGCCCGCGCATCGGAATACGGCTTGCCGAAAGCTTCTTCTCGGACGGAAGTTAACATGTTAAGCACATGGTGATTCCGGGCTAGATTTGCCGTCCGGAAACAGGGGAGGGTCATATGTCGAAGGCTCGGTTTTCTGTGCTTCGCGGAAGCACGGCGCTCGCGTGCATCGCAATCTCGTTTCCGGCGTTTGCGCAAGCCCAGCCAACTTCGTCGACCAAAACGCCGGCGCCGCAGCCGAATCTCGGAGCGCCGAATGAGACGACCGTCGAAAGCGACAAGGTTAGCCAGGGGGTAGCCCAGGCGCCCGCCGACCAGAGCGTGTTTCAGGAAATCGTCGTCACCGCGCAAAAGCGTCGGGAGAAGATCCAGGACGTCGGCATTTCGATTACCGCGTTGTCGGGCGAGACAATCAAGACCCTCAATCTCAGCAACATGCAGCAGATCAGCCAGCAGGTCCCGAACCTCGAGGTCTCCGCCTGGACCCCGGCCTTCACGACCTTCAACCTGCGCGGCATCTCGCAAAACAACTTCCAGGACAATCTCGAGGCGCCGATCGCCGTCTACCAGGACGAAGTCTACGTCGGCAGCATGAACGCCCTCGGGCTTCCGATCTACGACGTTGAGCGGATCGAGGTTCTTCGCGGACCCCAGGGAACGCTTTTCGGCCGCAACGCCACCGGCGGCCTGATCCAGTTCATCAGCAACACCGCAGATGAAACGCGTCTCAACGGCTATGCCGAAGCCACAATCGCGGATTGGGGAACGCACAAGCTCGAAGGCGCGGTCGGCGGCCAGATCGCGCCCGGAATCCGGGCACGCATCGCGGGCGTCTACGACAAGTCGAAGGGCTGGATGAAGGCGGGGTTCAATCCCGATCCGTTCGAGCTCAATCCGCTTGGCCCGCACAAGGCGACGGGCCGAACGAGCCAGGGCGCGAACGGCTGGGCGGTCCGCGCAAACGTCCAGGCCGACCTCGGCCCGGACACTTTGCTTAGCGTCATCGAGTCATATTCGAAGGACAATGACGTTCCGACCGGACAATATGTCGTCCGGCTGGCCGGGTTCGATCCGGATACGGGCCTCGGCATCGACCCCGGTCCCCCGATCACGGGGAGCGTGTTCAAGCATGCGTCGGACATGCACACCGGGTTCGATCGCAAGGTCTGGTCGACGACGGCGAAGCTAACGCACAACTTCTCCGAGAACGTCGATTTCACCTACATCGGCAATTACAGCAAGCTCGACAAAAACTATATCGAGGACGCCGGCGGCGGACTTTTCTTCTTCCCCTTCCAGACGATCGCGCATCACAAGCAATGGTCGCACGAAGCGCGTTTCTCTGGGCATACGCCACGCGCCCGCTGGCAGGTTGGCGCTTATTATCTCGACATGGATTTCAATGGCGAATTCGACGCGTCCGGAGCGATCTTCAATTCCGCTCCCACGGACGACGCACGCAGCCAAAGCCTGACCCATCTTGTTTCGAAGAACTGGTCGGTTTTCGGTCAAGGCGAATATGATTTCTCACCCCAGCTCACGGCGATCCTCGGCTTGCGCTGGTCCCAGGATCACAAGAGGATCAAATTCAGGACGATTGGCTTCGGCCTCGTCGACCTGGAGACCGGCGACCCGATCCCGGACGGGACCGTGATTTTCGATTTTGCGGACGCGATCGCGGCAGACCCGTCGCTCGCGGGGCATGACAAGATCAAGTATGGCGACGTCGCAGCCCGCGCTCAGCTCAATTACAAGCCGCACCAGGATCTGCTGTTCTACCTGTCATACAATCGCGGCATCAAGGGCGGCAACTGGTCGCCTGCGCCGACTGTCGATCCCCTCAATTTCCGTCACAAGCCTGAGAAACTCGACGCATACGAAATTGGCATGAAGTCGACGCTTGCGCCCAACACGCGGCTCAACCTGTCCGCTTTCTATTACGATTATCACGATTATCAGGCCTTCTCGCTCACCGGCCTGCAACCGCAGGTGGCGAATTCGGACGCGACGGTGAAAGGCGGGGAGATCGAACTCTTCACCCGCCCGCTGCGCAATTTCGATTTTGCGTTGAGCGCCGCCTTCCTCGATTCAAACGTGGATTTCGTCCCGGCGGTGTTCCCGGGGACCGGCGTCAGTGATGCCGAGCTCCCGCAAGCGCCGCACGTGAGCCTGAATGCCCTCGGCCGCTACACTGTCCCGGTAAAGTTCGGCACGCTGGCGTTCCAGCTCGACGGCAAATATGCGAGCAAGCACTTCCTTGAAGGCACCAATTCGCAAGTATCGTTCCAGCACGGCTATGCGGTCGGCAATGCTTCCATTTCGCTGACCTCCCCCGATGAACGCTGGCAGGGATCGCTTTGGGTGAAGAACTTCACCAACTCGAAGTACAAGGTCTACAATCTGGACCTCGGCCTTCTCGGATTCGTCGAGCAGATGTACGCGCCGCCGCGCCAGATCGGAGCGACGCTTCGATTCGGGTTCAAGCAATAGCGAAGTCTACGAGCCGTTCAGCTTGTCGGTGACCCTGCGTAGCAGCTCGTAGAGTTCGTGCATGTCGGATGCGCCGACGAGCTTGGTGATGCGCGCATATTCGACCTCGGAATGCGGCGCGAGATCGTCGAACAGCTTACGCCCGCGCGCAGTTAGCGCGATGAAAGCGCGGCGCTGATCGGCATTCGAGCGGGTGCGGCTGACGATTCCGCGCGCTTCGAGATTCTTGATCGTTCGCGTCGCGCTTGGCTTCAGGATGAAGACGCATTCGGCGAGCTCGCCGATCTCGATCCGGTCGACCTCCATCAGGGCGCGCATGATGCGCCATTCCTGCTCATTGACCCCATGCTCGCGAAGCCATTTGCGAAAACCGCGCATGACCGCTTCGCGCGCGCGCAGAAGCGCCATCGGAAGCGATTGTTCGAAGGGGCGGATCGCACGGCGTGACGCCGTCGGGTGCCCCTCGTCAGCCATCGACGATTCCGTTGCGAAGAGTTCCGATCGAGGGCGATGAAACTTCGACCACGTCTCCGGGCTTTAGGTAGATCGGCGGGTCGAACCTCGCTCCCGCACCTGGCGGCGTGCCGGTCGAAATGATGTCGCCAGGTTCGAGCGTCATGAAGCTCGAAATGTAGCCGATCAAATGTTCGAATGGGAAGATGAGGTTGGCCGTGCTGTCGCTCTGGCGGACTTCGCCATTGACGCGCGTTTCGAGCTTGAGCGCGTCAAATGACCCGATTTCGTCGGCAGTGACGATCCACGGCCCGATCGATCCGCTGCTGTCGAAATTCTTCCCCTGCGTGACGTTGAATTTCGCGTGCCGGACCCAGTCGCGGATGGTGCCTTCGTTGATCAAGGTGAGGCCGGCGATGTGGCTGGCGGCCTGCTCACGCGTGATGCGACGGCCGCCCTTGCCGACGACGATGGCGATCTCGCCTTCATAGTCCAGTTGCTCGCTTTCCCGCGGGCGAACCAGCGGCTGGCCGTCCGCGGCGAATGAGGTCGGAGAGCGGAAGAACAGACTGGGATATTTGGGAAGCTCCGAGCCGTCGCGATATTCCTCGTTCCGGTTCTGGTAGTTCACGCCGACGCAGATGATCTTCCTCGGCTCTGGAAGGCAGGGACCGAAAACGCACTCTTCGAGGTCGATGTCGGGCGAGCGCCCGGAATATTCGCTCAAGCTCGCGATTCCATCCGGCGGAAGGTGGTCGCGGATCGCTCGAGGATCCACGCCGAGCGCGGGAGTCAGATCCACCGCGCCATTATCGCCAATCGCGGCCCAGATCGTTTGCCCCGAGCGGTCGAGCTTCGCGAGTTTCACGCGGCGGCTGCCGTCAGCATGCCGGCCCGCTCGAGCACGCTGTCGAGCCGTTTCTCGAGCTCCGGAGTCGCCGGCACCATTGGCAGGCGATGTTCATTCTCGGGGATAAGGCCGAGGCGCTTCATCATATATTTGATCGGGATCGGGTTGGTGTCGAAGAACACCGCCTTGTTCAGCTCAAGCAGGCGTTCGTGGAGGGCTCTCGCGGCGGGAATGTCGCTCTTCCAGACGGCTTCGCACAGCTCGGCGAGCACGCGCGGCCGAAGGTTGCCGACCGCGTTCATCAGCCCGCACGCGCCGACCGCCATCATCGGGAAAGACAGCTCCTCGAGACCGACGAAAATGCGGAAGTCCGGTCCGAACTCGGTCAGGCATTCGCTGGCGAAGCCAAGATCGTTCACCGCATGCTTCATGCCGACGAAGGTGGATGAGCGGTCCTTTAGGGCCTTTAGCGTATCGAGCGTCACCGAAACCGCCGTCCGCCCAGGTATGTGATAGACCATCCAGGGACGGTCGTGCCTCGCCGCGAGATGGAGATAATAATCGATCAGCCCGCGTTGCGGCGGCTTCGAATAATAAGGCGTGACGATGAGCAGCGCGTCCGCGCCCGCGCGAACGGCGTGATCGGTAAGGGCTTCCGTTTCGGCGAGCGATTGCGAGCCCGTTGCCGCGACAATCGGAACGCGGGCGCTGGAAGTCGCGATGGCGACATCGACAATGCGGTTGCGCTCTTCGACCGTAAGCGATGCAGGTTCCGACGTCGTGCCATTGACGAGGATCCCGTGCGAGCCTTCGCGGATCTGGAATTCCACCATCGTCGCATAAGCGTCATAGTCGACATTGCCGCCGCGGAAGGGCGTGATTAGTGGCGGGATCGATCCCTTGAGTCGACTGAGATCCATTGAACCTTCCTTGCGCGCCGCGGCAGCGGCTGATAATTAACATGTTAAACAGCTGGCTGGTATAGGCAATGCCTCATCTCAACATCGAATATTCCGCCAATCTCGAGAATTCGCTCGACGTTCAGGCGCTCGTCGACCGCATCCACGAAACCGCGCTCGAAACCGGCATATTCCCATTGGGCGGCGTGCGCACGCGCGCCGAGCCGCGCAAGCATTACAGGATCGCCAACGGAGATCCGCGCGCGGGCTACATCCACATGATGGTGCGCATTGGCTCGGGCCGCGATGTCGAAACCAGGCGAACGGCAGGCGATCGGATCTTCGCTGCATTGTGCGACTTCACCGATGAGCTTTATCGTTCGCGACCGCTCGCGCTCTCGTTCGAGCTGCACGAAATTCCGCCGGACATGGCGTGGCGTAAAAACAACCTTCACGAGCTTCTGAAGAAGGAAGCCGCGGAATGAGCGACGCGGGTACCGTCGAAGCCCCTGCCGCGGAGGCGATCGCCGAGACCAATCGCAAGCGCGCGCAAGAATATCTCGCGCGACTTGGCGACAAGCCGCTCGGGCACTTCATCGATGGTCAGCCGACCGAAGGTTCGGGTGGCGAACCATTCGATGTGCTCGATCCTTCGACCGGCGAAGTCCTTGGTCAGGTGCTCGCCGGAACGGGCGCAGACATCGACGCGGCCGCTGCTTCGGCAAAGCGCGCATTCGTGACCTGGTCGCAAACCTCAGGCAAGGAACGGCGCAAGCTCCTTCACGCGATCGCCGACGCCATCGTCGCGCGTGCGGAAGAGATCGCCCTTGTAGAGTCATTCGATACCGGGCAGCCGCTGCGCTTCATGAGCAAGGCCGCGCTGCGCGGCGCGGAGAACTTCCGCTTCTTCGCCGACCGAGCCGCAGACGCGCAGAACGGACTCGCGCTGCCGACTTCCGACCATCTCAACTACACGATGCGCCAGCCGGTCGGTCCGGTTGGCCTGATCACGCCGTGGAACACCCCCTTCATGCTCTCGACGTGGAAGATCGCGCCGGCCCTCGCCGCCGGCTGCACGGTCGTTCACAAGCCCGCGGAATGGAGTCCGTACAGCGCCCGGCTGCTGGTCGAGATCGCACATGAAGCCGGGCTTCCCGCCGGCGTCTTCAACAGTATCAACGGCCTCGGGGAAGTCGCCGGCAAAGCGCTTACCGAGCATCGCGACATCAAGGCCATCGGCTTCGTCGGGGAATCGCGGACCGGGAGCGCCATCATGCAGCAGGGCGCGGCGACCCTGAAACGAGTCCATTTCGAGCTCGGCGGCAAGAACCCCGTGATCGTGTTCGACGACGCCGATCTCGACCGCGCGCTCGATGCCGTCGTCTTCATGATCTACAGCCTCAACGGCCAGCGCTGCACCTCATCGAGCAGGCTGCTCGTCCATGCATCGATCCACGACGAGTTCGTCGAGAAAGTTGCCGAACGGGCGCGGAAGCTTCGCGTCGGCGATCCGCTCGATCCGAAGACCGAGGTCGGCCCGCTGATCCATCCGCGGCACCTCGAAAAGGTGATGAGCTACATGGACGTCGCGCGCGGCGAAGGCGCGAGCATCGTCTGCGGCGGGGATCGGCACGACGCCAGCGCAAGCGGCTTCTTCGTTCAGCCGACTTTGCTCGGCGGCGCGAAGGCCGACATGCGCATCGCGCGCGAGGAAATCTTCGGGCCGGTGCTGACCGCAATCCCCTTCGAGGATGAAGAGGACGCGATCCGCAAGGCGAATGACGTGGATTACGGTCTCGCCGGCTATGTCTGGACCAGAGACGCCGGGCGCGCCCACCGCGTCGCCCAAGCGCTTGAAGCGGGGATGATCTGGGTCAATTCAGAAAACGTCCGGCATCTCCCCACGCCGTTCGGCGGAATGAAGTCGAGCGGGATCGGCCGCGACGGCGGCGACTACAGCTTCGATTTCTACATGGAGACGAAGAACATCGCGATCGCGCTCGGGCATCACAAGATCCCCAGGCTCGGCAGTTAGGCGGCGCCCTTAGCCTCAGCGTTGAGGTTCATCACCGCGGCGAATCCGCTCGTCGCGAAGATAGGGATTGGCTCGCAGAACAGGACTTCGCCCGCGCTGCCTTCGCAGGCGCCCGCGACTGCCGTCAGCGTTCGTATCTCGAAGCCCCCCTGACCCGCATCGCGCAATGTCTCGGCATCCGAATATGAGGTTAGCGCGGCGCGATCATTAGCGGACCAGCGTCGCAAGAACTCGCGGTCCCAAGCGACGTTGATCTTTCCCGAGTTGGGCGTGGCGGGCCAATGCGAGATGCCGCCCGTTCCCATCAGCGCTATCCTCTCCGGCGCCGCATCGCACGCAGCGCGAATTGCGCGGCCGAACTCGTAAGCGCGCGACAACGGCGTCAGGGGCGGCCCCTGACAATTGATGTTCGCGGGAATGACCGGAAGGTCGAAGCGCGGGGTCAGGAAATTGAGCGGGACCATGATGCCATGGTCGAACTTCCATTCCTCGGCATAAGCGACGTCGACCTTCTCCATCACCTTGCCGATGATGCGCCGCGACAGTTCGGCCGAGCCGGGGATCGAGCGCCGCTCGATGCGCAACCATTCGGGGTCCTCGATCGGCCCTTCATATTCGTCGGCCATGCCGATCGCGTAGGCGGGCATGTTGTTCATGAAGAAATTGGCGAAATGCTCGGCGGCGATGACGATCAGCGCATCGGGCCTGGACCGCTCGAGCTCTTCGCGGAGCCGGTCGAGCGCAACGTAGAAAGGCTCGCGTACCGCCGGATCGGCGCGCTCGGCGCGCGCGGTCATTCCCGGTCCGTGGCTCATGATCCCGGCGAAGACCAGGCTCATATGGCTCCTCCTTCGCCGCCCTCGACCGCCGCGTAGATTCCCGCCTTCACCTGTCCGTGTTTCGCGAGCGCTTCCTTCATGGCCTGGATATATTCATCCCAGGCAAGGCCGCGCCATGCCGCGAAATGCATGAGGATCTGCCCATTGACCCCGAGAATATAGAGCTTGCCGACGTCGTCGGAACGGATTGCCTCCGCCTCATCGTCGCTCAAGCGGTATTCCGCCAGCAGGCATTCCCGGTCGTTGAGGAATGCTTCCTGCACACGGGGATCGCGGTTAAGCTCGTAGAGAAGCTTCTGCAGCCTGTAGAGGGTCATCGATCCTCGAATCCGCTTGCGGGCAAAGAAATTAACAGGTTAAACATTTCACTTCAAATCGCCCAGGGGAGTGAGCGGAATGATCGCGAGATTGATGGCGTCGGCGACAGCATTGGCGTTCGCGATCGCGGTGCCTGCGCTTGCCGCGCCGACGAACCCGCTCGACGCGCTCACTGCCGACGAAATCAATCGCACGGTCGAAATCCTCAATGCCGCGAAGCAGGTCAACGCCGATACCCGCTTCCCGACGATAACGCTGCTCGAAAATCCCAAAGCCGAAGTTCTGAGGTGGTCGCCAGGCCAGCCGTTCGAACGCCGGGCGCGCGCCGATTACCTCAACGGCAACCGACTGTTCGAGGCCGCGGTGAACCTCACCACGGGCAAGGTCGATTCCGTCACCGAGGTCAAGGACCGCCAGTCGTCCATCCTGTTCGAGGAATTCCTCGGCGCCAGCGAGGTAGTGAAGAAGGACCCGCGCTGGCGCGCCGCGATGGCCAGGCGCGGCATCACCAGCTTCGACAACATCATCTGCGCGCCGCTGACCGTCGGGCCCGTCATCGACGAGAAATATCGCGGGCTGCGGCTGCTCAAGGTGCCGTGCTTCGACAAGACTGGAGCGGTGAACAACGTCTACGGCCGGCCGATCGAAGGCTTGCTGGCGATCGTCGATGTCCGCAAAGGCGCGGTAGTCGACGTTGTCGATGAGGGTGTGGTGCCGATTCCGACGGCGATCCCGTCGGAGGCGTATGACGCCGCCACGAGCACCCGCAAGCCGACCAAGCCCGTTCAAATCGTTTCTCCGCAGGGGCCGAACTATACGATCGACGGCTCGGTCATCAGCTGGGACAAGTGGAATTTCCATCTCCGCGTGGACAAGAGGCTCGGGCCGGTCATGTCGCGGATCACCTACCGGGACGGCAATCAGAAGCGGCAGGTGGCCTATCAGCTGAGCACCGCCGAGATGTTCGTGCCCTATATGGATCCGTCGCAGACCTGGGCCTACCGCGCCTACATGGACATCGGCGAATATGGATTCGGCGCCTTGTCCTCGCCGCTCAAGCCGGGGTCAGATTGCCCGGTCAATGCGACATTCGTGGACGCGGTCGTGTCAGACGATCATGGCAAGCCGATGACGTTGAAGAATGTCGTCTGCGTGTTCGAGCGCGACACGGGCGATCCGCTGTGGCGGCACTACGAGTTTTTCACCGACTCCCACGAGAGCCGCCCCAACGTCGAGCTCGTCGTTCGCATGGCGCCGGAAGTCGGCAATTACGATTATTTGCTCGACTATGCGTTCAATCGGAACGGGGAGATCGACGTCCGTGTCGGCGCCTACGGAATCATCGCGACCAAGGGCGTCGCGACGCGGAATATGCACGACCCGACAGCCGCGGCGGACACGCAGTACGGCACACTCGTCGCACCCAATCTCGTGGGGGTCAATCACGATCACTTCATGAGCTTTCGGGTCGACCTAGACGTCGATGGCCAGGACAATCGCCTCGTCGAGGACAAGTTCGTGAAGCGCACGCTGTCGGGCAATCCGCTCCGTCGAAGCCTGTGGCAGATCGAAAGGTCGGTTGTCGGCACCGAAGGCGCCATCGAGACCATGCACGAACCCGCCTGGTTCAGGGTTGAAAGCAGTAGCCGCGAGAACTCGCTCGGCAATCCGACGAGCTACCAGCTGATGCCGGGCCACTCGGATCTCTCGCTGCTCGATCCCGAGGAGCCGCAGCAGCAGCGCGCTTCCTTCTCCGGCTCCGCTCTATGGGTGACGCGCTATAAGCCCGACGAGAATTTCGCCGCCGGGACCTATCCCAATCAGAACCGGTTGGTGGAAGGCCTCCCGAAATTCGTCGCTGACCATGAGTCCGTCGCGAACACGGACCTGGTCCTCTGGTACACGGTCGGCTTCCACCACCAGACCCGCTCCGAAGATTACCCGGTCATGCCCGCGATGTGGCATTCGTTCACGCTTCGGCCGTTCAATTTCTTCGACCGCAACCCAGGTCTCGACGTTCCGCCGGTGGAAGCGCCTGCCCAGAAATAGCGGAAACAAGGGAAATGGTGCCCAGGGGCGGGATCGAACCACCGACACCGTGATTTTCAGTCACGTGCTCTACCAACTGAGCTACCTGGGCGCGCTTTGCGGAGGGCGAGGCCTTCGCAGCGAACGGCTCACCTAGTCGTCGCCCTCGCCGCTGTCCACCCTGTGAGGGTCAGCAGGAGGACCTGGAATGCGATAGCCGTCTCCGAGCCACTTCAAGAGGTCGCGATCCTTGCATCCGCGGCTGCAGAACGGCGCGTGCTCGGGTCGCTCGGGCTTCCCGCAGATCGGGCAATTCTTCGTCTTGTCAGAGGCTTTCGGCATACCCGCCAGACATGGGGACAGACGCGTCCGCGCGCAACTCGATCGCTCCGCCGACCTGGCGCGCAAGCGCCTCGATCCACTGCGGCTTGCCCTCAAGGACCGCGGTCACCGCCGCGTGAGCGACGAGGCGCTTTGGTCCAGGCTTTTCGAAGGCCGCTCTTCGCAGGAGCGCGCGAGCTTCAAATGCTGCCCGGTCGAGCGCCAGCTCGAGGAGCGAAGCTCGACGTCGCGGGCGCACAATCTGGACGAACCCGAAGCCGTTGACGGAAGTCCGTTCGAACGGCTGGGGAAGCACAGCGTCGATCGCCGCCGCAGCCTCCTGCCGCGCCTCCTTGCTGCCGGCAGTCGGAAGGTCGATCCCGATCGAGCCGCCGATATCGAGACGGCGGATCGCCTTCGCCGCTTCGGCCGCTCCACGGACGGCCAGCTCGCCCGAAGCGAGATAGCCGTCGACGTCGATGAGCGTCATCGCGGGTGTCGGGGAAAGGCGCAGTTCACCGCCTGGGAACCGAATAATTCGGGTCCGCGCTTCCTCGATGAGATCGCTCCAGCCAATCATTCGTTCAACCGGTGCGGGGAAGGACAGAATCTCTCCATCGAGAGGAGCAGCCTTCCTTTTCGGCTCTTGGCTGGCCCGCGCCAGCGGCCGCTTCCACGGCTCGCCGCCCGGAATGGCCTCGCGCGTTACTTCGATGGTGAGCTCCGAGCCCTCGGTCACGCCGGGAGCCCCACGTGGCAGCAGATATTCGCTACCGTCGTCGCCAGCCGCGATCGCGTTGCGGCCATTCGTCCCTGAGCTCGTCAAACGCGCCGCGACCACGCTTCCGGCAGCGGTCACTCCATCGAGTTGAATGCGGGCTTCGACGATCTCGCTGGCTTCGACCAGCGCGGCGCGGGTCTCGCCGATGCCGCGTTCGATGAGCCACTCAGGCAATCGGATATCCCGCCGATTTCAGGAGCACTCGTGTCTCAGCGAGCGGCAGGCCGACGACGTTGGAATAGCTGCCCGCGATGTGGCGCACATAGACCTCGCCATAGCCCTGAAGCGCATAGCCGCCGGCCTTTCCGCGCCATTCGCCGTGGCCCGCATAAAAGTCGATCTCCTCATCGCTAAGGCGCTTCATCGCGATCATTGTCTCGACCAGCCGCTCGCGGATGCCGCTTCCAGGCACGGCAAGCGCGACTCCAGTCAAAACGCGGTGACGGCGGCCCGAGAGCAGCTTCATGCAGGCGCGAAGTGTTGCCTCATCCTCGACCTTGGGAAGGATGCGCCGGCCGACAGCAACCACCGTGTCGGCGGCGAGGACCAACGCGCCGGCCTCCTTCGCGGCCACCGCATGCGCCTTTTCCCGGACCAGCCGAAGCGCATGCTCGCGCGGCAGCTCGCCCCTGGGCACGCTCTCGTCGATGTCGGCGGGAGCAACGGCGTCGGGCGATACTCCGATGCGCGCGAGCAGGTCGAGGCGGCGCGGGCTCGCCGAGGCGAGGATCAACCGCATCAGCGAACTCAGCCCGTGTAGCCGGGCGGGCCTCCGCGGCCGGGCATGAAGCGATAGGTGATGCGGCCCTTGGTCAGATCGTAGGGCGTCATTTCGACCAGCACTTCGTCGCCGGTGAGGACGCGAATCCGGTTCTTGCGCATCTTGCCGGCGGTATGGCCGAGGACCTCATGGCCGTTCTCGAGACGGACGCGGAACATCGCATTCGGCAGCAGCTCCACCACCTGCCCACGCATCTCGAGCAATTCTTCCTTGGCCAAAAGTTCTCTCTTCCTAAGCTGGCGGAAAGTCGCGGAGGCTTAGCGGCGCTCTCGGCAAATGTGAAGGCGGGCCGTCCTAGATCGTGAGGATGGTTGAGCCTGTCGTCTTGCGCGCCTCCAGCTGGCGATGCGCTTCGGCCGCGTCCTTCAGCGGGAAACGCTGCTTTATTTCGATCTTCACCTTGCCGCTCGAAACCACGTCGAAGAGCTCGGCGGCGCTCTGCTCCAGCTCCGCGCGCGTCGCGGTGTAATTATAGAGCGTGGGCCGAGTCAGATAGAGCGAGCCCTTCTGCGCCAGCACGTTCGGCGGCATCGGATCGGGCGGCCCGGAGGCGTTACCGAAGCTGACCATCAACCCCCGGGGCCTCAGGCAGTCGAGCGACTTCATGAACGTATCGCGGCCGACGGAATCATAGACCACCGGCAGCTTTCCGCCGTTCATGATCCGGTTCACCTCGGCGACGAAATCCTGGCTGGTGTACAGGATGGGATGCGCACAGCCGTTGGCTCGAGCGAGTTCTGCCTTCTCTTCGGTGCTTACCGTGCCGATCACGGTCGCGCCCAGCGCGGCGGCCCACTGGCACATGATGAGCCCGACGCCGCCCGCAGCCGCATGCACCAGGATCGTATCGCCATCGTTCACCCGATAGATGGAACGCAGCAGCATCTGTGCAGTCATGCCCTGGAGCATCATTCCTGCGGCCTGCTCGCACGAAATGTTGTCCGGCAGCTTCACGAGCCGTTCCGCATCGATCAGCCGCTCTTCGGCATAGCCGCCGATCGGACCGGCATAGGCGACGCGGTCGCCCTGCTTCACGTTTGTTATGTTCGCGCCCACCGCTTCGACGACACCGGCGCCCTCGACGCCCGGGGTGAAGGGCAGTTCTTGCGGATAGAGGCCGGTGCGATGATAGACGTCGATGAAGTTCAGCCCAGCGGCTTCCTGACGGATCTTGACCTGGCCGGGTCCGGGATCGCCGACATCGACTTCCTCCCACTTGAGGACTTCGGGACCGCCGGCTTCATGGATTCTGATCGCGTGAGTCATGCGCGCGCTTCAACGCCCATCGAGCGCAAAAGAAAAGCCCCGCCGCGGACTGGCCGGGCGGGGCTTTGAAGGTTGGAGCAGCTGCGCTTTAAACTGCCGCGTGTGCCGCCAGCGCTGCAAGCAGGAGCAAAGCGACGATGTTGGTGATCTTGATCATCGGGTTCACGGCCGGGCCGGCGGTGTCCTTGTAGGGGTCGCCAACCGTGTCGCCGGTCACCGCGGCCTTGTGAGCCTCGGAGCCTTTTCCGCCGTAATTGCCATCCTCGATATACTTCTTGGCGTTGTCCCAGGCCCCGCCGCCCGAAGTCATCGAGATGGCGACGAACAGGCCGGAGACGATAACGCCGAGAAGCAGCGCGCCGACCGCGGCGAGGCCGTTCTCCTTGCCCGCAACCGCGCCGATGACAAAATAGACGACGATCGGGGCGAGCACCGGAAGCAGCGACGGAATGATCATCTCGCGGATCGCCGCGCGGGTGACGAGATCGACCGTGCGCGCATAGTTGGGGCGGACCGACCCATCCATGATACCGGGATTGTCGCGGAACTGGCCGCGGACTTCCTCGACGACGGCGCCGCCGGCGCGGCCGACCGCGGTCATGCCCATCGCTCCGAAGAGGTAGGGCAGGAGTGCGCCGAGCAGCAGCCCGACGATCACGTACGGATTCTGAAGGCTGAACATTGCATTCAAGTCGCTGGTGACCCCGATCTGGCTGCCGAACTCCTTGAGGTCGGCGGTGTAGGCGCCGAACAGCACGAGCGCCGCTAGGCCCGCCGAGCCGATGGCGTAACCCTTGGTCACGGCCTTGGTCGTGTTGCCGACCGCGTCGAGCGCGTCGGTGCGGGTGCGGACGTCTTCCTCGAGACCCGACATTTCGGCGATTCCGCCGGCATTGTCGGTAACCGGGCCGTAGGCATCGAGTGCGACGACCATGCCCGCGAGCGCGAGCATTGCCGACGCCGCGAACGCGACGCCGAGGAAGCCCGCCAGCTGATAGCTGGCGATCAGGCCGACGATGATCACGATGGTCGGAAGCGCCGTCGATTCAAGGCTGATCGCGAGGCCCTGGATGATGTTGGTGCCGTGGCCAGTCTGGCTCGAGCGCGCGATCGACTGCACCGGGCGATAATTGGTGCCGGTGTAGTATTCCGTGATCCAAACGATCAGCGCGGTCACGGCGAGGCCGATCAGGCTCGAATAGAAGAGGTCCATGCCAGTGAAGCTGCCGCTGACAGCGCCCGTTGCTGCGTCGACCGTGCCGCCGATCTGCGCATGGAGATCAGGTAGCGAGACTTTGAACGCTCCAAAGATAGCGAAAGCGCCGAGAATGGTCGCGGTCCAGAAGCCCTTGTAGAGCGCGCCCATGATCGAGCCGCCCTTGCCGAGGCGGACCATGTAGGTGCCGATGATCGAGGTGATGATGCAGACGCCCCCGATCAGCAGCGGCAGGATCATCAGCGCCTTGAGCAGATTCGGATCGCCGCCTCCAAGCGCCAGCGCGACCGACACCATCGTG
>Ga0207694_10000779_pt1 | contig 28626 bp, 15 predicted proteins | sample KBSC34metaG_FD_184353 | JGI IMG/M metagenome (GOLD analysis project Ga0207694, IMG submission 184353) | Corn rhizosphere microbial communities from Kellogg Biological Station, Michigan, USA - KBS C3-4 metaG (SPAdes) (version 2) | ecosystem: Host-associated > Plants > Roots > Rhizosphere > Soil... | reverse complement strand
CGTAGATGCCGGTGCGGCCAAGGAATCCGGTGCGCCGGCATTCCAGGCAACCCACCGGGGCGTACACGCGCTCGGGCAGCGGCAGGTTCCAGCCGCGCGTCAGCACCGCCCATTCGTCGGCATCCTGCACGGCTTCGGTCTTGCAGTGCGGGCACAGCGTGCGCACCAGGCGCTGCGCCACGACACCGGCCAGCGTGGACTGGATCAGGTAATGAGGTACGCCCAGGTCCAGCAGTCGGGTGATCGCGCTGGGCGTGTCGTTGGTGTGCAGCGTTGAAAGCACCAGATGGCCGGTAAGCGATGCCTGCACCGCCATCTGCGCGGTTTCAAGGTCGCGGATCTCGCCGATCATGATGATGTCCGGATCCTGGCGCAGCAGCGTGCGCACGCCGGTGGCGAAGTCCAGGTCGATGGCCGGCTGCACCTGCATCTGGTTCAGCTCCGGCGACACCATTTCGATGGGGTCTTCCACCGTGCAGACGTTGATCTCCGGCCGCGCCAGGTGCTTGAGTGTGGAATAGAGCGTTGTCGTCTTGCCCGAGCCGGTAGGGCCGGTGACCAGCACGATGCCATGCGGTCGTTCCACCATGGCGCGCCAGGCGGTGTCCTCGTCGGGCGAAAATCCCAGCTGCACGAATTGCTTGACCACGATGTCGGGATCGAAGATTCGCATTACCACCTTCTCGCCGAAGGCGGTGGGCATGGTAGAGATGCGCAACTCGACTTCGCGGCCCAGGGTGGAGCGTGTCTTGATGCGGCCGTCCTGCGGACGACGTTTCTCGGCTACGTCCATGCGCGAGAGGATCTTCACGCGGGCGGTCACGGCTGTCATCACCGGCGGAGGCAGTTCGAAAACCTTCTGCATGACACCGTCGATGCGGAACCGCATCTGCCCGGCATCGCGTCGCGGTTCCAGGTGGATGTCCGACGCGCGTTGTTCGAAGGCGTATTGCAGCAGCCAGTCGACAATGTGCACCACGTGGCGGTCGTCGGCGCCGACTTCGCCGGCCTTGCCCAGCTCCAGCAGCTGTTCGTAGTTGATGATCTTGGAGGTATCGATGCCGCCGGTCTTGGCATCCTGGGCCAGCTGGATCGAGCGTTGCACGCCGTAGAACTCGACCAGGTAGCGGTTGATGTCCAGGGGGCTGGATACCACCCGCTTGATCTCGCGGCGGAGCATGTGGGCAAGGTCGGCTGCCCAGGCAATGTCGAAGGGCTCGGCACTGGCGAAAGTGACCTCGCCCGGCGACACCGCCACTGGCAGGATGCGATGGCGCTGTGCGTAGGCGCTGGAGACCACCTGGGTCACCGCCGCCACGTTCACCTTCATCGGGTCGATCTTCAGGTAGGGGAGGTCGGCCTTGCGGGCCAGCCATTCCACCAGCCATTCCACGCTGACCGGCCGCCCGGGCTCGCGCTGGTTGGGCAGCTTGGCGTTGGCCACCACCACCACCGGGTGCAGTTCCACCGTGCTGCGGCCGCCGCGGGCGCCTAGCCGCACGCGCTGGGCGTCTTCGCCCAGGACGATGCCATCGACCACCAGGTTCGCCAGCACTTCGTCCAGTTCCAGGCGGCCACGGCGGCCGAGCAGGCTGGTCGGTTGCGGATGAGCTGCCATGTGTACCTCACCGGGATTTTGACCCGTCGCCGTGCCGACAGGTCGCCCCGTTATACTAGCCCGCTTTACCGTCGGACTCGCGCCACACCATGCAAGCGCTTACCTTCCAGGACATCATCCAGACGCTGAACCGCTATTGGGCGGAGCAGGGCTGCGTGCTCCTGCAGCCACTCGATACCGAGGTCGGCGCGGGTACTTTCCATCCGGCGACGTTTCTGCGGGCGCTAGGCCCCGAGCCCTGGGCTGCCGCTTACGTGCAGCCGAGCCGCCGGCCGACCGACGGCCGCTATGGCCAGAATCCCAACCGCCTGCAGCACTACTACCAGTACCAGGTGGTCTTGAAGCCCAATCCCGACGACATCCTGGAGCTCTACGTGGGCTCGCTCAAGGCGCTGGGCATCGATCCCCTGGTGCACGACCTGCGCTTCGTCGAGGACAACTGGGAGTCGCCTACGCTGGGCGCCTGGGGCCTGGGCTGGGAAGTGTGGCTCAACGGCATGGAAGTGACCCAGTTCACCTATTTCCAGCAGGCCGGCGGCATGGAATGCCGTCCCGTCACCGGCGAAATCACCTATGGCCTGGAACGCCTGGCCATGTACCTGCAGAACGTGGACAGCGTGTACGACCTCATCTGGACGCGGGCTCCCCATGGCGTGGTGACGTATGGCGATGTCTTCCACCAGAACGAGGTGGAGCAGAGCACCTACAACTTCCAGTACGCCAACGTCCCGGAGCTCTTCCACTGGTTCGACGTGTGCGAGGGCGAGGCCGCCAAACTGATCGAGGTGGGCCTGCCGCTGCCTGCCTATGAACAGGTGTGCAAGGCCAGCCATGCGTTCAACCTGCTCGATGCGCGGCGCGCGATCAGCGTGACCGAGCGCCAGCGCTACATCCTGCGCGTGCGTACCTTGTCCCGCGGTGTCGCCGAGGCCTATGTGGCGCAGCGCGAGAAACTTGGCTTCCCGGGCCTCCGCCAGAAGGAGCAGGCCCATGGCTGAGCTGACCCAATCGTTGCTGGTTGAGCTGGGAACCGAGGAACTGCCGCCCAAGGCCCTGGATGAACTGGCCGATGCTTTCCTGGCCGGCGTATGCGAGGGCCTGGGCAAGCTTGGCATCGGCTTCGACGCCGAAGGCGCCAGGGCGCTGGCCGCGCCGCGCCGCCTGGCCGTGCACGTTCCTGGCGTGGCCGTGGCCCAGCCGGATCAATCGGTGGAGCGCCGCGGTCCGGCCGTGAATGCCTCGATCGATGCCCAGGGCAATCCGTCCAGGGCCCTGGTGGGCTTTGCCCAGTCGTGCGGCGTGGATGTGTCGGCGCTGGAAAAGCTCCAAACCGATAAGGGCGAGTGGTTCGTGTTCCGTGCCGTAAAGGCTGGCCAGCCCACGGCGGAACTCGTGCCCGACCTGGTGCGCGATGCGCTCAAGGCGCTGCCCATTCCCCGTCCGATGCGCTGGGGCGATCGCGACGACACCTTCGTGCGCCCCGTGCACTGGCTGGTGATGCTGCTGGGCGCCGAGGTGGTGCCCGGTACCATCCTTGGCATGGAAAGCGGCCGTCAGTCGCGCGGCCATCGCTTCATGCATCCGCGCAACGTGCACATCGCCGATGCCGACAGCTATGTGGATGCGCTGCGCAGCGCGCGCGTGCTGGCCGACCGCCACGAGCGCCGCGCTCGCGTGCGCAGCGAAGTGGCGCGCGTGGCCGCCGGTGGCGAGCCGCGCCTGTCGGACGACCTGCTCAATGAAATTGCCAACCTCGCCGAATGGCCGGTGGGCGTGGCCTGCACCTTCGAGACGCAGTTCCTGGAGGTGCCGCCCGAGGCGCTGGTGACCACCATGGAAACCAACCAGAAGTTCGTGCCGGTGTTCGATGCCGATGGAAAGCTCACCGAGCATTTCGTCGGCGTGGCCAATGTCGAGAGCAAGGATGTGGCCGAAGTGCGCAAAGGCTACGAACGGGTGATCCGCCCGCGCTTTGCCGACGCGAAATTCTTTTGGGAAGAAGACCTCAAGTCCCCGTTGGCGGCGCAGCACGAAGTGCTCAAGTCCGTGGTGTACCAGCAGGCGTTGGGCTCGCTGTGGGACAAGACGGTGCGCGTGGCCGAACTTGCGCGAGTGATCGCCAACCGCGTGGGCGTGGATGCCGGCATGGCCACCGCCGCCGCGGCACTGGCCAAGTGCGACCTGATGACCCGCATGGTGGGGGAATTTCCCGAACTGCAGGGCGTGATGGGCCGTTATTACGCGCAGCGGCAGGGCGAGCCGGCCGAAGTGTCCGAAGCACTGGATCAGCACTATCAGCCGCGCTTCGGTGGCGATGCCATCGCCCGCGGCAAGGTGGCCCAGGTGCTGGCCGTGGCCGAACGCCTGGATACGCTGGCCGGCATCTTCGCCGTGGGCATGAAACCCAGCGGTAACAAGGATCCCTTCGCCCTTCGTCGCTCAGCGCTGGGCCTGGCCCGCACCCTGGTGGAAGGCGGCCTGGATATCGACCTTGCCGCGGCGTTTGCCGAGGCGCTGGAACTGGTGCCGGAATCTGCGTTTGCCGCCGGCATCAAGCCCAACAAGGATGGATCGGTTCCATCGCTGGACGTTGGTGCACGCCGTGCGGCCCTGCGCGACGAACTGGTGGGCTTCGTCTTCGATCGCCTGCGTGGTTATTACGCCGACCAGGGATTGGGCGCCGAGTGGTTCGATGCGGCCCTGGCCGCCCGGCCCGCGACCCTGCCGGATTTCGATCGCCGCCTGCGTGCGGTGGGCGCCTTCGCGGGCCTTCCCGCGGCGGCGAGCCTGGCGGCCGCCAACAAGCGCGTGGCCAATATCCTGCGCAAGCAGGAAGAGGAGAGCGGTCCTGTATCCACCCACGTGGATGCGGCGCATTTCGAATCGGATGCCGAGCGGGAATTGGCTGCGGCGCTTGAATCGGCGCGGCGCGATGTCGAGGCTTCGGCCGACTACCAGTCTTCACTGGCACGCCTGGCGCAATTGCAGGCACCGGTGGACCGGTTCTTCGACGAGGTATTGGTGAATGCCGATTCCGATGCGGTGCGCTTCAACCGGCTGGCGCTCCTGGCCCAGCTTCGCGCGCTGTTTGGTGGAATCGCCGATATTTCCCGGCTGGGCTAAGCCCGGCCGGGCGCCTTGCTTCAGGCCACCTTGCTGCGGATGCGCTCGCCGACCTTGTGGTTGAAGGCGACGATCATGTCCGTGTAGATCGGCTCGTTGGCCTGGCCGAGGATGTCGTAGAGCTCGCCGAGCAGATCCGCGTTCTTGGGCAATTCGAAATTGCCGCCGGCCAGTTCCACGTTGGACTTCAATAGCTTCACGGCGCTGGCCAGTCGATCGGCATCCAGGCCGCCGATCTCTGTTGAGCCGTCCGCGGTCAGCACGCGCGAAGGGCCGTTGCGCTCGTAGGTCTCGCCGCTGCGGGAAGCAAGCCTGCCGCCTTCGCGGGTCGCGCCGTCGATTTCCATCGAGCCTTCGCCGGCGACCAGCCATACCAGGCTGATGCCCAGGGTCTTGGCCATGGTGACGCAGCGTGCGCGTGAGGGGTCGGTGTGGCCGTCGCGCCAGCTACGCACGACACCTTCGGAGAAGCCGCAGCGACGTGCGATCTCGCTCACGCTGCCGACCATGCCGATGACTGTTTTTACGCGTTGGGCGAACGTGGCGCCGGCATTGCTGTTCATGTCTTCCACTTCCATTGGCAAGTGTGTGTCGGTCTGGATCGAAGCGCTAGCGTCCGGAAACGCAGAGATGGACGATACCGTTGACCGCAACGTTGCATGGCGGGATGAAAAATTCTTCATTTGGGGAATTCCTTGGAGTGCGGGCGCCCGCCACGCCAGCTCAACCTACCGTCGACAGCTTTCCCCGGACTTTCGCAAGTTCCAGCGGTCGATGAAAGATTTTTCATACTTTATACCGCCCTGAGGGAACCGTGGCGCCGGGTTCTTGCGACCCAAGTGCCGGAAATTGCTGAAATTCAACAAGAAATCGCAAGAAATTACCTGTCGTGATAGCGAAATTAGGAAACATTCCTACCTGATTTCGTTGGATTTTCGTTGTCGTGCCGTGACGATTGGGCTATAGATACTCCGCAATTACTTGCGTAGGGGCGGAAGCCTCAGGTCGCAGGTTCTTGAGGTGTGGGGGAGGGCGCGTCCGGGGAGCGGTCGCGCGTCCTTCGGCATCAACGCATCAGGCCTGTCCGGCCTACCTGGCCGACGCAACGCCTTGTTTTTGTTTGCCCAGTCACGGGCTTTGGGGAGATAGTTCAATGAATCTGGTTCATTCGCCGCGCGGGCTTGGCCTGCGCAGGACGGCGCTGGCCGTCGCGCTTATCGCCGGCATCGCTGGCAGCGCGACCTCTTTCGCGCAGTCCAATGCTTCAGGCGTGATCTTCGGTCGCGCCGAGTCGGGCACGATCCACCTGGAAAATACCGATACCGGCCTCACCCGCGACATCGAAGTGGGCGCAGACGGCCGTTACCGCGCCTCGTCGCTGCCTATCGGCGTGTACAAGGTCAGCCTGGTGCGCAACGGCACCACGGTCGACAGCCGCAGCAACGTGCAGGTGACGGTCGGCCAGGGTGCCGACGTGTCGTTCGCCGGCGCTTCCAGCGTCGCCAACGCGCAGAACCTCGAAGGCGTGCAGGTGATCGGCACCGCACTGCCCTCGATCGACGTTTCGAACGTCGACTCGCGCACGGTGCTCACCTCCCAGCAGCTGCAGAAGCTGCCCATCGGCCAGAACGTCAACGCGGCCGCCCTGCTGGCGCCGGGTTCAGTCAGCGCCGATAGCCGCTACGGCAACGCCATCTCGCTCGGCGGCGCTTCCGCGGCCGAGAACCAGTACTACGTCAACGGTTTCCCGGTGACCAACCCGCTCACCGGCCTGGGCTTCACCAGCCTGCCGTTCGACTCGATCGACCAGGAGCAGGTGTTCACCGGCGGCTACGGCGCCGAGTACGGTCGTTCCACCGGCGGCGTGGTGAACATCATCACCAAGCGCGGCAGCAACACCTGGAAGGGCTCGGTCGAAGCGCAGGTCGTTCCGCGCAAGCTCAAGGCTTCCCCGCGTTCGATCTACTACCCCAACACGGGTAATTTCCCCAACACCGACGGTCGTATCTACCAGTACCGCAACGAGAACAAGACCTCCCAGGTGCTGTACAACGCGTCCATCGGCGGCCCGCTGATCAAGGACAAGCTGTTCATCTACGCGGCGGGCGAATACACGCGCGACGAGGGACAGAAAGGCGTCAACACGGTACTGGCTCGCACGCAAAGCAACGACACCACCAAGGTCACCCGCTGGTTGGGCAAGATCGACTGGAACATCACCGACAGCAACATCCTTGAATTGACCGGTGCCGGCGACGACAACATCATCGATAGCCAGATCTTTGGCTACAGCTACGCCGACGGCTCCAGGGGCCGCTACATCGGTTCGGAGCACCGCAAGAACATCGGTACAGCCAATTCCTCGCCCGGTGGCACCCTGTGGGTCAGCAAATACACAGGCTATGTGACCGACGATCTCACCATCAGTGCGCTCTACGGCAAGAGCAAGGCTCCCCATCTGGACGTGCCGCTGGGTTCGTCCGGTGGCATCTGCCCGAACATTACCGACAACCGTACGACGGGAACGCCGCGTGTCAGCTGCGCGCCCGTGCAGGGCAACCTGATCGTGCCGGGTGCCAACGACAAGACCAAGGCGCTGCGTTTCGACGTTGAATATCGCCTCGGCGCCCATGACCTGCGCGCGGGTATCGACAACCAGACACTGGAATCCTTCGCTGGCCTGCAGAGCCAGGGTGGTGCTACCTGGGTCTATACCGATGCCCCGGCCAGTGGCGTTATCCCGGGCTATCCGGACCTCGTCGTGCCGCCCGGCGCCACCGAAATCGCCCAGCGCGTGATCTTCAGCGCGTCGGGTAACACCAAGGTGGAGCAGGAAGCGCAGTTCATCGAAGACCATTGGCAGGTGTCCGACCGCTGGCTGGCGTATATCGGCCTGCGCAACGAGCAGTTCAAGAACTTCAACACCGATGGCGAAGTCTACGTGAAGCAGCGTCACCAGCTGGCGCCTCGCCTGGGTGTCACCTGGGACGTCTACGGCGACTCCACGCTGAAGGTCTACGCCAACGCCGGCCGCTACCATCTGGCCGTGCCGTCCAACGTGGCCATCCGCGGTGCCGGCCCCAGCCGCTTCGAGCGTCAGTGGTTCTACTACACGTCGGTCGATCCCACCACGGGTGCGCCGTCCAACCCGACGGCGATCAGCGGCGTGTCCTTCGCCAACGGTGCCAATGGTTCGGCGCCCAACCCGGTCACGCTGGTGAAGAAGGGCCTGTCGGCCTACTACCAGGACGAATTCATCCTCGGCTTCGACAGGCAGCTGGGCACCGAGTGGACCGTGGGTGCCAAGGCCACGTACCGCAAGCTCAAGAGCATCATCGACGACTTCTGCGATGCGCGTCCGTTCCTGAACTATGCCGCCGCCCACAACATCGCGCTCACCAACCCGGCGTTCACCGATTACCTGTCCAACGGTTCGCCCTGCCTGCTGTTCAACCCGGGCTCCGGCGGTACGTTCAACGTCGACACCACGGGCAACGGTGATATCCAGCAGTGGAAGCTCAGCGGCAAGGATCTCGGCTACCCGCATCTGAAGCGCAAGTACCTGGCGGTGAGCCTGTACGCCGAACACCAGTTCGCCGACAAGCTTTATGGCAAGGTCGAGTACGTGTGGTCCAAGAGCTACGGCAACTCCGAAGGCCTGCTGCTCTCGGACATCGGCCAGCAGGATCCGTCGGTCACGCAGGCCTGGGACTTCCCGGAACTGATGAACGCGGCCAGCGGCTACCTGCCTAACGATCGTCGCCACACGCTCAAGGCATACGGCTACTACCAGCTCACCCCGGAATGGCTGTTCGGCTCAACCTTCGTCGTAGCGTCCGGTCGTCCGAAGAACTGCCTTGGCCAGTACCCGAATGATCCATATGGCTATGGTGCGGCGTTCTTCTACTGCAACGGCGAGTTCGTGCCGCGCGGTACCGTGGGTCGCCTGCCCTGGACCTACCAGCTGGGCCTGTCGACCGAGTATCGCCCGGCGTTCGCCAACCACCAGCTGGCGTTCTCGGCGGATGTGATCAACGTGTTCAACCAGCAGCGCACGCAGAATCGCGTGGAGACGGCCACCACGGCTTCTGGCAGCCCGCTCAACACGTACGGTCGCTCGCTCTCGTTTAGCGATCCGCGTTACTTCCGTTTTGCCGTGAAGTACGACTTCTCGCTGTAAGCCACAAAAAAAAGATGCAGCCGGGCCTTCAGGCCCGCGTGACTCCCCAGACCTGGCCGCCGGTTCCCACCGGCGGCCTTTTTTTGTCGGGTCCAGGCTGGATATTCCTTTCTAAAATAAATTTCATCCTGATCAAGAGTTTGCGATGGCACTTGACGGCCAGCACACACCCACGGTTTGCTAAGAAAGCGTTGACTTCGCGTATTTATTGGCTTAGTTTCCGTCGCGGAGGATTCCTTTCGGTTTCCTGTCAATCGGAATTTTATACGGCGCCTTGCGCCAGAGCCGAATGCAGGAAATCGTAGGGAGTTTCGGGGCCAAGGCGGCCTGGGACAGGGGAAAACGATCCGCGGGTGCGGGAACACCTGCGACAGTCGATACCCCAAGTGGCAAACGGGCGGGAACCCGTTGGCCAATCACTCGTCCCGGACCACACCAGACCCAGCTCCAAGGCCGGCTGCGCCGGCCCGTACGCAGTGACTTCGACCTGTGCGCAGCAGGGTCTTTTTTCTTGGTCTGGGGAGTGCTTTTCCATGCGTTCTAATTCAATGTTCCGCAGCCGTGCGTTCAAGCGCACGGTGCTTGCCGTCGCCCTGAGCTCAACGCTCGCCGGCGGCGTCGCGTTCGCGCAGTCCACCACCGGTAGCATCTTCGGCCAGGCGCCGGCAGCTGCCGGCGAAACCGTCACCATTACCAGCGCGACCGGTGCCACGCGCACCGCCACCGTTGACGCCAACGGCCGCTACACCTTCGGCTCGCTGCCGACGGGTGAGTACACTGTCAACCTCGTCCGCGACGGCGCCGTCGTCGACACTCGCAAGAACGTTACGATCAAGATCGGTGCGGGTACGGAAGTTTCGTTCGCCGCCGCCGGCCCGAGCGCAACGGGTGCGCAGACCCTGGAAGGCGTGACGGTTTCGTCCGCGGCTCTTCCGGCCATCGACGTCAGCGCCGTCGACTCGCGCACCGTCATCACCTCCAAGCAGCTGCAGCAGCTGCCGCTTGCACGTTCGGCCGAAGCGATCGCCCTGCTGGCTCCAGGCGTGGTCAATGGCAGCAACGGCGGTGGCAACTTCGCCGGTCCCACGGGTGGTCGCCTGGTCTCGTTCGCCGGTTCCTCGGTGGTCGAGAACGCGTACTACATCAACGGCATGAACGTAACCGATCCGCTCGACGGCTTCGGTGGTATCACACTGCCGTATGGCTCGATCGACCAGCAGGAAATCCTCACCGGCGGCTACAGCGCTGCCTACGGCCGTTCCGACGGCGGTGTGATCAACCAGGTCGGCAAGCGCGGTACCAACGACTGGCACTTCGGCGGACAGGTACTCTATGTGCCCAAGTCGCTCAAGGGTGACCCGAAGAACGTTTACCTCGGCCCCGCCGCAGGTGCGGACGCCGGCAGCCTGTACCAGTACCGCCAGGACAACAAGGGCTGGTCGGCCGTGGAAAGCGCCTATGTTGGCGGCCCGCTGATCAAGGACAAGCTGTTCTTCTTCGGCTCGGTGGAAGCTGAGCGCATCCACGACCAGAACGTCGGCATCAACAGCTCCGCGCCCACCGACACGGTGCGCCAGTACAACGATCCGAAGTGGTACACCAAGCTCGACTGGAACATCACCGACAACCATATCGTCGAGTTGACAGCAGCTTCCACCAAGCAGGAATTCAACGGCAATACCTACGCGTACGACTACGACTCGAAGACGAAGGGCGACTTCATCAACCAGGCGACGCATTTCAAGAATGCCGCCAACATGTGGATCGCCAAGTACACCGGCTACCTGACCGACGACCTGACGCTGACGGCGCAGTTCGGTAAGCAGGTGACTGACCTGTACCAGGAGCTGCCGTCTTCCTTCAATCCGGACCTGATCTTCGTCTCTGCAGCGACCAACCAGAACCCGCTTTACACCGGCGGCCAGACGGGCGGCATCCGCAACAGCCAGACCATCAACCAGGCGGCTGATCCGAAGCACCAGACCCGCGGCGCCAACTACCGCATCGACTTGACGTACAAGATTGCCGACCACAGCATCGCTGCCGGTATCGACAACCAGCGCACGCAGGATCTGCACGACGGTACGCAGATGACCGGTAACGCCGGCTACTTGTGGCGCTACTATAAGGGCGCTCCGGGCACGCAGCCGATCGAAGGTCGCGTCGACGCCCCAGGGGCCTATCCGGGTGGCGAGGACGGTTACTACGTAACGCAGTACCGCATCACCAGTGCTGCGAGCGTTCGCGTGGAGCAGCGCGCTCAGTACTTGGAGGATACCTGGCAGGTCAGCGATCGCTGGTTGGTCAAGCTGGGCATTCGTAACGACCAGTTCACCAACTTCAACAGCGACAACCAGCCGTTCATCAAGCAGCACAACCGCCAGTGGGCCCCGCGTCTGGGCGCCAGTTGGGACGTGAACGGCGACTCGAGCTTCAAGGTGTACGCCAATGCCGGCCGTTACTACCTCGCACTGCCGACGTCGGTAGCCTTGCGCGGTGCTTCCGGTTCGTTGTTCACCGAGACCTACTACACCTATACCGGCATCGACCCGACCAACGGTTACCCGACCGGCCTGACGCCGATCAACACCGAGAAGGGCCCTGGTGCGCCGATCTCGGCTAACAACGAATACGGCCAGGCGCCGGATCCGAAGACGGTCACGTCCAAGTCGCTCAAGGCGCAGTACCAGGACGAGTACATCCTGGGCTTCGACAAGGCGCTCAACGACCAGTGGAACTACGGCGCCAAGGCGACCTACCGTTCCCTGAAGAACGCCATCGACGACACCTGCAACATCCAGCTCTTCACGGAGAAAGCTGAAGAGCAGGGTCTGCCGACCGACAACCTCCGTGGTTGCTACTTCTTCAACCCGGGTCGCGCGGTCGACTTTGCCGTGGCCGATGGCAACGGCGGCTTCCAGAACCTGCACATCAACAACGCGGAGCTGGGCTTCCCTCACGTCAAGCGCAACTACTACGGCCTGAACATGTACCTCGAGCATCCGTTCGATGGCACCTGGTTCGGTCGCCTCGACTACACCTACTCCAAGAGCTACGGCAACACCGAAGGCCAGGTGAAGTCGGATATCGGTCAGGCTGACATCGCCGCTACGCAGGACTGGGATTACCCGTCGCTGATGGATTACTCCAACGGCCTGCTGTCGAACGATCGCAAGCACCAGATCAAGGCTTACGGTGGCTACCAGGTGACGCCGGAGATCCTGCTGTCGGCGAACGTGTCCATCACCTCCGGCGCTCCCAAGAGCTGCGAAGGCCTGTACGGTCCGTTCGAAACCCACCCGGCCTACAACGGCAACTACTACCACTTCTGCGGCGGCAAGCCCTCGCGTCCTGGTGATGCCGGTCGTACGCCGTGGCAGCACATCCTGTCGCTTAACGCCGAGTATCGCCCGGAGTTCGCCGACAAGAAGCTGGCCTTCAACGTGCTCGTATACAACGTGCTCAACGAGCGCAAGCCGAACTACTACGACCCGGGTTACGGTGCGAGCGATGCGCTCGAGCCGACGTACAACCTCGCCGGCGGCGCCGTGGCCTCTCCGGACTTCGAGACCCCGCGTTACGTGCAGTTCGGTATCACGTACGACTTCTGATCCATCGAGTCGGGAAAAAGAAAGACGCCGGGCCTTGCGCCCGGCGTTTTTTTTTGAAGGCGGGCCTTATGCCGGTGTTAAGCGGCAGAAAACGGTAAGCTATTGTATTTACTTATTAATATAAATTTTTCCCGGTAATTCCCCGCGGCTGACGATTGGCACTTCCCGCGACGCATGTCCTTGACTTTGCGAATGCAGCATTTCCCGTTTATATTTGGCTCCTCCCCCGATATGCATCCATGGACGTTCACGCGCCCTGTATGCCCATCGCGCTCTTTTTGTAGTTTTCCAACGAGGTATTTCCATGCGCAGGATCATTCTGCCGTTGCTTTCGGCGGCTTCGCTGGCACTGGCCGGTTGTAATTCTTCTTCCGACAATGCACAGCAGGCTGCTGCTCCGGCACCGACGTCGGTTTCCGGCACCGTGAGCCTGCGTGATCCGTCGATCCAGGTATCGCCGAACGCCAAGCTCGACGTAAACCTCGTCGATGTTTCCCGCCAGGGTTCCTCGCCGATCGCCACCAAGAGTTTCCAGCCGGTCACCTTGCCGCAGCAGTACAAGCTCGACTTCGACGCCGCCGCCGTCAACACCAACGACATCTACGTGGTGCAGGCCACCATGGTCGACGGCGACCGCACCTTCGACATGCCGCTGCAGGCGCCCGTGCTGACCAAGGGCAAGCCCGCCACCGCCGATATCGCGCTGCAGGCCAAGGCCACGGCAGGCGAGAAGGAACTGGCTGGCTTCAAGGATCTGCAGAAGCGCATCGGTGGCCTGAAGGTCTCCAACGGCACGCAATTGCAGGAAGGCGTGTCGCGGGGCTGGCAGGTATTCCGCAACGGTGCAGATATCGTCTTCATCCGCGAGCTGGTCGACTACGGCGACAAGGGCTTCACCAGCACCGACTATGCCTACAAGAATGGCAAGGTATGGGTCGCCGAGCAGCAGAAGAAGCCCAGCAAGGACGGCAAGGCCACCTCTACCGAGCGAGCCGCCTGGAACGACAACGGTGAGCTGGTGCTGAAGACCAATGACGCCGGTAGCAAAACCTCGCCGCTCGGCGATGACGAAGCGGCGAACCTCAAGAAGCAGGGTGAGTCGATCCTAGCCAAGGGCAAGGGCGGCAAATAAGGTCGATACTAAAATTATTCGATGCTGAAAAGTTCAGGCGCCGCAAGGCGCCTGAACTTTTTCTCATGTTCGGAATATGCAAAGTTACCTATGGATAAGCGCTAATAGCTTATCCACGCCAGATTTTCCTAGAAGAGAGTGGCCGGCAGTTTCGGGATTGTCGACATGCGTAAGGGATCCCCTACACGTAAATCAGAAAACCCCTACACCGTCCTCATCGAATTTTCTACGGACTGCATTCAGCTGCGCAGTACATTGCTGTTACAGCAACTTCTTGCTGTCTCGGCTTCGGGTCGAGCCCACGCGAACAATGGGGACTCCAATGAAAACTGTATTCACCGCAGCGATAATTGTCGCCGTGTCGCTTTTTGCAGCACCTCAGGTCAACGCCGCGCGTCAGGCGTACGTCTCGTACACTTATTACAGCGACGCGTCACACACCACCCAAGTGGGGTTTGATGAGTTCTATTGCCCAGCGGGATCCTCATCTACGGGTATCCACACCCCTTACAAAGTACAGGTGATTGAGACCTGCAGCGATGCGGCTGTAGGTACCCCACCCTATAATCCCCAGCCAGGTGTTCCTCTGCCTGCGCCGCCAACATACCTTAGCTGCCATATCGCATTCGATGGCGATACATATTATTACTGGTGTGAACCGATAACCTGACTCCAGCGATGCGACGGGCCATTCGGCAATAGCCGTTTAAAAAGTTCGAACAGACTGGCCTGAGTCCGGAGGAATTTCGGACTCAGGCCATGATCGTTTAGCTTTCAGCGATACAGCGTTGGAGAAGCAGTTCAATTCTTCGACGTTCTTATTTTCCGCTTATGGGATGTCAGAACCCGATCTTCATCCCCAGGTTCACGCTGTTGTACTTCTGCGAGTCGTCGCTGAAGCGGCCGCTGTAACCGATCCAGCTGACCACGCTGTCGGAAAGCTGCGCCATCAGGCCGAGGTCGGCCGTGCCCCAGGTCTTGTCGGGATTGAAGCCCTGCAGCACGAAGCTGCCGTTCATCGACACCAGGCCCGCCTCGATGTCACGCGGGTCGGCCTTGCTGTCGCGGTTGAAGGACACCTCGGCGTACGGGTGCAGCGCCAGTTCGTGCGCCGTCCAGTTGCCCTGCAGGCGCCAACCCACGGTGGAGATCAGCGCCTTGCGCTCCTGGCGGCCGAAGGTCATCGCCGAAGAATCGTCGCCGTCTTCGTTGTACGGGTCGACCTTGTTGTTCTGCCATTCGAAGTTGACGAAGGGACCGGTCTTGATCGAATCGCTGCCGAACCACCAGCCGCCTGTCAGCGCCGCATCCAGGTGCGAACCGTCCGTGCTGCCCGACTCGGTGCGGATGGCGGGGCCAAGGGCGAACTTGCGATCGATGTCGTTGTAGCTGAGCTGGCCGAAGCTGCCGATGGCGCCGAAGTAGCCGCCGCCCTGATGGTAGAAGGCGTACAGCGAGCCGGCGAGGTCCTGCATCTTGTAGCCGCCCTGGCCGCCGCGGAAATCGGCGTCGGTCTGGCTCAGGCCCAACGCCACGCCGGCCGACCAGTGTTCGGCGAGTTTGGCATCGGCGCCGACGGTGAGGTTCACGTTGTCGGCATCGGTCTTCACCGAGTTGCCGTTGCCTTCGTACTTCTGCTTGCCGTAGTCGACCACTGCGAACAGGCGGCTGTCGCTGCCGAAGTTGTCGGCCAGCATCTGGTTGGTCAATGCATGCACATGCGCGGCATGCGTAGCCATCGGGGCCTCGCCCAGCAGGGAGATCTTCTCCGGCGCGTTCAGGATCGACAGCGCGTACTGGCCCAGCAGTGCGTGGGCGGCGCCCGTGGGATGGATGCCATCGGCGAACAGGTAGTTCTGCCCGGCCGTCGGCGACACCAGGGTGCCCGGCGTGCATTGGATGGAACTGGGCGTGGTGCAGGCGGGGGTGGTGACGTTGGTGAAGCCGTACTTGCCCGGCTGGGCGATGATTTCGTTCAGCAGGGTATAGGTGTTGATCGGCACGATGCCCTTGCCCAACTGGGCAAGGCCGCCGTTGAGCACGCCGTTGTAGGCCAGGGCCAGGGTGCTGGCGCCGGACGAAGCGGCCGCGCCCTGCGACATGGCGGCCGGGGTCTTCCCGATGTCGGGGATATTGAAGACGATGATGGTCTTGGCGCCGGCTGTCTGCAGGGCCTTGATCGCACCGACTTCCTGCGTGGCGGCCACGGCGGCGGTCTGCAGTGCGGCAGCCTGGGAGGGGGCGGCCGCGGCACCGAGCAGGTCGTTCGCGCCGATCCAGACGCTGTACAGGGCGTGCGGGTCGGCATGGCCGCCATTGGCCGCGAGGTAGCCGCCCACCTGGTTCAGCACCGAGGGTGCCGGCGGCAGGGCAACATCGGTCGCCACCTTGGCACCGCCGTAGGCGTAGTCCGTGCCACCGCTCAGCGAGGCGGTGAGGCTGTAGCCGTAGGCGCTGGCGATATTCTCGATCGCCGTGGTGCTGGGATTGGTGGTGAACCGCAGGGGCACCGGCGAACCCAGTTCCTTGGCGATGTTGCCGGCGTCGCTCAGGCTGTCGCCGAAGGCGACCACCTTGGTGAAGTCGGTGGCCTGGGCCGCAGCGGAGAACAGCAGCGCCGTGGTGACGGCCGCTGCGAGGTGGCGAAGACGTGGCATGCGAGGAACCCCTGGTCGAGCTGTGTTAGAGAATCGTTACGTTAATGCAACACATACGGAAGCGCATGTTGCGGCGCGTCATGGAAAAAAGCCGGCTTTCGCCGGCTTTGTTACCGCCAACTTACTTTTTCAGCGCCTTGGAAAACGCATCGGCGAACGCGCTGTTGCCCGGTGGCGGGGCAGCTTTCGGTAGTGCCGACGGGCGTCGGTCGCCTCCGCCACCAGGGCGTGGCCCGCGGTTGTCGTTCCCACCGCGGCCATCGCGGCCAGCATCCCTCGTCGCGGGCTTGCCTCCGCGCGCCTCGCCCGGTACATCATCAAGCCGCATCGACAGCCCGATGCGCTTGCGCGGCAGATCCACCTCCATCACCTTGACCTTGACGATGTCACCGGCTTTGACTGCATCACGCGGATCCTTGACGAAGGTGTGCGACAACGCCGAAACATGGACTAGGCCATCCTGGTGCACGCCGATGTCGACGAAGGCGCCGAACGCGGCCACGTTGGTGACGCGACCTTCCAGCACCATGCCCACGGCGAGGTCTTTAAGGTCTTCCACGCCTTCGGCGAACGACGGCGCGACGAATTCGGGGCGCGGATCGCGGCCGGGCTTCTCCAGTTCCTTCAGGATGTCGCGCACGGTGGGCACGCCGAAGGTTTCGTCGGTGAACTGCTCGGGCTTGAGGCCGCGCAGGAACGAGGTGTCGCCGATGATGTTGCGCACTTCGCGGCCGCACTGCTTCAGGATGCGTTCGACCACCGGATAGGCTTCCGGATGCACGGAGCTCGCATCCAGCGGATTGCTGCCACCGGCGATACGCAGGAAGCCGGCGCATTGTTCGAAGGCCTTGTCGCCCAGGCGGGGCACCTTCAACAATTCCTTGCGGCTGCCGAAGGCGCCGTGCGTGTCGCGGTGCTTGACCACGTTCTCCGCCACGCTCGAGGACAAGCCCGCCACGCGCGCGAGCAACGGCGCGGACGCGGTGTTGACGTCCACGCCCACGGCGTTCACGCAGTCTTCCACGCGGGCATCGAGTGCGCGCGCCAGCTTCACCTGGTTTACGTCGTGCTGGTACTGGCCCACGCCGATCGCCTTGGGTTCGATCTTCACCAGTTCCGCCAGGGGATCCTGCAGGCGGCGCGCAATGGATACTGCGCCGCGGATGGAAACATCAAGTTCCGGGAATTCCTTCGAGGCAAGTTCCGATGCCGAGTACACCGAGGCGCCGGCTTCGCTGACAACGAGCTTGGAAAGGCCCAGCTCCGCATGCTTCTTCATCACTTCGCCGGCGAGCTTGTCCGTCTCGCGCGAGGCGGTGCCGTTGCCGATGGCGATCAGGTTCACGCCATGCTGTTTCGACAACGCGGCGATACGGGCAAGGGACTGGTCCCATTGGTTGCGCGGTTCGTGCGGGTAAATGGTGTCGAAGGCCAGCAGCTTGCCGGTGGCATCGACGATGGCGAGCTTGCAACCGGTGCGGATGCCCGGATCCAGGCCCATTACCACCTTGTTGCCGGCGGGCGCGGCCAGCAGGAGGTCTTTCAGGTTCTCGCCGAATACGCGGATGGCCTCGTCCTCGGCGCCTTCGCGCACGCGGCCGAAGAGATCGAGCGTGAGATGCAGGTGCAGCTTCACGCGCCAGGTCAGGCGAACGGTCTCGCGCAGGAAGGCATCGGCTGGACGCTTGCGGTCGATGATGCCGGCGCGCGCGGCCACCCGGCCTTCGCCTTCGGCGTGGCCCTGCTCGGCGTCGCTGCCGGGGATGAGGTCGAGCTCGATGATGCCCTCGTTGCGCGCGCGCATCAGCGCCAGCAGGCGGTGCGAGGGAATTTTCGCCACGCTTTCCATGTGGTCGAAATAGTCGCGGAACTTCGCGCCTTCGTTTTCCTTGCCTTCCACCACGCGAGCCTTGATCTGGCCAACGTCCCACATCCAGTCGCGCAGCTCGCCCACCAGCTGGGCGTCTTCGGCGATGGTTTCCATCAGGATGGCGCGGGCGCCGTCGAGCGCGGCGCGGACATCGGCGACGCCTTTTTCTGCGTCGACGAAAGTAGCGGCCAGTGCATCGGGATCATGCGTGGGATCTTCGCGCAGCGTCGTGGCCAGCGGCTCCAGGCCCGCCTCGCGCGCGATCTGCGCCTTGGTGCGACGCTTGGGCTTGTAGGGCAGGTAGAGGTCTTCCAGGCGCGCCTTGGTGTCGGCCTCGCTGATATCGGCCTTCAGCGCATCGGTGAGCTTACCCTGCTCGGTGATGGAGTCGAGGATGGCCTTGCGGCGGTCTTCCAGCTCGCGCAGGTAGCGCAAGCGCTCTTCGAGCAGGCGCAGCTGGATGTCGTCCAGGCCGCCGGTGACTTCCTTGCGGTAGCGGGCGATGAACGGCACGGTGGCGCCGCCGTCGAGCAGTTCCACCGCCGCGCGCACCTGTTCGGGCTTGGCGGCGACGTCCTGGGCAATGCGTTGTTCGATCGAGAGCATGCTTGATGCGGGTTCCGTTGATACGAACCCCGCATCATAGCAAGCGCGGTCAGGCGCTGAACGAACCGTCGTCGTTGCGCGGCGCAGCCTGCCGTGGGTTGTTCCGGGCGGCGTTGGCGCGCCCATTCACCACCAGGGTGCTGGCCATCATGTCGTGCAGGGCCTGCTTGCGCTCAGTCCAGCCGGCCATCATGAAGCCGATGAAGAGGGTGAATGTGCTGATGATCTTGCCGAAATGACGTCCGGTAGCCCGCAGGAAACTGATGCGCCTGCCCTCGTCGTCGGTGACGCGGATGCCCATGGCGAGCTTGCCCGGTGTGGCTTGCATGGCGGAGCTTTCACACAAGGCGAAGTAGGCCCAGGTCACCAGCGTCTGCACGCCGAGCGCCGGCAGCATCGCGCTCCAGAAGACGCCGTAGGCGGCCATGATCACCGCCGGGTCGTTATTGGCGTTCTCGATGGCGTGCATCATGGCCATCTGGGCGGCGGTGACGCCGAGCAGGTTGGTGATGATGAGGTTCGGGATCCACAAGATGAACGCATCCACGATATAGGCCACTACGCGCTTCCAGAAGCCGGCATAGGGTTGTGGGTCGGCTATCCATTGTGGCGGCGGCGGTATCGGCGGCATGAGCGGGGTGCTGCCCGCGAGGGGCACCTCGCCGGGGAACAGGTCGCCCGCCGGCTGCCAGTCAGTGAGGCCCGCATGCCAGGCCAATTCCCCGGGCTTGAGCGAGCCCTCGCGCAGCCACTGGCGGATATCGGCCTCGCTGTAGGGGCCGAACCGCTCGCCATTCCGGCCAATCCACACTTCCATGATGAACTCCGCTTAGGACTGGGCCGATGATCGCACGGGGCGTCGGCCGTCCGTAACCGTCGGAAGTCAGGCGGCTGCGCGTCGCTTGATATGCACCAGCAACAGCGAGATCGCCGCCGGGGTGACGCCGCTGATGCGCGATGCCTGGCCAATGGTCGCCGGCTGCCCGCGCTTGAGCTTGAGCAGGACTTCGGCCGAAAGGCCACGCACGCGGTCGTAATCGAAGCCCGCCGGGATGGCCAGGGCCTCATGCCTGCGATGGCGGGCGATTTCCTCGTGCTGGCGCTCCAGGTAGCCGGCGTACTTGGCCTGTACCTGCACCTGGGCCGCCACGTGCTCGTCCTCCACGGCCGGCCCCATGCCAGGGACGGCCATCAGCGCGGCGTAGTCGATCTCGGGGCGGCGAAGAAGATCCAGGGCGTTTGTCTCGCGGCTGAGCGGCAGGCCCAGGGTGGTCGTTACAGCGGCGCCCAGGGCGTTGCCGGGGGCGGCCCAGGTGGCGCGCAGGCGCGCGGTCTCGACCTCCGTGGCCTCGCGCTTGGCGACCAGGCGGGAAAGGCGGTCGTCGTCCACCAGGCCCAGCGCGTGACCGGTCTCGGTAAGGCGCAGGTCCGCGTTGTCCTCGCGCAGGTGCAGGCGGTATTCCGCCCGCGAGGTGAACATGCGGTAGGGCTCGATGGTGCCGTTGGTGGTGAGATCGTCGATCAGCACGCCGATATAGGCCTCATCGCGCCGCGGGAACCACGGAGCTTCGCCGAGCGCCTGGCGGGCGGCATTCAGCCCCGCCACCAGGCCCTGCGCGCCGGCTTCCTCGTAGCCGGTGGTGCCATTGATCTGGCCGGCGAAGAACAGGCCGCCGATCGCCCGGGTTTCCAGCCACGGGTTCAGGTTCCGCGGGTCGAAGTAGTCGTATTCGATGGCGTAGCCCGGCCGCGTGATGTGCGCATTCTCGAAACCGCGTATCGAGCGCACCAGTTCAAGCTGCACGTCGAAGGGCAGCGAGGTGGAAATGCCGTTGGGGTAGACCTCGAAGGTGTCCAGCCCCTCGGGTTCGACGAATACCTGGTGCGAGGACTTCTCGGCGAAGCGGACAACCTTGTCTTCGATGGAAGGGCAATAGCGCGGGCCGATGCCTTCGATCTGGCCGCTGTACAGGGGCGAGCGATCCAGCGCGCCGCGGATGACCTCATGCGTGCGTTCGCTGGTATGGGTAATCCAGCAGCTCACCTGGCGCGGGTGCTCGCTGCGCGTTCCCATGAAGGAGAACACCGGCGCCGGGCTGTCGCCGGGCTGTTCCTCCATCACCGAGGTATCGATGCTGCGCAGGTCGATGCGCGGCGGGGTGCCGGTCTTCAGGCGATCGACGCCCAGCGAAAGTTCGCGCAGGCGGCTTGCCAGGGTGGACGCCGGGGGATCGCCGGCGCGGCCGCCGGCATACTGCGCGGGTCCGATGTGGATCTTGCCGGCAAGGAAGGTACCTGCCGTAAGTACGACAGTGGCGGCGTGGAAGGCCAGGCCCATCTGCGTGCGTACCCCGGCGACGCGGTCGCCGTCGAGCAGGAGATCATCCACGGCCTGCTGGAAAAGCTCCAGATTCGGCTGCGTTTCGACCATCCGGCGGATGGCGGCCTTGTAGAGCGAGCGGTCGGCCTGGCAGCGCGTCGCGCGCACGGCGGGCCCCTTGGAGGCATTGAGCGTGCGCCACTGGATGCCCGCGCGATCGGCCGCTCGAGCCATCGCGCCGCCCAGGGCATCGATCTCACGTACCAGATGGCCCTTGCCGATGCCGCCGATCGCCGGATTGCAGCTCATCTGACCGATGGTCTCGATGTTGTGCGAGAGCAGCAACGTGCGCGCACCGCAGCGCGCGGCCGCCAGGGCCGCCTCGGTACCGGCGTGACCTCCGCCGACGACGATCACGTCGTAGCGGGTGGGATGGGTGAGCGACATGGCGAAAAGTGACGCGTAAGGGCAGGAGATGCCTATTTTAACCCGTGCGGCGCCCGTGAACGGCAATCGGCAACGGAGCTGCCCGGACAAGGGGTCAGAGTCATGACTCTGACCCCGGCTCGCTTAACAATTGCCGATTTGGCATGGCTGATGCATCGAAGACGGGGCACTTCCCCCGGGCAGATGCTGCGCATGATGCGCGCTGAGGTCAGGCGACAGGGGCCGGGCCGCGTGCCGGGGAAGGTAGCAAGCTGGAAAAGGAGGATCTGGCGCCCGGCGGTCTCAGGAACAGGGGGAATCCAGGATGACCGTGTGCCGGGCGCCAGAAACCGTTAAAGGCTGGCATCAAAAGAACCGCACTTGCTGCGGTTTTTTGTTACCCCGAATATTTACGCTGATCGAATGAACGGCGTGTGACTTTTTCGTTGTCGACATGCCGGTAAGCGGCATCTCGTGACGTAGTACGTCAGGTTTTCGTCTATGTCGTAAATTGTGTGATGAAGATCACACTTGTGGCATGACCCATGCATCGCCCTGTGTACCAAGCACTTCGGGAGGAGAACTGCCATGGGATCTCATGAACTTGAACCTGTCTACCGGCACCACGATCTGCTGATCGAACTAGGTCGTCTGGAAATGGCGATGGAGAATCTGGAAGGCCGCGACGAGGAAAAACGGGCCGCCGTGGCGCCTCGCCTTGAGCAGCGTATTGTCCGCGTGCGCCAGGAAATCTCGCAGCTGGCAGCCTGATCCGCCAATACCACAGCGAAGAACGCCCCGCCACGCGGGGCGTTTTGTTTTTCAGCCGCCCACGACACGATCGAGGATGTCCGCGAGGTCTCGTGAGAGTCCTTCATGGGCCTGCATCCGGTTCACCGCTGCGCGGGCCAGTTCACGCTGGGGCTCCACCAGCCGCGCCCAGCCGTTGAAGGCGGTGCCCAGCCTCGCGCTCACCTGCGGATTGAGCGCATCGATCTGCAGCAGGCGATCGGCGAACCAGACGTAGGCCGCGCCATCGGCGCGATGGAAGCCGGTGGGGTTGGCGCGCGCGAAGGTGCCCATCAACGACTGCACCCGATTGGGGTTCTTCAGGTTGAAGGCGGGATCGGCTTCCAGGCGCTGGACGCGCGCAAGCGCGCCTTCGCCCGGCAGTGACGCCTGCAACATGAACCACTTGTCCAGGGCCAGGGGATTGTCGTTGTAGCGTGCACGGTAGTGCGCAAGTCGGCTGACGGCGGCCGATTCATCTGTGCGCGCCAAGGTGGCAAGGGCCGCGAGCCGGTCCGTCATGCCCGGAGCGCTCTCGTACTGCCTGGCGGCGAGCGTAGCGGCTCTGGCTGGCTCCACGGCAGCCAGGAGATCGAGCACGCGACGTTGCAGGCGCCGCCGGGCTTGCGCTGCGGCGTCCAGATCGGCGCTGGCACGGGCGAACATAGTGGCATAGCGCGCTGCCAGGGTGCCTGCACCCACGCGCACGGCAAGCCGCGACAACAATTGCTGGCGCGCCGAGTGCACGGCCGCTGGATCGTGGCGCGGCTGGCGGTCGGCCAGCTCGATCTCGCCGGGGGGCGTGAGCAATTCGGCCAGCAGCGCATCGTCCATTGACGGATCGGCGAAGATCGCCGTGATCGATGCGGTCCAGGCGTCGGCGGCGCCATGGGCGTCCTCGCCCGAAAGGCAGGCGTCGAATGCCAGCGCAGCCAGCTGCTGACCGGCTTCCCAGCGATTGAATCCATCCACGTCGTAGCGAAGGAGCAGCGCAAGTTCGGTGGGTGCGTAGTCGTACTCCAGCATCACCGGCGCTGAGAAACCACGCAGCAGGGAAGGCACGACATCCTCGCTGATGTCCTCGAAGACGAAATCGCGCTCGGCGTGGCTCAGTACGATCACGCGCTCATCCGCCGCGGCCTGGCGCGACTCGCCCTGCATGCGCAATGGCAGCATGCGGCCGTCGCTGGCGAACAGGGCCAGCTTCACCGGGATCGGCAGCGCCTGCTTGGCATCCTGGCCCGGCGTGGACGGGGTTTCCTGGGACAGGTGCAGCGTATAGCGGCGCTGGCCGGGATCGAACGAGCCGCGGCCACGCAGGCGCGGCGTGCCGGCTTGCGCATACCAGGCCAGGTAGGGGGTGAGATCCACGCCGTTGGCATCGCCAAGGGCGGCGAGGAAATCCTCGATGGTCGCGGCCTCGCCGTCATGGCGTTCGAAATAGGCATCCATGCCGCGGCGGAAACCCGTCCGCCCCAGCGAGCCGGCGATCATGCGCACCAGCTCGGAACCTTTCTCGTACACCGTGGCCGTATAGAAATTATTGATCTCGCGGTATTCGGCCGGGCGCACCGGGTGAGAGAGCGGGCCTGCGTCTTCGGGAAACTGCGCGCGCCGCAGCAGGGCGACATCTTCGATGCGCTTGAGCGCCGCGGAATTCATGTCGGCGGAAAAGCTCTGCTCACGGTACACGGTAAGCCCTTCCTTCAGGCTCAACTGGAACCAGTCGCGGCAGGTCACGCGGTTGCCGCTCCAGTTGTGGAAGTATTCGTGAGCCACCACGGCTTCCACGTGCAGGTATTCATCGTCCGTGCTGCTGTCCGGATCGGCCAGCAGGTATTTGGCGTTGAAGATGTTCAGGCCCTTGTTTTCCATCGCGCCCATGTTGAAGTCGTGGGTGGCGACCACGTGGAAGACATCCAGGTCGTAGTTGCGGCCGTAAGCTTTCTCGTCCCACCGCATCGAACGCACCAGGGCATCCATGGCGTAATGGCAGCGATCGATCACATCGGCCTCGGCCCAGATGTGCAGTTGCACGGCCCGGCCATTGGCGGTGACGTAGTCGTGGCTGATCCGTTCCAGGTGCCCGGCCACCAGTGCGAAGAGATAGCTGGGCTTGGGGTGCGGGTCGACAAAACGGGCCCAGTGGCGACCGTCGGCCAGTTCGCCGTTGCCGTCGGGGTTGCCGCCGGCCAGCAATACCGGGAAGCGCCTGGCATCGGCGCGGAGCGTGACGGTATAACGCGCCAGCACGTCGGGCCGGTCGGGAAAATAGGTGATGTGGCGGAAACCCTGGGCTTCGCACTGCGTCAGCAGGAAGCCGGCCTCGCGGTTGCCGGAGAGATACAGGCCTTCCAGCGCGGTGTTGGTCGACGGCTTGATGCGCACGCGGGTGGTCAGCACGAACGTGTCGGGCACGTCGCGCACGATCAGGCCACGTTCGCCTGCCGTATAGCGCGTGGGTGACACGGCATCGCCGTCGACAAGTACTTCAAGCAGGTCGAGGTCTTCCCCGTCGAGCTTCAGCGGAGCGCCGGGATCGCCCTCGCGGCTTAGCTCGAGCCTGGCGATGACCTCGGTTTCGTCGATCCCGAGGGAAAAATCCAGTTCCACGTGCGTCACCCGCCAGGCGGGCGGCGCGTATTCGGCCAGCCGCACGGCGGGGGCGGTACTGTCGTTACGTACTTTCATGTCAGGTAGGTCGCGCCAAGGCTGAACCGGCAGGCTAACATGCGGCTTTTCGGCGTGGCAGGACCTTTCGATGAACCGATTCAGCATTACCCGGGCCTTCATGGGGGGATTCCCCCTGGTCGTGCTTACCGACAATCAGCGGGGGCTGGTACTGCGCGTGGCCGAGCGCGGGGCCACGGTGGTCGGCATCGAGGTGCCCCTGGCTGGAGGGACTTTTCAGGTAGCCGACGGCTTCCGCGACGAGGCCGAGCTGGCAGCGGGTAAAAGCGCGCGTTTCGCCATCATGGCGCCGTTCGCCAACCGCATCGCGGACGGCCGGTACCGGTTCGATGGCACCGGGTATGACATGCAACCGGGCGTGACCGTCGACCGGGGTGTGCGCCACGGGTTCCTGCGCACGGCCGATTTCGATGTGGTCGATGAATTCGTCGGCGAGGACAGCGTGTCGGTGGCCTTCTTCAACGGCGGCATCCGGCCCGGCGTGCACGAGGGCTATCCCTTTGCCATCGACACCACCATCCGCTTCACCCTCGATGCGGGCGGCATCACCTTGCAAGCGACCCTTCGCAACGTCGGCGATGGTGATGCGCCCTGCTTCTTCGGCTGGCACCCATATTTCCGCATGCCCAATGGCCCGGTGGACGATTGGCTGTTGCAGGTCGACGCGGCTTCGCTGGTGTGCACGGATGCGGGCACCATTCCGCTGCCAGGCAGCGACGCCTTCGCGCCGCTGGACAAGGCCGATCCGTCGCTGGATTTCCGCAGCATGCGCGCCATTGGCGCCACGCAGATCGACAAAGCCTATGCACAGCTTCAGCCTGAAGGCGATGGCCGTGCCCGCATGCGCCTGCGCGATCCACAAGGCGCACTGGAAGTGCGTGTCTGGCAAACCGACGGCGTGGGGCTGGTGTTTACCGGAGACACGGTACCGCGCGAGCCGCGCACGTCGGTCGCCATGGAGCCGATGGAAGCGCTGACCAACTCCTTTAATCGCGACGACAGTGCAGAGCGTGTGCGGTTGGCCGCCGGTACGGAGCGCAGCTTCACCTGCGGCGTCGAACTGGCATGGTAAGCGCGCCCACATTCGACCAGGTTCGCGATGCCGCCGCGCGCATCGCCGGCCATGCAGTAGTGACGCCGGTGATGCGTCATGATGCCCTCGATGCCATGGCGGGCGCCGAGTTGTTCTTCAAATGCGAAAACCTGCAGCGGGGAGGCGCGTTCAAGTTCCGCGGCGCGTGCAACGCGGTGTGGGCGCTTGACGATGCCGTCGCCGCGCGTGGCGTGGTAACGCATTCGTCTGGCAACCACGGTACGGCGCTGGCGATGGCTGCCGCCACGCGGGGCATCGCTGCGCACGTCATCGTGCCCGAAGGCGCCGTGCGTGCGAAGCTGGCCTTGATCGAAGAGGCGGGTGCGGTGGTGCATCGCTGCGCGGCAACCCAGGCCGCACGTGAAGCCATGGCAGCGCGTGTGCAGGAAGAAACCGGTGCGGTGCTTGTGCACCCTTACGCCAATACTCAGGTGATGGCCGGGCAGGGCACGGCGACCCTTGAACTGATGGCGCAGGCGCCGGGGTTGCACGCGATCGTGATACCGGTGGGCGGTGGCGGCCTTGCCGCCGGTACCGTGATCGCGGCGCGTGGCGTTGATGCGTCGGTCGTCGTCCATGCGGCGGAGCCCGCCGGTGCCGCCGATACCAGCCGTTCGCTGGCATCGGGCAGGCGCGATGTAGACTTCGTGCCCGATACGGTCTGCGATGGGCTTCGCGCTGCCGTAGGCGAGACGAATTTCGCCGTGCTGTCCGCTCACGGCATGAACGTGACCACCGTAACCGACGCCGAATGCATCGCGGCCATGCGTCTGGCCTGGACGCACCTGAAGATGATCGTGGAGGTCTCCAGCGCCACGGTGCTTGCGGCGGTGCTGAAGGAGCCCGGTTTGTTTGCTGGCAGGCGTGTCGGGTTGGTGCTTACCGGCGGGAACGTGGATTTCGATTCACTTCCCTGGTGAACGGCCCACGCCTGTCACGGCCGCCAGCCCCGCGACGATGAAGGCGATCCCGAGGCCCCCGGACGGCGAAACCGTTTCGCCGAGCAGAAGCCACGCCAGGGCCACGCTTGCTACCGGCACGGCGAGCGTCGATATAGCCGCCACCGCGGTCGGCAAGCGCTTGACCACCAGCGCCCAGAGCGCCCAGGCGATGCTCGAGGCCATCACCACGCTATAGGCCAGCCCGGCGATGAACGCCGGCGCCCATTCGATCGGGCGCTGCGGTACGCACAGGGCCACCACCGACAGCGCGGCGGCGCCGAAGGCCATCTGCCAGGCGGTGAGCGAAAGCGGCGGCACCGGGTGCTTCTGGAACAGCCGCTTGGAGATCACCGTGGCGCCCGCCCAGCAAAGGCCGCCTGCCAGCGCCAGCAATGTGCTGGTGGTATTGCCCAGCCCGCGCCAGGGCTCGATCACGCAGACAAGGCCGATGCCCGCCAACGCTACGCCGGTCCACTGTCGTCGCGTGGGTGCCTCGCCCAGGGCGACCCAGGCGATCAGCACAGCCCAGAAAGGCATGGCGTAGACCAGCAACGCCACGTGTCCGGCTCCGCCGGCAATGAGCGCCAGTTGTCCCAGTCCCTGGAACGCCGCCGTCTGCAACGCGCCGATCGCAATGGTAGGCCCCAGCGGCGGAGGCTTCAGCGATTGGCGGGTTACCGCCATGCCGGCGAACAGAACCACGGCCCCGCCGACATAGCGCAACGCGGCGAAGTCGAAAGGGCCTGCATGGCGCAGCACCTGCTTCATCACGATCCAGCTGTAGGACCAGATCAGCACGGTGACGCCCATCGCGACCAGGGCGCCGCGTCGGCTCGACGTATCGTTCATGGAAGAGGGAGGCCCCGCAAGAAAACACGAGCTTACCCGAGCATGAAAGCCAGGTGCCGCGTGATGCGGCGCGATTGTCTGCGATGCTCGGATAAGCCGGCAGGCGGGGGAATGCCTGCCGGCCTGGAGGCTCAGCGTCCTTTGCTGGCGGCAGGTGCCGCGGCAGCCGGACGCGCTGGTGCGCTTGCCGGTGTGTACGAGCGATAGCTGCTATAGGACGGTGCGTTGTAGCGGTTGTTGTACGCGTCGCCGCGCGGGTCGATCGGGAATGGCAAAGCGTGCCCGAAGTCCTGCGGGCCAAGCTCCGCGACGAGGTCGGAGTTATCGTAGTCGGCGTAGATATTCCACACGTTCGCGTAGTACGTGTAGGTATTTCCGGTGGACCCGGCAGACAGGTGGCGCAGCTCGCGATGCAGCCTCGTCTTGGCCCTTTGGAGGGCGACGGCGTCGGCGTACTTCACCTTCAGCTTCTGCATTTCCTGCCAGCCTTGCTGGCGCTCGGCCTCGGTGGACTGCTCGATCGCCGAATGCTGCGTGGCGGCGTAGACGGGTGTCTTGCGCTCGGCGGCAAGCGTGAGCCAGGCCAGGCCAAGCGGGCGGTTCTTCGGCAGCTGGTCACCGTTGAAGTAAGCCACGCCCAGCGCATACTGCGCGCGCTTGCTGCCCCAGGATGCCGCTTCCTGCAGGTTGTAGAGCGCCGCGTTGCGGTTACCGTCCCAG
>Ga0207694_10000776_pt1 | contig 28653 bp, 27 predicted proteins | sample KBSC34metaG_FD_184353 | JGI IMG/M metagenome (GOLD analysis project Ga0207694, IMG submission 184353) | Corn rhizosphere microbial communities from Kellogg Biological Station, Michigan, USA - KBS C3-4 metaG (SPAdes) (version 2) | ecosystem: Host-associated > Plants > Roots > Rhizosphere > Soil... | reverse complement strand
TCGGTGCTCGCCTGTCCCCCGGACAGGCTGCGCGCCGCACTGGTGAGCCCAGCTGGATTCGAACCAGCGACCTACTGATTAAAAGTCAGTTGCTCTACCGACTGAGCTATGGGCCCGACCAGCGGGGTCCCGTTACCTGCGAGGGAGGCGGCGGGCAAGGCGGTGAGCGAGATGGCGCGCGGTGAGCGGTCCGCGCACCCGCCAGCCGGGCGCGATGGCCGCGAGCGGGTGAAGGACGAAGCTGCGATGCTCCAGTCCGTAGTGAGGAATTCTCAACCTACGCGAGCGGAAGCGGCCACCACTCCACAGCGCGATGTCGAGATCCAATACCCGAGCGGCCCAATGCTTGCCGCGCCGACGGCCGAAGTGCCGCTCGATGGCCTTCAGCTGCCGAAGCATTTCCAGCGGTTCCAGCGTGCTCTCGACCAGCGCGACGGCATTGGCGAAGTCGCGACCGGCGCCGCCGATGGCGGAGTTGAGGACGATCGGAGAGGCATCGAACAGGCCGAATTCCTCGTCGAGCCGCGCAATGGCTGCTTCGACCACCTGCTGCGGCCGTCCGAAGCCGCCGTGCGGGCGGTTCGACCCGATCGCGACGGCGTAAAGGTGCGTTGCGTCAGCCACGATCGCTCGCCTAGGTGATGCCAATGCCGTTCGCCAGCCCCGCGGACTTCTCGCCCGTCCCTGACGCCGAGGCGCCGCGCGACTGCCCGCTTTGTCCGCGACTGGTGCGGCTTCGCGAGGAGCTTCGCGACGAACAGCCCGCGTGGTGGAATGCGCCGGTGCCCGCATTCGGTGACCCCGGGGCTTGGCTTGCAATCGTCGGTCTTGCGCCTGGAAGGCGAGGCGCGAACCGCACCGGCCGGCCGTTTACTGGCGACTATTCGGGCGAGATTTTCTACTCAACGCTGCTCAAGTTTGGCCTCGCGGAGGGGGAATATAACGGCGAAGCGAACGACGGCATCGAGCTTGTCGGAACGATTGTCGTCAATGCCGTGAAATGCCTTCCGCCTGCAAACCGGCCCTTGCCCATCGAGGTTTCCACGTGCCGCAACTATCTCGAAGCATCGCTCGCGGCGCTGCGGGGTGTCAAAGTCATCGTCGCGCTCGGCCAGATCGCCTTTGGCTCGACCTTGAAAGCGCTTCACCTCGGCGCTCCGGCCAAGTTCGTACATGGCGGGGAAGTGGCTGCACCCGGCGGCCGGGTGCTGCTCTCGAGTTACCACTGCTCCCGGCAGAATACGAACACGGGAAGGTTGACGCGCGAAATGTTCGAGAGCGTGTTCGAGCGGGCGCTCGCCTATCGGTCTTCGACGAGCCGTCCGTAAAGCTCGGGCCGGCGGTCGCGGAAGAAGCCGAAGGCGGCGCGATGCTTCTTCGCCTGGGTTACGTCGAGGGTCGCGACGAGCACTCCCGTATCGTCCGCGCCAAATTCGGTGAGTATGTCGCCGCGCTCGTCGCAGATGAAGCTGTGGCCGTAGAAGCGCTGGCCGTGCTCGGTTCCGATACGGTTGGCGGCGACGACGGGGACGACGTTGGACACCGCATGGCCGATCATCGCCCGGCGCCACAGCCGCGACGTGTCGAGGTCGGGGTCGTGGGGCTCGGTCCCGATCGCGGTCGGGTAGAACAGGATGTCAGCGCCCATCAGCATCATCGCGCGCGCGGTCTCGGGATACCATTGATCCCAGCAGACCCCGACGCCGAGCGTCGAATGGCGAGGACCGTCCCAAACCTTGAAGCCTGTGTTGCCGGGGCGGAAGTAGAATTTCTCTTCGTATCCGGGGCCATCCGGAATGTGACTCTTGCGATAGACACCCGCGACCTTTCCGTCCGGGCCGATCATGGCGAGGCTGTTGTAGTGGTGCGGTCCCTCGGCTTCGAAGAAGCTGGTCGGGATCCAGATCTTCAGCTCCTTCGCCACCTCCTGCATTGCCAGGACCGAGGGGTGCTTCGAAGTGGGTTGGGCATTGGCGAACAGGCTCTCGTCCTCGACCCGGCAAAAGTAGGGACCTTCGAACAGCTCGGGCGGAAGCACGATCTCGGCGCCCTTGCTGGCGGCCTCGCGGACGAGCTCGCTCACCGCGCGGATGTTCGCGTCGGTGTCGTCGGTCAAAGCGAGCTGCAGCGCAGCGACGGTGAGCTTGGTCATTCGGGAACCTGTTGGCTGATACAGTGGAAGCTTCCGCCTCCGGTCAGAATGTGGTCGGCGCGAAGTCCGACTGCAACTCGGTCGGGAAACAGGGCCTGCACGTCCTCGACCGCGGCGCGGTCGTTAGGGGCGCCGTATTGCGGCACAACAACCGCCGCGTTGCCGATATAGAAATTCATGTAGCTCGCCGGGATGATGTCGCCGTCCTCGCCGACGATCCGCCCGGGAGAGGGCAGGCGGACGAGGTCCAGCCCTGCGTCGAGCAGCCGCTGTGTCGCATCGTCATAAACCGCCGAATTCGGATCGTCTGCTGTCGCCTTCGGTACGGCCACGCGACCTGGCGCCACGAATCTCGCGAGATTGTCGACGTGGCCGTCGGTGTGGTCGTTCATCAGGCCTGAGCCGAGCCACACTACCCGATCGATGCCGAGATCGTGTTGAAGCCTAGCTTCGATTTCCCCACGGCTAAGTGTGTTGCGATTTGGATTGAGCAGGCATTGCTCGGTCGTCAGCAGCGTCCCGGTGCCGTCGCCGTCGATGGCTCCGCCTTCGAGGATCCAGTCTGCTCTCGTGAAGGGCAAGCCAGACGTGCGAGCGAGGCGTTCCCCCACATCCTCGTCGCCCTCGAGCTCATATTTGCCCCCCCAGCCGTTGAAGCCGAAGCCTTGCGCGCGGCGGTTAGCGCCGCTGCCGATCACGATCGGCCCCGTATCGCGCAGCCAAATATCGCCGAACGGCTCGACGATAATTTCTGCAAAGGGCGCCAGCTTCCGCGCACTCTCCGCTGCGCCCTCGTGCGCTGCCACGAGCCGAACCTTCTCGCCTTTGCCGCCGGCGTAAATCCCTGCCGCGAACTCTGCGACTTCAACCTCCGCGGGCTTCAGGTCGCCAAGCCACAACTCGGGATCGCTCGGGAAGCCGATCCACACGGCCTGGTGCGGCGCCCATTCGGGAAGCGGCGGAACTGTTGCGGCACTCATGACGAGTGCGGCTAACAGGCCACACCACCACCGCCAAGTGGCCCCGAGAATTCAAAAACAGCCGTTGTTACAGCGGATTAAAAAATTTTTGTCCGAAGCGGTGGCATGCAACTCCGAAACGGATTAATCGTTACGGCCTTTTCGAGCGGGGATTCTTTCCCCTGCGGCAGGAGAAACAGGGTGCGCAATCGCGGAATGATCGGCGTCCTCGTAGCGGGATCAATGCTTTTCACTTCGACCGCGGTCATGGCCTCACCGGCCTCCGCGCCGGTTCCGCAGGCCGATCCATGGGCTGTGCTCAGCGTCATGAGTGGCGGCGCCTCAGCCGTTGCAGTTTGTGGCGCTGCTGCTGCCGCGGTCGCTGCAACGCAGGCCGCTGGCGGATGCGTCCTCCCGCAGGTCGACGTTGCGCCCGCCGCTGCGCAATCGCCGCCGCCGCAGCCGATCCCGGTTCCACCCGTCGAGGGTCCCGCCGGGGGTCTCGGAATCAGCCCGCTGCTGATCGCGCTTGTCGTCGTGGCCGCTGGCATTGGGCTCTATTTCGTCCTTCGCAATCATCACAACAACAACAGCCCCGCGTAGACGCTTCGCGCCCTCGCTCTGATCGAAAGGGAACCGGGATCATGAAGAGCAGCTTTCTGGTACGCGCCGCGGTTGGATTGACGATCGGTGCTACCCTTCCCGCCGCCGCGATGGCGCAGGCGGGTTGGACTCCGGGCGTCGAAATTGTCGGACAGCCGGTTCAGGTGACGACGAACGGGACAACCAACACGGTCTATCTCGATCCGGGCGGACAGCTCCGGATCATGACGCCGGGCGGCAGCACTGTCCCCGGGACCTGGACTGCAGCCAACGGCCAGCTGTGCCTGATGGCGGGCGGAGCGCAGGAATGCGTGCCGTACAGCGGGCCATTTCAGGCTGGGACGCCAACGACGTTGACCAGCTCGTGCGGGGCAAGCGAGACCTGGCTTGCGCAGTCGACGAACGCGCCGCCGGCAGCGCCGCAAGGTTCACCGGAGCGCGGCCGCTAACCACCGCTTGATATTGCTGAAGAAAGTTTCGCGGCTGCGCCCCCTAGGGCGTGGCCGCGAACCGTTTGTGAATTGTGTCGAGCGACGCTTCGTGCGTGAGGTCGAGATGTAGCGGGCTCACCGAGACATAGCCGTCGGCGATGGCTTCGAGGTCGGTCGAATGGCCCGGCGTTTGGACCATCGGTCCAAGTCCGAACCAATAATAATCATAACCGCGCGGATCTGTTCGCTGGACGATCCTGAGCCGGCCATAGTCTCGAAGTCCCTGGCGGCAGGCCCGGATGCCTTTGACATCCTCGGGTGGCAGCGCGGGGAAATTGACGTTGATGAGCGTGCCTCCCTCCGACTCGAAGTCGAGCAGGGGGCCGAGAACCCGCTCGGCCCACGCCTCCGCCGCGGCGAAAGGGACGGTGTCGCCCATGCCTTCGCGGGAATAAGCCTGGCTTAGTGCGATCGAACGAACGCCGGCGAGCGCGCCTTCCATCGCCGCCGATACCGTGCCCGAGTAAGTGACGTCCTCGGCGAGGTTCGCGCCGCGATTGATGCCCGAGAGGATCACGTCGGGCGGCGAGTCCTTCATGATGTGCGCAAGCGCCAGCATCACGGCATCGGTCGGAGTCCCGTTGACCGAGAACCGCCGGTCGTCGTGTTGGCGCAAGCGTACGGGAGTCGTCAGCGTCAGCGAGTGGCCGGCGCCGGACTGCTCCTCCATTGGAGCGACGATCCAGATGTCGTCGCTGAACCTGCGCGCTACCGATTCGAGGAGCTTGAGGCCTCGCGCGTTCACGCCGTCGTCGTTGGTGATCAGAATGCGCACGCCGCCGCCTATGGGCGAGCCGCGGAAATGCTGCAACCGCGAAGAATTGCGCCATATTCGCAACAGCTTGGCGATTTCTTCACCGGTCTTGTGTCAGTGCTTGTTAAGCAGTGGCGGCATAACTATAGGCCCGGTTGGGGATAGCCGACTTGACCGGATAAGTCCCGGGAAAGTCAGCACTTATTGCCTCCGGCTGCACCGGTGGGCCGGCCGCAGCAGGCGGCGGCGTTTGAGGTTCTCGAAGGGGCTCGGGAACTTGTGCGGGGGAGGGTTTCTAATGGCGACTGCACTTGTCGACCTTTACGGCGGCGACGACTTCGAACCTTTTGATCGGATCATTCTTCCCGAGGGCTACCAGCCGACGGACGACGAGGAATTCATGTGCGGCAAGCACCGCGCTTACTTCCTCCGCAAGCTCAAGGCCTGGAAAGAAGCGATCGTCGAGGAATCGCGCGCGACGATGGCGCAGCTCCAGGTCGATTCGCTGCGCGAGCCGGACATTGCCGACCGTGCGTCGAGCGAGACGGACTGGGGAATCGAACTCCGCACCCGCGATCGCCAGCGCAAGCTGATCTCCAAGATCGATTGCGCGGTTCGCCGTCTCTACGAAGGCGAATATGGCTATTGCGAAGTGACCGGCGAGCCAATTTCGCTCGGCCGGCTCGAGGCTAGGCCGATCGCGACCATGACCCTCGAGGCGCAGGAGCGCCACGAGCGGATCGAGCGCGTCTCGCGCGACGACTAGATTGGGTGAAGCGCGGCGACATTGCCGCGCTCATCACTTCGCGGAATTCACCAACGCGGACGATTTCCGCGCAAAAAAAAGACCACTTCAGTGAGCGAAGTGGCCGGCCATCTCGTCCTTGAGCCTGAGCTTTTCTTTCTTGAGACGGTGGAGAAGGTCTTCGTCTGGGTGGGCTCGATGCTCTTCCTCGTCGATCAGCGCGTGGAGCGCGGCGTGCTTCGATTCGAGAGCCTCGGCCATTGCCTTGTCCATTGGTGCCTATCCTTTCAGCAAAGCGTCACCAGATCGCAATAAACCACGAATTGCGACTTTTGTCTTGACCCATCTCACGATTGGTCGGGCCGGCCGCGCAAGTGGTCGCGAACAGCAGCGAAGGTTTCTGCGCTCGCCGAGTTGGAGTAAGCTTGGAACGACATGAACAATGACAATCCCGTCGGCGGCCTCGATGAGCTTAGGGCCGAGCACCGGGACCTGGATGCACAAATCCGCTCTCTGCTCTCGGAACCCACGGGCGATCAGCTGGAGATTGCGCGGCTCAAGCGACGAAAGCTGATGTTGAAGGATCGAATCCAGTTGATTCTCGATTCGAACACGCCCGACATTATCGCGTGAGCGGCGATGTTCCGATCCGGGACAATGACCGCAAAGTCCGGTCGGAACGGCGAGTCGGGCGTTTTCCGGAAGCATGAACAGTGGCAGTGTGTTGACGATGGACGAATCGGATCTGCCCGAGCGCCAGGTGCGCATCACGTCGCGCCTGATCGACTCGCTCTATACCGAAGCGATGCTCCTCGCCGACGAGGCGCGTTCCTATTTCGACGACGCGGGCCGCGACGATCGCTCGACGCTGGCGCCCTTCGCGCGCGTCGGCTTCGCCTGTGAGTCGCTGAAGGTGACGACGCGCATCATGCACATTGTCGCCTGGCTACTTACCCAGCGCGCCATCGAGTCGGGAGAAATTCCGGAGCGCAACGGACGCCGTCCCGAGCGGCGGCTCGGCCATGCGCAGGACAGCGACCAGGCGGTCGTCGATCAGCTGCCCGAATCGGCGCAACGGCTGATCAATTCAAGCGCCGAGCTCTATGCGCGCGTGAAGCGGCTGGACGAGGGCACCGTCGAGACGGAAGTGCCGCAGAGCCCGGCACGGGCGCTGATGGGGCGTCTCGAAAGGGGCTTGAGCGGAGGCGGCTCGCTCTAATTTGCGCAGAGCCGCGCTCTTGCGGCTTCATATTGTTCGGCGAGCAAGTCGATGAATTCCGCTGCCGGCCGGATTCGATCGACGATCCCGATTCCCTGGCCGGAACCCCAGATGTCGCGCCAGGCTTTTGTTTTGGCCGATCCCGCCGAACCGAACTTCATTGCAGTGGGGTCTACGCCTGCAAGGGCGTCGGGATCGAGGCCGGCACTCACGATCGAGGATCGCAAGTAATTGCCGTGAACTCCGGTGAAGACTTCGGTGTAGACGATGTCCGCTGCGCCGCCGTCGACGATCGCTTGTTTGTACCCCGATGGTGCGTTCGCCTCTTCGGTCGCGATGAATGGCGAGCCGACGTAAGCGAGATCCGCTCCCGCGGCTTGGGCCGCGAGCATCGACCCGCCGTTGGCGATCGCGCCTGACAGGATCAGTGGGCCGTCGAACCAGGCTCGGATTTCCTGCAGCAGCGCGAAGGGTGACCAGCGCCCGGCGTGACCACCCGCGCCAGCCGCGACGGCGATGATCCCGTCCGCGCCTTTCTCGATCGCCTTGCGAGCGAAGCGGTCGTCGATGACGTCGTGGAGCGTGATCCCGCCCCAGGAGTGGACGGCCTCGTTGAGTTCGACTCTTGCTCCGAGCGAAGTGACGACTATCGGCACCCTCCACTTCGCGCAGACCTGCATGTCATGCTCGAACCGGTCGTTCGACCGGTGAACGATCTGGTTGACCGCGAAGGGCGCTGCGGGGCGTTCGGGATGGTCGCGATTCCACGTTGCGAGCCCCTCGGTGATCTCGTGCAGCCACTCGTCGAGTTGCGACTCCGGACGCGCGTTGAGCGCGGGAAAGCTCCCGACAATGCCCGACGTGCACTGCGCAATGACCAGCTTCGGGTTCGACACGATGAACATTGGCGCGCCGATCACCGGAATGCGCAGGCCCTGAAGGATCGGGGGAAGGCTCACAGGCCCCGTTGATACGGACGGCCAGCCATTGCTGAAAGCGAATAAATACGGCGCCGTTGAGCCGCGCGAGCGCATCTGCTTGAGAGAGCGGGTGGAGCGCAGCTGGACCTTCGCCATCGACCGGGGCGGGACCTTTACCGACGTGGTCGCGCGTTCGTCCGTCGGCGAGCTCAGAATCGAGAAGCTGCTGTCGGAGAGTCCCGGTCAATATGCGGACGCGGCGCTCGAAGCGATCCGACGCGTGCTCTATCGCGAGGGAGGTGCGGTCGACGAAGTGCGAATGGGAACGACAGTCGCCACCAACGCCTTGCTCGAACGAAAGGGCGATCGGGTGGCGCTGGCGATCACGCGCGGGTTCGGAGACGCGCTTCGGATCGGATACCAGGCGCGTCCGGAGATTTTCGCGCGGCACATCGTGCTCCCGTCGATGCTGTACGAGCGTGTGGTCGAGATCGATGAGCGCGTGAGCGTCGATGGCGACGTGCTTGTGGCGCTCGACGAGGCGGTGGCCCGCGAGGCGCTGGACGCAATCCGAGCAGGCGGAATCGACGCGCTGGCGATCGTGCTGATGCACGGTTGGAAGCACAATGCGCATGAGCGACGGCTGGCGGAAATCGCGCGAGAGGTGGGTTTCGCGCAAGTGTCCGTCAGCCATGAGGTCGCCCCGCTGATCAAGCTCGTCGGCCGTGGCGACACGACGGTGGTGGACGCTTATCTCTCCCCCGTCTTGCGCCGATATGTTGAGGGCGTCGCTTCGGGCCTCTCGTCCGGCACCGATCTCCATTTCATGCAGTCCAATGGCGGGCTCGCCGAAGCGTCGGCCTTCCGCGGGAAAGATGCGATCCTGTCGGGTCCGGCGGGCGGCGTTGTGGGGATGGTGGCGGCCAGCGCGCCGCACGGAAACGAGCGGCTTATCGGGTTCGATATGGGCGGCACGTCGACCGACGTCTCGCACTACGCCGGCGCATTCGAGCTGGCGGACGAGAGCGTGGTGGCAGGCGTTCGGATCCGTGCGCCGATGATGCAGATCAACACCGTCGCGGCGGGCGGCGGGTCCATCTGCCGCTTCGACGGAATGCGCTTTCGGGTCGGGCCGGAAAGCGCGGGCGCGAACCCGGGGCCGGCCTGCTACCGCAGCGGCGGCCCCCTGACCGTCACCGACTGCAATCTGTTCCTCGGCAGAATCGATCCCGCGCAATTCCCCGCAGTCTTCGGACCGAGCGGCGACGAACCGTTGGATGCAGAGGCATCAAGAAAGCGTTTGCAGGAAGTCGCGGGGCAGCTTGGCGGAGCCAAGAGCCTCGCGGAAATTGCCGAGGGATTTCTCGATATCGCCGTGGACAATATGGCCGCGGCGATCCGCAAGATTTCCATCGCTCGAGGTCATGACGTCACCCGCTACACGCTGGCCTGTTTCGGCGGCGCGGGTGGGCAGCATGCGTGCAAGGTGGCCGATGCGCTGGGGATGGAACGAATCCTCATTCATCCGCTTGCGGGCGTGCTTTCCGCTTACGGCATTGGAATCGCCGATGTGAAAGCGATCCGCGACGCGAGTGTGCTGAAACCGCTCGACGAGGATTTTTCAGAAGCGCTCGCCGATCTCGAGGAGCGCGCGCGCGGTGCGCTGGTCGAGCAGGGCGTGCATCGTGCAAATATCGAGCTGGATCGCCGCGCCCGATTGCGGACATCGGGAAGCGACACGACGCTGGAAATCCCGATCACTTCGCCGAACCAGATGCGGCACGACTTCTCCGAGCTTCATCGGAAGCGCTTCGGCTATGTCGATGAAGGCGCCGAGGTGATTTTGGACGCGCTGGTGGTCGAGGCGGTTGCTCGAACCGATGCTGTTTTCTCGGTGCCTTCGACGGCAAAGCAGGGGGCCGTGGACGGGCCAGCACTGATCTTCGAAGCGACCTCGACCGTCGTCGTCGAGCCCGGCTGGCGGGCTGAGCGAGTGAGCGACGGCACGCTGGTGCTCACCAGGACGATCGAGCTTGAGCGCTCAAGAGCGATAGGGACCGACGTGGATCCGGTGCAGCTCGAGATCTTCAACAATCTCTTCATGGCGATCGCCGAGGAGATGGGCGTCGCGCTTCAATCGACTGCCACCAGCGTGAACATCAAGGAGCGCCTCGATTTCTCCTGCGCCATTTTCGACGCTGACGGCGCGCTGATCGCCAACGCTCCCCACATTCCCGTGCACCTCGGCTCGATGGGCGAGAGCATCAGGCGGATCATCGATACGCGAGGCGAGGCGACAGACGGTCGCGGCATCCGGCGAGGCGACGCGTATGCGCTCAACGACCCATATCGTGGCGGCACGCACCTTCCCGACATCACAGTCATCGTTCCCGTTTTTTACGGCGACGAGGCAGAGCCATCCGCGTTCGTCGCCGCGCGCGGGCACCATGCGGATGTCGGAGGGATCGCTCCCGGATCGATGCCCCCTGACAGCCGAAGCATCGACCAGGAGGGCGTGCTGATCGACAACGAGTTGCTCGTCGACGAGGGACATTTCCGGGAGCCGGAAATTCGAGCGCTGCTCGGCTCAGGCGAATGGCCAGCTCGAAGTCCGGACCGCAACATCTCCGATCTGAAGGCGCAACTCGCGGCCTGTACTCGCGGTGCCGAGGTGTTGGCGCAGACGGCCCGCGATTACGGAGCGGAGGTTGTCGCGGCCTACATGCGTCACGTGCTCGCCAACGCCGAGGAGTCGGTGCGGCGGCTGCTCGACCGGCTTGAGGACGGCGCGTTCGACTATGCGATGGACAATGGGGCACACGTCAAAGTGCGCATCGCGATCGACAAAAAGGCGCGCTCGGCGACATTCGATTTCACCGGAACCAGCGATCGGCTGTCCGACAATTTCAACGCGCCTTATTCGATCGTCCGGGCGGCCTCGCTGTACGTCGTTCGAACGCTGGTCGACGACGCGATTCCGATGAATGACGGCTGCCTGCGTCCGATCAGGCTCGTGGTGCCCGATGGTTCGATGCTCAATCCGAAATATCCGGCCGCCGTGGTCGCGGGCAATGTCGAGACGAGCCAGGTTGTGACCGATGCCCTGTTAGCCGCGACCGGCCGCCTTGCTCCGAGCCAGGGGACGATGAACAATTTCACCTTCGGCAATGAGCGGCACCAGTATTACGAGACCATCGCCGGCGGCTCCGGAGCTGGACCGGATTTCGATGGGACGAGCGCGGTGCAGACGCACATGACCAACAGCCGGCTGACCGATCCGGAGATTCTCGAGATGCGGCTGCCGGTGAGGCTCGACCAGTTCGCAATCCGTCGTGGCTCAGGCGGGCAGGGAGCGCACAAGGGCGGCGACGGCGTGGTTCGGGCAATGACCTTTCTCGAGCCGATGCGCGCCAACATTCTCGCCAATCGCCGGCGCGTTCCGCCGCGCGGGATAGAAGGTGGCTCCGATGCCGAGGCGGGACGCAATTGGGTCGAACGAACCGATGGTACGGTCGAAATGCTGAGCGCAACCGCCTCGGCAGACGTTCAGCCGGGCGACCGCTTCGTCATCGAGACGCCAGGGGGCGGCGGATTTGGAAGGAGGGGCGGATGATCAACTACTGGCCGCTGCTCGGCATCGCGCTGGTCGTTGTCGGTTTCGCCCTGCGCTTCAATCCGCTGCTCGTTGTTGCCGTAGCCGCGATTGCCACAGGGCTTCTTGGCGGAATGCCGTTCCTCAAGGTGCTCGGCGTCCTTGGCCACGGCTTCAACGAGAACCGCATTGTGACCCTGATTTACATTGTGCTTCCGGTGATCGGCCTGCTTGAGCGTTTCGGCCTCCAGCAGCAGGCCCGCGCTTTGATCAGCCGGATGCGCGGCGCCACGACGGGGAGGGTGCTCATCCTCTATCTCGGTTTCCGCCAGGTCTTTGCGGCGCTCGGCCTGACTTCGGTGGCGGGCCAGGCTCAGACGGTCCGGCCGTTGGTCGCGCCGATGGCGCTTGCCGCCGCCGAGAAGGAGCATGGGGAGCTCGACGAGGCGACCGCTGAGCATGTGGCGGCGATGTCGGCGGCGACCGACAATGTCGGCCTGTTCTTCGGCGAGGACATTTTCATCGCCATTTCCTCGATCCTGCTGATTCAGGGCGCGCTGAAGACGTACGGGATCGAGCTGACGCCGTTTGAGCTTTCGATTTGGGCGCTTCCAAGTGCGATCTGCGCTTTCCTCATTCAGGCGACGAGGCTCCTGCTCCTTGATCGTCGCCTGCGGAGGGCGGCCCGGTGATCAATATGCACTGGCTCTATGTCTTCGCGGGTTTCGTGTTCGCAGGATTCGGAGTCGCGAGCGCGCGCAACGCCGCGAATCCCAAGCGTTGGGGCAACGCGGCTTTCTGGTCCTTGCTGGCGATCAGCTTTTGGTTCGGCGATTTTTTCGGCGATGTCGGCAATGGCGTTCTCGTCCTCGCGCTTGTCGCGCTTGCCGGACTTCATTTGCAGGGTCGCGGGAGCGAGCAAACGACGACGGTCGAGGAGCGCCAGCGCTTTTCAGAGCGATACGGCAACAAGCTTTTCCTGCCGGCGCTGATCATTCCGTTCACCGCTTTCGTTGGGACACTTCTGTTCAACTACACGCCGCTGAAGGACAGTGGGCTGATCGAAGCCAAATCGGTGACGCTCGTGCTGCTTGGATTCGGCGTGATCGTTGCTCTCATCGTCTGCTACGCGTGGTTGAAGCCTCCCCCGATGTCGGCTGTGGATGAGGGCGGACGCCTCTCCAACGCGATCGGCTGGGCGCTCGTGCTCCCGCAAATGCTGGCCGCGCTCGGAGCGGTGTTCGCGGCGGCCGGCGTCGGGGCAGCGATTGGAGCGGTTGCCGGGTCGATCATCCCGCAGGGAAGCGTCTTCCTTGCGGTCCTGCTCTATGCGCTGGGAATGGTCATCTTCACGATGATCATGGGGAACGCCTTTGCTGCCTTTCCCGTGATGATCGCCGCAATCGGCTTTCCGATCCTGATCCGGCAGGACGGCGGGAGGGCCGCGGTCATCGGTGCGGTCGGGATGCTCGCCGGCTATTGCGGGACGCTGATGACCCCGATGGCGGCCAACTTCAACATCGTTCCTGCGGCGCTCCTCGAGCTCAAGAACCAGCATGGCGTGGTGAAGGTTCAGATCGCCACGGCAATCCCCCTGCTGATCGCGAATATCGTCATCATCTACGTCGCGGGATTTCACCTGTGACGAGGCTGGACGCTGAACTTGCGTCACACATGGCGCGGATCGCGCTCGGGCATGTGCGGCAGGAATATCCGCACAAGCTCGATCATGTGCTGCTTGGGGATGAGGACGCACTGCCACCGCGAGAGCTCCATCCAATCTTCTACGGAAGCTTCGACTGGCATAGCTGCGTTCACGGCTGGTGGACGCTGCTCACCCTACGCCGACTGTTCCCTGGAATCGAGGAAGCCCAAAGGATCGCGGAGCTGGCGACTGACAGCTTCACGACGCAGAAGGTCGGTGAAGAGCTCGCCTATCTCGATCGGCCTCTGAGTCGTGGGTTCGAGCGGCCCTACGGATGGGGCTGGCTGCTTTATCTGCACCTCGAAGCCTCGCGCCACGATGAGAGCTGGAGCGAAGAGCTGGAGCCGCTCGCACGCGCGTTCGCACGCCGCCTCGGCGACTATCTGCCGCTGCTGACATACCCGATCCGCGTTGGGACTCACTTCAACACAGCGTTTGCTTTGGTCTTGTCGCTCGAATGGGCCGAGCGGTTCGATCCCTCGCTTGCGGAGCTCATCCGCAGCCGGTCGCTGCATTGGTTCGCAGCCGACCGTGATTGCCAGGCGTGGGAGCCGGGCGGAGACGAATTCCTCTCTCCCTCGCTGATCGAAGCGTTGTGCATGGCGCGGAATCACCCGGCGGAATTTCCGGCTTGGTTTGGCTATTTCTTGCCAGGCGTCGTGCAACGCCAACCGGCGACTATCTTCGAACCGGCGATCGTGAGCGACCGAAGCGACGGCAAGATTGCTCACTTGGATGGACTCAATCTCAGCCGCGCCTGGTGCTGGCGAGGCCTCGCGCCGCTGCTTCCCTCAGATGTGGCGGAGGTCGCACGATGCTCGGCCGATGAGCATCTGGCCGCGGCGCTTCCGCACATCGCGGGCGACTATATGGGCGAGCATTGGCTGGCGAGCTTCGCGCTTCTGGCGTTGCTCTCGCCCGAGGAGTAATTCGGTCCGATGGCAGACGTCGACTCTCTCAACCAGCAGTTCAGCAGGTTCGACCAGGTGCACAAATCGCACACCTATCGCCTGGCTGAGAGCGAATCCGACGAGTTCGACGAGGATTATGAAATCGCGACGCTCGATTTCGGGCCGTTCCTTCACGGCGATGAGAGCGACAAAGAGGGCTTTGCGAAGGCTTTCGCCGGGGCGCTGGAGGAGATCGGCTTTGCTGTGCTGGTCGGGCACGGAGTTGATCCATCGCTTTACGACGGTGTCGAGAAATTAACGCACGAGCTATTCACGTCGACTTCGCTCGCCGAAAGAACGCGCTTCCGGGCGGAGCGGTTCGGGTCGGTGAACCAGGGCTATTTCCCGATCGAGGAGACCAGCGACATCCATCCTGATCTCGTCGAAGGGTGGGTGTGGTGCAGACGCGCGTTCGACATTCCGCAGCAGCGGGACGCGCCATTCCGCGCAGAGGAATTTTGGCCGAAGGCCGAATATGAGCGACAGCTGCGAAGGCTGGTGCTGGCGCACGAGCAGCTATTCAAACCGATCGCTCAGGCGATGCTGCAAGGGCTCGGTTCCGACCCGCACATCCTCGATGACAAGCTGACCGAGACCAATTTTGGGCTGCGCCTGAATTACTACCCGCCGATGAGCGAGGAGCAGGACCGTTCGGGCGCGGGGCGTCTCCTCGGCCACGAGGACGTCGACCTGTTCACCATCCTCCCAGGGACGCGTAGCGAAGGGCTGCAGGTCTGGAATCATCGAAGCGGCAAATGGGTGCGGATGAAGGCGCCGCCCGGATCGATCATCATCAATACCGGCGACTACATGCAGCGCATGTCCAACGATCGGCTGCCGTCGACCACCCACCGCGTTGGCAAACCGAGCGACGGGTCGCACCTCACGAGCGCGAGAGTGTCGTTCCCGATGGCGGTCTATGTCTGGGAGGATGAGATCCTCGAGGTGCTGCCGGGCTTGGGAAAGTCCAAATACGAGCCGATCAAGGCGATTGCCTTCCACACGCGAAGCACCAGCAAATTCTACGGCGAGGGCTACGCGGTCGAAACCGCCTGATCAGGCGGGCAAGCACTCTTTCGCGAGCACTGCATTCGGCTGCCCTGTGTCGCCGGGAAGCGGCTGGCAGATCGGCGTGCCCTGAAGCAGCGTATCGCCGCCAATCGCCTGATAGGTCGTGACGATGTTCTGCGCGGCGGTGAGCTTGATCGATACGAGCGTCTGCTCGGCGGAATAATAGGACCGCTGGGCATCGAGGACGGTCAGGAAGGGGTCGATGCCGGCGCGATAGCGCGCTTCCGTGAGGAGGTAAGTGTCGGCCGTCGCGGCCTGCTGCCTCTGGCGAGCAGCGAGTTCGTCGTTGATGGTTCCCCGGCGCGCGAGCGCATCCGAGACATCGCGGAAAGCAGTCTGGATCGTACCCTGATAGCTTGCCACCGCGGCACGCTGCCGGGCTTCCGTCAGACGAACGTTCGCGTGACCGGCGCCGGCCTGGAAGATCGTGTAGCTGGCGTTCGCGCCCGCGCTCCAGCCGAAAGCGCCACCGGTGAACAGCTTGAGGAGTGCACTGCTGGCGAAGCCGAGCAGTCCCGTGAGCGTAATCCGCGGAAACAAGGCGGCGCGCGCTGCCCCGATGTTCGCGTTGGCAGCGCGAAGTTGATACTCGGACTGGATCACATCCGGGCGGCGGAGCAGCACGTAGGAATCGAGCCCCGGCGAGACTGGCGCAATGGTTCCGAAGGCGTCGTCGATCGATGTGGGGAGCAGCGCCTGATCGATCGGAGCGCCGACGAGCAGTTGCAGCGCATTCACATCCTGAGCGACCTGGGTCTTCTCGCGCGCGAGATCCGCTTGCGCGGCATCCATGATCTGTTCCGCCTGGTCGAGGTCGGTGCGCGGCGCGACTCCGCCGTCGAGCCGAATGCGGGTCAGCTGGACGCTCTTCGCGGCGCTCGAGGCGGTCTCGGTCGAAATGCGGAGCAAACTCGAATCCGCAGCGTAATCCAGCCACGCGTTCGCGATGTTCGCGACCAGCGCCAGCCGCGTCGCGCGAGCACCGGCTTCCGTCGCGAAATATTGGTTGAGCTGGGCGTGGGTGAGCGAACGAAGCCTTCCGAACAGGTCCACTTCGAAGCTCGGCACATTGAGGCCCGCTTCATATTGCGCGCGGACGCCGGAACTATTGTTGCCGGACCCCGATCCCGAACTTGACGAGCCGGACGACCGATCGCCGCTAACGGTTACGTCGCCTGCTGCACCCAGCTGCGGAAACTGCTGCGCCCGCTGGATCCGATATTGCTCGCGCGCCGCGGCAATGTTTGCGGCAGCCGCCTGAAGGTCGCGATTGTTCGCGAGACCCTTCTCGATCAGCGTTTGAAGGCGCGGATCGGTGAAGACTTGCTTGTAGGTCAGTGCCGGAAGACCGGCCTCGGCCCGGGCCAGTCCAGGATCGCCCGCGGGCCATGACGCGGGGACTGCCGGGTCGGGCCGGACATATTTCGGCTCCATCGTCGTGCAGCCGGCGGCCAGGATGGCCAAGAGCGCCCCGAAGCGCCTCATGCCTCCGCCTCCGGCTGGCGCCGACTGCGGATATGCTCGCGGATGATAACCAGGCCGTCGCGCACCCCGCGGCGCACCAGCACGTAGAAGAAGGGGATGTAGAAGACCGCGAGGATCGTCGCGGTGAGCATTCCGCCGATCACGGCCGTGCCGATGGCGATTCGACCGTTCGCTCCGGGCCCTGTGGCAATCGCGAGCGGGAACACGCCGAAAATGAAGGCGAAGCTCGTCATTAGGATCGGCCGAAGTCGGATTCGTGCCGCTTCGATCGCCGCGTCGATGACCCGCTTTCCTTCTTTTTCCGCGCGCTCGGCGAATTCGTTCATCAGGATCGCGTTCTTGGACGTCAGACCCATCGTGGTGAGAAGGCCGATCTGAAGGAAGACGTCATTCTCCAGTCCCCGCAAGGTCACGAACAGAATCGCTCCGACGAGTCCAAGCGGCACCACGAGCAGGACTGCCAGAGGGATCGACCAACTCTCGTAGAGAGCCGCGAGGCAAAGGAAGATCACGATCAGCGAAATGGCGTAGAGCAGGGGCGCCTGACCCGACGCAATCCGTTCCTGGTAGGAGGCGCCCGACCATGCGACGCTAGTGCCGGGCAGCTGTGAGGCGAGATTCTCGATTTCGGTCATCGCCTCGCCCGAGCTCTTGCCCGGCGCGGCTTGCCCGTTGAATTCGTAGGCGGGATAACCCTGAAACCGGTCGAGCGTAGTGGGTGCTGTCTGCCACCCCGTCGTGGCGAAGGAGGAGAAGGGGACCATCTGGTTCTGGTTGTTGCGGACGAACCAGTTGCCGATATCCGATGGCTCGGACCGGTAGTTGGCGTCTCCCTGGACATAGACGCGCTTCACGCGCCCCCGATCGATGAAATCGTTGACATAGCGGCCGCCCCACGCGGTCGAGAGAGTCGAGTTTACGTCGCCTGAAGTGAGCCCCAATGCAGCGAGCCGCTGTTGGTCGATGTTGACCTTGAGGCTGGCGACGTCGGGTAGCTCGGTCAGACGCACCTGCGCCAGGTTGTGGTCATCGCTGGCGGCGGCGAGCAGCCGGTCCCTGGCGGCGGCAAAGGCGTCGCGGCTCATGCCGCTCGCGTTCTGAAGCTCCATCGTGAAGCCCGTCGATTGTCCGAGCCCGCGGATCGCGCCGGGCACGAGCGCGAACACTTGCGCGTCGCGAAGCCCGCGGAATGCGGCCGACGCGCGTTCGACGACCGCTTCCGCGCTGTTGTTTGAACCCTTGCGCTCATCGAAGGGTGCGAGGTTGATATAGGCTTGGCCTGTATTCTGGCCCGAAAGCCCGCCGCCGCCGCCTGTCACCGCGAAGAAGGTGTGGACGTTCTTCTTCTCGGGCCCGTGCAGGAAATAATTCTCGACTGCCTGTTCGACTTGCTGCGTGCGGCCGAACGTAGCGCCGGCGGGAAGGCGGAACTGGACCGACGCATTGCCCTGGTCTTCGGACGGGATGAAACCCGTCGGCAAACGCCAGAGCAGGACGACCAGCAAAACGCAGACGCCGAGATAGATGGCGAGGAACAGCCATTTGCGGTCGACGACCTTCCCGACATTGCCGACATACCAGTCGATCGTCCGCTGGAATCCGCTGTTGAATTTTTGTCGGCCCGCTTCGACCAGATGCGCGGCGCGCGGGGCGCGCTTGCCGAAAAAAGTGTCTTCGACGCTTCCGTGCTGGCGCCTCAGGACATTGGCCGCAAGCGACGGGCTGAACGTCAGTGCAAGCAGCACCGAAAGCGCCATTGCCGAGACGATCGTCGCGGAGAACTGGCGATAGATCACACCCGTCGAGCCGCCGAAGAAGACCATCGGAAGGAAGACCGCCGAGAGCACCAAGGCGATGGCGACGAGCGCCATCTGGATCTGCTGCATCGAAATGACCGTCGCTTCCTTCGTCGTCAGCTCCGGCTGCTCGTGGAGGATGCGTTCAACGTTCTCCACGACGACGATTGCGTCATCGACCAGCAATCCGACCGCGAGCACGAGCCCGAACAAGGTCAACGTGTTGATCGAGAAGCCGAGGATGTAGAGCATTCCGAACGTGCCGAGCAGCACGATCGGAATCGCAATTCCGGGGATTAGTGTTGCGCGCCAGCTTTGCAGGAAGACAAACATCACAAGAATGACGAGGACCATCGCTTCGGCCAGGGTCTTGACCACCTCGATCACGGAGAGGCGGATGAAGTCCGAGCTGTCGTTGGCGTAAGCCACCTGGTAGCCGGGGGGCAGACGCGGACCGATCTGCGTCATTTCCGCCTTGACTAGCTTAGAGGTCGTCAGCGCATTGGCGCCCGGCTCGAGATAGATTCCGATGCCGGAGCCCGGATGACCGTTGATCCGGATTGTTGCTGAATAGTTTTCCGCTCCGAGCTCGACGCGAGCCACGTCGGAGAGGAGGACGCGCGCGCCCGACGGATCCGACTTTACGATGATGTCGCGGAACTGTTCGGGCGTTTGTAGCCGCGACTGCGCCGTAACCGTGGCGTCGAGCATCTGCCCTTGCGGCTGCGGCATCCCGCCGATCTCACCCGCCGCGACCTCGACATTCTGGTTCTGGATCGCCGTGATGATATCGCCCGGCATGAGCTGATAGCTCTGCAGCTTGTTGGGATCGAGCCAGACGCGCATCGCATATTTGGAGCCGAATACGTTGACGTCGCCGACCCCGGGAATGCGCGATAAATCATCCTGGATATTCGTCGCGAGCCAGTCCGAGACGTCGACGTTGGTGCTCTTGTCTGTCGAATCATAAACGCCGACGATCATCAGGAAGTCGGGCGAGCCCTTGGTAACGGTGACGCCCTGCTGCTGGACCTGCTGCGGCAGCCGCGCAATCGCGGACTGGACTTTGTTCTGGACCTGGACCTGGGCGATGTCGGCGTCGACGCCCTTGTCGAATACGGCTTGAATGGTGACCTGGCCGCGCGAACTCGACGACGAGCTGAAATAGAGAAGGCCGTCGAGCCCCGTCAGAGTCTCCTCTATGACTTGCGTGACGCTGCTCTCCAGCGTGTCGGCCGAGGCGCCGGGATATGTGGCGCGGACGTTGATCTGGGTCGGCGCGACGTCCGGATATTGGGCGACGGGGAGCGCGAAGATCGCCCCGATTCCGCCAAGCATGATGATGATCGCGAGGACCCAGGCGAAGATCGGCCGTTCGATGAAGATGCGCGACATGCCTGGCTCAGCCGCCGCGCTGCTTCTGCATTGCCTTCATTGCCCCCGGCGGCGGCGCCTTGACCTTCTGCGGTGCGCTTGCCGGCACCGGCTTGATTTGGGCGCCGTCCTTGAGATTGGCTGTGCCCTGGGTGATCACTTTCTCACCCGGCGCGAGCCCTTGGGTCACCACCCAATAGGGACCCTGCGTCCTGGCAGTAACGACCGTGCGCTGCACGGCGCGATTACCCGGGCCGACCACGAACAAAGTCGCATTGCCCTGCGGATCGCGCGAGATCGCCTGCTGCGGAACGAGGAATGCCGAAGTGTCGATCGCCTGCGCGAACTCGGCTGTCACGAACATGCCGGGCAGCAGGAGCGACTGCGGGTTTGGGAAGCGAGCGCGAAGAGTCACCGTGCCCGTATTCTGGTCCACTAGCACTTCGCTGAATTCCACGGTGCCGGTTGCGCCGTAATAACTGCCGTCGGGAAGCTTCACCCGCACCTGCGCCGAAGTCGGAACGACCCCGCCCTGGGTCAGCGCGCGCCGGAGCGCGAGAAGATCGGCCGCGGATTCCTGAATGTCGACGAACACAGGATCCAGCCGGGTGATTGTCGTCAGCGCGTCGGTCTGGTTGGCAGTGACGAGCGCGCCCTCCGTAACATTCGACAAGCCAATCCTGCCGCTGATCGGCGCGGGCACGCGGGTGAATCGCTGGTTGATCTGGGCGGTGCGAAGGCTCGCCGCGTTCTGAGCCACCGAGGCGTCGGCCTGGCGCGCCTGCGCGACCGCGTTGGTGTAGTCCTGCTTCGAGATCGCCTGCTGCTTCACCAGTGGCGCGTAGCGATCGACCAAGGTGCGGGCCGCTTCGGCTTGCGCTCGCGCGCTCTGAAGGTTGGCGTTCGCCTGGGCTGCTTGTGCGTTATAGATGCTGGGGTCGATCTGGTAGAGCGTCTGTCCTTGGCGGACGACCGCGCCTTCACGGAAGAGGCGACGCTCGATGACTCCCGAAACCTGGGGACGGACTTCGGAAACCTGATAAGCAGCGACGCGACCCGGCAACTCCTGCTCGAGCGGTGCGCTTCCCTGCTGGGTCACGACATAACCGACAGTCGTCGGGCCGCCGCGGCCCCCACGACCGCCGCGCCCCTGCGGGTCTGGCGCGCTGCCGCATGAGGCGAGCAGCAGCGCCGCGAAGATCAACGAAGCGGGCTTCACGATATGGCGCCTTTTCCCCTGCCGCCGCGGATTGCAAGTGGGGAACGGCCTTTGGGCAACAAACATGACAATTGACGGGTCCGCTAGATTAACGATGGGACATAGCAGGCGCAGGCTTCGACAAACGACTATCTCGCACCGACGAACAGAGATTGTTTCGTTGACGAAATTTCACTTCGGTGAAGCGAAAGCCGTTGAAACGAAACGCTGGTCGTTGCAGTCGCTTCAGATGAGTAAAGCTCAGTCGATCCAAAATATCGCCGATCAACTAGAGGCGATCTACGATGAATCCGTCGATAACCTCCGTCGCGCGGTCGCGTCCTACATTCGCGACCGCTCAGCGCCCGATCAGAAGAGCCGGGCGAAGGGCATCTTCGCCTATCCGGAGCTGAGGATCGATTATGCGGGCGGCGCTACTCCTCGGCCCGCGATCGCACGCGCTTTCGCGAGACTGACGCAGCCGGGAACATATGCGAGCAGCATCGCGCGACCGACACTGTTCAGGAACTATTTGGTCGAGCAGCTCGAGCATCTGATCCGCGACTATGAAGTGAAAATCTCCGTCGGGCGGTCGGCAAGCGAGATTCCGTATCCCTATGTGATCGAGGACAGCGGGATCGAAATAGGCGATGTTGGCACCGCCGAGCTGTCGCGCTTCTTCCCGTCGAACGAGCTGATGTTCATCGGCGACGAGGTCGCGGACGGAACCTGGACGCCGAGCGAAGTTCGACCGCTTGCCCTGTTCGATGGCCCACGCACCGATTTCAGCCTGGCGCGGCTGAAACATTACACCGGGACTCCGCCCGAGCACTTCCAGCACTACGTCCTGTTCACCAACTACGTGCGCTATGTCGACGAGTTCGTGCGCGTGGCGATCGACGAGGTTCGTCGGCCGGATTCGCGATTTACGGCGCTGTCAGTGCCTGGCGCATTATACGAGCGCGGCGACCTCACCGACGCGGAAGCCCAGATCGCGGCGGGGCAGTGGCGGCGGCACCAGATGCCTGCCTATCACCTGATGGCAGATGACAGGACGGGCATCACCCTGGTCAACATCGGCGTCGGGCCGTCGAACGCGAAGACCATCTGCGACCATGTCGCCGTTCTTCGGCCAGAGGTCTGGCTGATGATCGGCCATTGCGGCGGCCTCCGTCCGAGCCAAACCATCGGCGATTATGTCCTCGCGCATGCTTATTTGCGCGACGACCACGTGCTTGACGACGTTCTTCCGCCAGAAATCCCGTTGCCGGTGATCGCCGAGGTGCAGAAAGCGCTGTTCGACGCGACCGTTACGATCACCGACGAAGATGAGGACAGCGTGAAACGGCGGCTTCGCACCGGCACTGTCGTCACCACCGACGACCGCAATTGGGAGCTCCGTTATGCGGCCTCGTCGCTCCGCTTCAACCAGAGCCGCGCGGTCGCGATCGACATGGAATCGGCGACGGTCGCCGCGCAGGGCTATCGATTCCGGGTGCCGTACGGCACGTTGCTATGCGTCTCCGACAAGCCGCTGCACGGCGAGCTCAAGCTGCCGGGCCAGGCCAACGCTTTCTACGAGCGTGCGATCAGCCAGCATTTGCGCATCGGGATCGAGGCGCTGGGCTTGCTGCAGCTCGAAGGTGAGGGGCTCCACAGCCGCAAGCTGAGGAGCTTCGACGAGCCCCCGCTGCGTTAGCTGACCGAAAGAATCTGGCCGGCGGTCGTCACCTCGATTTGGGTCGCGGTAGCAGCCCGGTTCTTGCCGACTGACAGGCGCCGGACTTCTCCGATGATCTTTACGGTCTTGCCGATGAAAGCCGATTTGAGATCGGCGCCATACTTCTTGGTGAGGTTCGGAATCGCGGACGGCCGGATGACGACGCCGAGGTTGGTCGGCGAACGGAAGTTCTGCTCGCTATCGAGGTAATAGCCCGCCTTTGCCTTCGCCGCATTTTCGACGCGGAACTGGAATACGGCGCGGACCGGCTTTGGAGATTCGGCAGCGGCGCGGCTGATCGCCTCCGATGACGTCAGGGTCGGAAGCTGGTGACGTTCGGCGGCGGCAGGAATGGCGAGCACAAGGCAGGCAAGGAACGCGGCAACACGCATCGGTAAACTCCACTGATGATCGTTTTCCGAGCGACGCGACCATGGCGGCGGTCCCCGCACGAGGCAAGCCCACTAAGGCTTGGTTGCATCCAGGATTCGGCCGACGGCGGGGATTGTTGGATTCGTCGCGAGCCAGGCTTCCAACGCATCGAGATCGAGCCCCGCATCGAAGACGGGAGTGCCCTGCGTCAGCACCGAATAGCCATCGCCGCCGCTGGCAAGGAAGTTGTTGACTGTCACTCGGTACGTGCCGGCCGGATCGATCGGCTTGCCGTTCAGGCTCATGCTGGTGATCCGATCTCCCTGCGGTCGCAACAAATCGAACGCGAACTTGAATCCAGCAGATGGAACGAGCGTCGAAGGACGGAGCTGCACCTTTCCGTCCCGCTCTTCGAATTGCTGTTCGAGGAGCGCTTTCAATTGAGCGCCGGTCAGGCTGAGGACGACCAAGGTGTTGCCGAAGGGCTCGAGTGAGAAAATCTGCCCGTAGGTGACGCTGCCGTCGGCACGCGGAGTGAGGTCGGTGCGTGCTCCTCCAGTGTTGATGAAGGACAAATCCGCGCCGCCGCGATCGGGACCCTTCGTTGCAGCGAACTGCGCGTCTGCGATCAGGTCAGCCACTGGCGATTCGCCGTTCTCAAGCGTTTTCACCGCAGCGCCTGAAAGACGTCCAATCACCCGCTCCGCCGCCGGCCGGGCAGCCGCGGCGTAGCGGTCGACGATAGCGGAAACCTTCGCGTCAGCACCGGCAGTGCCCGTGACTGGCACGTTGTGCGCTTGCTCCCCGAGCAGAGCATGGGTTGTCGGATCGAAGCTCAGCCGGACGTCAGTGTAGAGGAAACCGTATTTGCCGGCGCTGGTCAGCGAGCGCGCAGCGCCCCCGCGTTGCAGGGTGCAGGCATAAGCGTTGTGCGTATGACCTGAGATCACTGTGGTGATTGAAGGATCCAGCTTGTCGAGGATTGGCAGGATGTCGCCTGTGAGCCCTTTGCAGCCTTCTTCCTGGTAGGAGTCGGGAACCTTCCCTCCCTGGTGGATAAGAAGGACAATGGCGTCCGCGCCCGCGGCCTTGAGCTTCGGCACCAGGGCGTTGGCGGTAGCGGCTTCATCCGTGAACTTCAGGCCCGCCACGCCCCCGGGACTGACGAGAGTTCCGGTCTCCTTCAGCGTCTCGCCGATGAAGCCGATCTTGATCGGGCCGACCTGACGGATCGCGGTCGCAGGGAAGATCGTGCTGCCGTCGGCGCGCATGACGTTTCCGGCCAGATATTCGAACCGCGCGCCGGCGAAGGGTTCCAGCCGGCACGGAACGCGCGTCGTGTTCTTGCCGCAGCCGCCGTTCTGCATCCGCAGCAGCTCGGCCGAGCCCTTGTCGAATTCGTGATTGCCAACCGAGGCGACGCTGAGCCCCAGCAGGTTCATCACATCGACGGTCGGCTCGTCGAGGAAGTAAGCGGAGGCAAGCGGCGAAGCGCCGATGAGGTCTCCGGCCGCAACGGTGATCGTATTGGGATGACCTTCGCGTGCATACTCTAGCGCTCCGGCCAATTGTGCCGCGCCGCCGACGCGAGCTTTCAATATTGTGCCATCGGGTTGGGTGATCGAAACCGGATCGGGCGGCGTCTCGATGTTGCCGTGGAAATCGTTGATCGCGAGGATTTGCACTTCAATTGGCGTTACCGGCGCTTGCACGACTTTTGGCGCGACCTGCGCTGCACAGGCTGAAAGGAAGAGGGCCGAGAATGCGGCCGCAACACGCCACCTCATCGCGCGGGACGCTCCGGAAGCGCCTGCGGCTCGGCGAAGACCCAGTTGAGATAGGCGGCGAGTCTGACGCCCGCCTGGCTCAGCCGCTGCTCCATTAACGGGGTGAAGCGATAGACGTAGGAATAAGACAAATCGGGAAGCACCGGCTGACCCTTCTTCACCTTCTCACCCTTCTTCGGCTTCGGCATATCCGCGGCGGTCGGATAGAGCGAGTCGCGATACTCCGCGCTTTCGCTGATCCAGTCGCGGGGGTTGATGTCCCACCATGCAATCAGTTGCTTGTCGCTGATATGCCGCTCGAGCTTCGCGGCGAGCTCGCTGAACGATAATTGCTCATCGTCGACCAGCGCCGAATCCCACACGGCGTGGAGATTGGTTGGCTTGCCGAACCAGGTCACTTTGACGTCATTGCCGCCGCGGTCGCAGCATTTGCCGACGTGAAGCGGCTGATGGAGGTCGCCGACGATGTGGATGACGAAACGAAGCGCAAGCTGCTTGTCGGCGAGGTTCGCTTTCGGGTCCTGAAGCACCCGCTTGAAATGGTTCAGCGCTTCCAGCGCGTCGCCCTCGGACGGTGCATGGTCGTAGGTGATTCCATTCACCGTCACATAGTGCCAGGGCGTCGAAGTCTTCTGCCAGAATTGGGCGGGATCGGAGCGCATTTCGTCCGGCCAGTTGGCGGCTTCGTCGAGGCTTTCACCCTGCCCGAGGATTTCGCGCACGTGCGCCCGCGCCAGGCCCGACAGCTGCGTGTCGGCGATCGCGGCAACCACGCGATGTCCCGTCTTGCCCCAGGCGAGCGCCGGTGACGGCAACAGCAAGACAAGCGCAGCAACTGCTACAACGCGCACGCGAATCGGCATTGTCGTTTTCGGCATGGCTTCGCATGCCCCGTGCAGCGGCTTAAGGACAAGAGCATGACGGATGAACAATTGCTCGCTCTCGCGCGCGAGGCTGCCGCGAAGGCCTACGCGCCTTATTCGAACTTCCACGTCGGCTGCGCGATCGAGTCCATCGACGGCGAAGTGGTGACCGGCGCGAACATGGAGAATGCCTGCTACCGGCTGGGCGTCTGCGCGGAGCAAAGCGCGCTCACGGCGGCGCAGCACAAATTCGGCCTCGATAAGGTCGCGCGCATCGCGGTGGTGGGCGGGACCGACGCCACTGTCTGCACGCCCTGCGGAGGCTGCCGCCAGGCAATCCTCGAGGCCGGCCAGATCAGCGGCCGCGACGTCGAGATTCTATGCGGCACCGGAGACGGGTCGGGCCTCGAGCGCCACAGGATCGGCGAGCTGATCCCGTTCGGGTTTGGCCCCGCGAACCTCGCGAAGCCCGCTTAGAGCGGCGGCACGAATGAAATCGTAGCGTTGCCGTTTTCGGTGTTGTCAGCGAAGACCATTCGCACGCGTGCGAGAAATTCCCTCATCGAGGTCGACAGTGTGTCGGTTCCGCTGATCGAAATGTGGAACGGCGATTCGATCGCGTTGATGTCGCCGACGAAAATCGAGTCCTCCAGCGCATCCAAGTTTCTCCCGTGCCAGGCCGGAGCGCCTAGTTGCGGCAAGAGAGCATCATAGAAGTCTGCCGGCTCATGCCAGCCACTCGCATCCAGATCGATCTGCTTCATCCCTTAGACCAATTTGATCTCGCGCAGTCGCTCCTGAAGATAGTCGTTCGCGGTGATCGGTGGCCATTTCGGCTGCTCGCCCACTGGCACCGTCCCCGGCAGCGCCTCGATCAGGAAATCGGAGCGGAAGTGGAGGAAGAAGGGCATCGAATAGCGCGAATGGCCCCAGCGTTCGCGCGGCGGGTTGACGACGCGGTGCGATGTGGAACGGAGTTGTCCGTTGGTCAGCCGCTGCAACATGTCGCCGATGTTGACGACCAGTTCACCGGGCTTTGGTGAAACCGGAATCCACCGACCGTCCTTGGTCTGAAGCTCCAGCCCGGCTTCCTCGGCGCCGAGCAGCAAGGTGATCGTGTTGATGTCCTCATGCGCGCCGGCGCGGACGTGGCTTCCGGGCTCGCCCTCGATCGGCGGGTAGTGGAGCAGGCGCATGACCGAATTGCCGTCGCGCACGGTGTCGATGAAATAATCCTCGTCGATGGCGAGGAAACGGGCGATCGCTTTCAGAATCTGAAGGCCGGCCTTGTCGAAGCTCGCGTAAAGCTCCTGGAAGGTGTCCTTGAAGCTCGGCACTTCCGACGGCCAGACATTGTCGGGCATGTGATTGCGGAAGACGTGGCCAGGCGGAAGGTCGCGGCCGACGTGCCAGAATTCCTTGAGGTCGTGCGCCCGCGCTCCCTTGGCGGTCTCGATCCCGAACGGCGTGTAGCCGCGGGCGCCCCCGCTTCCTTCGATGAGATATTTGCGTTTCACCTCATCCGGCAACGCAAAGAACGCCTTCGCCTTCTCCTCGGCGCGATGGATCAGCTCCTCGGGAATGCCGTGATCGGCGATGATCGCGAAGCCGTAATACTCGAAACTCCGCCCGAGCTTTTCGGCGAAGCGCTGCGGGTCGCGCTCGGCGTCCTTCAGCGAAACGGACGCAATATGGTCGGTGGTCATTGTCGCCATGCACCTGACTCTAGGCCGAAATCATCAGTCCGGCCAAGGCCGCGCTCATCAGGTTGGCGAGGCTTCCGGCGAGCAAGGCGCGGATGCCGAGCCTCGCGATGACCGGCCGCTGATTCGGAGCGAGACCGCCCGTCACCGCCATCTGGATCGCGATCGAGCTGAAATTGGAAAAGCCGCACAGCGCGAAGATGACGATCGCCCGGCTGTGGGCGCTCAGCGTCGCAAGGTCCATCTGGCCGAGGTCGATGAACGCGACGAACTCGTTGAGGACGAGCTTGGTCCCGAACAGCCCCCCCGCGGTGCCCGCCTCGTTCCACGGAACGCCGATTAGATACATGACCGGGGCGAAAACGTAGCCGACCAGCTTCTGGAAGCTGAGATCGTCGATCCCGAACCAGTGCCCGACTCCGCCGAGCAGCCCGTTGGCGAGGGCGACCAGCGCGACGAAGGCGAGCACCATCGCGCCGACAGCGACGGCGAGCTTCACGCCGGTCTGCGCGCCCTGGGCCGCGGCCATGATGACGTTCGCGGGCTTTTCGCCTTCCTCGAAGGTCTCGGCGACATCGACCTTGGAATCCTCGACTGCGTCGCTGTCCGCCGGATCGTCGGGAACGATGATCTTGGCCATCAGGATTCCGCCGGGCGCCGACATGAAGGCGGCGGCGAGGAGATAGGGAAGGTACTGCGCTCCGAGCAGGCTGGCATAGGCCGCGAGGATGGTGCCCGCGACGCCCGCCATTCCGACGCACATCACGGTGAACAGGCGGGAAGGGGGGAGGGCGGCTAGGTAAGGTCTGACGACGAGCGGCGACTCCGACTGGCCGACGAAAATGTTCGCGGCGGCGGAGAGAGATTCAACCCGGCTGATTCCCGTCACCCAGCCGATCGCTCCGCCGACCCAGCGAACGATCCGCTGCATGATCCCGAGATAATAGAGGATCGCGACCAGGCTCGCGAAGAAGATAATGACCGGAAGCGCCGCGATCGCGAAGGTGTTGGCGAGCGGGTTCTTGTCGGCTGGACCGAACAGGAACTCCGTGCCCTTGTTGGCGTAGCCAAGCAAGTTGGCGACCGCGAAGGATAGCGCCTTGATTGTCGCCACCCCGATCGTTGTCTTGAACACGAACAGAGCGACCGCCGCCTGAAGGGCGAAAGCCGCGCCGACAATGCGCAATCGGATCG
>Ga0207694_10000775_pt1 | contig 28665 bp, 30 predicted proteins | sample KBSC34metaG_FD_184353 | JGI IMG/M metagenome (GOLD analysis project Ga0207694, IMG submission 184353) | Corn rhizosphere microbial communities from Kellogg Biological Station, Michigan, USA - KBS C3-4 metaG (SPAdes) (version 2) | ecosystem: Host-associated > Plants > Roots > Rhizosphere > Soil... | reverse complement strand
GGAAGCCGCGTGCGCCAACTGCTCAAGGCAGCAGGCATCAAGCTCTTCTTCCTGCCGCCCTATTCGCCCGACCTGAACCCGATCGAAGAGATGTTCGCAAAGCTCAAGCGCCTGCTGCGGAAAGCCGGCCGCGCGAAAGGATGCAGCGTCGGTTGATCGGTTCGACATGGGCAATTCCCTTATCCGTTTCCATCGGCGGAAGGCCGCGGGATATGAAAGGATTTTCGCTCTGGGAGGGACACATTACAAATGCGCAGAAGGCTTAAGCCGTTGGGCCTAGGCCTTCTGAAAGGCTTGGGTCCGGCTGCAGGATTTCCAGCGGGTCAGCGCTTTCGCTTCCGGAAGAACACCACATAAGCGAGAATGACGATGATCAGAGTCCCGAACGCCTTACCCGCCATCTCCGCGAGCATGTTGGACTTGCCGAGCCGGTAGGCGGTGCTGATCTTGGCCATGATCCCGAACCTACCGTCGAGCGCCGCGTCATCGGCAATGGCATTGCGCTGCGCCAAGTCGGGCTGCAACACTGGCGTGGCGACACTGTGATTGAACGCGCGCATATCTCGCAGCGCAGCCTGAAGCTTCGCATCATCGATCGGCGCGGGACTGGGGACGGCGGCAGCCGGCGAAGGCTGGTCGCTTGCTGAATTTGGTGCAGGCGCCTGAAACCAGTGGGGCGCTGGGTCCGCAGCATGTGCGAGACCTGGCCCGATCGCGAGGCAGAGGCCGCACAAGACCAAAGTCTTCGAATATTTCATAGCCGACATTGCCAATGTCCCTTTGATGCAATCGGTGTCGTGATCTTGATCCACGCATTGCCGGCGCAAAATTTGGCTCAGGGCCTAAGACCGGGGAAGCTGCGCCCGCACCTCGATCATCGGTTCGCCAGGCTTACGTGCGCTTGCACGTGGCAAGAACCCATTTGAGGTCGCCGTTGCTCTGACGATCGAAGACCATGCCGTCATGATAATAGCGCGACAGGCTTGGCACGATCGTGGTGCCGCTCAGCGAAACATGGGCCTTATCGACCTTGTAGGTGCCGGAGGCGGACATTTCGTCACTCATGACGGTGCCCTTTGAGCCGTAGCTTCCGTCCGCCGCCAGCTCCAATTCCTTGACGCCGGGGATGCCATCGCAGGCATATTTCCCCACGACACCCTTGCTGCATCCCGCGAGCGCAAAGGCGAGCATGGCGGCGGCCATCAATTTTGGCATTTTCATCTTTTCATCTCCTCTTCGGCGCCGATCAATCCGGATCGATCGCGCCTAGCAAGCCGAGCGCGATGTCATGTGCGTGATTGAGGTCCTCCGGGCCGGTGTCATCATCGCTGGCGTCGGCCTGCTTCAGCGGCTTCACGCCCACGACCAGCAGGGCCTGATTGACAGGCGGCATGAAGGCGCAATAGGCCGGGCTGTTCCGTTTGCCGCGCCCCTGATGGCAGGCGGTGTGTACGCGCGCTTCGCCGCCGCCGGCCAATTGCTTTGTGACCGTCGGATCGGAAAGCATCGTGGCGTCCGCGTGCAGCGAACTTACATGGTCGTTGAATGGTTGTTCAGCCGTCGCGAAATCGACGGGTTGATCGTAGAGCTGGATCTGCACGATCGCCGGTTGCCCGCCTCGCTTGGGATCGTTCAGGACGGCGCGGCACATCATGCCCCAGCTTTCGCCATTGGTCGGCCGCTGGCAGGCCAGCTTTTGCTGGATCGAATAGCCTTGAGGCGCGACGAAATCGCCCTCCACCAGTCGCCGCGCAGTCTTTCCCGAATAGGTGGCGGGGTAAGTCATCGCCGGCGCCGATGTCTGTGCGGCCTGCGCCGCATCTGCACCCGGCTTCGGCTTGCAGGCGCTGACTGTATGTAGCAATGCGGCGGCGGCGCACGCCCTGATCATGATGGAAGCAATCGTCGAGCGCATCTGACATTCCTTTCGTCGGCGCTGGTGACCGGTCGTTACGAGCCAGTTTGTGAGTGAGATGTAACGCGGTCCGAACGGCAGTGAAATCCCGCCTGAAGTCCTAAGACCTATGCCGGGCTTATCCGGCCCGCCCTTTCCGTTTAGGTTCCAGATCATCGGAAAGGCAGAGAAAGTTCCTACCTCAGGCCAGATCGGAGCTTCATCATGTTTAAGCTTGGGTCGATTTTGAAGGTTCGTGGCATGATGGTTGCCGCGTCCACCTCCTTCCTTGCGGTTATTTTGTCGGGGATTGCCCCGAACGTGACTGGCAGCAAGGTGCTTGCGTTCGATTGCCCCGCGGGAACCGAAGAACTCAGCGGACGGTGCATCGACATACCCGAGATGCCGGAAGGGCGTCAGCCTATGCCGCGCCTTCACATCTACAAATGGAAGGTGATGGTCTATTCTCCATCCTCCGCGGTCGCGGCGGTCGCGGGCAGCTTCAATCTTCGCGAAAGCGCAACGGATGCCGCGCTCCTGGCCTGTAATAACCGGTCCGGCGCGGGCGATTGCCGGGTGATTTACGCAGCGCAGGAGCGATGCATCGCCGCCGCGCGAGCCAAAACCGCGGATCACACCATGCGCGTCGCACAGGGCGCCACGCTTGATGCAGCCGCCAGCGAGGCTTCAAAAGCATGTTCGGTCGTCAACCCGGCACATGGCGCGATGCTGTTCCTTTGCCCGAGCGACCCACCTATTGTGAAATCAGTGCAGCTCTGAGGACATGCTCTATCAACTAATAATTGGAGAATGATGATGACAAGATCGCTTCGGTTCACTCATCGTTTCTTGATCGTTTCGGTACTCGCAGGCGCGTCTCTGCCAGCGTCGCTCTATGCGGCGACAAGCCCCAATTTCGATCCGAAAGGGACGTTCTGCTCGTTCGACACAAGCGGCGAGGCCGGCTGGCTCTGCCCTAGCGGCGAGCCCCGGCGCGCCAGCACGCCACGCGGCGACACGAATGATACAGCGGGCAGCGGGCAGCAGGACGTGCTGCAAACCACGCTCTATACGTCATTGGCGCTTTCAACGACGACGCTCAAATGGGGTGCCGCCTGGGGCTACACCACGCGCGCCGAAGCGGACCAGCGCGCGCTCAATGAATGCAGTGAAGTGGCTAAGGATTGCCACGCGGTCACCTATGCCTGGAATGAGTGCGTCTCTCTCGCAACCTCGCCGGGCGGTGCCTATGGTTATGATCATGGCGTCGATCGTGCGTCCGCAGACGCCAATGCGCTCGCGCGATGCAACTCTGTGGGTCGAGGCTGCAGGGTCTTGACGCATCCCTGCTCCTTCGATCCGACTGGAGAATGAACCTCATCCCCGCCCGTTTGGAACAAGGTCGCATGGAGGGGCGTATCGCTGGCGCAAGAGCATCAGAGACCGCTCCGAACGCGCGCCACGCCGTGGGCATAGCCGCCGAACGCACACGCACATTGTTTCGCAACGCGCCGCTCGGCACGACCGCCGCAGCGATGACGTGCTGGATGCTGTCGGCGGCAATGATCGCAATGGGTCGGGTCAGCCTCGTCGCCGGGCTCCTCTGGATCGCGCTGATGTGCGTTTGTCTGGTCGCCCACCTCAAATTATGTCGCAACTTCCGGATGGCTGATCCGGCTGACGAAGCCTACGGCATCTGGTTGCGGCGTTTCATCGCGATATGCGCGTTCGAAGGGCTCGTCTGGGCCTATGGCGGAATCGCCTTGTTCGATCCCTCGAACTTTCTGCAGGAACTGATCGTACTGCTGGTCTTTTCGGCAGTCGCGTCTGGCGCGGTCTCAGTCTTCGGCGCCAATATCTGGGCCTACTCGCTGTTCTTCTTTCCGATCATCCTGCCGCATCTCGCGTTCGCGATCTTCTACCCCTTCCCCATGCATTGGCTGCTGGCCGTGCTGATCGTCCTGTATCTCGCCGCGATGACATCGATCGCGCACAACATAAACACGCAGGCGGTCGAAAGCCTGTCGGTGCAATTCGACAATCTCGAGCTTGCCGCGCAGCTTCGCGTGGAAAAGGAGCGGGCGGAGGAAGCCAATATCGCCAAGTCGCGCTTCCTCGCTTCCGCGAGCCACGACCTACGCCAGCCATTGCACGCGCTGAGCCTTTTCGTCGGCGCGCTCGACGGCCGGCCGCTAGATGCGGAAAGCCGCGACATCGTCGGCAACATCGCGGAATCGGTCGCCGCGATGGACATGCTATTCGCCTCGCTGCTCGACATATCGAAGCTCGATGCGGGCGTTGTCACCGTCGATATCCAACAAGTCGAATTGAGCCGCATGATCGAGCGCATCTGCCGCGATTTCGAAGGCGAAGCCAAGATGAAGGGCGTGATGCTCCGCCGCAACCATCCGCCTTCGGTCATGATCGAGTCCGATCCGGTGCTGGTCGAACGTATCTTGCGTAACCTCATATCCAACGCGGTTCGCTACACCGATCAGGGCCGCGTTGTGGTCGTCGCCCGGATCGAGCGCGAAACGCGCCGGGTGCGCGTCGAGATTTGGGATACCGGCAAAGGTATTCCCGAGGCAGAAGCGGTCAACATCTTTCGTGAATTCTATCAGCTCGGAAATCCGGAGCGCGATCGTGCCAAGGGGCTCGGCCTGGGTCTCGCGATCGTCAAGCGCATGGCCACGCTGATCGATTGCCCGATCTCGGTCACGTCCAAACTCGGCAAGGGCAGCGTGTTCAAGGTCAGTTTCCCGCTCGGCGATCAGCAACTGCCCGATGCGGAGATCGCAACGCCGGCCGTTCAAGGCAATATCGACGCCTGCCTGATCCTCGTGATCGACGACGAGCAGGCCATTCGTGAGGGAACGTCGCGGCTGCTGCAATCCTGGGGGCATTCGGTGGTAACCGCCGGATCGGGTGCCCAAATGCTGGCGCAGATTGCCGAGCGGCGTGATCAACCCGATTTGATCATCTGCGACTATCGTCTGCGCGACGAAGAAACTGGCACCGCCGTTATCGAACTGCTGAGATCGGAGTTCAATGACGATGAGTTGCCGGCGATCCTTGTCAGCGGCGACACCGATCCCGCCCGGCTCGCCGAGATCGAGGAAAGCGGCATATTGCTTCTCTCCAAACCCGTGGCACCTGCAAGGTTGCGTACCGCGATCGGAAGCCTGCTCCGTGCAAAAGCAGCACGCTAGCTTATCCCCGCTGTGGCAGCAGCCCGCGCCGCTTGGGTACGATTGACGACATTGAGCACGCGAAAGATGGTCGTGACATGCGCCTTCACGGTTTTGTCCGAGATATCGAGATCGCGGGCGATCTCCTTGTTCGAACGGCCCCGGCACAGAAGTTCAAGCACGGCGATCTGCCGCTCCGTCAGTTGCGCGACCGCGCTCGGCTGGTCGCCGTCGGGCGTCTGCGGAGGCGGTTCGGTTGCCGCCCGCGCCATGAAGGGCGGTACATAAATCTCGCCAGCAAGCACGAAACGGACAGCCGCCAGCAACGTCTGCGGAGCGGCGGACTTTGCCGCATAGCCAAGCGCGCCCGCGGCAAGCGCCTGGCGCACGTCCTCCGGGGATTCAGATGACGATAAAACCATCACCGGAATTTGCGGCGCGCTGCGATTGAACAAGCTGATCGCCTCCATCCCCGTCAGCTCGGGCATCATCAGATCGAGGAGGATCAGGTCAATGTCGGGCTGCTCCGACGCGACGCCGATGCCTTCCTTCGCGCTCGATGCCTGCACGGCGATCGTGCCCGGCTCCAGTTGTTGCAGCAGCGCCGCCAACCCCGCGCGAACGACAGGATGATCGTCGACGATCAGGATCTTCATGCTCGCCCCCATGCGCCCGCTATCGACCTCACATAAGCGGTCTTAAATCACCGGTCCAATTCGCGCCAACCTCAATCCCCATAGACACGGGCCCATGCGCCGCGATGACGGCAGCGCTGGAAGGTGAAAAATACGTGGCGCGGAAAAGGGTTATCGTCGCGGCCAGTGCAATCCTTATCTTGGTTGCCGCTGGAGCCAGACGCGGCCCACGGAACGAAGCGGTCGTCCAATCGCCACGCTGATGACGATGCCTCAGCGGGCGAGCTTTGTCGGAAATCCCCCTATCCGTGGTTGCCGCCTCGAACGTGCGGCCTCGACCTCGCCGGTGGGGCCACCCTGCTGGATACCGCCTTCGCCCCCTCAAGGTGCCACGGAGCCGTCCCCAATTGCCCCGTTGCGATCCAGATATCGCGACCGCGAAACCGATAGGTGCCGGCGTCGGCATAGCCACTGGTCGCTTTGAGCAGCCAGCTGCCATTGCTCGCGGCAAATTTTCCTTCGTGCGGCGGCACGCCATCCCGCGCTTCGCTGTGGAACTTGTAGGTTCCGTTCCGGCGAATCTCCCACACCCAGGGTCCGCCTTTAAACGGGAGCTTCCAGACCCCGACTGTTCTTGGGTCCACGCCAACGGGCTTCTTCGTACAGGGTCGCATGGCGTTTTGAGCAATGAAACAAGGATCGACCCGGGGAACCCAACGATTGGTAACGCCCGCATTGCCATGGGCATGGGCATGGGGACAAAAGGAGGCAAGGCCGCCGGGGGCGTCGTAGCAATCGGTGATCCCATTATAAACCGGGCCGTAATCCGGCGTCGGATCTTCATGATAGGGGATGAAGTCATCTGCCCATGCCCGACTATCCGGAGCGGTTGCGCCGAATAGAACGATCATGGCAGCACAGGCGAAGCGCACCGCCCCCTTAAATTTGATGATCATGGCCGCCATGCTCATCTTATCCTCCACGCAGTGCACTTCGCAATCCGGCGTGGCGTTACTGCACCATCCCTCCGGCTGGCCGGTACCATAACGCCTCCCCAGGCGTCAGAAAAGCGGGGATGGTGGCATCGAAATGAATCGCCCTGATGCAAGGAATGCGAACGGCCTTCACAGGCAGAGCTACTGTTCTCACATGTTGATGCTAGGTTACGCGTGGCCGTTGGACTGCGAGTCGTGGCACGCAAGGAACACGCGATGATAAAAGGATTGCTATCGGTAGCGGCGGGGTTGCTCCTGATCATGCCTGCAGGAGCGCAACCATCAGCGACAGTCGCCCGGACATTTGGCATTGACGGCATGAGTTGCGCCTTCTGGCTTTCGGGGCCCATGCAAGCGCGGGATGGAAATGCCTGGATCCTGGGCTATTGGGCGGCCAGCAATCGGCTCAATGCGAAGAACCATCATGTTGGCGCGCAAACCAACACCGATGCGATATTCAAGGCAGTACAAGATGCTTGCCAGGCGGGGCTCGCGCTATCTTTGCAGGACGCGACTGCCGACACTTACGTTCGATTCGAGCGCGACGGAAAATGAAGTCGCCGCCATTTCTCGCAACGCATCGACGGCGGCCTTCATGCCGCATGATTGTGGTGCGCCGCTCAAAGTTTCGAGCAGGCGGCTGGCCGGCGAAGCGACGAAAATAGGCCGCCTCGATCGGCACTCCATGTTATGAAGAGAGCAGGTTTCCGTTTTCCGGGGCGGGACGACGCGATGACAGACAGATTTATGCGGCTGACTTTAGTGGCGCTGTTCTGCGGTGCGGCGATGGGCACAGCTCAGGCGCAGGAAGTGTTCAGCTCCGGCGAGCACAGCAGTAATCGGACCGGAACCCAAGGCGTGGTGGGAAATCCCAACTGCGCGCCTCCAGTGGAGATCATCAATGGCCGACGGATAACGCCGCTGAATTGGTCATGCGATTCCAGCGGCTATTGGGCTAGCCGAGCACCAAATATCAAGGTTCCGTCCGGGGCGCCACACCCGGGCCCAGCTTATGAGCCGGGCGCCGGCGATCCCTGCCGGCCGTACGGGCCGGGCGGCTACAACTGGCTCGCCAATCCGGTGGGAACGCGCCTGCCGCCGGGGTGCGTGCGACCCGCCCGCAGAAACTTCACCGTTGCCAAGAGGGATTCCCACTATGAATCCCTGTCATCGGGCAGTCATCTCGCGTTGCCCGTGGGCCCACCCGGCAGCTACATCGAGCGGGACAGCAGGCCAGGGGACTATATCGTCCCTCCTCAAGGTGCGCCGGGGAGCTATCTCCAGCAGGACGGCCGGCCCGGCAGCTATCTCGATTCCACCGCCGAAAGCGATCCAGGCGGAAGCAATGGCCTGACACACACCAACCCGCGCGGAGCTGCGACGCGATCTTCCGCCACCGATCAGAAGGCCAATAAGCAACCGGTCCGCCGAAATATGGCGGCCATGCAGGGCGAATCCTTCGCTGCTGGCAGCCAATCTTATCGCCAGGATACCGGCGCCATGCAGATCGGTCTCTCGGATGGCCGACCCCGGCAAAAGCCGGTGAAAGCGACCCGCGCGAAAAATATGCCGAAAAAGAGCAACAACACGGCTGCCACCGCCGCAAATGCCCGGGCTGCCAGGACCGTGAACGGGATCATCAATCTTTTTAGGAACGGGCCGTAGCGCCCGATTTATCCCAAGGGAGATTCACGGAAGGACGCGTCGCAATCGGCAACATATTGCGCCGACCAAGCTCCACCGCCCAGCATTGGCGCACCGTTCGCACTGTAATCATTGTCCCAGCGATAGGACATTAGAATGAAGCGCCCGGCCGCCCAGGCCACTACCCCTTTTTCGGTGATCTCCAATCCTTCAATTGGATCATCGAGGTTGTATAGTGCTTCATGCAGCGCTGCCGCCAGCATCTCGGCACGCTGGTATTTCGGCGCCTTCATGGCTCATCCTCCGCTCATCATTCACAAGTTGCGCCATTACCAGGAGACACCTGATTATTGGTGCGAGTTACCCTACATGCGATTTTCCTGGGCCGATGCAGCTTTCCATCATTGAATTAAACGCATTGCGTTACGCATTGAACAATAACACCATGCCCAATTGGCCGAGAAACGATAGCAACCGTCGACGAATCAATGGTCAGGGAGACTTGGAAGCGCTTATTGCCAAACACAAGGGCCAGCAACGGCCGGTAATTCACCCACCGCTGGCGCTTGCACGTGGACAATCTCCACGAATCCATATTTCGCTTGCCACCGCGGACCGGTGATAACAATCGCCCGCATCCGGCGAATTATGGGGGAACATATGAGGGCTCTATTCACCGTTCAGTTAAATAATTGACGTTTTTCAGATATTTACCGAGAAATCCTGGGCCGAGCCGGAATCGAATTGATGGCATAGCCAGTTGATACGGCATAATTCTGACTGAAATTTCGGCCGTTCCATCAATCGATCCATCAGAATATAATTCAGGATGGATTCAATCCCCAAAGCAGGAATCTATGTCGCTTCGGCTCCCGATTCGGGCGCAGCATATCCAACTGTTTGGAAGACGACATAGCCACCTTGGCCGGCCGGCGTGGATGACGGAAACCGCTGACAGAGGCGCCGTTTCCGGCCTCCGTTTCGCTTGTTGAGAGCTGCCATTCATTCAGCAGTCCGCCGACGACGGCAGTTGGACCGGGTACTGAAAGGCGACTTTCCGGATGAGAATCGTGAATAGCTGCCACCCTGCCCAACTCGAGTCTTTCCGTCGTCCCACATTCGGCATGACTGGCGGTGCCGATTGGCGGAGTTGGAGCAGAATGCTTCTGATTGTCTGGACTATCGAATTGCGCAAACATGCGCGTAACGTTGGGCCAAAGGGACAGGACGAACCAACGAGCATGGCGGGTCTTGCGTTTACCCTTGGTCGCTACGCTTGCCAGGTTCACATGGTCGTGCTCTCCACCCCAGGAGGAATCGACAGATGCTGCTCCCTCGGGAGCCGCCTCATCGGTTGTGCAAAACCACCCGATCGTCACTCCTCGTGTTACACCTCCGAGTGAAGTTGCCCTTGAGGATTCGGGCGGCACCTTCACCGTGCCTGTCGTCATCAATGATGCTATCAAGCTTGGCTTCGTTATCGACAGCGGGGCATCGGATGTCCAGATCCCGGCTGACGTGGTGGCGACCATGGTGCGATCGGGCACACTCGATCGGTCCGATTTTCTCGGTCAACGTACGTACCGGCTTGCCGATGGGTCTACGCTGCCGTCTTACATTTCCCGCATCCGTAGTCCGCGCGTCGGTGACGTAGTCGTACTCAATGTCACCGGATTGATCGCCTCGGCTGATGGTGAACTGTTGTTGGGCCAGAGCTTTCTCTCGCACCTTTCATCGTGGTCGATTGATAATGGACGACAAATGCTGGCGCTGGGCGCAGTCAAACCCGGTGGTGATGCGGTTCCACGAATGGCCGGTGTCGGCGCAACCAGACGCTTCCAGTAGTGGCAGCGACCGGCAGCAACGTCCCATCTCCCGTCGCCAACTGCTCGACCAGACTGAAGCGCACCTCAAAGGATTGCTTGGTTTTTCGCCTCCGGGGCGCTAGCTGCCGGCGACCGCAGCTTCGCCAGCGTGGTGAGCAGCGCCACGATTGCGCCCATGCCCCCTGCAAAGATCAGCGGCGTCTTCTCGTTGATCTCTCCGATCTGCTTGTGGTCGAGCAGGCCGAGCTTGAACCCGAGGAAGATGGCAGAATAAAAGAGGGGCAGAGCAATTAGAAGCGCGCTGATGCCGAACACTGCAAGGGACTGGATGGCCTGTACATCCGTCGCGCGGGAGGTGATTCGCTGCAGCTGCAGCACCAAGGTGTAGCCGACAAACGCCACGAAGAGGTTGAAGCCCGCCTGCATCCATATGTTCAGAAATTGATCGCTCTGGACGTAGTTGATAAACGTCAGAGGACCGATCACAGCCAGGAGAAGCAGGTATAACGTGGTCCGCCAAGCTTCGGAAGGCCTGCCATTCCAGAGGGCGGCAAGTACTGCTGCCGCTACCACAATTGGGTATCCGGAGATAAACCAGTCGCCAACTCTGTCGTAATCGACCACGAGGGGCCAGTTGACGTCCGACTCGGTCCACTCTGGCGCGTCGCCGGCGATAAAATAGCTGCGAAGCAGCAGAACGCCCAACAAGTTCATCCACCAGACCATTTTGTACGTGACGAACGACGCTCCAGCCGCGATGAGCTTGGTAACCACCCCCCGCATACAGTCCCCCGCGTTGCATGCCTTTGACTTGGGTAGCATGCTGTTCCGGATGCTTCTGGAAAGATCTTCGTGTCGCATAGCGGGATCAGGCTGGGGTTGAAAGCCACAAGTGTGCCTGCGGGACCGCGCCACGCTCACGCATGAAAGGTCGTCTGGCTTCGAGGCAGCTTAACGTCGCTAAACGACTAGGAAGGGTCTCAGCCGCGGTGCGAGAGGGGTAAGCGCAACGGCAGACTCCGACATCGTGGAGAAAGCTTACGCCGCCCGACGAATGGCCGCCATTGGCGTAGCCGGACGTTCCAGCAGGGACAGCGACCGGCAGAAATGTCCCAAACGCCGAGTAGTGGCTCCCCGCCAGGGACGGGGGGCCATTGATTCAAATCTCGGCGTTTTCGGCGAGAGCAAGCGCGTCTTCAACGTCTATCCCGAGATAGCGCACGGTATTCTCGATCTTGCTATGACCGAGCAGGATCTGAACGGCTCGAAGGTTGCCGGTGGCTCGGTAGATGATCGACGCCTTCGTTCGGCGCAGGGAATGTGTGCCATACTCGCTTTGCATCAGGCCGACTCCCGTTACCCATTCATCGACCAGTCGAGCATACTGTCGGGTGCTGAGATGTCCGTTATGATCAACCCGGCTTGGAAAAACGTAGTCGTCCACCGTGCCACCCCGCCGGTCAAGCCAGGCCAGCAGGCTGGCCCGAGCGTCTGGAAGCAGTTCGAACTGAACTGGCCGACCTGTTTTCTGCTGCATGACTATCGCGCGTGTTCGAATTTGCCCGCCGCTGACAAGGTCGCCTATCTTCATCTGCACCAAGTCGCAGCCTCGGAGTTTGCTGTCGATCGCCAGATCGAACAACGCCCGATCTCGCAACCGGCGGCGCTGATTAAGGTAGAACCGGATTTCCCATATTTGCTTCGGTTTCAGCGCTCGCTTTGCTCCGACGGTTCTTCCGGCATTCCAGACTTGACGCTTGGTGGCGGTGGGCTCGGTTTCAGACATCTCCATGATCGTTCTCCAATGGCCAGTGTGGCCATCGGAAGAACGCTTTCGCGTATGACGGTCTGGTGTCCCCGCGAGGCCTATGCCGACCAGAGTCGGCCATTCCTGCGCCACGGCCCGAACGGCGGCTCCTGACAGAAGCCGCCGTTCGCGCTTATCGAAGCTAAGCAAGTCGCGCCGGTTTCCGCTTTGGCGATGCGCTAGGATCGCGACGACTTCGTGACGGTCGAATGTCAAGTCTTCGCTCAGACCAAGGCCACCCCATCTTGGATCGTCACGTCACAATCGTTGATCCTCTGCGCGTGGCAGTTGCTATCAGATACCCCACCATTGCCGGAGCGTCAGTTTCGACGGGGCAAGGTCCTTTCCCCGGTCGCGCACGCCTGCGGGTACCTCGCCGCCTAGGCGGGTTAGAATCGAGGGCGCGGAATAGCCGACCGCAAATGCCTCGATAGGGGCGCCGGGGCTCACCAGCCAGCACGCCAGCAGACCAAGAAGGCCCAGGATCACGAAGCTTGCCCAGAAGAAGCCGCTGCCGAGATAGTTCGGTGCGCCTTGCATCCTGAGTGCGACGAGTTTCAGAATGTCGGGCATGACGCCCCCCAAAAAACCCAATGCGACTGTCTGCCACAGCATTTCATGTCTCCGTCAGGTGAGGTGTTTGGCCGGATCTCCAACAACAAGGTTCGCATTTCCGCTCAGGCTATAGAGTATCCCGAACGGATTTTGCCGCGACCGAAGCATCTCCCACCGCGCGATATGAAGCGCCTGTCCGACCGTCATTTGTCCCGGGAGAATCGAATCGTAGAATATGCTTGAGAATTCCGCGGCGAACGTGTCGGGTACCACAGTTTGGCTCGTGATGAGAGCTCGGTTGAAGGATAGCGGAAAGAGCTGCTCGAAACTCCCAAAGTCCCCGGCCTCGCCGACTCCTGTTTCGCAAGCGTTCAAAAAGACGAGAGGGCCGCTCGCGATAGCCTCGCCTTCGATCGAAGGATTGCGGGCGTATCGCTTGAAATTGCGTCCGATCTCGCCGGTGCGGACGGTCATCACCGCTCCGTTCACGGCCTTCAACGAAATCTCATAGTCGCCGCCATCGCTGGTGCGGCCGCAGTGGCAGCTGAAGTGCTGCACCTGATCCTCCGGGTCTCGGGACGATCCGTCGAGGCGAAGATCGGTGCATCTAATATGTCCGGCGAGATCGGACGCAAACGCCTGAAGCGCGGCTTCCTCTCTATCCTGCTGATCCTCTGGCCTGTCTTTTCCGAAGCCGATTCCTCTCCACACGCTTTGCCATGAGGAGGCGATGCGACCGGCCATCGACAGCCGGGGCACGGCGAACGGCCACGGCCCGTCCAGATCGATCACGTCCGGCCGTTCGGCGAAGAAGCTCGCTTCATCTTTTGCGCCCTTTAGATCGCAATGGTAGAACAGCTTGACGGGGAGCCGCGAACGTGCCGCGAGCAGATCGGCCTGATCTATCCTCCCGACCTCGCGCGGCTGCGGCTCAGGCGCAAGACCGGCGGCTTCTCCATCGGACAGGGCCTCCTGTGGTCTGATCCTGTGGATCGTACCCACCATTCCGGCGAACTGCCGCGCTCTCCTGTGCATGAGCGCCTCTTGTTCCTCCGGCAATATTTCCGTCTTACGCTCTTCTGATCCTTCGATGTCGAACATCGGGACGATCTCGAGCGGCACGAACAGATCGGGCGCATCGATGATGATTGGGATCGAACGATTCTTTGGATCGAAACTGCTCACTTGCTTGCTGAAGGCCTTCCGAAACTCCCGGATGACGTCGAGCTCTCGTTCTCCGGCCAATTTCCAGAGATATTCCGAACCGAGCCGATCGATATGGTCAAAGAATCGCAGCGCGTTTTTGGGGTTGGAATAGGGATTGGCGGAGCCCAGCTTCCGCCTCGCGGCGACGATCTCCCCGAAATATTTCCGCCGGAAGTTGGCAATCTCCGCCGATGTCGCGAGAGATGAGAACGTCAGAGGCTCTTCCCGACCAGGAAAACGCATGCTTACCCGATAAAACTCGTCGGACCTGATCCGGATGTAGACCCAATCCGTCATGCGGCCTGCCCGCACCGTCGCGTCGAAGCCCCTTCAGCCACTTGCGGATCACGCATCGTCGCGCGCACGATCGGCGAGATCCATCACCTGGATGAGTTGGTTCTTCTGAAAGATCTGCAGCCTGACGTCGGGATTTTCGCGCAGGACAAGCGGAACGGAGAGAATATATTCCTTGGAGTTGGCGGATTTGGGTACCTCGGCCTGAAGTCTCGCGGCCCCGGCTTCCTGAAAGCCAACCCGCAGCTCTACGCTGAATTCGACCCACTCCGCGTCCAGGCCCTCCAGGATGCGGATTTGCGCGATCGTCCCGAACTTCGGTCGCGCTTGCAGGAACCGGAAGGAAACGATCGTCTCGTCCGATCGGGCGGAAGCGTCGATCAGCTGGGCCACGACCCAGCCCGAATATCGTGTGAGCGACGGCGGCGCGAGCGCGCCCTTGATCGTGGCAAGCACGCGCTGCTCGATGCCGTATAGATCGCTGGTAGATTCGCCCGACGAGATGCTTCTCCCGATCGGCGCGCTAAAGCTCTGTCGGACTTCAAGTAACCGCTGCGCGTGAAGCGATGCCTGGCTTCTCGCGCAGAAATCCAGAAGGGGCGAGCCGGCAAGCGCCGGCGGATACGGCGCGGGTGGCATTGGCCATTTGAGCACGATCTCTGCGGCATCGTCGGCGGTCCTTTCGCCGGTTTTGGCGAGCGCCTCCAGATCGAACAGCGTCTGCACGGCCAGCCGCTTGAGCGCGCGAAAGCCCGACGCCCCGACGATCGTGCAGAGCTGGGCCTGAGCGACCAGTTCGACGGCTTGGGCAAGCGAGATCGGCGTTTCGACGGCGAGCAGGACCGGGTTGGCCATCGCCAAAGCGTCCACTTCCGAGATCTCACCCGACTGGAGCCAGGATTTTGTCTTACGGTCGATGCCGTATAGCTGTTCGAGCGGCGGACTATATTCGACCTTATCCCCTAGGTTTTTTTCATCCGCGAGGGATGCGCTCGGGTTGTCGTTGCCGGCGGCCACAGATTTTTTGTCCCATGTCGCGCGCCAACGTCGCAACGCCAGAACCTCCAGCGGCCGATGAACGCCGATGACGACCGCTGCTGCGGTCGCAAGCACGGCGGTTGCGACGCCAGGAGTAGCCAGAAGGATGAGCGGCGCAAGAATGTAGCTGAGCAGCAGCGCGACGAGAATCTGAAGCGCCGCCTCCAGATAGTCCAACGGGCGAAGCGCGTTCATGGCCGCACGGCTGATCAACGCGTAGATCGACCAGAGATAGGCGGCGGCGAAGGCAATCGTGTAGAATTTCGCGATCGAGGCCTGAAAGTCGGAGGTCTGCGGCGCCGGTACAACGCCGATGAACAGGATGTTCACTTGGTTCAGCAACTCGGGTCGTTTGCTGAGCATGATGATGCTGGCGATGCACGCGCCGGTCAGCACCGCATAGAGCAGCAGTGCGACCGCCTCGGAAAAGCGGATCCATAAAACCCGGGGCCAACCCGAGCTCGGCGGCTCCAAAAGCCCATAGCGATAGGCCGCATATTCGCCAAAGAAGGTTGCACTCAGTCGCGACGCGGCCTCAAGCATGCTCTGGAGCTTCGCGCGACGTTGATTGCCCGCCTGGATGTTCGCGGAAATCAGGGCGAGGGGCACCAAAACGGCCACCATCCAGATGACGGGTTGCTCCAAAAGCATGATTTGCCCCCGCGTAAATCTAAGAAGCTGGATACCTCACCACATCGCCAAGACATAGATGACTTGTCGCCCCATATAAAGTGAGCGTCGACGGCACGGATTGATCTTTGCGCCCGAGGCTTCGGTGGCGGCTACGCGGATGAAGTGCCTGTAGCCGTGGACGACCGTGATAGATTCCCGGCATTCGCTTCGGCAGTGACTTTGGCGAAGCTGACCTTCTGCGCTCGCACTCGAGACGTTCCCCTCCGCAGACGTACGGCGGGCAAACTATGTGAGTCCGTTTTGACAATAGCGGTCATTCGGTAACGCCAGCGACGATGGAAGCAAAGTCCCAAGCGCCGCGACGTTGGCTCCTCGCCAGCAGCGAAGAGCCAAATGTTCAAATTTCGGTGTTCTCGGCGAGGGCAAGTGCGTCTTCCACATCGATCCCGAGATAGCGCACCGTATTCTCGATCTTGCTATGACCGAGAAGGATCTGGACGGCACGAAGGTTGCCGGTCGCCCTATAGATGATCGATGCCTTTGTTCGGCGAAGTGAGTGCGTGCCATACTCGCTTCGCATCAGACCGACCCCTGTCACCCATTCATCGACGAGCCGGGCATACTGGCGGGTGCTGAGATGCCCATTATGATCAACCCTGCTGGGAAAGACATAGTCGTCCACCGTGCCGCCCCGCCGCTCAAGCCAAGCCAGCAGGCTGGCCCGCGCGTCTGGAAGCAGTTCGAACTGAAAAGGCCGACCTGTTTTCTGCTGCATCACAATCGCACGCGTTCGAATCTGTCCGCCGCTGACAAGGTCGCCGATCTTCATCTGCACCAGGTCGCAGCCCCTGAGTTTGCTGTCGATCGCCAGGTCGAACAGCGCCCGATCTCGCAAGCGGCGGCCCTGATTGAGGTAAAATCGGATCTCCCATATTTGCTTCGGTTTCAAGGCGCGCTTCGCGCCGACGGTCCTTCCAGCATTCCAGACCTGGCGCTTGGTGGCGGTGGGTTCGGTTTCACGCATCTCCATGATCATTCTCCGATGGCCAGAGTGGCCGTCTGAAGAACGTTTTGGCCCTGATGAGCAGGAATGCTCCGAGGCACCTGCCGACCCAATAGCAGTCGTTTATAGTGAGGGCGCGAAGCATCAGCTATACTTGATGATCTGCCAAATAGTATAATCAGCACGATGGAATTGCCGCCATCGCTGGCTCGTTGCGGATCGCGTGCTCGAGTGGGCGCGAATCGGTGCCTCCTATCCCGAAGACGCCAACTGAACTGGTGTCACCCAGTGGTAGCTCGTCCCTTCACAAACTCGGCCGTCGCTCCGCTCTCGTTCGAACGATGATCGGCCTACTTCATGGGGCTACACACCGATTTTACGTGGAGTCGCGATCCATTCGAGTTCAGCCTGGCGTTCCCGCGTGGGGTCGAGCTGCTGCATCAGCACAAGGAGGCGCAGATAGAGATTGAGGTGCGACAGACCTTGCTGATTGAACAATTCCGGCCGCTGGACACCTGAGAGGACTCCCTGTGGGTCGCGGTTCAGATCGAAACTGTTCGATGCAACCGCGACCGCGCGGACGAGATTGTTGGCGATCATCGCTTTGCCATAGGGACCCGAAATCGCCGAATGCATTTCATGCGTGGCCCAGCCGCGCTCGATGGCCTCGGATGCGAACCGGTCGGCGCGCAGCTCGGGATTATGAATCCGTGTACTGGGCTGTCCGACATCGGCCGGCATGAAGCGCTGCGGCGTGTCATAGCTGCCGCGATCACCATAATGGAGATGACCGAGTTCGTGCAGGAGTACTACGGCGAGAACCAGGGCACGGTCGAAGCTGTTGTGCTGCTGCACGGCAAGCGAGCCTGACATAGCAAAGCCGTCGAACAGCGCGTCCAGGCCGTCGGCGTCGATGAAGATGGCATGTTCGCCATCGGGCACAAAGGCGGTCTCCACCTGTCCAAGACCGCTGCCGTCGATGAGGAACACCGGAATGGCATCGGCATTTCGTATTACCAGCGTGTCGTCGAAGAATTTGCCCGGCACCGCTTCAGTACGAAATGCCGGGCTCTCGGAATTCGCCTCGAAGTGCAACGCCGGATAGAGGCCGCTCTGCGGCCATGTCGGCCGCAGACGGAGCCGCTCGCTCGGCGGCAACAGGAAATCGACCAGCACGATCGCCTGCTCGGCAAGGTCGCGGTCGCGCACCGTCTGAGCAAGCCCGTATTGGGCGGGCAGATCGTCGTCGGTGCTCGGCGAACTGCTGCAGGCGCTCAACAGCAAAAGGCAGGCGATCACGAGACGCGCGGCGCGCTGCTCGAGGCGCGCAATGCTCACCGTTGGAACGAGAAATTGAACGTCATGGGGCCGTTGGTGCGAGCCTTTTCGAAAGCATTGAGCAGGTCGCTCGAACTTTCGGAGGGCGCTATCATATTGTTGACCGAGAGGATTCGCCATTCGAGGTTCGGGTGTGACAGCCCGATATCGCGGAACAGGCTTGGGTCGCGCATGGCGTTGGCGCCGAAACTGTCGAGCATCCGGTGCGCCTGAAGATTCCAGGATAGCTGCGACAAGGCAATCGCGACATTGCCCGCAGCGAGCATGCCCGGGCCCTTGTGGACCGCGAGCGCGGTGCGGATCGCTGCTGCGGCAAAGGCGTCGGCCTTCACTTCGCACGCCTTCTGCTCAGTCGGCGTCAGGTTCAGTGCGGTATTGCCGTTCGACGGGGCTCCGCTTGTCATCCCGCACGGCGTGCGGCCCTGGGCGACGTGTCCGGCTTCGTGCAGCAGCATATAGGCAATCAATGCCGGTTCATCGATATCGAGTCTGCCGGCGCCGCTTCCGGTCGCGGTTGCCAACCAAGTCCGCAGTCCGGCCACCGTCATCAGCACGCAGCCGCATTCCGCGTAGGTTCCGATCACTTCGCGCGATGCCATGCCGTCGCCGGTGACCGTATACAACGGAACACCGTTTCGAGGGCCAAGCCAGCCCTTGGACAAGTGGACATGCGCTCCGGGGCCCAGGATGTTCTGCGCCAAGGTGATGGCGGACGCGGCGACCGGATGCTCGCCCGGTGCTTCGGTCAGGCCGAAGGCATCCAGGCCCGGCAGTTCTGACGCCGGCTGTTTGCAACTGGCTAGGAGCAGCCCGGCTGCGGCGATGGACGCTCTAAGGCGAGGCATCACCGCGCCATTTTGAGGGCAAGATCGTCGAGCACCGCCTGCGCCTCATCGGCGGATTTGGCGTCGATCACGGCCTTGCGCGACTGGACGATCGTGTCGCGCAGCGCGTCTGCATGCTTGAAGGATTCGTCTGCCTTGGCGGTCGCGAGGCTACTGAAGGCGGTCAGCACGGCGGCCGCCGCGGCGAGCAGACCGATCGTCCGCGCGGTTGACGTTGGCAGACCACCGGTGTCGACCGACCCCGTCGGTGCCGGCAACGGCCTGCCCAGGAAACCGATGATCAGCGTGATGGCTGCTGTCGCTGCAAAGCTCAGCCATGCCCCTATGGTTCCGGCGAGCTTGAGATGGCTGCCGGCGATGTTGACACCGAGCATGCGCTCGCGGGCGCCGGCAAAGGCCTTGGCGATCTTGTCAGCGGGGAGCTGCAGATTGCCTTCGAAGGCGCTGCCGAGCCCGAGGACTGCGGGCGCAGGTCGCTGCCCGACATGGAAGAAAACGACCGCAACGACCCAAGCGACAAGAAGGCCGAAAAGAAGGATACCAACGACGCGCCAGACTTTCATGTGCTACCTCCTTTAGACCGTGGCCGAGCGAGCCTTGCCTAGTGGTCCGATTCTGACATTCGATACCGCTTGAGGCCAAGTCGCGCTCGAATGTCCGAATCTTTTCGGACCACTAGAAGCTTATGATTCTAGTGGATTTTACGATTTTGACATTTGCAGATCCATCCCAACCGCCAGGGGATGCAAATGTCAAAATCACTCCACTAGAATATCACGCCAAAGCTCAGCTCGAGCGAATCCTCATCGGTGTATGTCTTGAATTCCTCGCCGCGCTTGTAGGTGAGCCCGAAGTCGATCGCGGTCGCATCGACCAGCCACCAGCGATATTTGAGCGAGGCCTCGATCCGCTTCACGTCGGGAGCCTTGCCAGTCACGGTTGGCAAATAGCGGTACCGCAAGGAGCTGACGATCCCGTTCTTCTCGAGTAGCGGCGGCGCGAGATCGATGCCGACGACGAACCCGGCCGAGAGAAAATCGCCGTGGTCGGCAAAATCGGCACGGCCGACCATGAAGACATGGCTGTAGTCCAGCTCACCGGCGACCACGCATTGGGTGCGAAAGGCGATAGAGCCGATCGCGATCGTCTTGAGCGCGCCGAAGCTACAAAGGCCAAGGTCGAGGGGCTTGCGCCAGCCGGGTGTAACGAGGATGCCGCCAACGCCGCGGCGCGAGTCTTTCACATAGTCCGACACGAAGCTGAGCTGCCCACCGATCATCACCGGAATGCCGCGGAGCGGCAGGTCGTCGGTCTTGATGCCGAGGGCGAGACCGTTGGTGTCCTTGTCGTCGCGGCGCTCGCCGGCCTTGAGCTCGGCAGCCGGCTTCGTCCGGTTTCGCGAGAGCGTATAATTGGCGAAGGCGAAGATCGGGGTCGAAGCGGTGTCTGGCGTCAAGCGCAGGCCGAAGGTTCCGTCGAACGTCAGCGTCGTCGTGAGCTTGTCGGTGCCGTCGTCATTCTCGGTACGCTCGCGCTTGAGCCCGATCGTCGCGGAATCGGCCTTCTTGCGATCGTCACCGGTGAGCGCGAGATCCTCGACTTTCTTGACCAGACCGAAGCGCGGCGGCGCGTCGGCCTTGAGTTCGGCAACCACTGTTGCCGGCGGCAGCTTGCCGGGCATGCAGACGAGCGACGCATTGGTGTGAAAGATCCAGGCACGATCCCCGGTGTCGGCAGGAAAGGGAGACGTGACGCGCAAGCCGCGCGCCTTCGCCGTCACGTTGGATCCGGGCCCCATATCCTGGCCGAGCTTGAGCAGGTAACGGCCGATGGCGCGGCGCGTTGCGGGATCGATCGACGCCGGCGGATCGGTGACGGTGGCGATGACGCGGGCCGCATATTGATCGCGGGTCAGCGCGCCGTCGCCGAGTAACTGCGATGGTGGGTAGCCGGCGGCGTAGAGGATCGCCTCGGCGATCCGGAACAGCGGCACAGGCTTTTCGGCGGCGGCATCCTTAATGCCCGCGCATGCGGTTCTGACGACCACGGAGAGGTCGATGTCATCGGCAGCGTGCGCGGGCGCTGCCGAGAGCGCGGTCGCCGCAATTCCGGCGAGCAAGAGGCACCGAATCATCGCGGCGTGAAGGTCTTGATGGCGCCCTTGACGTCGGCGAGATGCGCCGCCGCCATCCTGAAGCGCAGCTTGGCAGCGGAGAGCAAGGCCTTTTCGACGAGATAGTCGCTAAACACCGAAAGCGTCTGCGAGCGCAGCGCATCGATCTCGCTTTGCACGCGGGCGATCTTGACGCCGACGCAGGTCTCGAAAGCATCCATGATGCCGTCTGCCTGCGCCCGCCAATCGGCTTTGCTGGCATTCCAGCCATTGGTGGTGTCGCCCGGGATCAGCCCGGCCCAGTTCGGCCCGTATGGCGGGCCAAGGCTTTGCACGAATTTGCCGATTTCCTTGTCAGCGCAGGTCTGAGCACCGTCCATCGATGACCCCCATCAACGAAGGGACGTGCCCCCACGTCACGAACTTTCGCGTATCACCAGAGTAACGCAAACATTATCAGGAGTGCAACGGAGATTGATCCAAAGAAGATGTTTTCGATGAGCTCGCGATGCGCACCGGCGCAGTGCGAATTCAACTGCGCCGCTCCTTGATCGTGCTCATCACGAAGTTCGTCTCAATCGAGGCGACGCAATTCAGCCTGGCGATCTTGCTCTTGATGAAGCGCTCATCGCTATCGAGGCCGCTCGCCACGTCCGCTCCTGCCAGAAGTCGACGTTCGCGCGCCCGCCGGAGAGCGGCGGCTTCGTCCCACTTCTTGCCTTTCGTGACGCGCAGGGCGCAAATGAATGTATGACAAGTTTCGATGGGACAAATTCAGGCTGGGAACGTTGGCTCTGTTGGCGCAATACGACTTTGTTGTTTGAACGTCAGTAGCAGGGGAATGCGCTTAATCAGTGTTTTAGCGCGAGCTGCAATGCGCAAGCCTGTAACTAGAAGGAAGGCGCCGCCAACCTGTTTTCATCGGTGTAGACATCAAAGCGGGACAACGTCGCTGGCCCGAACGCATTGGTCAGGGCGGCATCTGCGGCATCCCGGCCGCGAGCCATCAGTATGCGTCCACGACGCGGGCGATTGTGACGGGCGTCGAACGTGTACCAATGGCCGTCCAGATACGCTTCGAACCACGCTGAAAAATCCATGTCGCCTACCAGCGCAGGGAGATCCATGTCGCCCATATAGCCTGTGCAGTATCGTGCGGGGATGTTCATGCACCGGCATAGCGCAATCGCTAGATGGGCGTAATCGCGGCAAACTCCGACCTGTTCCTGATAAACATCCCAGGCTGTCTTGGTCGGACGAGCCGTCATATAGTCGAACCGGATTCGTTCATGCACATATGTCACGATCGCCTGAACCAGGGTCCAGCCGGGTGCGACGCCACCGAACATTTCCCAGGCAAACTCCGAAAGCCGATCCGTCTCGCAATAGCGGCTGCCGAGCAGGTAGAGCAGCACATCGTTTGGGAGTTCCTCAAGCGGCACCTGACAGGCGTCCGGCACGACGAGATCAGGTTCGAACGGATCCTCGATTACGAAACCGCACGAGATCGCAATGCCACCTTCGGGTATCGTGAGCCGCGTGCAGATGTTTCCGAAGCTGTCGATATAATCGTAGAGCGGCACGTCCGGCTGCGTGAAGATCCGCTGCGCCGTGCGCAAATCCTTGTTGCGTGAGGCATGCACACTGAGGTTCGCCAGCATCGGCACGCGCTGTGGTGTGGTGAAATGAATGTCGTAACCCGCGCGGATCAACATGGCGGAGCCTTTCTTGGAGGGTGATTACCCGGGCGCCGCAATCTTGAGAGTCGGTCTGGCCGTGATCTTCCAGAGTAGCGTTCTTGGGCGCAAATGACAGCGCATGTTTTCGGCTAAGCATTAAAGCGAAAAGCAGGACCGTGCGATTTCGAGGGCGGAGCTCAATCGGCCATTCCATACGTGCTGTCCAGCAGTTTTTGCGATCAGGTCCTGGCAAATTTCCAGTTCCACATACGGGAGGCTGTCTGCGAAGGCGTGGCGGGGTATGGTGTAATCGGTTTCGTCCATCTGATAGGGCTCGTTGTCGCCAACGATAATGTCAGATTCGGTGAAAAGCCTTTCCAGGAGCGCGGTCGCGAACCGCGTGTTTCCGCCGGAATATAACACGCCGACATGCCAGGGTCGTTCGATTTGAGCCATTCTCGGAGTGAAGCTGTGCAACGCGATCAGGATAGCGGGCCGGTTGAACTGACTGCGCATGGCCAGTTCAGCTGCAATCCTGGCATGATAAGGCTCATGTATGGCTGCGATCCGTTCGGTCCGAGCCATTTCTACCAAGTTCGTGTTGCCTGGAATGGGGCTGCCATCGGACACTTCTGGAATTGCATCTGCTGACGCGGGATCTCGATTGCAGTCGATTACGAGTCGCGAATAGTGCTGATGGAGAAATGCTGCATTCAATGTTGTCGCCAGCAGCTCGCCAAGACCCCTGACACCGATATCCCAAGCAATGTGCCGTTCGCGGTCTCCTCTTGAGAGACCCAATTCACCGAGCCTGCGCGGGATGGCATTTCCGGCATGATCGCCAAGAATGAGGAACGGGGAGCTTCCCCCCGAGTTAAAGGCTACAACGGGCTCAGGCTCGTCCTGATCGAGCAGTGAGGCGCCACCCGGCGTCGTCATAATGAAAGCCTTCCATGCCACTGCTTACGATCCGCCACATCACGGAATACACATATCGACAACCGGTTTCTTTCGGCGAGCATCGGATCATGATGCGGCCGCGCGAAAGCTTCGACCAACGCCTGATCAGTGCACAGCTCGATATCGCGCCAGAGCCATCGGAACTAAGATGGCTCCATGACGTGTTCGGCAACTCAGTCGCAATCGCGTTATTCGACAAGCGTGCCAAGGCATTGCGCGTCGCAAGCGAGGTGCAGCTCGATCACGCGCCGCTCGACCATGCCGAGATTGAGGTGGAAGATTATGCGCGTCTGTTCCCCTTCACCTATTCGTCCGAAGACATGCCCGATCTGTTGCGCTCCATCGAGCGGCAGCATCTCGATGTCGCGCGCGTGGTCGACAATTGGGCGCGCGCATTCGTGCGCAATGATGGTGCCACGGAAACGGTCGCGATGCTCACTGAGATGGCGACGTCCATCAAACGCGATTTCACCTATGTTCCACGGCACGAGAAGGGCACGCAGACGCCAATCGAAACCCTCGCAATGCGCCGCGGCACCTGTCGCGACTTCGCGGTGCTGATGATCGAGGCAGTCCGGGCGCTAGGCTTCGCCGCGCGGTTCGTCTCGGGATATGTCTACAACCCGTCGCGCGCCGAAGGTCGCGTCGGTGGCGGCAATACCCACGCATGGGTGCGCATCTTCCTGCCAGGGTCGGGCTGGGTCGAATTCGATCCGACCAACGGCATCATTGGCAATCGCGGCCTCGTACGCGTCGCGGTGGCAAGAGACCCTTATCAGGCCTTGCCGCTGTCCGGGACGTGGAGCGGGTTCCCGGCAAGTTATGTCGGCATGGACGTCGAGGTCGACGTTCGCCTCGCGGAGCAAGGCGACAAGGAAACATTTCGTACAGGGGGAGCCATCAACAGCCGCATCGCCGGCAGAACCAGGAAACTACAATAATGCTAATTCGGGCCGGATACGAGATACGCTTCGAAGCGGAGATTCCCACGGCGATGCTGGCGATGCTGAGCATCCACCCTTCACGTCACACCGATCTCAAGACCCCGCAACGCATCGAGCCTTCGCCCGACATTCCAATATACAATTATGAGGATGCCTTCGGAAACATCTGCACTCGTCTTACGGTGCCGATCGGAGGGGTTACGCTCGCGGCCGATTTCGTGATCGAGGATAGCGGGTTGGAAGATGTTCGCGCGCCCGATGTTCCACCGACCCCGGTCGAACTGCTGCCCGATGATATCCTCATTTTCCTGCTGGGAAGCCGCTATTGCGAAACTGACCGGCTGATGGACGTTGCCTGGGCGGAGTTCGGGCACATCATGTCGGCGCGCGATCGGGTCGAAGCGATCGTGAACTTCGTCCATAATCACGTGACGTTCGGGTATGAGCACGCGCGGCCGGACAAGACGGCCTGGAACGGCTATCAGGAGCAGGTGGGGGTGTGCCGCGATTTCGCGCATCTCGCGATCACCTTGTGTCGTTGCATGAATATCCCCGCGCGCTATTGCACCGGCTATCTCGGGGACATCGGCATTCCGCCGGTCGATGCGCCGATGGATTTCTCGGCCTGGTTCGACGTGTATATCGACGGCGAATGGTATACCTATGATGCCCGACACAATCGGCCGCGCATTGGTCGCATCCTGATGGCGCGCGGCCGGGACGCTACCGATACTGCGCTGACCACGGCCTTTGGTCCCGCTAAGCTCACGTGGTTCCAAGTGCATACCGACGAGGTCCATTCGGTTGAGTGACTTTGCAAATCCCCTGCTCGGGGAATGGAACGGCCCCCTTGGTGCACCACCCTTCGCGCTGGTCAGACCGGAGGATTTCGTCCCGGCTTTGAAAACCGCAATCGTAGATCACAAACAGGAGCTTTCTGCGATTGGCGAGAACCCGGCGCCTGCCAGCTTCGACAACACCATCGCTGCAATGGAAAGATCGGGCGAAGCGCTCGGCCGGGTACGGCGTCTCTTCTGGACGCTCGCATCGGCGCATTCAATCGAGCCAATTCGCGCGATTGAAGCTGAAATGTCAGCGCTCCTCAGCGCCCACGGCACCGCGATCAGCCATGATGAAAAACTGTTTGCCCGGATCGCCGCCGTGCATGCGGGGTCCGAGGACGCAAACCTGACCGACGAACAAAAACGGCTGGTTGAAAATAGCTACAAAGGCTTCGTTCGCGGCGGCGCAGGCTTGGATCCCGTCGCTAAGAAGCGGTTTGCTGAGATCGATGCACGGTTAGCCGAGCTATCGGTGCAGTTCGGGCAAAATGTCCTCGCCGAAACTACCGGCTGGACTATGGTGCTCGACGAGCAGGATCTCGATGGGCTTCCTCAATCGTTGCGCGATGCGGCGGTATCTCGGGCCAAGGCCGCGGGCGATGGCGGGCGTTACCACATCACGCTTGACCGCACTGACTATGAGTCCTTTCTCGCCTTTTCGCAAAGGCGGGACCTGCGGGAACGGTTATGGCGAGCGTTCACCAACCGCTGCAACGGAGGCGAACGGAACAATTGGCCGCTCATTGCAGAAACGCTCGAACTTCGTGATGAACGGGCTCGTCTGCTCGGTTACCCTGACTATGCGGCTTACCAGTTGGACGACAGCATGGCACGAACGCCCGAAGCGGCGCGCGCCTTGCTCAAGCAGCTTTGGGAGCCAGCCAAGGTACGCGCTGCCGAGGAAGCCGCCGAACTTCAAGCCCTGATAAAGAGCGACGGGGAAAGCTTCGCGCTGGCGCCGTGGGATTGGCGTTTTTACGCCGAACGCGTGCGGAGGGATCGCTATGCCTTGGATGGCGTGGCGCTCAAGGAACATCTGCGACTCGATGCCGTGCGCAGGGCAGCGTTCGAAGTCGCCAGTCGGCTTTATGGTCTCCGCTTTGCGCATCGTGACGATATTATCGCCTATCACCCCGACGTCTGGGCTTGGGAGGTCAAAGCAGCAGATAATTCCGCGGTGGGCTTGCTGTTCACCGACTATCTTGCTCGCCCCCAAAAGCATAGCGGTGCCTGGATGGGGAGTCTCAGGGTTCAGGAAAAGCTAGATGGAGATGTCCGCCCGATCGTGTACTTAGTTGCGAACTTCGCATCTGCCCCTCCCCCTGACACGGCGTCCACGAAGCTGTCGTTGGATGAGGCGCGAACGCTGTTTCATGAATTTGGTCATGCCCTGCATGGTCTGCTCTCCGACGTCACATATCCGAGCCTTTCCGGAACATCGGTCGCACGGGACTTTGTCGAATTTCCAAGCAAGTTCATGGAAAACTGGATTGTCAGCCGTGACGTCCTTGGGAGCCTGGGTGTTTCTGCTGATCTGATCGATGGTATCCGCCGCGCGGAAGCCTATGGGCAAGGCTTTGCGACGGTCGAGTTGGTGTCTTGCGCCTTGATCGATCTCGCATTGCATTCCGCGTCAGCTCGGGGCGCCGATCCGAAAGCATTCGTGGAAACCGAGCTCGGCAGGCTTGGAATGCCCAACACGATCGGACTGCGCCATCGGCTTCCGTACTTCACCCACGTTTTTGATGGCGGCTATGCAAGCGCCTATTACAGCTATCTGTGGTCGGAAGTGCTCGACGCCGACGCCTTCGAAGCATTCGTGGAGGGTGGAGATATTTTCGACGCAATCCTGGCGCGGCGCTTCCGCGAAGAGATACTGGCAAAGGGTGATATCCGAGATCCTATGGAATCTTTTATGGCATTCCGTGGCCGTCGCCCTGATGGCCAAGCGCTGATGCGCGCCCGGGGGCTCGCAACTGTTTGACGTCGAATTGACCGTCGAACGGCATGCGCTGAATGCACGCATCAATGTGTGCCGCATCCTATGCCCGGCCGTTCAAGCGCGATAGATGCCGAGGTGAACGATGTCAGCTTCCGGGGATGGTGAATTGCCCCCTTGTAAGACGACATTGAGGCGCGTTGCAGTCGCGGCTGCTCTTTAGCCTTAAACTGGTCGTTTGCGGCCCGATGGATGTGGCACCCACCGACCACTTTATCCAACCAGCGCGGTGTCAAGGCGCAGTCGGGCGTGGCGGCGCTGGTCGGGTGAGGCCACCGCCATCCGTGCGGCGACGCCCACCGCAATCTGTCCGACCACGGGCGGCCCGCCCCGGATAAAGTTCAACGTCGCCAGCCGCGTAGTCGGGTCATCGTCGAAGTCGCCGTGATGCGTCGCGTTGCTGTCGGCGCTGGGCGCCACCGTCCAGAATCGGCTTTTGCCGTCGAAGAGTTTTGTGAGCCCACTGCCGCGAATGTCGCGCGCGAGGCCGAGGATCGCCGTCCCGTTCGGATGGCGCAATGGGATGCGCGGGCGGGCCTCGAACGCGCCGCTGACCAGATACAACAGGCTTTTGTTATAGATGTGCGCGCAATCGTCGTCCCGCTCCGTGGCGTCTTCCAGCGTAAACAACGCGAAACGTTCGATCGCGCCACTATCGAGCAGAGGCTGATATGTGGTCTTGAAGAACTCGACAGTGCAGGCCGGTGCCCACAGGGTGAGGCTCTTGATTGGAACTTTCGCGTCAGCGAGGTGGCGTGCCAACGGCCCGTGTAGGATTGATCCGGCACTGTGCCCGACGAGATGGAGTTCGTTAAACCCGCCTTTTTCGTACAGCGAGGTAAGCGCATCGGCGGCGAGCTTTGCCGCGCCGAGCTTGCCAGTGCTCGCAGCGAGCGCATTTTGCTTCATCTGTTGCCATAAGGCTTTGCCGCCGAGCAGCCGCGCCGCCGGTTCCAGCGTATCGTCGACGCGGTCGAGCATAAAATCCTTAGCGTTATCGAGTATGCCCTCGTCGCGACGTCGACGCATTGCGTCCTGTAGGATATCCTTCAGCGTCGTCCATGCGTCCGATCGCCAGATGAAAGACAGGGGATAGACTTGTTCTGCGAGCAGGCGATCAACATTATTGGCGACAGTCTGAACCGCTGCTTCCTGGCCGACAAGGCCACCATGCGCGTAGAGCAGGACCCGCTTGGGTTTGTTCGTCCACCCGGCCATGCGTGCGGG
>Ga0207694_10000774_pt1 | contig 28683 bp, 25 predicted proteins | sample KBSC34metaG_FD_184353 | JGI IMG/M metagenome (GOLD analysis project Ga0207694, IMG submission 184353) | Corn rhizosphere microbial communities from Kellogg Biological Station, Michigan, USA - KBS C3-4 metaG (SPAdes) (version 2) | ecosystem: Host-associated > Plants > Roots > Rhizosphere > Soil... | reverse complement strand
CACCAGTGGTACCGGCATCCTCACCAGCAGCACCGGCAGCACCGGCAGCACCGGCAGCACCAGCAGCACCAGCAGCACCGGCTGCAGCATCGGCAGCACCGGCTGCAGCACCCGCAACCCCTGCAGCAGCATCACCGCCTCCAGCGCCCGCCCCCACAGTGCGCCCCTCGGCGACGCTCATCGCCGCCGCCACGGCCGCTGCGCGGGTAGCCCCGGTACTGGACCGCCAGATCCGGCAGCCCTCCACGGCGGACATGGCCCAGGTGGTCACTGCCCTGGGCCGCATGCCCGATCCGGAAAGCCTGCTGCGCGCCGTCAGCCAGACCCTGCCCAGGGACGTCAGCGCCAGTGCCATCCGTGGCACCATGGCTTCCCTGAACCGCGTCATCGCCACCCGCACCGAGAGCGGCAACATGGGCAGCGCAGCTGCAGGCAGTGGCTTGTCCTCAGGCGAGGCAGGCGGCGACCGCCAGGTGTGGATCATGCCCTTCGAGTCGCGCACCAACCAGGGCGACCGTGGCGGCGAGTCCGGCTTCAGCGCCAGCACTTCGGGCCTGGCCGCCGGTGCCGAGATGGAGTTCGACAGTGCACGCGCCGGCCTGTCCTACGCCTATGCCAGCACCAGTGCCAGCGGCAATACCGCCATCACCGGCACCGGCAGTCGCAGCCGCATCGAGTCCAACATGGTGGCCCTCTACGGCAGCCTCCCGTTGGGAGAGATATCACTCGGCTGGCAAGCCGACCTCGGCCGCAACGGCAACCGCCTGGACCGCCAGATGCAGTTCGGTGGCCTCAACCGCATCGCCAGTAGCCGCTTCCAGAGCTGGCATGCGCATTTGGGCACGAACGTATCGTTCACGCTGCCGCTGAGTGAAGCAATGAGCCTGGTACCGGCCCTGCAGCTCGACTACACCCGCCTGCAAAGCCCGTCCTACGCCGAGAACGGGGCAGGGGACCTGAACCTGTCGGTGCAGGGCAAGCGCAGCCAGGCCCTGTTGCTCGGCACGGCGGCGCGTCTGAATTACGCGCTGACGCCAGGTTCGCAGATCAGTACCTACCTCGGTGCCAGCTATGACGTCATCAACGATCGCGATGACCTGGTGGCCACCTATGCCGGTGCGCCGGGCCAGTCCTTCACCACGCCCGGACCCGCTCGCTCGCCGTGGTTGTTGAAGGCGGGTGTGAGCTATCGCTTCAAGCTGGTGGAAGCGGCCGACATCTTGCTGCGCTTCGATGCCGAAGGCCGCAGCGGTTTCATCAACCAGTCGGCGGCGATCAAAGCCAGTTGGCGCTTCTGAGCGATGCACTGACCTGCTGAAAAGCTGAAAGAAGAAACAACGCGGCCGCTCCTGTAGCGGCCGCGTTGCGTTTACAGGTCCTTGCTCAATTCCGCGACCAGGTAATCCAGGAAGATCTCGACACTGCGCGGCAAGGTCCGTCCCGCCAGCGTCTGTACTTCGACAAAGCGGCCATCGCTCGGACAATCGCGGATCGGCCGCATGGTCAGTTCACCGCGCTCGATGCGGTAGCGCACGGTGACGTCGCCGGTGATGGAGAGGGCATCGTTGTCGAGCACGTAGTTATGCAGCGACTGGATGTAATTGCTGGTCATCACCGGTTCGATCACCACCTGCTGGCGGCTGCAGGCGATGTCGAACAACTGCCGCAGCGTCGTGGTCGGGTCGGGCAGGGCCAGAGGATAGGGTTTTAGCTGGCCCAGCGACACATGGCGGAAGCGCGCCAGCGGATGATCGTTGCGCATCACCAGCGCAATCGGGCCGGGCTGGCGGTGCACGACCTTGATCTCCGGCTCGGGCAGTCGTGCGAAGGTCAGGCCGATATCGGCATTGCCTTCGCGCACCTGGCGCGACACGACTGCCGGCGCGCCCACGAAGAGCTGGAACACGAAGCCCGGATATTTTTTCTGGAAAGCGTTGATCAGGCGCGGCAGGAAATCGATCGCAAAACCTTCCGAGGCCGACAGCCGCACACGCCCGCTGCGCAAGCCTTTGAGGGCCTGCAGGTCGGCCACCACGCGGTCGGCTTCAAGTGCCATCTTGCGCGCATGCGCGGCCAGCATCTCGCCACCTGCCGAGAGCACCATGCCGCGTGGACGGCGTTCAAACAGAACCGTATCGAGCGTCTCTTCGAGACTGCTGATCTGGCGGCTGATGGCCGAGCTGGCCACGTTGAGGCGCTGCGAGGCTTCGCTGATGGAACCGCAGCGGACTACTTCGAGAAAGTAGCGCAGCGCGGTGTCTTGCAGTTGCTGTGATTTCATCCGGTGACTCCTTCCGTCCTGACCAAGGCTGACCGGCACTTTACCCGGTCGGTGCAAATAATTTCGCGCTTTATTTGGTGCGTGCTTCACGGCTTTGGTGCAGTGCTTGCGGGCTGGGCGCGCACTGCGATGCTGCACCTGCTCCACGCCCCGCAGCCCAGCAGCGATGCGGCTTTTGCCAGGGTGGTCTCATTGTGGTGCAGCATTTCTGCGTTCTGGATTCGGCAACGCAGGCTTAGAAATTTGATGATTGTGGCATCGATAAATCCTAGCCTAGTATCAGCCCCGACGTCGCGATTTTTTCTAAATTGTCTTATTCGAACGAAGGGGCAGGAATGAACGCACTACCGAAATCCCTCATGCGCTGGTCACGTTGCGCGGTATTCGTGGCAGGGGCCATGAGCGCGATGGCAGCCCATGCCGGCAAGGCCAACGACACCCTCATCTACGCTTCCGACAGCGAAGTCGAGAACATCAGCCAGTACCACAACAACCTGCGCGAAGGCGTGATCCTGGCGCACCTGATCTGGGACACGCTGATCTATCGCGATCCCAAGACCAACGAGTACAAGCCGCAACTGGCCACCGCCTGGAAGTGGGAGTCGCCCACCGCGCTGGTGCTGGATCTGCGCCAGGGCGTGCAATTCCAGAACGGCGACAAGTTCAGTGCCGACGATGTGGTGTTCACCTTCAACTACGCCGTCTCGCCGGAATCCAAGGCGGTCACGCGCCAGAATACCGACTGGATCAAGAGCGTCGACAAGCTGGGCGACTATCAGGTGCGCATCAACCTGAAGGGACCATTCCCCGCTGCCCTTGAATATCTGGCCGGTCCGCTGCCGATCTATCCGGCGGCCTACTTCAAGAAGGTCGGGCTGGAAGGGTTCTCGAAGGCCCCCATCGGCACCGGTCCCTACAAGGTCACCAGCGTGACCCCGGGGCAGGGCGTGACGCTGGTCAAGAACGGCAACTACTTCAAGGACAGCCCGCAAGGCCAGCCCTCGATTGGCAACATCAAGTTCGTGGTGATCCCCGATCCGGAAACGCGTGCCGCGCAGCTGATGACCGGGGCCATCGACTGGATCTGGCGCGTGCCGCCCGACCAGGCCGATTCGCTCAAGACCAATCCCAAGCTGACCGTGCAGAGTGGCGAGACCATGCGCGTGGGCTTCATCACCCTGGATGCGACCGGCACCTCCGCGCCCAATTCTCCCTTCAAGGATGTGCGGGTGCGCCAGGCGGTCAATCACGCCATCAACCGCAAGGGCTATGCCGAGAACCTGATGCGCGGCGGCAGCCAGCCGGTCTATACCGCTTGCTTCCGCACGCAGTTCGGCTGCGACAGCAATGCCGCCATCAAGTTTGACTACAACCCGGCCAAGGCCAAGGAGCTGCTGGCGGCAGCCGGTTATCCGGATGGCTTCGATACCGACATCTACGCCTACCGCGAGCGTGAAATCGCCGAAGCCATCATCGGCGACCTGCGCAAGGTCGGCATCCGCGCGCGGCTGCATTACATGAAGTTCGCGGCCCTGCAGACCGAATACCGCAGCGGCAAGACACCCATGAGCTTTTATTCATGGGGCTCGTTCTCGATGAACGATACCTCGGCCTTTGCCGGTGTCTACTTCAAGGGCGGGGCCGATGACATCACCAAGGATCCGCAATTGCAGCAGTTCCTGCAGACGGCCGATACCTCCATTGATCCGGCGGTGCGCAAGGCCAATTACACCAAGGCGCAGGAACTCATTTCCAAGCAGGCTTACGTGGCACCGATGTTCTCCTATTCGACCTTCTATGCCTTCAATGCGCAGCTGAAGTTCCAGGGGTATCCGGACGAGTTGCCGCGCTTCTACGAAGCTTCCTGGAAATAAACCCGGTGGCGCATGCCCTGCGTGCGCCGCTCCTGACGTCATCCGCCCAGCTTCTGCAAGGAAGGATCGCCATGTTGATCTACCTCCTGCGCCGCCTCGCCATCGCCTTGTGCGTGGCGCTGACGGTGTCCGTCGTCAGCTTTACCTTGCTGCATCTCTCCGGTGACCTGGCAGTCTCCATCGCCGGGCCGGAAGCCACGGCGGCCCAGGTCGAATCCGTGCGCACCCAGTTCGGTCTGGACCGTCCGCTGACCACGCAATATGTGGACTGGCTGGGCCGTGCCGTGCAGCTCGACTTCGGCAAGTCCTTCTACTTCCAGGGGCCGGTGATGGAAATGATTTCCGAACGCCTGCCCATCACCATCAAACTCGGCGGCAGTGCCTTGTTACTGGCGATCCTGACCGCCATTCCATTGGGCGTGCTGGCGGCGCTCTATCGCGATACCTGGCTGGATCGCACGGCGCTGCTGATTGCCGTGGTCGGGCAGGCCATGCCCAGCTTCTGGTTCGGCCTGACGCTGATCCTCCTCTTCGCCGTCACCCTGCACTGGCTGCCGGTGGCCGGCAACGAGAGCTGGCAGCATTTCATCCTGCCGGCCGTGGCGCTGGGCTACTACGCCATGCCGGCCATGATGCGGCTGACCCGGTCGGGCATGCTGGAGGTGCTGGGCTCGGACTACATCCGCACGGCGCGCGCCAAGGGGCTCTCCAAATCGCGGGTGGTGTTCAAGCATGCCTTGCGCAATGCGGTCATCCCGGTGGTGGCGCTGGCAGCAGTTGAGCTGGGGTTCATGCTGGGTGGTTCGGTGGTCATCGAATCGGTCTACTCGATGCAGGGGCTGGGGCAACTCGCCTGGGATGCCATCTCGCGCAACGACTATCCGGTGGTGCAAGCCGTGGTGCTCATCATCGCCATGTTCTACATCGGCCTGACCTTCCTGGCTGACGTCATCAATGCGCTGCTGGACCCGCGCATCCGTACCCGCTGATCTTGTCTGGAGACGACATGAGCGTTACCTCATCATCCACTTTGCCTGCCCCTGCCGTGTTGAGTGCGGCCTTGCCACCGCTGCCGGCGTGGCGTCGCAAGCTGCGCCGCCTGCTCGGCCATCGCGGCCTGGTGCTGGGGGCACTGTTCCTGGCCGTCATCGTGCTGGCGGCGATCTTCGCACCGCTGCTGGCGCCGCATGATCCCTTCGACCAGGATGTCACGGCGCGCCTGATCCCGCCTGTGTGGCAGGCCCAGGGCAGCTGGGAGCACATCCTCGGTACCGACAAGCTGGGGCGCGACTATCTCTCGCGGCTGATCTTCGGTGCGCGCGTCTCGCTGACCATCGGCATTGCCGCCGCGCTGATCTCGGGCCTGATCGGTACCACCCTGGGCGTGCTGGCCGGTTACTTCGGCGGACGCACCGATGCCGTCATCAGCTATCTCATCACCACGCGCCTGGCCATGCCGGTGGTGCTGGTGGCGCTGGCCATGGCCTCGCTGGTCGGTGGTTCGCTGAAGGTGGTGATCGTGCTGCTGGGGCTGTTGTTGTGGGACCGCTTTGCGGTGGTCACGCGTTCGGCCACGCAGCAGCTGCGCGATGCCGAATTCATCGCGGCCGCCAAGGCCATCGGGGCCTCGACCCCCTACATCCTGCTGCGCGAGATCCTGCCCAACATCATGGGTGCGCTCATCGTCGTGGCAACGCTCGAAATGGCCCACGCCATCCTGCTGGAAGCCACGCTGTCCTTCCTCGGGCTGGGCGTGCAGCCACCCACGCCGTCCTGGGGCCTGATGGTGGCCGAAGGCAAGACCTACATGTTCTTCAAGCCCTGGGTGATCGTCATTCCAGGTGTGGCGCTGGCGCTGCTGGTGCTGGCGATCAACCTGGTCGGCGATGGCCTGCGCGATGTCAACGCGCCCGACGGCCGCAACTAACTGAGGGTTCACGCAAGGAGCACACCATGAGCATATTGCTGGACGTGAAGAACCTGAAGGTGGACCTGCCCACCGAAAACGGCATGCTGCATGCCGTGCGCGGCATCGATTTCCAGGTGCGCAAGGGAGAGATGCTGTGCCTGGTCGGCGAGTCCGGCTGTGGCAAGTCCATGACCTCGCTGGCCTTGATGGGCCTGCTGCCGCGCAAGGCGCAATGCAGTGCCGACCACATCCTCTTCGATGGCGCGGATCTCAACACCATGAGCGAACGGCAGCGCATGCAGTTGCGCGGCAAGCGCATGTCGATGATCTTCCAGGAGCCGATGACGTCGCTGAACCCCGCCTACACGCTGGGCAACCAGCTCTGCGAGGCGATGCTGCAGCAGTCGGGGGTGACGCGGGGCGAGGCGCGCGAACGTGCGCTCTACCTGCTGCACCGGACCGGCATCAGCAATGCCGAAGACCGCCTGCGCCAGTATCCGCACCAGCTCTCCGGCGGCCTGCGCCAGCGCGTGATGATCGCCATGTCGCTCATGTGCAGCCCGGACCTGATCATCGCCGACGAACCCACTACCGCACTGGACGTGACCATCCAGGCGCAGATCCTGCGCATGATCCGCGAACTGCAGCAGGAGTTCGGGACTGCCGTCATCTTCATCACACATGACCTGGGCGTGGTCTCGCGCATCGCCGATCGCGTGGCCGTGATGTATGCTGGGCAGGTGGTGGAGACCAGCGGCGTGGCGCAACTCTTCGCGCAGCCGCGCCATCCCTATACGCGCGGCTTGCTCAATTGCATCCCGGTGCGCGGCAAGACCTTGCCGGGCAGCAGGCTGCAAGCCATTCCGGGCGTGGTGCCCAGCCTGGTGGGGAAAGTCAGCGGCTGCGCCTTCCGCAATCGCTGTACTTTGGCCGACAGTGGCTGCGAGCAGGATCCGCCCATGGTGCAGCAGGGCAGCCCTGGCTTGCCGCATGAGGCGCGTTGTTTCAAGCTCGATGTGCCGGTATCGGCGATGGAGGTGGCAGCATGAACATTTCGCTGAAACCACGGCCACCGCTGGACGATATCGCGCTGGAGCTGTGCGCCTTGTCGAAGGTGTATCCGCTCAAGCGCGGGCTGTTCCAGGCACCGGGTGAACTGAAGGCGGTCGATGACGTGTCGCTGCGTCTCTATCGCGGCGAGACGCTGGGCCTGGTTGGCGAGTCCGGCTGCGGCAAGAGCACCCTGGCCAAGATGCTGCTGGGCCTGCTGGCGCCGACTTCGGGCAACGTGCTCATCAACGGCCAGGAGGTCGATCCGACCGAGCGCCGCGCGCATGCGCGGCACATCCAGCCGATCTTCCAGGATCCGTATTCGTCGCTCAATCCGCGCAAGACCGTGGGCGAGATCGTCGGCCTGCCGTTAAAGCTGCATGGCATTGGCAATGCTGCCGAGCGCAATGGCCAGGTGCGCCACATCCTCGATCTGGTCGGCATGCCGGAGCGCACCCACACGCAATATCCCAACCAGCTCTCCGGTGGCCAGCGGCAGCGGGTGGCGATTGCGCGGGCACTGATCCTGCGGCCCGACATCCTCATCTGCGATGAACCGACCTCGGCGCTGGATGTGTCGGTGCAGGCGCAGATCCTGAACCTGCTGCTGGACCTGAAGGCCGAGTTCGGGCTGACCTACCTGTTCATCAGCCACGACCTGGGCGTGGTGGAGCACCTGGTGGACCGGGTGGCCGTGATGAACAAGGGCAGCATCGTGGAATTGGCCTCACGTGAACAACTCTTCAGCGATCCCCAGCATCCGTATACCCGCATGCTGCTGGCCTCGGCGCTGACGCCCGATCCGGGCCTGGGTATTCCGGCGCTGGCCGCAGCCGCCTGAACACATGAACCAAACTGAAAAAAACCAAGGAGCAGCAGCATGAGCAGAGCACAAGCCATGGCCGGCGTACAGGCTTACTTCGACGACGGCCGTTTCATGGAAACCCTGAAGCGCCGCGTGGCCATCCGTACCGAGAGTCAGGAAGCGGCCAGCCTGCCCATCCTCTACCACTACCTGCGGCAGGAGATCACGCCTTATCTCGTCACGCTGGGATTTGATTGCGAAGTGATCGACAATCCGTTGCCGGGCGGCAGTCCCTTCCTGATCGCCGAGCGCATCGAAGAGGGGGCCGCTTTCACCTTGCTGACCTACGGACATGGCGACGTGGTGCGCGGCTATGACAATCAATGGCGCGCCGGCCTCTCGCCGTGGGAGATCGTGGTCGAGGGCGAACGCTGGTACGGACGCGGCATCGCCGACAACAAGGCCCAGCACACCATCAACTTGGCCGCGCTGGAAGAAGTCATGAAGGTGCGCGGCGGCAAGCTCGGCTACAACGTCAAGCTGATCCTGGAGATGGGGGAGGAAACCGGATCCCCCGGCCTCAACGAAGTCTGCCGCCAGTACGCAGCGCGCCTGAAGGCCGATCTCTTCATCGCCTCCGACGGCCCGCGCGTGAACGCTCCCACGCCGACCATGTTCCTGGGCTCGCGCGGCGGCTGCAACTTTGATCTGACCTGCCACCTGCGCGACGGCGGCCATCACTCCGGCAACTGGGGCGGCCTGCTGCGCAATCCCGGCGTGCGCCTGGCCAATGCGATCGCCTGCCTGGTCGATGAACGCGGTGCCATCCGCGTGCCGGCATTGCTACCCGATGCCTTGCCGCAGAGCGTGCGCAAGGCCCTGGCCAGCGTCAAGCTGGGCGGCGGTGCGACCGATCCCGAGATCGATCCGGATTGGGGCGAGCCCGACCTCACGCCCGCCGAGCGCGTCTTCGGCTGGAATACGCTGGAAGTGCTGGCCTTCAAGACCGGCAATCCGGAGGCGCCCGTCAATGCCATTCCGGGGCGTGCCACGGCGCATTGCCAGATCCGTTTCGTGGTGGGCAGCGATGATGCGCATTTCATCGAATACATCCGCGCGCATCTGGATGAACACGGCTATGACGATGTGCAGGTGACGCTGTCGGGCGTGCAGTTTTCCGCGACCCGGCTCGATCCGGATGATGAATGGGTGCGCTGGGGCCTGGCCTCGCTGCAGGAGAGCACCGGCAAGACACCGACCTTGCTGCCCAACCTGGGGGGCTCGCTGCCCAACGATGTCTTCTCCGAGACCCTCGGCCTGCCGACGCTGTGGGTGCCGCACTCCTATCCGGCCTGCTCACAGCACGCGCCCAACGAGCATATACTGGCCAGCGTGTCGCGCGAGTCGCTGCAGCTGATGGCGGGCCTGTTCTGGGACCTGGCCGAGCAGGGCCGCGATGTGCTGGCGCGCCGCCCATCCCCCACGGAGAAACAATGAGTCACCCGCATGAACACGCCCTGTGCGAGGTCGCCGACCTGCACGATATCCACGACGAAATCACCGGCATCCGCCGCCATCTGCACCAGCATCCCGAACTATCCTTCGAGGAAGTCGATACCGCCGCCCTGGTCGCTTCGCGCCTGGAAGAGTGGGGCTATGCCGTCACCCGCCACATCGGCGGCAATGGCCTGGTCGCCACCCTCAAAGCCGGCACCGGTGCCCGCAGCATTGGCCTGCGCGCCGACATGGATGCCTTGCCCATCCACGAAGAAACCGGCCTGGACTGGGCCAGTGTCAATCCCGGTGCCATGCACGCCTGCGGCCATGATGGTCACACCGCCATGCTGCTGGGCGCGGCCAAGCACCTGGCCCGCACGCGCCGTTTTGACGGCACGCTGCACCTGATCTTCCAGCCGGCCGAGGAAGCCGGCTTCGACAGCGGCGCGCAGAAGATGCTGGCCGATGGGCTCTTCGAACGTTTTCCCTGCGATGCCGTCTTTGGCATCCATAATCATCCGGGCGTGGAAGCGGGCACATTCATGTTCAGGAGCGGCCCCTTCATGGCCGCCTGCGATACCGTCAAGATCCGCCTCACCGGGCGCGGCAGCCACGCGGCGCGTCCGCACCTGTCGGTCGATCCGGTGGTGGCTGCAGCCAGCCTGGTGATGGCCTTGCAGACGGTGGTCTCGCGCAATGTCGATCCGATGGAAACGGCAGTGGTCACGGTTGGCAGCCTGCATGCGGGCAAGGCCTCCAACGTGATTCCCGAATTCGCCACGCTGGAGTTGAGCGTGCGCTCTTTCAAGCCCGAGGTGCGCGCATTGCTGGAAGAACGCATCCGCGCCTTGGTGGCGCTGCATGCCGAGAGCTACGGTGCGCGGGCAGACATCGAGTACCTGCGCGGCTATCCGGTGCTGGTCAACAGCGATGCCGAAACCGAATTCGCCCGCAGCGTGGCTGAGGAACTGGTGGGTGCGGAGAAGGTGATCGCGCCCTTCGGTCCGATTGCCGGCAGCGAGGATTTTGCCTACTTCCTGCAACAGCGCCCTGGCTGCTTCTTGCGGGTGGGCAACGGGCAGGGCCAGCCCATGCTGCACAACGCAGGCTACGATTTCAATGATGCCAACATCCCGGTGGGAGCCGCCTTCTGGACACAGCTGGTGGAGCGCTGGCTGCCCGTCAAGGCCAGCTGAGAGGGGACGTCGGGCGGCTTATACGTCAACGGCATAAGCGCATGACGAATGCTTCGTTTTCAGCCGCTGCATGGCCCGGTACATTGAGGGCGTCTCCTCAGACGTCCTTGGACTTGGACAATTCGAGCCTGAACCCGCCATGCGCAAGCCTGGCGGGTTTTTTTTCGGCTGTTTCCCCTACGGCAGCTCGGCATGAAATTCACGTAACTTCTACAGGTCATGGAAGAGCTTGATATGCGGCAAAGCCTTGTGCCAGCTTGCTGTCGAGCTGACAAGCCGCGTTGCAGGATCAGGAATTCCCCGATGTTCGCAGTCACTTTGGGCCACTACCATGGGAACCAATGAAACACGGTCTGTGCCCCGGACCCCCGACCACACAGTGGGGTCGTGACTGGCACGCAAGACCTTGACCAAGAATCTTGCCTTAGGAGCCAGCCATGCATTTCGTTACCGAATCCGTACCGGGTGAAATCACCCTGATGTTCATCAGTTATCTGGTCTTCTGCACCGTGCTGATGTATCTCTTCGTCAAGACCGACAAGGAGTGGGGCAGCCTGGAAGTGTCGCTGGACGACATCGGCCGGCGCGACCAGCAGGTGATGGCCTCGGCCCTGCGCTACGTGAAGGTGGATGCCGAAGACCGTTCGCTGTTCGACAATGGCCTGACCCGGCCGTCGCTGCAGCACTGCGCACAGTATCACGATGTCGATTGCACCTGCTTCATGCAGGAGCCGAAGAAGCCGGATTGAATTCCAGGGGAGCAGTGCCTGGGGGCGAGGGATCGCAGGGGAAGTGAAGTGAGGGGGAGTGAAGCAGCAAAGGCAGTACCGTTGCGTGGCACTAGGGGTAGTGCCTGCAACAACAGCAAGCATCCGCAGCAGCAGTGAACCAATGTCGTTTCGTTTTGCAATTGATTTGTAGTGGTAGTTGCAGTTGCAGTGCGTAGCAGCAGTTGAAGTAGCCGTAGCAGTAGCAGCAGAGTTTTGCGTAGTAAACATGTCTTGAGGGTGGAACGGCAAGTCGTGCAGCCGCTTTTGTTCCAAAGCGCGTCACGCAATGGGAGTGTGCAGTCCGGCACGCCCGTGGAGCGGCCTAGCGGCTTGCCCGTTCTTTTCCATGAGAAAATAGCGCCCATGCAAAGCTCACATTCCTCCGCGCAGAACCTGCGCCCATTGATCCCCCTGGCCGATTACCAACGCATCTTCCGCGTCATCCATTCCGTACTGCACAGCGTGGAAGCGGACATCCCGGCCGCCAGTTTCTTCTTTTCCGTCACCGCCGCCCAGATCCTCAAGAAGTTCTACAAGCGCAATGCCTTCCCCGTTGCCGGTGCGGCGTTCTACCTGATTCGTGAAGATGGCGGCGGTGCGCTGTCCTTCGGTTCACTGGGGGATGACGGCCAAAGCGTGACCAGCCACCAGGATGCCTTCCACGCCTGGGTGCAGTGCGATGGCTATGCGCTGGACTTCATGGCGCCGCTGTTCCAGGAGCTGCTGGTCTCGGCTGGCCACCCGCTGCCGGTGCCGCGCCAGATGTTCCAGAAGGACTTGCAGCGCATGAGCGCGGATGTGCAGGCGCTGGCCAAGCCGGGCGACTTCTTCCTGGCCTCCAACCTGGAACTGACACGCGAGCTGCTGCAGCAGTTCATGGCCAAGAAGGCGCTGACCAATCTCTCGCAACTGTGCCTGGAATGGTTCCGCAAGCCGCCCAAGGCGATGCCGGACGACCTGGCCTTGCAAGGCGCCGATGGCGAAGTCTCGCGCATCAAACTGCAGGCCACGGCCATCGAAGGCGTCTGGTAAGACGTCCGTCGTTTTTCTTCAGTAATGTAGTTCGGGAATGTCATGGAGGCGGACGCCTCCGAGAGGAGGGTGTGCTGGACAGATGTCCAACACACCATGCGATCATGCATATCGGTTGCATGTACCGCACTAAGGTTCACACTATAGTTCGTCGTTATGACGGCTTCATGACATTTTCGGTATCACTTTCGGTATCACTTTTCTCCCGGCCGCTGCCGCTCTCGCTTTTTCCTTCATATCCCCTGAGCACTGTCATGGCGCGGTCATACGCGGCCACTAGACTTCAACACGTCTCCTCTGACCCTGTGCAGATGTTGTTGCCTGCGATGCGAGCGCGTCGCAGGCCTTTTTTTCTGCGGGTCAGCCAGTTTCTCCCAGCTTCATGCTTCACGCCCAGGCCGGACAGTGGCGTCGTAACCCGGCAGGTCGCACACGTAATGGAAGCCGCGGTCCTCCCTTCCCGTCAGGCGCAAGCTTGTCGGTGCGCGGCGCGGGGTGCGTCCCTCCCTTCCGGGCAGGCTCCGTCAGCGGGGCCTGCCCATCGCTTTCTCCTTTCCCCGCCTCCCGCTGTTGCCCGCTGATTGCCCATCCGCTGCCCTGGCGGTGAATTCCCTTTGCAATCAAAGACTTGATGCGCTTACCCAGCGCTTTTCCACAGGCTTGCTCCCAAAAAATGTGGATATCCATGCAAGGGCTGCAGGCCAACGGGCGTTGCCCGTCTCGTATCATTTTTCATAAAACCCTTAATAATCAATGGCTTGAGTGGCTTGTCCAGTGCTTTTCCACAGGCTTGCTCCCAAAAAGTGTGGATATCACCCCGCTCGGCCAGTCTGGGCGCGGCTTTGCGGCGGACGGACTGGTGCGCCAAAAAACTGCCCGGGTTTGCATCTGAAATGGTTTTTCCTTTGTAATCAATTACTTGGATCTCTTGTCAAGCGCTTGTCCACAGGCTTGCTCCCAAAATGTGTGGATATCCTGCCGGAAGCGCCTGGCAATGCCGTATTTCGAGTCCGGAGCAAGCTGAAAAGCCAAGGTCGGGCGTATTTGGGTGGTCTTTGCCAGCCGCAGTTGCGTTAATGAAAAGTTGTTTGGAATCAACGGCTTGAGTGGCTTGTCAAGTGCTTCTCCACAAGCTTGCTCCCAGAAAATGTGGATATCGTTGCGCGTCGTGCAACGCGCGTTCGGTACGGCGGACTGCCCGTTTTTTGCCTGCTGCGGCCTCGGCGAAGGAAAGTCCTTTGCAATCAAGACCTTGCCTGACTTGCCCAGCGCTTCTCCACAGGCTTGCTCCCAAAAAATGTGGATATCCGGGCAAGGGCCGGGGACAAGTGCGGGCCCGGTGATGGGCGGCACTGGCCTGCACCATTTCTGCGCGCTGCCGAGGCGGGAGGGAAAAGTACTGAAGAATCAAGGGCTTGGGTGGCTTGTCAAAGCCTTGTCCACAAGCTTGCCCCCGTAAAATGTGGATAAGGCCTGCGCAGGGCAGGCCTTGGAGGAGGCAGAGGAGAAAATGGGGATAAGCCGTCGGGCGACGACTCAGCTCTTGTCCGGCGCGCTGTAGGGTTCAACGCTGACCGCTTTCATGCTGTAGCTGGATGCGCCCATGGAAGAATCCGAGCGTTCCACCTTGAGCACGCCGCTGATCCACACCGCATCCATGGTGCGCACATTCTTGACGGCCTTGGCGCTCTTGACGTGAATGATCTGGTTGGCCGGCGGTGGCGGCACGTGAATGCAGGCACCGAAGTAGGGTACCAGCAGGAATTCCTTGAGTGCCTCGCCTTCCCGGTCCAGGGACACCACGAAGCCGGGCAGGCGTACCGGCTTGCCTTCCATGGCCGGGTCGACCGGGGCATCCTTCCAGTATTTCTTGGCCTTCCACAGCGCCGCATCGGCACGCGGATCGTCATCGGTCATCTGGTCCAGTTTCAAGCCCTTGAACGGGGCCATCGGGTCCCAGTCCTTGGGGATCAACGATTCCCAGGCGATCTCCTGGAAGCCGTTCACCATCTTGCCCGACGCCTGGTAAGGCTTTTCGGTCACGGCGGCACTTTGCTGCAACTGGTCGCCGACCTTGTAGGGGCCGTTGGATGCGTCCGCCACGCCCGGCACGGTGCTGCCGGCATCGGCGCGTGCCGTGACGGCGGGGACCGCGCCGGCCAGCGCGGCAGACGTCGCCGGGGCTGCGCTGACCGCTGCAGGCGCGGCCGCCGGGGCCGCGTGGGCGTTGACTTGCGAGAGCAGGCGCACGCCCAGCCCGGCCCACAGGCCGGCGACCACGATGCCGCCTATCCAGTAAAGAGTCTTCATATCATGGCTTCCAGATCAGAGTCTTGGTGTCAGGCCGTCCGACAGGCTCAGGCGATACGCGCGCCAGGCCGGCAAGAGGCTGGCGACCAGCCCGGCCAGCACGGTCCAGAGCAGCAATTGTAATTCGCCTGCCGCCGGCCAGGCGGGATGCAGGGCAATGCCGAACTGGTCAGCCAGCATCGGCCCCAGCACCCAGATCAGTCCGCTCAGCAGCAACAGCCCCGCCAGCACGCCGCACAGCATCACGCCCAGTCCCTCCACGCACAGCAGCCACAGCACATCCAGCGGACGCGCTCCGACCGAGCGCAGGATGGCCAGCTCGCGCCGCCGCTCGCCCAGGCTGGCCAGGATCGCCGCCACCAGCCCGGCCAGGCCGACCACCACCACCATGCCCGAGACCACCAGCAAGGCGTTCTCGCCGATGCCGACCACGTCCCATAACTGGTCCAGCGCCACGCCCGGCAGCACGGCCATCAAGGGCTCCTTGAAGCCATCGCCATCGGCAATGGCGCGCTGCACGGCGAACACGCGGGCGCGGCTCTTCAGGCCCACCAGGACGGCGGTGATGCTGGTCGGCGTCAGGTTGAATTTCTTCACGAATTCGGCCGGGATATGTACCCCCGGCAAGGGCGCGCCGCCTTCCCAGTCAAGGTGGATGGCCTGCATGCCATCCAGGCCGATATGTACCGTGCGGTCCACCGGGGTGCCGGTGCGGGCCAGGATGCCGACCACCTTGAAGGGTTTGTCGGCGTGCTGGGTCAGCCCGAGACCACCCATGCCGTGGGCCAGCACGATGACGTCACCGAGGTGATAGTGAAGCTTGTCGGCCACGTCCGCCCCCAGCACGGCATCGAAGACGCCGGCGAAGGGCTGGCCTTGGGCCAGCTTGAGCGACTGGCCGCTGCCATAGCGGAAATGGGTGAAGTAATCGCCATTGGTGGCCAGCACCGGGAAGCCGCGATGTGAATCGCCCAGCGAGATCGGGATGGTCCAGGCCACCGCCGGATTGCGCGCCAGGGTCTGGGCACTGTCCCAGCCCATGTTGTTGGTGGCGCCGCCGATGCGGAAGATGGCGTACAGCATCAGCTGGATCGGACTGGTCCGCGCACCGACCACCAAGTCCGTGCCGGACACCGATTGCGAGAACCCGGCCCGCACTTCATGGCGTACCCGTTCGATGCCCAGCAGCATGGTGGTGGAGAGGGCAATGGCCAGCAGCATCAGCCCCAGCGTGAAGCGGCGGTTCCAGGCGCTGCGCGCGGCCAGTCGCAGGAGCAGCTTCATGCGGCCTCCTCGGGACGGGCGGCCTGGTTCAACTGTTCCAGCGCGATGCGGCGGTTGAAGCGTTCGGCCAGGCGCTGGTCGTGGCTGACGAAGACCAGTGCCGCGCCGCTCTGCGCGCATTCGCGCTGCAGCAGGTTGAGGAAGGCTTGCTGGCGGTCGCTGTCCAGGGCCGAGGTCGGTTCGTCGGCGACGATGATTTCCGGACGGCCGATCAGCGAGCGCGCAGCGGCCACGCGTTGCTGCTGGCCGATGGAGAGTTGGGTCACGGGGCGCGTCCACAGGCCCGGTGCCAGATCCAGCGCCGCCAGCAGGGATTGCGCCACGCTCTTGAGATCGGCCCCTTGCCGGCCGGCGCGCTCCCTGCGGTAGGACGAGAACTGGCAGGGCAGCAGCACGTTGTCGAGGATCGACAGATAAGGCAGCAGATTGAACTGCTGGAAGATGAAGCCGATGTGATCCACCCGGAAGCGGTCCCGCCGCGCTGCAGAAAGGCTGTGCAAGGGCTGGCCCAAGACTTCCACGGTGCCGGCCTGCGGCACGATGATGCCGCCGATGGCGGCCAGCAGGGTGCTCTTGCCGCTGCCGCTGGGGCCGCTGACGAAGACATGTTCACCAGCCGCGACCTGGAAATGCGGCAAGGCCAGCGCCGGGTGCGTCTGGCCGGGCCAGGTGAAGCGCAGATCGTGCATGGCGATGGCGGCGGCTGGGGAGGGGCGTTCAGGGAGAGTCATGACAACATGAAGGAAAAGCGCAGGAGCGCCGAGGCAGAGGGGGAGGGCCGATCATAGCGCCGGTGCCTGTCATTGGGCTGACTGGTTGCCGGGGCAGGTGGCCCCGGCGGGTCGGTGCATCAGTTCAGGGGGATCAGGGCGCTGCCCGGCACCAGTTGCACCGCACCTTGCTTCTTGGGCGTGGCCAGTTGCACGTCGATGCGCTGGAAGCCGGGGAAGGCGGCAAACAGGCCGCTCACATCCACCGTATTGAGTGCGCCGGGGGTGGCGCAGACCAGGGTGAAATCGCCATCGAGGTCGGCATGGCCATCGCTGGGGGCGGGCTCGCTGCTGGCGGGCGTCTTCTCACCCAGGAGGGCCGGTGTCAGCACGGCCGACTCCAGCTGCACTTCGGCCGGCTTGCACTGGGCGGCGGCATCGGTGGCGAACATGCGGTTGACCTCGCGCAGGTTCTTGACGGCGGCGCGCACGGTGTCCTTGTCCTTGCCGCTGCTGGCGGCGTGTTCGAAGCCGACCAGGTTGATCAGCGGGCTGTCCAGGTGCAGGGTCAGGGTGTTGCCTTCCAGGGCCACGTCCAGCTTGCCCACGCCGTGCACGTGCGCGGGATGGTTGCCATGATGGTCATGGCCTTCATCGGCGGCCAGCGCAGGCAGGCTGGCCAGGGACAGCAGGACGAGAGGAATCAGGCGCAACGATGGACGGGGTCGGAACATGGGCGGCTTCTTTCTTGTGCTTGTTGTAAAGGGAATTTAAGCGGGGGCGGCAAACCGGCAACGCAAGGAAACAGACTGCAAACCAGGGCAGAAGATCCGCCCTCAGAGCGGCATTGTGCCCCGGACCACGGGCAGATTTGCAGCGTTGTTACATTCTGCAACAGGGTTGCATTATAATGCCTGCTTTTCCTGTTTCTGCAACTCGGTTGCGCCAATGGGCAAGTGTGCTCTTCCCGGCCTTGCTGGCCGCCTTGTCCGGTGCCCGTGTTGCTTCTTCTCAGATTGCCTGCCGTGTCGTTTCTCTCTCGATTCCTGTTGAAGCAAGGCGTGCTCGCCAGCCCCTGGTGGCAGCGTGTGCTGGCCGTTGTGCCCGTAGTCCTGCTGCTGTGGCTGGGCGTGCACTGGGCCTTGGGGGAGGGCTGACATGGACGCTGCCATCTCGCTGGACAACCTCACCGTCAGCTATCGCCGCCATCCGGCCTTGCACCATGTCAACGGGGCCTTTGCGCGTGGTTCGCTCACCGCCATCGTCGGTCCCAACGGGGCCGGCAAGAGCACTCTGCTCAAGACCATGCTGGGGCTGGTGCGCTGCAATGACGGACGCGTGCATACCCATGTCGATGCACGCCGCATCGCCTACCTGCCGCAGCAGGCCGAGATTGACCGCAGCTTCCCCATCACGGTGATCGACTGCGTGCAACTGGGTTACTGGCAGGCCAAGGGCAACTGGGGCGGCATCGACGCCGCCATGCGCCAGCGTGCGGTGCAGGCGCTGGCGGCAGTCGGGCTGGACGGTTTTGCCGGACGCCCGGTGTCCAGCCTCTCGGTCGGGCAGTTCCAGCGCGTGCTGTTTGCCCGCATCCTGCTGCAGGATGCCGAGGTGATCCTGCTGGACGAACCCTTCAATGCCATCGACGCCCGCACCACCGGCGACCTGCTGCGCATCATCTCGGCCTGGCATGCCGAACGCCGTACCGTCATTGCGGTGCTGCACGACCACGACCAGGTGCGCCGCGCCTTCCCGCAGACCTTGCTGCTGGCGCGCAATGTGGTGGCCTGGGGCGAGACGGCCGAGGTCATGTGTGAAGAAAACCTGCAGCGCGCCCGCGCCATGGCCGAAGCAGTCGATGAGCATGCCGGCGTCTGCGAGGTGAGCGAGGCGGAAGTGCTGGCCTTGTCGCGCGTGCATGACCATGCGCATGAACATTCACATGGGCATCCCCACGCGCACCATGCCGCCAGCCCGGGAGGCCAGGCATGAGCGTACTTTCGACGTTGCAAACGCTGGCCATTGCCCCGTTCCTGGAATTTTCCTTCATGCGCCGCGCTTTGGTGGCTGCCTTTGCCCTGGCGCTGGGCAGCGCCCCGCTGGGCGTGCTGCTGACCCTGCGCCGCATGAGTCTGTTCGGCGAGGCCTTGAGCCACGCCGTGCTGCCGGGTGTGGCGGTGGGGTTCATCTTCTTCGGCCTGTCGTTGCCGGCGCTGTCCATCGGCGGGTTTGCCGCCGGGGTGCTGGTGGTGGCCGTGGCCGGCTGGATCAGCCGCCATACCGAACTGAAGGAAGACGCCAGCCTGGCCGCCATCTACGTGGTGGCCCTGGCACTGGGCGTGATCTTGATTTCGCGCCACGGCACCCAGCTCGATCTGCTGCACATCCTCTTCGGCAACGTACTGGGCGTGGACAGCGAGGGCCTGGTACTCATTGCCGGTGTGGCCAGCGCCAGCGTGCTGGGCATCGCCGCGCTCTATCGCGGGCTGCTGCTGGAGAGTTTTGATCCCTCGTATATGGCCGTGGGCGGCGGACGCAGCGGCGGCGCGATCTACCAGCAGGTATTCCTGATGCTGGTGGTGATGAACTTGGTCGCCTCCTTCCAGACCCTGGGCACCTTGATGGCGGTCGGCCTGATGATGCTGCCGGCGGTCTCGGCGCGGCTGTGGCACGACACCTTGCCTGCGCAGCTGTGCAACAGCGTGCTGCAGGCGGCGCTGGCCGGGTATGCGGGGCTGCTGATCTCGTATTACGCCTCGGTGCCGTCCGGCCCCGTCATCATCGTCTGCGCGGGCGTGCTGTATGCCGCTTCGCTGCTGTTGGCCCCGCGCGGCTGGCTGCCGCGCCTGTTGCGGCGACCGCACCTGCAGGCTTGAGACTTCACTTTCTCCTGTCTATTGCTGATTTCTTCTGCTTCTCTTTTTCCGGAGTATTCATGAAACTGTTTCGTCCTCTCTCTGCGCTGCTGGCGGCCCTGGCCGTGGCGGCGAGCCTGCCGGCGGCCGCTGCCGAGCGCATCCCGGTGCTGGCCAGCTTCAGCATCCTGGGCGACGTGGTCGCCAATGTCGGCGGCGACCGCATCGCCGTCTCCACCCTGGTCGGTCCGGATGAAGATGCGCACGTCTTCCAGCCCGCGCCGGATGACATCAAGGCGGTCTCGCGTGCCAAACTGATCGTGGTCAATGGCCTCGGTTTCGAAGGCTGGATGGAGCGCCTGGCGCAGTCGGCCAATTACCGTGGCCCCATCGTGGTGGCTTCGGCCGGCATCAAGCCGCGCGAGCGCGTGGGTGACGATGAGGACGATCACGCCCACGGTGCCGGACATGAACATCACGGCAAGGACGACCCGCACGCCTGGCAGGATCCGCAGAACGTGATCGTCTACACCCGCAACATCGTCACCGCCCTGGCCAAGCTGGACCCGGCCGGTGCCGAGGTCTACCGCAAGAATGGCGAGGCCTATGTCGCCAAGCTGCAGGACCTCGATTCCTGGGCTGCACGCCAGTTCAGCCAGATCCCGGATGCCAAGCGCAAGGTCATCACCTCGCATGACGCCTTTGAATACTTCGGTGCGCGCTACAAGGTGCGCTTCCTGGCCGCGCAGGGCGTGTCTACCGACAGCGAACCCAGCGCCCGCGAGGTGGCTTCGCTGATCCGCCAGATCCGCAGCGAGAAGATCAAGGCCCTGTTCTTCGAGAACATGAGCAACCCCAAGCTGCTGCAGCAGATTGCCCGCGAATCCGGTACGGCACCGGGCGGCAAGCTGTACGCCGATGCATTGTCGAAACCGGATGGTCCGGCACCGGACTACCTCTCGCTGATGCGCTACAACATCACGCAATTGCTGGAAAAGATCCGTCTCAACTGAGGCGCGACAAATCGCGTATGCTGGTGCCCCCGCGCCGTCGCCCTGGCGGCGCCTGTCACCTTGCATAGGAGAATTCCCGCATGAGTACCGTTACCGTCGTCGCCATCATCACCGCCAAGCCCGGCCAGCGCGAAGCGCTGCTGGCCATTGCCCGTGCCAACCTGGCCGCCGTGCGTGCCGAGGAAGGTTGCATCGAATATGGACTGGTGGTGGATGTGGATGGCTTCGGCCCGAACCAGGCGCCGCTGGGGCCGGATACCTTTGCCTTCGTCGAGAAGTGGAAAGACGAAGAAGCGCTGAAACTGCACTTCACCCTGCCGCACATGACCGACTATCGCGAGAAGTCCAAGGACCTGATCGCGGATCGCAAGGTGCATGTGCTCAAGTCGGCGGACTGATCCTCGCCGCGTTTGTCCCCGCGCCCGGCGCGGGGGCGGACTCCCTCAGTATTCGCCAGGAAAATCCGCCGGCCAGGTCTGCTGCGGATCGAACGAAGATGCTTGGCCCATCTGCTTCAACCACGTGATGAAAGTCTTCAGTGCCGGATTGGTGTCGGCGCTGCTGCGATAGAGCATGTGGTAACCCTCTCCGTGCAGCACGACCTCCGGAAACAGCCGCACCAGCCGGCCTGCGGCCAGATCGTCATCCACCAGCGCCAGCGTGCCCATGCCCACCCCCTGATCAGTAGCAGCCGCCTGCAGGCTCAGGAAGGAATGTTCATACACCGTCCCCGGCATCTTGCGCCGCACCGCCACCCCGGCTTTGCCCAGCCACTGCGACCAGGCCGCTGAACGGCTGGAGAGGTGGATCAGCGGCACCTCCACGAAATCGCGCGGGACCCGGATCGGGTGCGTCTCCAGGAAGTGGGGCGAGGCCAGCGGCACCGACACGTCATCCAGGAAGCGCACGCAGTCATAGCCGCTGCGCTCCAGCGGGCTGCGCCAGATGATGACGTCGAAAGGATCCTTCACATCCTCGAAATACTCCGACATGGTCGTGGTGACGCGCACCTCGATCCGCGGGTTGTCAATCTGGAACTGCGACAGGCGCGGAATCAGCCAGCGCATGGCCACCGAGGGCGCGGCGATCAGGCGCACCACGCGGCTCTTGCCGGCCAGGGACAATTGTTCGGCCGCCAGCGCAATGCGGTCCAGGCTGGCTTTGACCTCGGCATAGAAGGCCAGGGCCGCTTCTGTGGGTTCCACGCCACGCGACTGGCGTAAAAACAACGGTTGTTCGAAATACTCTTCCAGCGTTTTGATCTGCTGGCTGACCGCGCTATGGGTGATGAAAAGTTCATGGGCCGCCAGCGTCAGACTCCGCGTCCGGACTGCCGCTTCGAACACCTTGAGGGCCTTGAGCGGGGGTAAGGATGAAGACATGCTGTAAGAAAAACTTATAGTGGTGACGGAAAATGTTGCTTTGCAAAAGCCGGGGGCGACCTTATTCTTCAATCACCCAAACGTCAAACAGAAGGAATTCATCGTGAACAACGTCAGTATATTGGCAAAAGATGCCGGTTTTTCTAACAATTTGCGCTCCCTGGTCGAGCTGGTGAAGTTTGCTGTCCAGCAAGTCATCGCCGCCCACGCCCTGAAGCCCGTGCGCAACGATGCTACCGACCTGCATGACGCCGCCTACTTCGAAGGCGTGACCGACCACTTCGAGATGGAAGTGCGTCTGCGCCAGCTGGATCACAGCCACCTGCACGCCGTCTGGAAGCTGCAATCGCAGATCTGAATGCCGATGCGGCCAGCTTGATGGCAGCACCCGCAGCAATGAAGTACCGCAGTACCCGGCAGGACCAGGCCCGATGCGCCTGAAGAACGACGAAGAAGAGACCGGCTCCGCATGCCCGGAGCCGCAGCAGGCAGCCAGCAGTCGCCCACAGAGGCAGACCCTGCCCGACGCATCTCCGTAGTACCCGTATTACCCGCAACGGTGGCCTGATGGCCGACAGCACTCCCAACATGGCCAGGTGCACGCTGCGTTGAACACCCCCGATCCCCGCTGCTGCGGGGATTTGTCGTTTACGCGTGTGTTTCCTGAAAAGCCATGCCGTCTTGTCCGGTCCGGACACTTTCCTCTTAACAAAAATGACATCGCGCGGTAGTGGAGCACTGCTATATTTGTCGCGGGGAAAAGAAATATGTTGCTGTTCATGCAGGTTCCGCTTCATTGCTTCTTACAGGGGAGTTCGCCATGTTGTCTTCACTTCGTGCCCGGCTGATCGTCATTTGCGTACTGATCGTGGCGGTGGCCATGATCGTTCTCAGTGGTGCCAACATCTACACCGTCCGCAGCGATACGCTGGAGGGCATTTCCACCCAGACCCGCCAGCTCACCGAAAGCTACGCCGCCAACATCACCGAGTGGGTGCGCAGCAAGCGCATCATCACCGGGGCCATGAAGCAGGCCCTGAAGCAAAGCGATGTCCTGCCCATCGTCGCGGCGGCCCAGGAGGCCGGTTCCTTCGATGATGCCTACATCGGCTATCCCGACAAGCGCATGCTGGCCCTGCACCCGATGCCGGCCGGCTACGATCCGACCGCGCGGCCCTGGTACAAGCAGGCGGTCGATGCCGGCAAGCCGGTACTCACTGCCCCCTACGTGGACGCCACCACCGGCAAGCTGGTCGTGACCTTCGCCGAGCCGGTCAGCGACAAGGGGACCCTGCAGGCCGTGCTGGGCTCGGACGTGCAACTCGACAACGTGGTGCGCACCGTGGCCGGCATCAAGCCCACGCCATCCAGCTTCGCCTTCATCGTCGGCAAGGATGGCCTCATCATCACCCACCCCAACAAGGAGCTGGCCCTGAAGCCGGTGTCGGCGCTGGACCAGAATCTCTCCGCCGCCTCGCTGGCGGGCATGAAGCAGGGCGGCAGTGCCACCATCGGCGGGGTGTCGTATCTGCTCTTCACGCAACCCATCGACAACACCGACTGGTCGCTGGTGGTGGCGCTGGATTATCGCGAGGCCACGCATGCGATTGGTGCGCTCATGGCGCTGGCGGTGATCCTGGCCGTGGTGGCCATCGTCGCGGCGGCATTGCTGCTGAGCTACACCATCACGCGCCTGCTGCGCCGCCTGGGCGTGGTGCGCAATGCGATGGAAGAAATCGCGTCAGGTGACGGCGATCTTACTCGCCGGCTCGATACCAGCGGCAAGGATGAACTGGCGCAAATTTCCCGCGCCTTCAATCACTTTGCCGACAAGATCTCGCGCACCTTGCTCGATATCCGGCGCGCCAGCGAGTCTGTGAAGGTTTCTTCCAGCGAAATCGCCAGCGGCAACATGGACCTGTCCGCCCGCACCGAGCAGCAGGCCGGTTCCCTGGAAGAGACCGCCTCGGCGATGGAAGAACTCACCTCCACCGTGAAGCAAAACGCCGATAACGCCCGCCAGGCCAACCAGCTGGCGGTGTCGGCCTCGGATGTGGCGGTGCATGGTGGCACCGTGGTGGGCCAGGTGGTCAGCACCATGAGTTCCATCAATGAGTCTTCCCGCAAGATCGTCGACATCATCAGCGTCATCGATGGCATCGCCTTCCAGACCAATATCCTGGCCTTGAACGCTGCGGTGGAAGCGGCGCGAGCCGGTGAGCAGGGGCGCGGGTTTGCGGTGGTGGCATCTGAGGTGCGATCCCTGGCGCAGCGCTCGGCTACGGCCGCCAAGGAGATCAAGCAGTTGATCGATGATTCGGTGCAGAAGGTGGAAGCGGGCAGCCAGCTGGTGGCCCAGGCCGGTTCGACCATGGATGAAGTGGTCTCCAGCGTGCGCCGCGTGACCGACATCGTGGGTGAGATCAGTTCAGCCAGCCAGGAGCAGAGTGCCGGCATCACCGAAGTGGGCAATGCCGTGACCCTGATGGATGAGGCGACCCAGCAGAACGCCGCGTTGGTGGAGGAAGCAGCGGCAGCGGCCAAGTCCCTGCAGGAACAGGCGGCTCACCTGGCCGCCGTGGTGGCGGGCTTCAAGCTCGATGAAAGCGGTGGCGCCGCTCCGATCACGCCGCCGCCGGTTCATCATGCTGCCCCGTCGCCGGCTGCAGCAGCCCGTCCGGCACCGGTCAACATCACGCCCAAGCCGGCACCGCTGAAGGCCAAGCCCGCCAGCAAGCCTGCGCTGCCGGCGGAACCGGCTGCGCCTGCCGCGCCCAAAGCCGCACCGAAAGCACCGCCCAAGAGCGGTGGTGGCGACGACTGGGAAGAGTTCTGAGCGAGAAAATTGAAGCGGGCCGCCTCAGGCCCGCTTCTTCAGCAGCTGCATGGGCGCAAACAATTGCTGCATGCCGCTGTGTTCGATGAAGCTGAGGTTGTAGGGATGCTCGGCCACCGCGCGCGGGAATTGCGCTACCAGCGGCAGGCCGCTCAACTGCTCGGCGATCTTCCCCCACAACACCAGCGTGGGCAGGGTTTTTCCCTGTGCCTGGCCATGCTCGGCCAGGGCGCGCAATACCGTCTCAAAGAAGGGCTTCCAGCCCTTGGCATCCTTGACCGGGGCGACGTGGCTGCGGAACACCAGACTGGCATTGAGCAGCAGGAAGCCTTGCGCAGTGAGGTTGTCCTGCAAGTCGGCCAGGGTCTGGATGCTGCCTTCCACATCGGCCTGGGCCTGCGCCGCGATGCCGGCCAGCGCATCGCCACTGGTCTGGCCCGCCTGCAGCGCGCCTTCGGCCACCAGCAGCATCTTCATGAAATTGCGCAGCGAGGTCGCCCGATTGACCTGCTTGGACAAGCCCTTTTCCGACCACAGCGAACCCACCGCGCCATCCATGAAGCACACGCCGGTCGCACTGGCCGCGCGCGGGTAGGGGCCTTCGCCCACCAGCACGTAGCGCACTTGGTCCATGGGCTGCGTGAAGGCCGCGAACAGGCGGCCTTCGGTGGGCAGGTAATCGTCCTGCGCCAAGGTGGGCAGATAGGCGGGATCGGCTTGCTGGATCGCCTCCATGCCGGCGCGCAGGGCGGCATGCCAAGAGGGATGGGCGGTGTGGATCAGGTCGAGCAGGGGAGCGGGGAGGGCGGAAACGGAAGACATGGAAAATGAAAGGGAGGCACGGCCGTATGAATGAAGTGGCGGCATTGTATACCGCCCGGCCGGCCTCCCCGCGGGATCAGGCCACTGCCGAATCGCTGCCCGATGCGCCGAAGAGCTGCTGCTTGAGCAGCTGCAGCTGGTCGCGCGCTGCGGCGGCCTTTTCGAACTCCAGGTTCTTGGCGTGTTCCTGCATCTGCTTCTCCAGGCGCTTGATCTCCTTGCTGATCTGCTTCTCGCTCATGGATTCGTAGTTGCGCTTCTCCTCGGCCACCATCATTTCGGTGCGCGCCTGGGCCGGGTTGAAGATGCCGTCGATCAGTTCGCGAATTTCCTTCTTGATGCCGGTCGGCACGATGCCATTGGCGGCGTTGAAGGCCAGCTGCTTGGCGCGGCGGCGCTCGGTTTCGCCGATGGCCTTGTGCATGGAATCGGTTACCACGTCGCCATAGAGGATCGCCATGCCGTTGAGGTTGCGGGCCGCGCGGCCGATGGTCTGGATCAGACTGCGCTCGGAACGCAGGAAGCCTTCCTTGTCCGCATCCAGGATCGCCACCAGCGAGACTTCGGGAATGTCCAGGCCCTCGCGCAAGAGGTTGATGCCGACCACCACATCGAAGGTACCCAGGCGCAGGTCGCGGATGATTTCCACGCGCTCCACCGTATCGATGTCGCTGTGCAGGTAGCGCACCTTGATGCCGTTGTCGGAGAGGAATTCGGTCAGTTGCTCGGCCATGCGCTTGGTCAGCGTAGTCACCAGCACGCGCTCGTCCTTGGCGATGCGGTCGTTGATCTCCTGCATCAGGTCATCCACCTGCGTGGTGGCCGGACGTACGGCGATGATGGGGTCCACCAGGCCGGTCGGACGCACCACCTGCTCCACCACCTGGTCGGCGTGGGTGTTTTCATAGTCCGCGGGCGTGGCCGAGACGAAGATGGTCTGGCGCATCTTCTTCTCGAACTCGTCGAACTTCAGCGGCCGGTTGTCCAGTGCCGAGGGCAGGCGGAAACCGTAGTCCACCAGGTTCACCTTGCGCGCGCGGTCGCCGTTGTACATGCCGTTCAACTGGCCGATCAGCACGTGCGATTCGTCCAGGAACATGACGGCGTCCTTGGGCAGGTAATCCACCAGCGTCGGCGGCGGGTCGCCCGGCTTGGCCCCGGACAGATGGCGCGAGTAGTTCTCGATGCCCTTGGTGAAACCGATCTCGGTCATCATCTCGATGTCGAAGCGGGTGCGCTGTTCCAGCCGCTGTTCTTCGATGAGCTTGTTTTCCTTGCGGAAGAATTCCAGGCGCTCGGCCAGTTCTTCCTTGATGGTCTCGATGGCGCGCAGCACGGTCGAGCGCGGCGTCACGTAGTGCGAACCGGGATAGATGGTGAAGCGCGGGATCTTCTGCCGCACCCGGCCGGTCAGCGGATCGAACAGTTGCAGGCTGTCGATCTCGTCGTCGAAGGTTTCGATGCGCACGGCCAGCTCGGCGTGTTCGGCCGGGAAGACATCGATGGTATCGCCGCGCACGCGGAAGGTGCCGCGGCCGAAATCGACTTCGTTGCGGGTGTACTGCATCTGGATCAGGCGGGCGATGACGTCGCGCTGCGAGACCTTGTCCTTGGCGCGCAGGGTCAGGATCATCTGGTGGTATTCGTTCGGGTTACCGATACCGTAGATGGCCGAAACGGTCGCCACGATCACCACGTCGCGCCGTTCCATCAGCGACTTGGTGCAGGACAGGCGCATCTGTTCGATGTGCTCGTTGATCGAGGAATCCTTCTCGATGAAAAGGTCGCGCTGGGGGACGTAGGCTTCCGGCTGGTAGTAGTCGTAGTAACTGACGAAGTATTCCACCGCATTGTGCGGGAAGAATTCGCGGAATTCGCTGTAGAGCTGCGCCGCCAGCGTCTTGTTGGGGGCGAACACGATGGCCGGACGTCCCAGGCGGGCAATCGTGTTGGCCATGGTGTAGGTCTTGCCCGAGCCGGTCACGCCCAGCAAGGTCTGGTAGAACAGGCCGTCATGCACGCCCTCGACCAGCTTGTCGATGGCCGCCGGCTGGTCGCCCGCCGGGGGGAACACCTGGTAGAGCTTGAAGGGCGAGTCGGGGAAGGTGACGAACTTGCTCTCGTCCAGCTCGGTATTGATGGGGGTCAGTTCAGCCATGGTCTGGGTTGCCTTTGTCGCGCGGGTTCCGGTGTGCCGCCACGGTGCAGGAAGAACCGGCAACGCCCGCAAGCGGGGCATTGCACACAGGCAAGGTGGAGGCGCGAATATTCATCAAATGCTGCCGGGATGCTGAAGTTCAAGACACAATCTGCGCCTCCGCAGCCGGCAAAACCGGACGCAAAGCCGCGTCAGGAGCCAGCTCATCCACTGGGCCTGACGGCCTGGCGCGGGGTGGGTGCAGATTGGGGTTATGTCGATAGAACATGGTGTCATGCAGATTCAGCAGGCAATTGGGCCTGTCTGTGTCTGTGATTGGCCATCCACATTTGTTAGAATGCAGTGTTGCAAAAAGGTGCACATCCGAATCTCTCCCTGTGCACCCATTTCCTTCTGCAGCGCTTTGTTGCAGCTAACTTTTCATGTTATCACGATGAACGCACCTGTCTCCGCCTCCCTGTTTTCCGCCATCGAAATGGCGCCGCGCGACCCCATCCTGGGCGTGACCGAAGCCTACAACGCCGACCAGAACCCGGCCAAGACCAATCTGGGCGTGGGCGTGTACTACGACGACAACGGCAAGGTCCCCCTGCTGGAATGCGTGAAGAAAGCCGAGGCGGAACTGGCAGCCAAGCTGGCCCCGCGTACCTACCTGCCCATCGACGGCCTGGCCACCTATGACCGCGCCGTGCAGGAGCTGGTCTTCGGTGCCGGCAGTGCCGTGGTGACCGAGAAGCGTGCGATCACCGTGCAAGCCCTGGGCGGCACCGGTGCCCTGAAGCTGGGGGCCGACTTCCTGAAGCACTTCTCGCCGGCCGGTACCGAAGTCTGGATCAGCGATCCGAGCTGGGAAAACCACCGCGCCCTGTTCGAGATGGCCGGCTTCAAGGTCAACG
>Ga0207694_10000772_pt1 | contig 28735 bp, 21 predicted proteins | sample KBSC34metaG_FD_184353 | JGI IMG/M metagenome (GOLD analysis project Ga0207694, IMG submission 184353) | Corn rhizosphere microbial communities from Kellogg Biological Station, Michigan, USA - KBS C3-4 metaG (SPAdes) (version 2) | ecosystem: Host-associated > Plants > Roots > Rhizosphere > Soil... | reverse complement strand
CCATGAGTTTATTGTCGCAGACCACCGCTAAGGTCTATACCTTAGAGATGCAGACCTTGAACCGTTCAGTCCATGACTAGGTCTCCTTCAGGATTCCGAATCGTCCAGAAATCATCGGCTAAACCCGTCGTCGTGAGGTACGTATGGGGGATCGTGAAGTAAACTTTCATCCCCCGAAACGTCTGGTTGTTCGTCTTGGGTTTCGTCGTTCAAGCCTTTCCGGCAGGCGATGCCACCGGTACGTGCATGACTGTGCGTCCTTTCGAAAACGGTTGAAGCATGCCGTCCAGGAACGCAAAAAATACGTCAACCGCATATCCGAGCAGGAACGCGATCGCCAGGGGCGGGATGGACGCGCCTTGCCCGATGGTGAAGTTGTTAAACAGACCGACCACGGCGCCGCCGATCGCAGCGATGAGAAAACGTGCGGAATTGGCGATCGACGGTATGAACGTCCGTGTGGTCATTTGCTGTTCGAAGGTCCGCAGGAGATAGGCGCAAGTCCCCAACAGCGCGTAAAGAACCGGAAGAAGGCAGACAGTGACTGCGCCGTAGAAAACTGAAACATCATCCAGAAGGCTGCTTGCGAAGTAACGGACGTCCTGGTAGATCACGGTTCTGTCGGCTGCCGCGCCGGCCCAGTCAGTCAGGCCCTTGGGGAGCTGGAAGGTATCGTGGACTTTGGTAGCATCGTCGCGGATATAGCGATATCGGTCTGAACGCCTCTCCAGGTGCAGCATCAGGATGTTCAACTGGCGAGCCCGGCCGTCGATGTCTCGAATGAGGGCGGCGAATTGCTGGAGTTGGGTGATGATCGCGCCATCGGGATCGGCAGGATTCTTAGGAATACTGCCCTTCGGCAACGGCGCTCCCAATCGCGAACGCAGCTTCACTGCAAGATCATTCGCCATCGTGATGTCAGTCCGCAGGGCGCCGGAGAGGGCGGACGCCACGAAGCTTGCCGCCGAGAAGGGCACGATGATCATGGCCAGACAGATGGCCACGATCCAGTAAGTACGAATGACAATCCGTGTGGCATTGTTGCTGCAGGCCTGAAGGCTTTCGGCGGTCACTGGCCGCGTCCGCCCGGCGAGCTTCGCCAATGCCGAAAGCAAATTTGCGGCGATTGCCTCATCCCAGCCGCCAGCGGCACTGGCAGTCCGCGCCTGCAAGACATGACCGCGGGACTCGGGATCGATTTCGATGCCGGCTTCCGCGGCATATTTCAGCAGTCTTTCCGCATCCTCAAGGGCCACGTTGAAATAAGCCGGCGGAGAAGCGTAACTAACTTCTTCGGCCGATGTGGAGCTCACGGAAGGGTCTCCCGCGGCTGCCGAAATCAAGGATCTTTCAACCGTTGCCGAGACCGTCGTAACTTGTGCCATCGCTAGACCTCCTCGCGGACCTGGTGAATCGCTCCTGGTTGTAGTGATGCGAGGGGCGCGATCGTTACGCACGCTTATGTCGCAAGGGGATACTTGGCTTGGGAACGCTTATTCCAGTATTCCAATGCGCCGCCATCGAGGAGCCGTTGCATTGTTTCGCGTGCGAAGCCCTCGCCGGATAACTCTAGAGCGGCCGCGGGTGATACCAATCGATCGTACAAAGCCAGCTCGCTCGACGTCGCCCTTGTGTACAGCCGATCGAATCCCGGTCCAAAAATGAGGGTGGTAATGTCCGAAGAGATCGCGGGACATGGTTCCCGCCGTACCAAAGCGTTCAAGACTCGTTCTGGTTCGGCGTAGAAGTGGACTACGCTGGCGTAAGGTCCTCGGCGCAGCAAGCCATCTGGGCGATGGATCCGCGATGACTCAGGTCGCTTGAAGCGAAGCGATCCCTCGCTCGATCGCAGGGCCGCGAGTTCCATCCTGCAGATGGTCAATTCGTGGGAGGGTTCCACAAGATGGCTGGCGATGAACTCCAGGAAGGCCGACGACTCCCTGCCCACAAAAGAATGCGTGCCACCGCCGGAGTTGACCCACTCCTCAAGCAGCTGATCACGCACCTCGCCCGGCAGTATCGACAAGGTGAGGTACGCCGCCTTCGCCGCGCGTCCTGCGCACCAGGATCGCTGCACCTTCACTGTGAAACGAAATGCCGCGTTCCCGGCAAGATCAGAAAGGTAGCGCCGCTCGTCGTCGGTTAAAGAGACACGCCGCGATGGATCACTGCCATTAGAGGCACGTACTAACCCGGCGAGTGAAGTCTGAAAGTCGAGTAACGCCATAACTATCTCCCTGCGCGCGATTCATCCAAATCTTTCGGGCGCGTGTCAATTCCTGCTGGATCGCATCTACGCCCAGCTTCTGGACATGCTCGTCCAGCATCTCGAATACGATGCCTCCTACGGAGGGGCATCGAGGCAAAGTGTATTCCAACATGTCCCAAACTGGTTCTGGTACGCGCCCGTCATGCGCATCCATCCAGAATCCGCCGTCCCAAGATCCGCCCGCGATGTGTATTTCCGCAACCGCATCCAAGGGCATCCGATCGACTGCTTCAAATGGATCGAAGTGATGGTTGATCGCGTTGCAATATACATTGTGCAGATCGAGCAACTGCAGGCTACCGCTGCGCTCAAGGATTCTGCGCATCAGTCCGATGTCGTCGCCGATTTCCGGATCGCTCGGCGCATCCGGCAAGTAGTACGCAGGATTTTCCAGAAGGAACGGGACGCCATAGCGTTGCAGGATCATGGCGCTTCGCCTGGCCACCAGATCCGCCGCTTCCATGGTTGGCGGCAGCGGAAGTGGAACTCCTACTTCCTGCGTGCTCCCATCCGTCCCGCGAAACGTCTGGAACCCCAGGTGTTCGCTGTGCCAAACGAATGGCCAAGCTTCCTGGAAAGCGTCGAGCATCTCGAGATACGCGGTATTCCAGTCATGCGCGGAACCGATCGACAGTTCGACCCCATGGACCACCATCGGGAGTCCGGCGCAAGTGCTCCGCGCTCTCTCCATCTGCTGCGGAACAATGTCAAGCTCGATCGCGGTTTCCGTAGGCCGCTGGCGGCAAATTGTTTCCGGTGTGATCTCGACAAAATCCATCACGCGGCTCTGATATAGTTCAGCCGGCAGCGAAGCGAAATAGGGCAAACCGATCCCAAGTTGGGGGACTGCGCTTGTGGGTCTCGCTCCGCTGCCGGACATGTTTAGAATCCTTCCGCTTGAAAGGAGACGACGCCTTGCTTGCTGAGGTCTGGACCCGGGTCGACCACGAAATCAACTCGCAGAAGGGCGATTCTTCCGCATTTATCGCACCCGCCCCTTCCCGCGATGCTCGCGACGATGTGATTCAACGTCTCCAGGGTCTGGTTGTGAGCGCCAAGGCTCACTGTAGCCGACTTTCGCATTCCTGATGCCATGTTCAATTCCTCCTCCAAATGTGCGCTCCACTCGATTGTGTGAGGCTGCCTTCAGTAGTGACAGTTGCTGCTGGAACGTTTCGCCGGTCAGGCGCGGTAAACGGCAAACGTTCCGGGTGCATGTATTAAGATGGAGGCTTAGTGACGCCGAGGAACTATTGCAAGCACGGTATTCATTTGACGTGGATTATCTCCGCCGGCTCACTGATGGCGACGCGGAAACGGAAGACCACTTTGCCCAATATTTCGGCGACCTGATCCGAATCAAGGCGAGTGCGCGTTTAGGATCCCGGCACGCCGCCGACGACATTCGCCAGGAAACCCTGCTGCGCGTACTGAGGAGTCTGCGAAAGGGGTCCATTGAACACCCCGAACGGCTGGGGGCTTACGTCAATACCGTTTGCAATAACGTCATGCTGGAGTTATTCCGGCGCGATAAACGTCTGACCGAGCTTCCCCCAGGCGATATTCCTAGTGGCCACGCTGGTGCCGAGTCAGGTCTGTTAGCCGAGGAACGTCGGGGGTTGGTGCGGCGGGCTCTGGACGATCTTCCGGCCAAAGACCGTGAACTGCTGCACCGGATCTTCTTGGACGAGCAGGATAAAGACTTAGTTTGCAAAGAGTTCAGTGTGAGTCGCGATTACCTCAGAGTGCTCCTCCACCGAGCCAGGACCCGGTTGCGGACGGCTCTGCATCGGGGGCGCGCGGCTGGATGACTTTTATTGAAACTGTAATGATTCGCCGTTGGAAGTCACTATAGCCCGAGGGAGAATGGAACACGAACGAGCGATCCAAAACCTGGCGGTCGAATCGTACCTGCTCGGGGAGATGTCCCCCGCTGAGCGGGAATCGTTTGAAGAGCACTACTTTGAATGCGCCATCTGTGCGGAAGATCTTCGCGCCGCCGCGCAATTCATGGAAGATGCAAAGGATCTCCTGGCCGACGGCCACGCTACCCCGGCCGTTCCCGCCAGCTCCCGCGCTCGCGAGGCGGACGCGCGTAAACCATTAGCATGGGATTGGCTAGGGTGGCTGCGGCCGCAGGCTGCGGCAATGATGATCGCTGCGCTGGTGGTGATCATCGGCGTGGAAACGTTGTCAACCATCCCTGGCTTGCGGCGGCAGGTGGACGAATTCGAAACCCCCAAAATCGTCAAATCGATCGTCCTTCGGCCCGTAACGAGAGGAGACGCCTCGACCGTACGCACCGCCGCCGGAGAGGCGGTGGTTTTAGTGTTCGATCCCCCCGAATCTCCAGAATTATCCCCCGGGAGCCCGCTACGTTTCACGGTAAAAGCCGCGGATGGCCGCGCGGTTTTCGATTTAGCCGGACAGGAGCCCAATCCAGGCGAGCGAATCACTCTCTCGGTCCCTCGATTGAATTTGCCGCCGGGAGATTACACCCTGTTTGTCCAAGCCCCGGCGTCCACCGGTGGCCAACGGGAACTGGGACAATATCCTTTTAAGCTCGAACATTAACAACAGTGAACCCAACAATGGACTCTCGAAAAGACAAGCGGTACCTGCATATTGCGGGCGCATTTGGAGTAGGCGGACGACTCACGAAAATCGGCGACGTGCCCATCGACTTACCAATCGAGACCGTGGCCCCGGCGCACCTGCCAATGGTGGGAGGAAGATGCGAGTCGATCGGGAAGTTGGTGATCGACGGACGGCATATCCCCTCGGGCGCGATAAGCGCAAACATACTCGAGGATTTGAAGCGGCGCGAACTGCTGTCCGTGGGCTCCGCTCGGTCCCTGGCGGAGAGCGATCTGGCAGGCCCGCAAGGACCGTTCGTGTCTCGAACCATCAGCGAGGTTAGCAATGTAGCGGTGGCGGACGGCTTTTCCCTGGATCGGTGCGAGCTGCGAATGACGTCCTCGCAGGCTTCGAGCGCTCCATTCCCGAGCATTACTTTGGAAAAAGCCGCAATTGTGGGCTTAAAACTGGGTGGATTTCCGCTGGACGTCTATCTGGATACCAATGCATTCAATTCTCTTCCGACGCAGGCAGAATTTATCTCGCATTGCAACAAAAACGGGGCCCTACGTGAGGCGCCGTTTTCTACATTCTTGAAAGACGATGCCACCGGCCGTCTGCATCAGAACCAATCGGCTTATCTTGTGGGTTCGATGGTCAAGAAGATTGAGGGCCGCCTTCCACAAGGTGCTTCGATCGAAGATAACGGGTACATTATCGATTGGCCCATATTCGGTAAGATCATCCTGGGCGAAATTCTCATCGGTCCTTACGTCCGACGCGTGACTTTGGTTCGCCTGAAGCACTCCGATACGGAGGTTGGCTCCGGCTGCTCCGGCGGAAGCACCTGGCCATAAACACAATGCGATGGTGGGGCCTCCTACTCATGCTGCTCGGCGCGGCTTCTTGTTCGCACCGGCCGTCGCCGCAGGAAGCCTACAACGATGGGTGGTCGGCATTTCAGCAAGGAAATCTGACGCACGCTCAAGAGGTTGTTGGCGTTGCCTTAAAACGAAGCGGAAGCCAACCGCCTGACGACGCTTTCGTAAGGCTGGAACTGCTGCAGACGGAAATCCTGCTCGGACGGCGGCAGACCGGCGAGGCCTGGCAAATTCTCAAGGGTTTACCCACCCTGAGCGATCCCGCGCTCCATGTGCGCTGCCTGGTGGATAAAGCCGATGCGCTTTGGAAGATGGGCCAAGGCGATCGAGCCAAAGCGCTTCTCGATGAAGCCGATCCGATCAGCGACGCCGACCTGGACTCAAAATTCAAGGCGCTGATCCTGCGCGGACAAATGCTGGCCCGTGAGGGCAAATTCGACCCTGCGGAAAAGCTCCTGGAACAGATTGCCGCGAGCGCAGCGGCGTCGGGCAAGCTCTTTTATCAGGCCGCCGCACTATTGAATCTCTCCTTTTCCAAGCTGCGGCGGGGACGCTACGACGAATCCATCGAATTCAGCCGCTTGGCCCAAGAGACCGCAAAACAGGGCCACGCCAGCCAACTCGAAGCGCTTGCCAGCAACAACCTTGGGATCGCCTATAGCGTGCTACGTAATTTAGATCTCGCGGAGCAGTATCTGAACCCGGCGATTCAGGAACTCCGCGAAATCGGGGATCTCGGAAATCTGGAAGATGCCCTGGGAGAACTCGGTAACACTCATCTCCTGGGAAACCAGCCAGAACAGGCTGCCCGCGACTTTGAGCAAGCGATCGAGGTTGCGAAACGCGTGAATCCTCCGGATGCAGCGCGCTGGGCCGGTCAACTAGCGTTGGCTTTCATCGAGCAACGGAACTGGAGCGAAGCTGAATCGTGGAATCGCCAAGCCTACGCTTTATTGGGCAAACCGGGAGACCCCTACCTAAAACTAAATGAAGCGGCGACTGCCACGGGCCGCGGACGCCTTGAAGAGGCCGTACGCCTGTACCGCGAGGTCATTTCAGAATCCATGGCCGTCCCGTACCTGCAATGGAATGCGCACGTCCGCCTCGCTTCTCTGTTCGCCAGTCAGAAGCAGTTCGGCGAAGCGAACTCTGAATACGAGCTGGGGCTCGAGGTGATCGAAAAGGTTCGCTCAAGCCTGATAAACGATGACTCCAGACTCACCTACTACAACCTGCAAATTCAGTTCTTCAAGGACTACGTGGACCTATTGGTATCCGAAGGACGTGAAGAGCAGGCGCTTCAGGTCGCCGAGTATAGTCGGGCGCGGATCCTGGCTGAAAAGCTAGGTTTGCAGCCAGGCACAATTCAGCAGGTACGCCTGGACAATTTTCAGAAGTATGCGCGCCGAACCGGGCAAGTGCTGTTGTCGTTTTGGCTGGCATCGCGGCGCTCCTTCGTCTGGGTAATCAAGCCAGACGGAATTCGAATGAAAGAACTGCCGGGAGAGAGCCAAATCGCGGAGTTGGTTCGGATTTACCGGCACGCCGTCGAGGACGAACTGCGCGATCCCGTGGAGGAGCGGATGGCCCAAGGCGAACGCCTGAGTGAAATGCTTCTGGGACCGGTTCGCGAGCTTCTTGGAAACGCACCGCGAGTGGTGGTCGTTTCCGACGGTCCACTTCACGCGCTGAATCTGGAAACGTTGCCGGTAGCCGGTGGAAGCCATTACTGGATAGAAGATGTGGAGCTTTCGATGGCGCCATCCCTCAGCCTATTGGCCGAGGCACCACCGGAAGCCCGATCGGTTCAGACCCCGCAGCATTCCTTGCTCCTCATTGGAGCACCGGACTCCGCCACTCCCCAATATCCAGAGCTGCCCGCCGCGCGGGCCGAAATCGAATCGATTAGCCGCCGGTTTACGAACCACGAACAGTTAGTCCGCACGGGGCACGAGGCTACGCCGGCAGGGTTTCTCGATTCCATGCCGGAACGATTCTCGATGATCCACTTTGCCGCGCATGCCGAGACCAATGCACAGCGGCCCTTGGAATCCGCCGTGATTCTTTCCCGAAGCGGCGACCGGTACAAGCTGTACGCCCGTGACATCGCAGGTCTGAAACTTTCGGCCAGTCTGGTAACGATCTCCGCGTGCCGAAGCGCCGGAGCCAGAACGTATGGTGGGGAAGGTTTGATCGGCTTCGCGTGGGCGTTTCTCCAGGCAGGCGCTCACTCGGTGATCGCAGGTCTCTGGGACGTGGGCGACCAAACCTCTTCTGCCTTGATGGACAAACTCTATGCGGGGATCTCATCTGGAGCGAGCCCAGCCGCGGCGCTGAGACAAGCGAAAATGGCGCTTCTTCATTCCAAGGGCTCCGTCCGAAAGCCGTTCTACTGGGCCCCTTATCAGGTGTACGTCCCGTAGGAATCGAAAAAACCCGTGAAACGATCTTCGATGAAAGAGCACTATCTGCTGAGCGATCGCTAGAATCGCAAGCGTGCAACTCGGAGGAAGGAAGTAGCGGTGGTCCCCTGCCGCTACTTCCGAGCCATACCAGACGGGTGTTTGCGGTCTGCGGTGTGGATTTGCTGAAATTCTTCGACCTCGGCACGGCTGCCAATGATGAGAGGCGTCCGCTCGTGTATCGCCTTGGGCTCGATATCCATAATCCTGGTTTCTCCCGAGATTGCCTGGCCTCCGGCTTGTTCGGCGATGAAGGCCAGCGGATTGGCTTCGTAGAGCAGGCGCAGTTTGCCGCTGGGATTCTTCTTCGTCGGGGGATAAAGGAAGACGCCGCCCTTGAGGAGCGTGCGATGGAAATCCGCGACCAGCGAGCCGATATAGCGCGACCCGTACCCCTGCGAACGTAACTGCCCCAGGTAGGTTCGGTAGGATGCCGGAAAGCTGTCGGCGTTGGCTTCGTTGACCGAATACGTATTTCCGCGCGGCGGCATTTTCATGTTGGCGAAGCTGAGTACGAAGGCGCCGATTTCGGGCTCTAGGGTAAAGCCGTACACGCCTTGTCCGGCCGTGTAAACAAAGATAGTTGAGGAACCGTAGACCACGTAGCCGGCAGCTACCTGTTTCCACCCCGGTTGAAGAACGGCGGCCTCGCCCTGCGCTCCGTCGGGACGGCGCAAGATGGAGAAGATAGTGCCCACGCTAACGTTGACATCAATGTTGGACGAGCCATCGAGCGGGTCGAAAACCACGATATACTTGCCACCTTCCGAACGGTCGATGGTGACAGGTTGTTCGTTCTCTTCCGACACCAGGAAAGCTACACTCTCGCGGGCCCCCAGACAATGGAGAACCGCTTGGTTAGCATACACATCCAGTTTTTGCTGCGTCTCGCCCTGAACGTTGACGGCGCCCGCAGAACCGAGGATGTCGACCAACCCCGCGCGGCGGATTTTGGCCTGGATCATCTTGGTGGCCAGGGTCATGCCAGAAAGTAGCGACGAAAAGTTGCCTCGGGCCGCCGGAAACTGATCTTCCTGCTGTTGCAAAATGTGCTGCTGAACCGTAACGAGCATGCGTTTGGAAGGATAGCAGGGAAACGTTTGACGGGGAGCCCGCTCGCTACCTATATCAATTTCTCCGATAGTTGATATCAGATTTCTAGTATAGAAAGCCAGACTCTCCGGTGATATACTCCATCCAATTTAGTATCCGTGGGTTTACGGATGTGTCGTAACGAGGAGGTATCATGCGGTCCTTGTTGACAGGTTTTGCTTTCCTTCTAATCGCCCTAGCGGCTTTAGGCCAAGCCAACAACGGTAGGATTACCGGAACCATCTCCGATCCAGCGGGAGCAGTCGTTCCCGGCGCTGCGGTCGAGGTGCGTAACATGGACACGAACGTCGTCTCTCGCGGTGGCGCGTCGGCCACCGGGAACTACGTAATTTCCCTTCCGGGAGGAAACTACGAGCTCACGGTGACGGTGACGGGATTCAAGAAGTTCGTGCAGCAGAACGTGCAGGTGGTCGCCGCCGTGGATACGCGCAGAGACGTGAAGCTAGAGGTCGGCTCCGCCACGGAAGTGGTTACCGTCCAGGATACGGCGCCTTTACTCAAGACGGAGAGCGCGGAGGTGAGTCATCTGGTCGAGGTAAAAGATCTGAATGATCTTCCCGTGCTCAACACCAACTACAGCAGCATGCTCGGCGCCGGCCAGATGGGCGCAATCCGAAATCCCCTGCAGTCCATGCAACTACTGCCCGGCGTCAATTTTTCCACTGACAATGCGATTGTCGTGAACGGGTTGCCGAGCAATAGTGAAGCCATCCGCATCGAAGGCCAGGAGGCTACCGGAAATATCTGGAAAGCGATGCAGTCGTTAAGTCTGGGTGGCGGCGTGGATGCCATCCAGGAGGTCAATGTCCAGACCAGTAATTTTGCCGCGGAGTACGGCCAAGTTGGCGGCGGCGCAATCAACTACACCATGAAGTCGGGCACCAATCAGTTGCACGGCAGCGCCTACGACTATTTCGTGAACGAAGCCCTGAACGCCGGCTTGCCGTTCACCGATGCCGGCACGCAAAGCCCGAATAAAGCGGGCCAGCACATCCGCAACGCGGTGCGTCGGAACGATTATGGATTCACGGTAGGCGGCCCGATCGCCATTCCGAAGGTTTACGACGGCCACGACAAGACCTTCTTCTTTTTCAATTTCGAGCAGTTCCGGGAGAGCCGGACAACTGCCAACAGCATTCAGACGGTTCCTACGGCGGCCTACAGGGCTGGCGATTTTTCCACATCCGGTTGTTTCGTCTATGTGCCGGGTCCCGGCTGCGTGGTCACCGTGCCTATCGTTAATACCGTCACGGGCGCGCCGGCGGTGGATCCAGCCGGCCAGACTTTGAGTTTTGGGGAGATCTTCGATCCCAACTCAACCAGGACCGTGAACGGAGCGCAGGTTCGCAGCCCTTACCCCAACCAGCAGATTCCACTCACCAGTTTCGATCCGGTAGCTGCTAAGATTCAGAACTTCTTCCCGTTTCCGAACCAACCCGGCATCATCAACAACTATCTCGCGCCCGCGTACCAAAACTGGAAGCACGATACCAATTGGTCCTATAAGCTCGATCACTCCATCAGCCCGACCATCAAGCTCGGCTGGTATTTCTCGCGGCTGCTGTCGAATTCGCCCAATGCCAACAGCGTCACACATCCGTACAATGCCCCCAATCCCACCGCCAACCGGAACATTACTACGCGGGTCAATTACGATCAGACGCTCAGGCCCACCCTGCTTCTGCACATAGGCATCGGTTACATCCAGCAGTATCAGCCGACGGACTATCCGGATTTCGACCAAGGTTCTCTTGGTATGAAGGGCTATTTCCAGCCCAACCGCTTCCCCTCCATCGGCGGATTCTTCGACGGCGCCAACCCGTCCGGAACGAACATCGCCGCAGGCCTGCAGAACTTCATCAGCGGCGGGTATGGCGGCCCGAACGTTGGAGGAATCGGTCCGGCCTTCATTGCCTTCCTCTGGGAGGAGAAGTCGACGGCCAATATCAGTTTGACCTGGGTGAAGGGAAACCACTCGTTCAAGTACGGCGGCGATCTTACCATTGACGGATATCCCGAGAGAAGCGGATGGCGGGCCAATGGCGCCTTCGGCATTAACAATGCCGAAACCTCCGATCCCTGGCAAAATCTTCAGCCTTTCAACTTCGCTGTTCCCACCGGCTTCAGTTACGCCAGCTTTATGCTGGGCTTGCCGGATGATATTCAGATCAGCCCGAATACCCAGACAAAGACGGGGCAGCACAGCATTGGGCTCTTCTTCCAGGACACGTGGAAGGTCACGCGGAAGCTGACACTGGACTATGGCCTGCGGTACGATTTCCAGACTTATTTGACGGAGCAGTACGGCCGCATGCCGATTGCCTCTTTCTCCACGCCGAATCCGACTGTACAAGGCCGTTTGGGCGCTGTGCTCTACGGAGCCAGCTGCAAGTGCGAGTTCTCCCACAATTACCCCTGGGCCCTCGGTCCGCGTATCGGAGCGGCATACCAGATCGATCCGAAGACAGTGCTAAGAGCCGGCGCGGGCGTCACGTATGGCGTGGTGCAGACCCCCAACGGCCTGCAATACAGCCTGGCCGATTACTATACCTTCAACTCCGTCGGCTATGGAGTCCCTCCGGCCACGGGTGCTTTCGAAAACAACCCATACCCCAATGTGACGTGGCCGAACTTTGATCCGGGCAAACAGCCAATACTGACTGCCGGCCAGTTGCCACCGTCGTCTCCAAACACGATCTTCAATCCGTCCGCCCGGCCGCCGCGCACACTGCAATGGAGCGCGGGTGTTCAACGCGAGCTCCGAAGAGACCTGGTACTGGATGTTTCGTATGTGGCCAATCGGGGAGTGTGGTGGTCCGCGCAAGGCCTCGACACGTTCCAATGTAATTGTCTGAATGACCAGATTCTGCAGCGTTACGGCCTCAGCCGCAACAACCAGGCGGATCTCGATTTACTCACCAGTCTGATCAGTTCTCCACAAGCCATCGCACGCGGATTTACCCCGGCTTACCCAGGGATGCCTCCGAATTCAACGGTCAATCAGCAAATCCGCCCGGTACCGCAGTGGGCGTCCGGTGGTCCACAGTCATTTCTTGGGCCTCCATCGGGGAAGACCTGGTATGACTCGCTGCAGACCAAAGTGACCAAGCGCTTCTCGCATGGCCTCTCCGGACAAGCCTCGTTCGTTTGGGCCCACGCCACGGACCTCGGTGCGGGATCGGAGGCGCCGATCTTCCTTTCGTACAACCCGGTCATCAGTGACGTCTTCAACCCGGGGCTCGCCAAGCAGCTCAACCAGCTGGTCCCACCCACGTCCCTGGTCATTTCCGGCACCTACACAACGCCCAAAACGCCCGGGGACAGCATCGGAGCTCGCGTCGTTTCCCAGATCGCGCGGGATTGGCAGCTGGGCGTCCTGCTCCGCTATCAGAATGGCGCTCTGATTTCGGCCCCCGCATCTTCCAATCAGCTCATAAACCAGTTGTTGCGGCAGGGAGGGTTCAACGGAACACCGATCAACCCGGACAACCGCGTTGCCGGCGTGAATCCGCTGGCGGTCGATCCGAACTGCGGATGTTTCAATCCGCAGACCACGCTGGTTCTGAATCCCAAAGCCTGGACCGAGCCGGCGTCGGGGCAGTGGGGGACGTCCGCTCCGTTCACCAATGGTTACCGTTGGCAAAGGCAGCCCGCCGAATCGATGAGTTTCGCGCGCAACTTCCCCTTTGGCAAGGAAAAGCGGTTCAACGCCCAGTTCCGGGCCGAGTTCCAGAACATCTTCAACCGGTTGTTCCTCTCGGCGCCCCAGACCGGCAACCAGGGGCTCGGCTTCGGACAAGGGCCGGTAGGCATTTCCAACGCTCCAACAATTACTAACGGCGTGCTAACCGCCGGCTATGGCTACGTCAATACCGTCGGCGGCGCCGGGTCCCAGCCGCGGTCCGGACAAGCGGTCCTTCGCGTAACCTTCTAGGCCTCTTGTGTTTCCAGGATCTGCGGCCTACCGTCTCAGCCGTTGCAGCACATCGGCTGCTTCGGCTCGAACCTGCGGATCGGAGCCGTTCGCCGCGATCCTGATTTGTTCGGCCGCCGCCGTGGCATTGCCGCTGCGCCCCAAGGCCATCCCCAGCTCGAAGTGCGCGCGCCAAAGATCGGACCGCAATCGCACGGCTGCCTCCAGTTGGGTGATCGCCGCCGCCAGTTCGCCGCGGTCTGACAGGAGCCGTCCGTAGTCCAGCCGCGCTTCGGCGAGATCGGGTTTCATCCGGACGGCCTGCTCGAATTGAAAACGCGCTTCCGCGATCTCACCGCGCGTGGCCAGGACGCGGGCCAAGTTCAAGCGCCACTCTGCCACACCCGGCTGTATGCGCAGGGCCTCCCGAAACTGCTGCTCGCCGGCAGCTTGATCCCCCGTGCCCCATGCGACGCTTGCGAGATTATTGTGCACCTCGGGCACGTCCGGATCGAGGGCGACGGCTCGCTCCAAGGCTGCTCGCGCTTCGGCGCCCTTGTCCTGTTGCCAAAGAACCCAGCCCAGCGTGGCCCACCCCGACGGCTCGTCAGGAGCCAGGCCAATGGCGCGCCGCAGCACTGCTTCCGCCTGCGCGAACTGCCGGTTCTCCATGAGGGCGTTGCCGAACTGGACCAGGCGGAACGCGGTCGGCTCCCGGCGCTGGGCCTCCTCGAAGTACGGGATTGCCTTCGTCAAATCGCCCGCCGCGCGGTAGCCTTGGCCCAGTTCCGCATAGAAACCGGCTTGGTCGGGATGGTATCGCTCCAATAAGCTCGCCAGCTGCGGGAGACCTTCTTTCAGGTTCCGCCGATCGCGAACCTGCGCGGCGGCGGTGTAGAGAGCATTCTCCCGGGTATCGGCAAGGGGCACCGGATAATAAGGGACGACCACAGTTGGGTATTCGGCCGCCGGCTCGATGACCTCCGCCTTGGGCGCCAAAAGATCCCCCACCGGCTTATTCCGCTGAATTAAATGATCGGTCATGACCACATGCACGACGTCGTCGGTTCTCCGCTTCGGCATGTGGCAGGCGATGCAATCCGATCCGGCGGAATGTGGTCCCCCGCGCTGCAGCATATCCGCATGGCACGTTGCACAAACGCCGTTATAGCGCACGGTTGCCGCGGGTCCCCGCGGAATGTCGTGCGGGTCGTGGCACGTGGTGCAGCGCAGCTTGCCCGCGCTCTGGAGATAACACTGCGATTGCCGCAGCCGGTACGCCCCGTGCGCGATTTCAAAGCGATCCTTCATTCCTCCGGTCCGGTCGAACTCCACGCTGAAATCGCCCAGAGGCTGCCCTGGGATGTACGAGAATGGCGCTCTGTCAAACCGGCGGATCGAGTGCGGCAGATTCAGACTGGTTGTCTCCAGGTGGCATTGCAGGCAAACCTCCAATTCCCGATCCGGATCCAGCCGCTTCGGGTTGACGATGGCGGCCCGGATTTGCTCCGGTTTACCGCCCGCTGAGGCGAGATCCACATGCCGCTGTCCTGGTCCGTGGCATCGCTGGCAATCGATGCCCTGCGGGAGCGGCTGGGCAAAGATCATTTCCGCGCTCGCGACGGATTCGAGCGGCTTGGGGATCTTCGGATAGGCGTTGTGACAGGACATGCACTCGTAGTGCACCGGCCGAACCGAGCCCGGATAATCGGGTTGATCGTACCCCGGACTCATATCCCAATAGCCGCCTTTTTCCCGGTACCAACTTAGGGGCAGGACCTGAAGCGCGCCGCGGCTGGCGAGACGAAGATAGGTGAACGAATGATTTCCCGAGCCCACGACGTAATCCGCTTGTTTCTCGTCGACGTTGGTCTCCTTCCCATCGAAACCGATCTGCCACCGCCGTTGGTATACCTTGCCGTCGCGCTTGATCATGGAGAAGTAGCTCTCCGACGCTTTGTGATAAAAAGGCTTTCCGAATTCAGGTGTGTTTTCGGAGAGCACGCGGGCGAATGACCGGCCCATCCCCGTCTTCTGGAAACCGGCCGCTTTATCGGCGTGGCAGTCCGCACAGACTGCGGCGTCAACGTACGCATTTTGTGGAATGGATGAAGACGAAGGCCCCGGTTGCCTCCTGGTGTAGATCCAGGCTGCGGCCAGGCAACCGGCGACCACGCCCACGGCGATCGCTGCCTGCAGCTTCGAGAAGCTCACACGTTATATCATTTCACGATCTGATCTTTCGTGATCTGGTTCAACAGATCCTTGGCCGGTTGAAACGCCGGATTGAACTCCAGAGCCTGGCGCAGCGTGGCCTGGGCCTGGTCGGCGTGCCCCGTACGCCATAGCGCGGTGGCCAGGTTCTGGCGAACCAGAAGCAGCGCGGGGCTGATGGCAAGTGCCTGTTTCCACAGACGCACCGCTTCTTCGAGATTCCCCGCCTGCATCTGGTAGGCCCCCAGAGCCGCTCCGGCTGCGTACTGTTCCTGGTCCATTCGCCAGACCTCTTCATACAGCGGGCGCGCGTGCGCGTCGTCTCCCCGGTCGCGGTAAAGCTGGGCTAGGTAGAGGAGCGTCTGGGGGTCGCGGACGCCTTGCGTAACCGCATCTTGCAACAGACGGAATGCGCGCTCGCGATAAGCGGCGTTCCCCTCGCGCAACGCCACCATGGCGTACGCCAATCCCAGGTCGCGGATGCTGGTTTTTCCGCCGCCGAACGGCACCAGATCCGCGGTCACAGACGGCGCGACGCTCACTGACGCGGACCGCCGCGGGATGGCGTGATCCGTGAACACCACATGATCGATATCGCTAGTAGGGTTACGCGGCATGTGGCACGTCATGCAGTTGTCGCCATTGGCTTGCCTCGAGGCCTGCGATGCACTGCAGGAAGACGTCTGGTGGCAGGTCAGGCACTTGCCGCGAAAGTAGGCTACCTTCTCGGTTGCGCTGGGAACGGAATGAGGATCGTGACAGGTGCCGCACCACAGCTTCTCTCCGCTCTTTCGTTTACAGACGCTTTGGGCGAGATTTTCGGCGTGACTGGTCACGCGCAACTGCGCTTCGGAGCCGGAGCGCACGAACACCGTAAGAGAGTCCGCGAGCCGATCGCCGGGGTTCAGCACGGGCTCGTCTTTTCCCGCCTTCGGAACACGGATTTCGCCGGAGAGGTGGCATTGCTCGCAGATACTATCCCGCGCGGCGGGAGCCAGTTTCGCCGGATTTACCATCGGCTTGCCGGTGGCGATGTGATCGCTTCCGGGGCCGTGGCACCGCTCGCACGCTACACCTCCCTCTGAAAAGGGCGGTGAGGAATAGGCGTTTTGTGTGCCCGCGATCTGTCGAATCCCGCTGGCGTGACATTGGAGGCATCCAGGCAGGATGGGCCGCGTTAGATACGGGTAGTCCAGGTCAGCCACGCCGGGTGCCGACTTCCACGAAGCCAAACTGCGAAAGTAGGCGACGGGCGCTTCATACAAGAAGCCATCGACGTTGATGATGTAGCTGCGCGCGGCGTTTCCGCTTCCCACGAAGTAGTCCAGCGGACGGCGTCCCTCAATGGGTTGTGATGCGGCGGGCTTTCCCTGCTGCCGGTAATTGAAGTAGTAGCCGCTCGCGTCACGCCCCACGGTGTAGGCGAACGCGCCGCTCGAATCGCGAAACTGCGTTCGGTCGAATTGCTCCTTGGGCTCGGCCGTTCCGACGCGCCCGCTGCTCTGCGCCATCTGCGTGCGCATGAAGCTGCGATAAATGGCTGCGTGACAAGAGGCGCAGGCCTGGCTCCCGACGGATTCGGCCCCTTCGGCGCCGAACGCAATTGCAAGCAGCAAGACGGGTACAAGGCGCAACAGGTCGAGTGTATCACCAGGGTCCCGAAAACAATACCGACGTCTCGCGGGGACCAATCGATCTAAGAGATAGACATTAAGAAGTGGTCGTACGCTGCCCTTAGCATCCGGGAATCACCTGATAAGGAATGAGGCTTGCGATCCATGGATGCTCGTGGCGTGGTCATGTTTACTAAGACTATGGACACGCCACCTGCGTTAGTACTCATAGCCGTGGTGGCGGTGTTGTTGTTGGGACTAGCGGTTGGGCTTCGCAACCGGCAGCAGAACAAAGCTAGACAGTTGCTCGCGAAGGCTCAGCAGGAAACCATCGAGCGAGAAGCGCGCCTAAACGAGGCCGCCAGCCATCTTACGCTGGCCGCTGAGGGAACTCAAGATGGACTCTGGCATTGGGACCTGAAAGCCAATACTTTCTGGTTCTCCTCCGGCTGGGAGACTCTGTTGGGATTCGAAAAAGGGGAGCTTTCCAAAGATCCCGAAGAGTGGTTAAGCCGCGTTCATCCCGGCTATCGGGCGGAACTCCAAGCGAGGATAACGGCACATCTCCAGGGAGAAACCGACCAATTCCGGTATGAGCATCGCATGCGCCGTAAGGATGGGTCTTATTTTTGGGTTTCGGCTCGCGCCACGGCGACTCGCGACAACTCAGGCGAGGCCCTGGGACTCGCCGGATCGCACAGCGACATTACCGCCCTTATCCCCGTGGAACGGCAACTGCTTGATGCCGCATTCCATGACAAACTTACCGGCTTACCCAATCGCCACTTCTTCATGGGCCGCTTGGATACCGCTGTCGAACAGAAGCGTCAGGAAGGGAACGGGGCCCGCTTGTTTGCGGTGATGTTCCTGGATCTGGACCGCTTCAAGACCATCAACGACACCTTTGGGCACCAGGTTGGAGATCAACTTCTCACCTGCGTTGCCCGTCGGTTGCAGAACTGCGTGGGTCCATCCGATATGGTGGCCCGGTTGGGCGGCGACGAGTTTGTGATTCTGTTGGATTGCGTGCAGGACGCGCAGGAAGCACTACTTGTGGGAGCGCGAATCAGCGACGCTCTTGCCTCTCCATTCGAAATTCTTGACGGCGCGGAGGTCATGAGTGGGGCCAGCATTGGTATCGCTCTCAGCTACGAACGATTCGATGCGACCGAGGATCTTGTGCGCCTTGCTGACTTGGCCATGTATCACTCCAAGACTCAGAGAAAAGGCCGTCCGGAATTGTTCCACGAACGAATGAAAGCGCAGCCCACCAAGTCTTCCAGCCGGCAAAGCGAACTTACGCGTGCCCTAAAGCAGAAAGAGTTCCGACTGCATTACCAGCCATACTTTGACATCCAATCGGGAAGAATTCTTGGAGTGGAAGCCCTCATTCGCTGGCAGTCCGAGAACCTATTGCTGAGCCCGAGCGATTTCATACCCCTGGCGGAGGAGACCGGGCTGATTCACGATATCGGCGACTGGGTACTTCAGACGGCGTGTGCCCAGAGCAGCGCGTGGCAGAGAGCCGGTCTTCCGCCGATTCAAATAGCGGTCAATGTGTCCGCGAAGCAGTTACAGGAAGCGGATTTCGCTCAAAGAGTTGTCGACGTTCTGCACGAAACCAGGCTGGCTCCCCGATGGCTGAATCTGGAGCTAACCGAATCCGCGCTGATGGACACATATGAGAAGGCGCCGGGAACACTCGAACGGCTGGACACATTCGGAATCGGGACATCCATTGACGACTTCGGCACAGGGTATTCATCGCTGAACTACCTGCGGCGGTTCAATTTCCAGACGCTGAAGATGGATCGTTGTTTTGTGTCGGACATTTCCACGAACAAGAAGGCAGCGGTCATCGTGAAGGGCCTCATTTCGCTCGCTCACAATCTCGGTATCTCGGTGATTGCCGAGGGTGTCGAAAGTCACGACCAACTTCGCTTGCTCACTGCGGAGAACTGCGATCAGGTTCAAGGATTCCTGACCGGCAGACCGATTGCTCCAGAACAGATGTCGAGACTCCTTCGATCGGCCAATGTCAAAGAACACAACGCTCATGGAGCCCGAAGGGTACGAACCCTCGTTCAAGACCACTCAGAGGCTGGCCCTATCATTCAACTTGGAGCGATGGTGGACGAGTATCGTGATTCGATGGAGCCCGGGAGAGAGTCGAAGGCCGGCTCAATCGTTACTTTAGTAGAAGGCTGAGCGATATTACGGCTTTTTGGCAAGCACGTCCCTTGCTTACCCAGCCCTCGGCCGTTTCGATATAATCCCGGCATGCGCAAAGCGTGCCTGCTCGCGACGATCGCGATCGCGGCGATGGCCCAGGACCCGGATAAATTCTACTCCGTAATCCGGGAAAACAACTTAACGGAACTGAAGGCCTTACTCGGTCAACAGTCCAACGCTGCCCTTGCCGACAGCCGCGGGATCACTCCCCTTATGTACGCCGCCGAGATCGGCTCGCTCGACGCGATGCGGCTGCTGATCGATCGTGGAGCGGATGTCAACGCGCAAAATGCATTCGGCTCCACGGCGCTAATGTGGTCCGTCTCGGAACCAGCCAAGGTTCGCCTGCTGCTCGATCATGGCGCGCAAGTCAATACGGCTGCGAAGAGTGGCCGGACTGCGCTGATCATAGCCGCCTTCACGAATCCGTCAGCCGAAGTTGTGCGGCTCCTGCTAGCCAGGGGCGCGAAGGTGGATGTCATGGACCAGCGGCACGTTACGCCTCTCAACGCCGCGACTTTCGGAAACGACACGGCCACTGTTCGCCTCCTGCTCGATGCCGGAGCCGACATCGAAACGGCAGATACGTTCATCGGACTGACCCCGCTGATGAATGCCGCCGGAAACCGGAATGTCGAGGCAGTCAAGCTACTCATGGCGAAAGGCGCCAAGGTGAACGCCATCTCGAAAACGGTTGGCTTGCCGAAGATTCAGACCGGGACCGTTGAATTTGGCGGATGGACACCCCTCCTGATGGCCGCCGCATTTGGACCGCCTGAAGCGGTCAAGGCGCTCCTGGATTCCGGCGCAAAAATCGATGCTCAGGATTACCGTGGCTTCACCCCGTTGATGCTGGCGGTCGGCACAGACCGGTATGATCGGCGTACGGTAAACCTGGTGTTGTCTCACGGTGCCGACCTAAACCCTACGAATCAGGACGGCGAGACCGCACTTGACTGGGCCTATAAATTCGCCGACCCGGAAGTGATTCGATCCTTGAAAGGAACTCCGAAGGATCTCGCCAAACCCGTTCGCTTATCGGATGACTTGCCGGACACCCGCGCAGCCATTGCGCGCAGTATTCGCTTGCTGGACAGCACCAGTGATCGATTCTTCAGAAAGAGCGGGTGCTTTGCCTGCCATGAGCAGCCCCCGGCGGAGTTTGCCGCAGCCGCCGCGCGCGCCAAAGGCATTCCGGTGGACGAGAACGCGTCGCACGAACGTATTCGGCAAATCGCTTCGACCATTAACCCCGTCGCGCTGGAAGGCGCAGCCGCGCTGGGCGGTGCGGATAACAATCTGTACTCCGTCGAAGCTCTGGTGCGGGCGGGTTATGCGCCCAATCGCATTACGGATTTTCTCGCGGCGAATCTGGCGGCATCTCAGGGCGGTGACGGCGGATGGCACCTCCCCGGTTATTCGCGATCGCCTCTGCAGGACAGCGACTTTTCACGAACTGCTATGGCCATGCGAGCATTGAAAACCTACGGCACGCCGGGTCGCGCGGCGGAAACGAAGCAACGCATGGACCGCGGAAAACAATGGTTGCTGCATGCTGAGCCCGTGATCCTCGAGGATATGGACATGCGACTGGTGGGAGCCGCCGCTGCGGGTGCGAGTGCTGCCGAACTGCGCAAACTCGCTGAGCCGATCCTTGCATTGCAACGCTCCGACGGCGGTTGGGCACAGCGCCAGGCGTTTCCGAGCGACGCGTATGCCACAGGCATGACCGTGTGGGCCCTGAACGAGGCCGGCGTGATGCGGCCGGACGCTAAGGCCGTGAAGTTCCTGCTCGGCACCCAAAGTCCGGATGGCTCCTGGCATGTCGCCAGCCGCGCGACGAAATTCCAGCAATATTTCGAAAGCGGCTTCCCGTACGAACACGATCAGTGGATCTCTACGATGGCCACCGGCTGGGCTGCCAATGCCTTAGCTTTGTCGCTCGGCAGATAAAGCTTGCTCGCTTCTATTTCGAGCCGATCTACTTACTAGAGAGATGAGAAGCATCTTTCTCGTTTTCGACGCACACAAAATCCAACAGATCGGTATCGAGCTTGATGCTCTGATTTAGCTTCACCGTCCACGGCTTCGTGTACGCCTTGGGATCGTCCACTGTGATCTCAATTTCCAAGTTTCCGAAGTTGGGGCGCCGCAACCGTTCCGTTATCTTCGCCGCGTCCGTCATCGGATTGCCGGTGGCGTCCAGCCACATGCCGTCGCGAAAACCGTTCGTCTGCACCACCAGCGTGTCACCTTCCCACTTGGCACTGGAGTAGCCATTCCACGATGGATTGGGATCGGCCGGCAACGGTCGTCCATCGGTAAAGACTTGCCGGTAACTGGTTCCGAATTCGCTCATGAAGACCAGCAATCCTGGAGCCTGCACGACTTTTCTCGGTCCATTCCAAGTGTGCAAACGAGCCGGCCCCATCGGCAAGCAGTGCGATATCGGATCGTTCACGCGTTGTTCGGAGCGCCGGGCCTTCACCAGATCCGCTGCCCAAGTCTGGTATGGCAAACCTTCTTTCAGGCTGGCGGCGAGGTTGACGAACTCGTCGGAAACCGGCTCACAGCCTGGAAAGTTGGGGTTGCCTTCGCGCTTGGTTTGCATGACCCAGAGGCCCGAAAAATCCGGCTTGCCGTCAGCCGTCCGCGGGCACGCCGCGCCGAGATCCGGTTTTCCATCCCGCGTGTGGGGAACCCCTGCCGTGGGATAGTCCAACCACTGCCCGTTCAGCGTGCAAAGTGAAAGACCGAAAGCCACACTTAGCAGGGCCACGACCCGTAGATGCATCGCGCCACCTCCGTAACGCAGTATACCTGCGAAGCCTCACGCTGCACACTGGGCGAGGGCATCACGACATTACTAGCGGCATCCGGCTGAGCCCGGTCGCGGTTCTTATGTTCATCGGCCTGGCAGTACTCTGGCTAGGGCATCTTTGGAGCTTGAATGCGGTCCGGCGATTTGCACGCTGGCGACGGAACTAGAGACAAAAATACCGCTAGGCGTTACTTTTCCTTGCACTCCCGGTGAGGATTCTGCGTCAGTCCTTCAGCACCCTCATGCGAAGGTATTTAATCCTTATATTGGTAGCGGTCTGCCTTAAGGCGGCCGATATCAAGGGTACGGTTGTAGAGAACCAGACCGGTCATCCAGTGGCGCGTGTCGCTGTTTCCCTCGAACCCGTGACCGGCGGATCCAACCTTCGGCGATCGGGTCGCACGAATATAAACGGCTTCTTCGAGTTTCCCAATCTTCCCGCCGGCGCTTATTTGCTCACTGCGGCGCGAGTTGGTTTTGCCACGATTCAGTATGGGCAGAAGCAATGGAAATCCGCCGGAATGCCCGTGATAGTAGGTGAAAACGATTCGGCTGTGCTCTCCATTCGGCTTCCTCGTTTCGGGGCGATCACCGGAACCGTGTTGGATGACAATGACGTCGGTTTGCCCGATTACGACGTGATCGCCTACCGCAACACCCAACCGCCGAGGCCGGTGGCACGAGCGAAATCGGATGATCGCGGGATGTTTCGTATCTCAGGTTTGGAGCCCGGAAACTACCTCGTCCGGACCGCGGGCAAACAGTATGACGATGTCAGCTATATCCCAACCTTCGCGCGCGAGTCTCAAACCGTAGGCCAGGCATTCCCCGTCCAAGTGGAATTGGATGAACAGGTGGATCGGTCAGATGTTCGGCCCGCTACGGGCCGGCTGTTTACCCTTGCCGTCGAGGCGGTTACGGTCCCGCCGAATCCATCCGAGCCATTGCCGGTGACCATGACGCTCGCATCGGAGCTAGGCAGAGAAACAGTGCAGGGTAACGTCCATCGTTTTGGTCCGATGCCCGCCGGTGAATACGAACTGTTCTCGCAGGCGCCCCTGGAGCGACGCCCCGGGTTTCAGGGCGACTACCGGAAGGTGAACCTCACCCAAGACACCACTCTCAAGTTCGTGCTGCGCGAGGAAGGGGATGTGGTCTTTACGTTTGAGGGTACTTCCGTCCAAAGCGGCAATCAAAGTTCGATTCAAGTGCTGGCGAGACGAAAGGACCTGGCGGGTCCCGGCCCCGAGCAGGTGCTGAAATTGGAGAACAATCGAGCTCACCTCTCGGCAGGACCATGGCAACTCGCGCTACAGCCGAATCCCATTTTTTATGCGTCGGGCTTCTCGGGTCAGAGAAACCAACCGTCTGGCGATGGCCGCGCAGACGGCTGGAACGAATTTGCTGGCGGATTCGGCGTTCGGTTCACGTTATCCGGCAGCCCCGGTGCGGTCCACGGAACCGTCAGATCAAGTGGGGTGCCGATCATCGGCGCACCAGTATTCCTGGAGCCAGTCGACCTCGAGCCCGCGCGGCGCATTACAGATGCCTTCACCACGCGCACCGACGTACTTGGGCAATACCGTTTTAGCGGACTCGCGCCTGGTAACTACCGCATCTTGAGTTCTTTTGAATATGTCAGAGTAGACTCGGTTATCATGTCACAGGCTGCCGCCAAGCAAGTGATCGTAGAGACTACACACGACTTACAACAGGATCTCGACTTGTTCGCGCTTCCTTAAGGGCAGCGCAGTGAGTTCGAAGAAAGAGAGCGTGGGATGAAGCTTTCACTCTTACTAATTCTGATGGCGGGAACGGCTTTCCCTCAGGCGAAACCGCAGGACGTAATCGGCTGGGGCAAGATCAAGTGGGGAATGACGATCACGGAGGCGCGATCGGTTTATCCCAGCGCAACCGGTGATGGGACCAGGGAGCGCCTGACCTTGGAACCGATTCAGGTTGGTGAGCTGCTCCTGAATGTCTCGGTATCCGGCAGAACCGGTTCAGATCGAATAGCCAGGGTTGAGTTATCGAGCATGGACGGGAGTTTTAGGAGATTCGACAGGTTGAAGGTCCTGCTGATGCAAAAATATGGACCTCCGATCGATGAGTCGACCAGACTTGAGGACGCTAACACCACAGTAACGACGCTCATCTGGACATTTCCGTCTGCCTCTATTCTTCTGACCTTGCGGCAGGGACGGGTGATCGAATTGGAATACCTGGTAACGGATGACGAAGCACTAGGATTGCTGTAGTTGGATTTGACGGCGCCAGCGTATTACGGACCACGTTTGAGGGAATTCGAGAGCTGTCGGCGTGTGATAGGCTGGCCTTGAGTGCGGTCGGCGCTAACTCTCGGATTGTTTTTCACCAGCCTGTGTGTCTCCCAGAAAGCACATCCTGATTGGCGGCGGGGAGAGCTAGTCGCTTTTAAGATCGTCCAGGTGGTGAACCCATTAGAGCGCGACTGGGACCGAAAGGTTTATGAATATACGCTTGATGGCGGCGAGACCTTATACATTGCCGACTTCGACAGAAGACCTCTCAAGTCGGCCTTGCATGATTCCATCCAATTTACGGTTCAGAAAGAGAAATTGATCGTGATGGATAAGGATCAACTGAAGCGAGTCGGCTCAATTCAGGCGCGGGTTCTAAAGTAACAACTGTGTTCAGGATTAGAATGATCTAATGCGCAGATTAGTCATGACTCTGCCCGTGATGCTAGTGGCGCTGGGCCTATGTCTGCCAGCGCAAACGGCATCGAAAGGTGCCGAACCGCCCAAACCCACAACAATGACGATGCAGGTTCAGTCCGATCTGAACCAGTTGATGCGGGGCGTCCTTTATCCGGCAGCAAATGTGGTTTTCTTCGCGCAAACCGACAATCCAGCGGACGTGAAGTTTGTCCCCGGCAAGGATCCCTCGATGGCGACGGATCCATTGACAAGCACCTTTGGCGGTTGGCAGGCTGTAGAGAACGCGGCACTGGCCCTGACTGAGTCCGCCAATCTACTCCTGATCCCGGGAAGAAATTGCGCGAATGGCGTGCCCGTTCCGATGAATAGTCCGGACTGGGCAAAACTTGTTCAAGAGCTTCGGGATGCAGGAATGAAGGCTTACAAGGCGGCTCAATCCAAAAATCAAGACAGGATGGTTGAAGCCGCCGATACGCTGTCGGCTGCCTGCGCCGGCTGCCATCGGAAATGGCGCGAAAAGAGGGTCGCGGATCGGTGCAAATAGAGACGCCTCGTCCCCTGCAAGAAGGCGTCTAGTCCGCAGGCTCGATCCTCAGTACGGTTCCATCGGCGTCGTTTCCCCCGGACTTGCCTTCAGTCGCCACATAAATGTAGCCATCCGGACTCTGCTGGACCTCGCGGATTCGCATTTTCAGCGGGATCAGCAAGCCTTCACGCTTCTCCGCCTGCGAGGGCTGATTGAACGCCATGCGAATCAACTGCTGTTGGGTGAGGGATCCGATGAAAAGATTGTTCTTCCACCGCGGAAATTTGTCTCCGGTGTAAAAGATAATGCTGGACGGACTGATGGAGGGCACCCAGAAGATTCGTGGATTATCCATGCCGGGTCGCGCCCAAGGCTGGTCGGATACCAGCGAGCCGGTGTAATTCCGTCCCATCGAAACCAGCGGCCATCCGTAGTTGTGGCCCGGCTCAAGGATGTTCACTTCGTCGCCGCCCATCGGACCGATCTCGGCCTGCCAAAGTTGGCCGGTCTCAGGATGAATCGCCAACCCGTAGCCATTCCGGTGGCCGTAGGTGAAGATTTCAGGCTTGGCCCCGGCGCGCCCTACGAACGGATTATCGGGCGGCACGCTGCCGTCATCGCGCAGCCGCAGTGTCTTGCCCACGTGGTTATCCAGTTTCTGTGCCTTCATGCGGAGGCTGTTATCTTCGCCGCCGTTGCAGCAGATGCGGTCGCGATCGCCGACAGTCACGTAGAGCATGGCGTCCGGGCTAAAGAAGATTTTCCCCGCGAGGTTACCCCCGGTCTCCCACGCGTCCGCGACAAAAATTTCCTTGACGTCCTCGAGTTTGCTGCCGTTGAGACGCCCGCGTGCGACCGCCAGCGTGGACCCACGTTCACCCTGCTTCGGATAGGAGAGATAAACCAGCTTGTTTTGGGCGAACTGCGGGTGGACGGCCACCCAATGGAGCGCGTCACCGCCTTGGCCTGGGGGTGTGGGAGAAGTCCACACCGGATCAGGTTCCAGGACGCCATCGCGAATCATCCGCAGCCGGCCATTCTTTTCAGTTACAAGAAGAGTACGTCCGTCAGGCAGGAACGCCAGGCTCCAAGGATGCACCAGCCCGCTGGCTACCGTCACGACACGGATCTTGCCGCCTTGTGCGTCCAGCAGCTGGGGGCTCGTGTTCGTCGAAGTCTGCTGAGCATTGCCAGCGGACAGAGACAATAGGACTACAACGAGCCCTAGGGCCCGGCGGTATCTATAAGGGATCATTTTCGAAGACGTTAGCTCGCCGTCCCCGCAATGTCAAGCGTCGCCGTTTTCTCCTGCGCTCCCTCACGGTACAATGACTCGGTGTTCCAGCCCGGGGGATAAATATGAGACCTCTGCTCACTTTAATGATTCTCGGAGGCGTCTGCGCGGCACAGAAAGTTTCCACTCCTGAGCTGGTGCAGATGGCTCGAACGCACAGCGCCGGATTGGAGCAGGCTCTGCGCGATACATTGGGCGTCGACAACATTCAAAAAGGCACGGCGGCCGCGGGAGATATGGGCGATTTTGTGTGGGCCGTGGCCGCGGAGAAAGGTCCATCGCTCCAAATCAACACCGACGCGCCGATCCCCGCTTTCAAGGCTGGTTCCCTGTGGGTGGTGCAAGCCCGCTTGAATACGGGAACGGCCTACAAGTACACGTGGCTCGCCGATGGGAAGCCCATCGGGGGCGCTAACAACCTGCCTGCGTTCGGACCCGACAGCTACGCCAAGCCCGGCGTGCCGCAGGGCAAGCTTACCGGACCGATCGAAGTACCCAGCAAGGTTTATGCCGACGTGAAAGCCAACGTGTGGTTCTATGTGCCCGCGCAGTGGGATGGCGTGACGCCCCTCGCTGTGCAGGTATGGGGCGATGGTCAGAACTTCACGGGTCCGCGACCGGGCCAGTGGAGGGTCCTGGAGACGCTGGACAATTTGACCGCCCAGAAAAGGATTCCGCTGATGGTCAATATTTTCGTCCAGCCGGGTACCGGCCCGGACCGCAATCAGCGATCCATCGAATACGACACGGTCAGCGACACGTACTTGCATCGCCTTCTCGACGAGATTTTTCCGGTGGTGGCCAAGAACGTGAAAATGCGCACCGACGGATACAGCCGTGCGATTCAGGGCCTGAGCTCGGGGGGCATCATGGCCTTCAACGCCGCGTTCCACAAACCGGAGGAGTTTTCGCGGGTTTTGAGCTGGATCGGAAGCTACACGGCGCTGCAAAGATCGGCTGCCCACCCGGAAGGCGGCGGCGAATACCCGACCATGGTGCGCCGCGAGGCGAAACGCAATATCCGCGTGTGGCTCCAGGATGGATCCGCGGATCTCGATAACGCGGCCGGCAGTTGGCCGGCGGCCAACATCGGCATGGCGAACGCGCTGAAATTCAAGGGCTACGATTATCACTTTTCGTTCGGCGTCGGGGAGCACAACAACGGGCACGGCGCGGCGGAGCTGCCGGAGGCGCTGACGTGGCTGTGGCGCGATTACGATCCGGCCAAGACGTCGCAGGAGTTCCTACAGGACCCAGCGGAAAAAGATCAACCCGTCTGGCGGGTCGTCCAGTTGAATCGGCAGTAAAGGCGCGACCCCTTCTGAGTGTCGAAGAGCGCCGGGATGAGCGAGCACTCATCAATCGAGCACTCAATAAGGCTAAGATTCATTTTCGGATCCCCGCATCACAGGATTGACGTCAAACATCGATATCGATAGCCTGGCGACCTCGAAAGGAAACCGTCGAGTGACGCGCCGAGCAAGGATTTTGACGATTCAGATGAATCTAATTCAGCAGGGCAGACTCTAAACAACCGTGGGCCCGATCGGCTGGCCCACCCATCAGCGAAGGGAGGTTTCAAGCCGTATGAGTGTGCAAGTGATTGAAAGGACATCCGAGTGACAGTCGCGCGCATCGTCGCGCTCGGCGTGGCCTTGTCAGTTGCGCAAGCGGCCAGCCTGAAGCCAGAAGCAGCGAAGGCCTGGCAGGACTACGTCGAAAGCGCGAACGTAGGCCTACGGGAACGTGCCAACCCACCTGCTGCCTTTCTTCAGATCGACGCCACGCCGGCCATAGCGGCAAAGGTCCACAGCGGCCAGATAATCGTGTCGCCGGCCGCCGCACACATTCCGAAGAAAGTTCCCTCTGGTCTCATTCACGATTGGATTGGCACGGCCTTCCTTGCAAAAACCACGATCAATGACGTTATGGCGATTCTTCGTGATTATCCAAAATACACGGAAGTCTACACTCCACACGTGCTCGAGTCTAAAGTGATCTCGACCGGTGAAACTGTGGACCGGTTTTCGGTAGTGCTAATCAACAAATCAGTACTCTCGAAGACCGCGCTTGATTGTGACTATGAAACGACATACGTCCGTGTCGACGGTCGGCGGATGT
>Ga0207694_10000771_pt1 | contig 28756 bp, 23 predicted proteins | sample KBSC34metaG_FD_184353 | JGI IMG/M metagenome (GOLD analysis project Ga0207694, IMG submission 184353) | Corn rhizosphere microbial communities from Kellogg Biological Station, Michigan, USA - KBS C3-4 metaG (SPAdes) (version 2) | ecosystem: Host-associated > Plants > Roots > Rhizosphere > Soil... | reverse complement strand
CTGCTCCTGCTCCTGCTCCTGCTCCTGCTCCTGCTCCTGACCACGAAGCCGCACACCCCGCATCACCGCACCACCACAGGCACCGCCGCCGTGTACTGCGCACGCCCGAACCACATCAGCTTCACCAACACCCACCACCGCCCCGGCTCGGCAGTAGCAGGGATCACGACATCGAACTCAACCTCACCAGTCCCCCCAGCCTCGACGCTGAACGCCGCAGCATACGGACCGATGAACCCCCACGTCCCCCACGGACTGACCGGCATCGCCTCGCCATCAATACGACCACGACTCGTGTTGGCCAGCCCAACCCGCAAAGTAGTGTGCTCCCCCCGCGACAAAGTCAGCGACGGCGTGATCGACGTGATCTCCAGCCCGGTGGGACGCGTCGTCTCACTCTTCGTCCCCTGCGTCTGAACACCCAGCTCGATCTCGGTCTCCGGCGACGTCGCAGGCGGCGCGTACTCCGGCGCGTCGATCAGGACGCTGATGACGTCCTCCACCACCGACTCCCCCACCGCCAGCTGCACCCGCACGAAGTACATCCCCGGCGCGGAAGCGGCCTCCTCCGCAGGCGTTACCGTCAGCGGGAAAACCGTATGACCACCAGGCTCCAGCGCAACCGGACGCGACTCCGGCTCGACACGCCACCCGGCCGGCGCATCGACCGTCAGCATCCCCTCGAACGTCGTGTCCGTGTACTGACTCGCCACGGCGACCGACACCTCACCCGCGCCCCCGAGCACCGTCGGCGTCGCAGCCACCGACACCGGCAGGAAGCCCATCGGCGCCGGACCCCGATTGTGCAGCCAGTACCGCGAGTACACAGGCTGCGCCGGCTCGACCGAGCGGCCGAGGACCGGAGCCGATCCCGAAGACCCAGAACCCTGATGCGGCAGCACGATCGCCGTCGAAATCTGCGCCCCGGCCAGCTCCACCGACCCAGTAGCCCGCACCTCGCACCGCAGCCCGCACTCCTCCAGCAGATCAGCCCGATCGCTGGACAGCACCCCCAACGGACTGCGCACCGCGACCGTCTCCCCGGTGCCCCTGGCCTCCACCAGCCGCACCATGAAGCCCAGCTCCGGAGAGGAGTCCAACGCCGACCCCACCGACTCCGGATTCCCCGCCGGCTTCACCGCCGTCACCTGCGCCGCACCCTCCGGGGTAACCGTCAGCAGCGAATGCCGCCCCGGAAGCGGCCCACGATGCGCCGCCTCCTGCCGCGCCAGAAGCGGAGCGGAGAACGCCGCGCCCGCGGCGACCAACCCCGCCGCACGCCAATCCCCCGCACCACTCACCAGCGCGTAGTCGAAGTCATGCGTCCAGTGCTGCAGCTGGAACGCCGAGCCATCCGGCGACCGACGCAGCGGCGGGTCCAGCCACACCCCCGAAGGCCAACCAGTGCAAGACCGCATCAGCGACAAGTGCAACGCACCCGACGGATCGACGGCGAAGCCGGGGATACCGTTGTTGACCAGCCCGACGGTGTGGTCGTCAAGCAACGCCGTATCAGCGGCATCGACGGTAACCGCGCGCAGCGAAGTGTCGGCAGCGAAAGACGAAGCAGCCGCCCGCACCCGCGCAGCAGTGTCCTCCGCCCGCTCCCCCGCAATGATCAACACCGGCAGAGCACGCACATCGCGCAGGTCCGCATTCGGCACCCACGCCTTCTCCACCGGCACCGCAGCCGGAATGAAGAAGCTGACATGCCCGTCACGCTTCATCAGGCCGTCGAACTCCTGCCGCACCGAAGTCCCCGACCGCTCCAGAACCTCGTGGGCCAGCGCATTGGTCTCCGGGCCACCGATCACGATGCGAACGTCCGGCAGGTTCGAGTCCACATGCAGCCAGCCGTACCGCGCGCCGTCAGGCGTCGTAGTCGTAGCAGTGACCCCGACTCGAGCCAACGCGACCACCAGATCGCGCACCGCATCAGCGTGCAGATCCAGGTCGTCGGCCACGACTTCCGCGACCGAAACAGCGACCCGCCCGAGCTCGGCGTCAGCAAGGTTCCGCAAAGCCAGAGTCGCGGTGCTGCCGAGCGCGAAGAAGGTGTTCGCCGGGTTGTCCAGCGTCCACGGCGCCACCGCCACATCGGAGTCCGGCAGCGCGAACCCGCGGCCGATGACAGCACCGGCGACCTCGGAGACCGGACGCGCGCCCGGGACGTCGCAAGGGAACTTCACTCGCAGCAGCCGGTCAGCCCCGGTGAAGTCCAGAACCCGGGTCCGGAAGTCGACCCGGTCCAGCCCGTCCCAGAGCGTGATCCGCTGCTCGTACTCGACGTCGTCGACAGCCCCGGTGACCACATACCGCCGCCCGAGTGGCGACCTCTCGGCACGCACCGACGTGGCCGCCGAAGACGCCGAGCCGACGACGGTCCCGTTCGGAACCAGATGCCACGGCCCCTCGCCGAACTCGGGATGCTGCGGATACTCCTGGCTGACACGCAGCTCGTTCCCGATCTCGCCGGCCTTGAGCAGCTCGCGCCCGCTCGCCAGCTCGACGATGCTCGTCAGCCCGCCGCCGCGCGCCGGATCGAGCGCGACCTCGAAGAACTCGTTGGCGATCGAGGCCGGCAGATCGGCGACGCGGTGCCAGGCAAGGCTTTCCAGTCCCTTGTCCAGTTCGGCACCGAGCCCGGCGGCGAACTCCACGTACCAGCTCCGCCAGCCCATTCCGGGAACCCCGGCGGCCACGAAAGCGATGTCGACCCGCGCCCCCTCCCGCGCCTCGACGACGAACGGCACCGCGTTCCCGGCCTCGTCGGCCAGGCGCAGCCCGTCGACGTCGCCGCTCGCCGGCAGCCGCACCGTCACCCGCGCCACGTCGGTCCGCTCGAACGCGAGAGTGTTGAACACCCCGATCGTCCCGTTCCCGGCCCCGCCATAGGTCTCGACGTTCCGGAAGATCGCCTCCAGCGCCGCGTCGCGCGCCTCGACGGCCAAGTCGTGCGCCTCGCGCCAGCCGGTCACCAGATCGATGTAGACCTGGTCGGACTCCGATCCGGTGATCGCGTCGTGGTGCGCCCCGTACGCCAGCTGCCGCCACACCTTGTCCAGCGCGGCGCCCGGATAGCGGCCGTAGCCCAGCAGCGAGGCGAACGTCGCCAGCTTCTCGGCGTCCGAGGCCGCGGTCTCCGCCGCGCGCTGCGCCTGCTTGGTGTCGATGTACGACACGTCCTTGCCGGTGTAGACCGGGTTCATGTCCCGGGTCTGCGGACTCGGCCGCACGCCCCGCTCGGCGAGCTCGGCGTGCACCGCGGCGAAGAAGTCGCGCGGCAGGCCGGTGACGAAGCGCGGCCAGACGTAGCGGGCGTTCCAGTCGCGGTGGATCGCGGTGACCCACTTGTTCGGCGGGGTGTAGTCCGTCCCGACCGGCAGCAGCGTGTTGCGCGTGGCGGCGGCCTGCTTGAGCCCGAGGAAGAGGTCGTAGACCTTCTCCTCGGCCTCCTCCAGCGTCACCGAGGAGTCCATCCACCAGCCGGCCGAGTAGTGGTTCGGCATGTAGTGGGTGATCACGCCGCGCCCGGACGGCGAGATCCACTCGAACTCGGCCGGGAACTGCATGTTCTTCACGTCGCCCTGGACACCGTCGAACTTCGTCAGCATCGGGCCCCACTGGTGGTACGGCCCGCGGGCCCAGGACGTGGAGCTCAGGCCGGCGTCCGCGACCAGGCCGGGGAACTGCGGATCATGTCCGAAGACGTCCAGCTGCCAGGCGGTCCGGGGGTCGGCGCCCATGATGTCGCGCTGGTAGCCGATGCCGTAGACCAGGTTGCGGATCGTGGTCTCCAGACCGGTGAGGTTGGTGTTGGGCTCGTTGTACGTACCGCCCATCACTTCCACCCGCCCGGTGGATATCAGTTCCCGCAGAAGCGCGCGATACTGCGGATACACGTCCCAGAAGGGCTTCAGGTAGTCGACCTCGGCGAGCACGAACGTGTAGTCGGGGTCCGCGGCGGCGAGATCGAGGTGCGCTTTGACCAGATGGAACGCGTTGTTCTCCCAGACCGGGCGCGTCGTGCCGTCGTTGCCCTGCAGCTCCCAGGTCTGGGTGTAGCCGGCTTGCGTGTTCCACCAGACCGGGTCGTAGTGGAAGTGCGAGACCAGGTACATCGTCCAGCCCGGCTCGGCCACCGTGAGGGAGACCTGCTGCTCGGCGAGGGTGCCGCCGTCCGCGCCGAGCACCCGGAGCTCTCCACTAAGGGTGGCGCCCGGAGCCACGCCCGCCTCGACCTCCAGCGGGAGGTCGATAACGGCTTCACCCTCTCCGGACACAAGTTCGCAGCTTGCTCGCGTCTTCGGAGCGAGAAGCGATACAGTCACGGCACCATCGGTGACGGCCCGCTGGACCACGACCCGGAAGACTTGACGCGGTTCCGCATCGGTTCCGACGAAAAGCTCCATCGAGCCCGCGGACTTGATCTGGACGGCCACGGCCCCTCCTCGAAACCCCACCCGAACGAGCCACTAAAGCGCTAAAGCAGCTGGGAGTCATTAATGCCCACCTCTGGCAGCGGTGTCAACAAGACTGGTGCCTCCGCGGGTTCCGGACGGGCCGCGGTCGTCGGAAAGAGCAAGAACCGGCTCACCATCGCCGACATCGCGCGCGAGGTCGGGGTGTCGCCGAGCGCGGTCTCCTTCGCGCTCAACGGACGCCCCGGTGTCAGTGAGGCTACCCGGACGCGCATCCTTCAAGCCGCCGAAAGGATGAACTGGCACCCGCACAGCGCCGCGCGCGCCCTCGGCGGGGCCCCGGCCGGCGCCGTCGGGCTGGTTCTGGCGCGCCCGACACGGACCCTCGGGGCCGAACCTTTTTACGCTCAGCTCATCTACGGTATGCAGTCAGTGTTGTCCGCGCGCTCGGTGGCGCTGCTGCTCCAGGTCGTCGACGACACCGAGGCCGAGCTCGCCGTCTACCGGCGCTGGGCCGGTGAGCAGCGGGTGGACGGGCTGCTGATCGTGGACCCGCAGACCAAGGACCCGCGGATCGCCGCCGTGGAGGCGCTCGGCGTCCCGGCCGTGGTGCTCGGCGGCCACGGCAAGCACGGCGAGCTGCCGACGGTCTGGGCCGACGACCGCGAGGCGATGCTGGAGACGGTGCGGTACCTGGCCGCGCTCGGCCACACGCGGATCGCGCACGTCGCCGGCACCCCGGCCTTCCAGCACACGCAGCGGCGCATCAGGGCTCTGAAGGACGCCGCGGGGCAGCTGGGGCTGGCCGACACCCAGTCGGTGCCGACGGACTTCAGTGACGGCGAGGGCGCGGCGGTGACCCGACGTCTGCTGTCGCAGCCGGACGCGCCGAGCGCGATCGTTTATGACAGCGACCTGATGGCGGTCGCCGGGCTCGGGGTGGCCACCGAGATGGGCGTGAAGGTGCCCTCGGAGCTGTCGATCGTGTCGTTCGACGACTCGGTGCTGACGCGCGTGGTGCATCCGGCGATCACGGCGCTGTCGCGCGACACGCACGCTTTAGGCGTGCAGGTCGCCGAGGCGCTGCTGCGGATCGTGGAGGAGCCGGGGACGGTCGGGGACATAAAGGCCGCGACGCCGCGGTTGACGGTGCGGGAGAGCACGGCGAAGCCGGGGCGGTGAGCGGAGCCGTTCGGCCGCCCAGAGCCTGATAGACAGGTCGGCATGAGTGATCTCGACATCCGGCGCTGCAACGACGGCTGATCCAGTTTCCCCGCCCGTCTCCCACCACCGCCCGTTAAGGAGACGCTTCGCGTCGCAAGTTTGATTGAAGCCGGGGGTGGGGGCCGTATCACACCCCGAAGAACCTCGCGATGGCGCTGAGCGTCGAGGCCTCCGAGCTCGCCGAGGTCTTCCAGTGGCTCACGCCGGAGGAGTCGGCGGAAGTGATGTCGGATCCTGATAAGGCGTTTCGGGTGCGCGACGAGGTGGCCGATGTGCTGGCGTATCTGCTGCGGCTGGCTGGGGCGTGCGGGGTGGATGTGCTGCAGGCGCTGGCCGAGAAGATCGAGCGCAACGAGGGGCGTTTTCCGGTCCCGGACAAACAGCAAGCAGGAAACGGGCACTCTGGACAGTTCATGCGTAGGGTGGTGCGCATGAGCACTGTGGAACTGACCAAGGACACGTTCGAGCAGGCGGTCACCTCCGACGGCATCGTGCTGGTCGACTTCTGGGCGGAATGGTGCGGCCCGTGCAAGCAGTTCGCGCCGATCTACGACAAGGTGTCCGAGGCCAACCCGGACATCACCTTCGCGAAAGTGGACACCGAGGAGCAGCCGGAACTCGCGGGCGCGTTCGACATCCGCTCGATCCCGACGCTGATGATCTTCCGCGACGGCGTGATGGTCTACGGCCAGCCCGGCGCACTGCCCGAGGCGCCGCTCGTGGATCTGATCAAGCAGGCGCGGGCACTGGACATGGAAGAGGTGCGCAAGCAGATCGCGGCGCATCAGAACGGCGGGCATGAGGGGGCTGACGCTCAGGGCTAGGGCTGGGCCTGCGCCTCGTAACTCGGCCCCGATGTACCTCGAGCTCGATGTACCTCGGCCCCGATATACCTCGGCACCGAGGCCCCCTAAGCCCGCCCCCGCGCCACCCGCACCAACCACCCAGCCGCGTCGCCCAGCTCCCGCCCCCGCGGCCACACCGCGCGCAGCGTCCGGCGCAGCGCGGCGTCCTCGGCGAGCGGCACCTCGACGAGGCGGCCGGCGGCGATGTCCTCGGCGACCGCCAGCACGCTGAGGACGGCCGGGCCGCTCCCGGCCAGGGCCGCCGAGCGCAGCGGCGCCGTCGCCCCGAGCTCGATCAGCGGCACCGCCGGGCCGTCGTGGGCGGCCAGCGCCGCCTCCAGCACGTCGCGCGTGCCCGATCCCGTTTCCCGCAGCAGCAGCGGTTCGGCGGCCAGTTCGGCCAGCGTCAGCGGATCCTTGCGCCGGGCCCACGGATGCGCCGGCGCCACGACCACGGCGAGGCGGTCGCGGCCGACGACGGCCGAGTGCAGGTCGCGCGGGACCCACGGTCCTTCCACGAAGCCCAGCTCCGCCTGGCCGGTCCGCAGCGCCGCGATCACCTGGTGGGAGTTCTCCACGGTCAGCCCGACGCGGGTGGCCGGGCGCAGCTGGCGCAGCTCTATCAGCCATTTGGGCACCAGGTGCTCGGCGATGGTCAGGCTCGCGGCCACGGCCAGGCGCTCGTCGGCGTGGGTGCGCAGGGCTTCGGCCCCCTCGACCAGCGCCTCGGCCTGCTCCAGGACCCGGCGGGCCCAGTCGGTGATCACGGCTCCGTCGCCGGTCAGGCGGGAGCCGGAGGTGGTGCGCTCCAGCAGCCGCAGGCCCAGCCGGCGCTCCAGCGTCGCCATCCGGGCCGAGGCCGAGGGCTGGCTGATGCCGGTCCGCGCGGCCGCTTTACCGAGCGAGCCGGTGTCGGCGACGGCGACCAGCAGCTGCAGGGCGTCCAGGTCCGGAAGGCGGGTCATAGAGACAGCCTATGAGCTCGTCGCCGATCGGCGGCTACCGGGGCCGCCCCGCCGCGACGAGGCTTGCCGACATGGGGAAAAGTCGGTTTCCCGGCCTCGCGCCGGCGGCCCGGACAACACCGGGCCTCGCACTGATGAGCGGCGCGCTCCCGGGCCTGGCGCTGACGTCGGGTGCGGTGGTGATCGCCTGGTTCGCGAACCGGATGTGGCCGGCGGTGTCGCCGCTGACCGCCGCGGTGGTACTGGGCGTCCTGGCCGCGAACCTGCTGCCGGCCGCGACGATGACCGCGGCGCGGCCGGGCCTGCAGGTCGCGGCGAAGCGGGTGATGCGGCTCGGGATCGTGCTGCTGGGCCTGCAGTTGGCGCTCGGGGACGTGCTCAAGCTGGGCTGGCAGACGCTGGCCCTGGTGGTCGCCGTCGTCTTCGCGACCTTTTTCGGCACGCAGTGGCTCGGGCACCGCATGGGCCTGCCGGGACGGCAGCCGCTGCTGATCGCGACCGGCTTCGCGATCTGCGGCGCGAGCGCCGTAGCGGCGATGGAGGGCGTGACCCGGCGGCCCGGGGAGTCCGAGGACGATCCGGACCCTGTGGTCGCGGTGGCGCTGGTGACGCTGTGCGGCTCGCTGGCGATCCTGGTGCTCCCGCTGCTGCGCGGACCGCTGGGCCTGCACGACCCGGCGGTGTTCGGGCACTGGGTGGGAGCCTCGGTCCACGACGTGGGGCAGGTGGTCGCGGCCTCCACCTCCGGCGGGACGGTAGCGGTGAACGGCGCGGTCGTGGTGAAGCTGATGCGGGTGGCGATGCTGGCGCCGATGGTCGCGGGGACGGCGGTGGCTTGGCGGCGGCGGATGGCTGGAGCCGCATCGGCCAAGACACCTGTTGCTGAGCGCGCCGAGAGCAAGGTCCTTGCCGGAGTCGGCTCGGGCTACCGGCCGACAGCCGGCGCGAGCATGGCATCCGAAGACATGACCGGCGCGAACAACGAGGATTCTGCGGCGGCGACTGCGAGCACCGGCGCTGAGGCAGCCGAACCCGCGCCCAAGCACCCCCCGATCGTCCCCCTCTTCGTCGCCGGCTTCCTCGCGATGATCGCCATCCGCACCGCCGGTGTCCTCCCGACCTCGGCCCTCGGCACCGCCAAGCAACTCCAGGACCTCCTCCTGGCCGGCGGAATGTTCGGCCTCGGCACCGGCGTCCGCCTGCGCGAACTGGCCCGCACCGGGGCGAAGCCGCTCATGCTCGGCCTCGCGTCCTGGGCTCTGATCGCCTCAGCGGCCTATATCGGAGTTCGCCTCACTTCCTGACCTCTAAAATCGCAGAATGCGCATCGCGAGATTCTCCATCGACGACGAGGTGAAGTTCGGGCTCGTGGAGGGCGAGGGCGAGCAGCCCGAGTCCCTGGAGGTGGCCGAGATCCTGGGCCACCCGTTCGGCCCGGTCCAGGTCACCCAGCGGCGATGGCCGCTGTCCCGGGTGCGGCTGCTGGCCCCGGTGCTGCCGTCGAAGGTGATCGGCATCGGACGCAACTACGCCGAGCACGCGGCCGAGCTCGGCAACGAGGCCCCCGGCAAGACCGACCCCGCCGTGGTGTTCCTCAAGCCCTCCACCTCGGTGATCGGCCCGTCGGACGCCATCCAGTACCCGCTCGGCGTGTCCTTCGACGTGCAGCACGAGGCGGAGCTGGCGGTCGTCATCGGACGGCTGTGCCGGCAGGTGCCGGTGGCCCGCGTGCCCGAGGTGGTGCTGGGCTACACCTGCGCCAACGACGTGACCGCGCGCGACCTGCAGCGGGCGGAGAACCAGTGGGGCCGGGCTAAGGGCTTCGACACGTTCTGCCCGCTGGGGCCGTGGGTCGAGACCGAGGTGGACCCGGCGGACCTGGCGATCACCTGCACGGTGGACGGCGAGCTGCGGCAGGCCGGGCGCACCGCGCAGATGACGCGGACCGTCGCCAACCTGGTCTCGTACGTCTCCGAGGCGATGACCCTGCTGCCCGGCGACGTGATCCTCACCGGGACGCCGGCCGGGGTCGGGCCGATCGTGGTGGGGCAGCAGGTGTCGGTCGGCATCGAAGGCATTGGCAACTTGACGAACCGGGTGGTGGCTCGTGACTGATACAACTTCCAGCGTTCCCAACGTGGACAAGCCCGTTAGGGTCCGCTTTCCTCCGTCGCCCACCGGCGACCCGCACGTCGGCATGGTCCGCTCGGCGCTGTTCAACTACGCCTTCGCGCGCCACTACGGCGGCACCTTCGTCTTCCGCATCGAGGACACCGACACCGCGCGCAACACCGAGGAGTCGTACAACGCGCTCCTGGCGACGATGCGCTGGATGGGCTTCGAGTGGGACGAGGGCCCGGAGGCCGGCGGCGCGTACGGGCCCTACCGGCAGTCCGAGCGCATGGACGTCTACGCCGACATCGCCGGCAAGCTCCTCGACGGCGGCCACGCCTACCGCTGCTACTGCACGCAGGAGGAGCTGGACGCGGCCAACGAGAAGGCCAAGGCCGAGAAGCGGGCCCCGGGCTACGCCGGCACCTGCCGCAACCTCACCGCCGAGCAGATCGCCGCGCACGAGGCCGAAGGCCGTACCAGCGTCCTGCGTTTCCGCATGCCGGAGGGCACGCTGACCTGGAACGACCTGGTCCGCGGCGAGATCTCCTTCGACACCGCGAACGTGCCGGACTACGTCCTGGTCCGCGCCGACGGCTCGCCGCTCTACACGCTGGTGAACCCGGTCGACGACGCCCTGATGCGCATCACGCACGTGCTGCGCGGCGAGGACCTGCTCTCCAGCACCCCGCGCCAGCTGCCGCTGCACGCCGCGCTGATCGAGCTGGGTCTCTCGGAGACGGTGCCGGTGTTCGGGCACCTGCCCTACGTCATGGGCGAGGGCAACAAGAAGCTGTCGAAGCGCGACCCGGAGGCCTCGTTCTCCTTCTACGTGAAGGAGGGCTACCTGCCCGAGGGGCTGCTGAACTACCTGGCGCTGCTGGGCTGGTCGCCGGGCGGGGACAAGGAGTTCTTCTCCCCGGCCGAGATGTACGCGGCCTTCGACGGCACGCGCATCAACGCCAACGCGGCACGCTTCGACCTGAAGAAGTGCCAGGCGATCAACGGCGACCACGTCCGCGCCCTGACACCGGAGGACCTGGCGCAGCGCATCGTGCCGTTCCTGGCCGAGCAGGGCCTGGTCTCCGACCCGCCGAGCACGGAGCAGGCCGCGACGCTGGCCGCCGCCGTACCGCTGATCCAGGAGCGGATGGTCGTGCTGCGCGAGTCGGTGGACATGATCGGCTTCCTGTTCGTCCCCGAGCACGCGTTCACCGTGGACCCGGCCGACGCCGCCAAGTCCCTCGGCGAGGACGCCAAGCCGGTCCTGGAGGCCGCCGCCAAGGCTCTGGAGGCGCTGCCGGAGTGGACGACCGCCGCGATCGACGCCGCCCTGCGCGAGACGCTGATCGACGGCCTCGGCCTGAAGCCGAAGAACGCCTTCACCCCGGTCCGCGTGGCGGTGACCGGCCGCCGCATCTCCCCGCCGCTGTTCGAGTCGATCGAGCTGCTGGGCCGGGACCGGACGCTCCGCCGCCTGGACGCGGCGCTGGGGGCGTGAGCACGCGCTGAGCTGTCGCGGGAGGCCTGCCCTAAAGGCGTTTTGGCCTAGGGGCCGGCCTCCCGTATAGTTATCGACGCAACGCCGCGCGGCGCGCTCAAGGCCGGGTGGACGTTGGGGTATGGTGTAATTGGCAACACGACTGATTCTGGTTCAGTTATTCTAGGTTCGAGTCCTGGTACCCCAGCTTGTGCGAGCGGATCCTCATCGAGGATCCGCTCTTTTGCTTTGCGTCCAAGGCACTTGCTACTCACCGGTAGTTGAGTACTTACACTCTCCCGCCGATGCCTCCTCCCACGGCACTCTTGAGGCATGAAGAAGCAATGGGAGACGTTCTGGGGCCTGGTGTTCCTCGGAGGTCTCGTGGCGCTGGTGGCGCACTTCGTGCACGTCCCCGGGCGGACGATGCTGGACGTCGGGCTCGGGGTGGCGAGCCTGTACTGGCTCCTGATCATCACCACGGTGCCGTGGAACCTGTACTTCAAGGCGCGGCGGGTGCGGCACGAGATCGGCGTGTCGCGGGGGCGCGGGATCGCGGTCCCGGAGGGGCGCGAGGCCGAGGTGCGGCGGTGGGAGCGGCGGCTGCTGCGGCTGGCGCTGGCCGGGCACGTGGTGACGGCGGCCGCGGTGGCCGGCGTGACCTACGCCTCCGGGCACGTCCTGGGCTACTACTTCGCGGCGTTCTACCTGCTCAGCTGCGCGATCCGGCCGGCCGCGGCGTACCTGGCGTACGTGAAGGCGCGCATAGCCAGCCTGCTGAAGGAGACCACGCACCCCCGCGACGACGTGCTGGAGCTCACCACGCAGCTGGCGTCCCTGACCGCCCAGGTCGAGGCCATGCACACCACCATGCACGAGGGCCAGGAGCGCGCGTTCCGGGAGCTCGACGACGTCCGCGACGGTCTGCGGGCCGCCGACGCCCGGCTGCGCGAGGACGTGCGCCTCTCCCGCGAGGCCGTGGAGGCCGACCGCGCCGCCCTGCGCGTCCAGCTCGAGGACGTCGAACGGCGCGTCGCGGCGGTGACCCGGCACTTCGACCAGGCCGTGGACGGCCTGACCGACCAGCGCGAACTCCTCGGCGGCATCCGGGCCTTCGTCCGCCTGGTGAAGGCGGACGCGGCCGCGGCCGGCGAGTAGAACGGCGCCCCGCGCCCCGGTCCTGGCGGACCAGCGTCCACCGGGCCGCCGCGCCGCCGGGCCCGCGATTTGGGCGAACCCCATCGATCGCCTAAGATGGGTCCCGCTGCCAGCGCCTCGCGCGCGGCGGCACTGCTAGGGGCCCCGTTGTGTAGCGGCCTAGCACGCTGCCCTCTCAAGGCAGTAGCGCGGGTTCGAATCCCGTCGGGGCTACTTTTGTGACTGGCTGGTCGCTCTTTGCGACCGGCCTTTCTGCATGCCAGGGCCGCTTTTCTACTCCACAACCATGGACCGGGCCGGTATCGGGAACTACGCAGTCGCGTGCTGCTTCCGGGGACGAATGCGTTAGTGCGCTGCCGCGGTATCGCGAGCAGGGTGCTGCTTCCCTACCTGGGGAAAGCCTGTCGTTGCTGTCGGATCCCGGCTTCGCCTCTGTGCATGTTGCACAAACGGCGCCGCTGGACTGAGGCATCTCAATGCTGATTGCCCGATGCCGCCGACTCGGTCCACGCCTACGCTGAAGCCACCGGCGCGACCGGGATGGAGGGGCGGACCGCAGACTCGAGCCTGGCGGGCGGGCCTTCGATCACGCGCGGTCGGCACCCCCGCCGGCAGGAGGCCCACCGACCGCCCGGTCCGCGACCTGGCGACCGGGGGCCTTCACAACTCTTCGCCGCGAAAGGCCTGCTCCATGACCGTGCGCCATGCACCCCGATCCTCCGGACTGCCGACGGCCGCCGGCCCTTATTCCCAGGTCGCGGGAATAGGGAAGCTGATCGCGGTCTCCGGACAGGTCGGCGTCGACCCGGCGACCGGACAGATCGTGGACGGCGTGACCGCGCAGACGCGTCAAGCGCTCGCCAACCTCCATGCCGCGCTGGCGGCTGCGGGCGCGGGTCCGCAGGACGTCCTGCGGGTCGGGGTCTTCCTCACCGACGTGCGGCACTTCGCCGACGTGAACGAGGTCTACGCGGAAGCCTTCGACGCTCCGTATCCGGCGCGGGTGACGGTTTATGTGGGCCTCCCGCTCGGCTTGCTCGTCGAAATCGACGCGCTCGCCGTGCTGCCGGGCTCGTGACCAGTCATAGGAACCCGCGCAGCAGAGAAGCGGTCGCCGCCAGGTGCTCGTCCATGGCTCGTCTGGCTTCGTCGGCGTCTCCGGCGAGGATCGCCGCGACGATCCGCTCGTGCTGCCGGTCCGAGTGCTCGATGTTCCGCGCCACCAGAGGGATCATGTCCAGCAGCTCGTTGAGCCGGGTCCGGACGTCGGCGACCGCCTCGGTAAGCGACGGCGATCCCGCGGCCTCGGCGATCGCCAGGTGCAGCCGGGAATCGTAGCGCCGGTAGTCGGCGTGGGAGGCCGCGGCCACGTCGGCCAGCCGCCGTCGGAGATGCTCCGTCTGCTGCTCGGTCAGCTCGCGCTTCGCCGCGGCTTCCGCCGCGCCGACGTCGAGCACGTGCCGCATCGTCAGCGCGTCGTCCAGGGCGTCGCCCATCTCCTTCGCCAGCTGCTTCAGGTCCCGGCGGTTCGGCCGCGGCGGCTTCTTGGTGACGAAGGTGCCGCCATAGCGTCCGCGGCGGGACTCGACGTAGCCGGCCTGCTGCAGCGCGCGGATCGCTTCGCGGACCGTCACCCGGCTGACGTTCAGCCTGGTGGCGAGATCACGTTCGGCGGGGAAGCGCTCCCCCGGGCCGACCACGCCGAGGCGGATGGTCTGCAGGAGGCGCTCGACGGTCTCCTCGAACGCGTTGCCCGCCCGGACGGGACGGAAGAACGCGTCGTCCACCGGCCCGGCCTCAAGGCTTCCGGTGGTGGAGTCCGGCGTCACATCGCTGGTCACCGCAGCGCGCCCTCCTCGGATCCCGTGGCGCGAAGGCGCGCGAGCCGGTCCCGCTATCCAATGGTCTGACCTTGACAGGTTACCGGTCTGGTGGCGAAGGCCAGCACGGCTCGCATCGGGCCCACGGTGTGCGACGAGGACGGGCCGATACCGATCTTGAAGAGGTCGAAGACACTGCGCGCCACGTCAGCCTCCCTTCGCCTCGTCCGCCGTAGCCGTAGCCGAGGTAAGAGAGCTGTACAGAGGGTGCCGCGCCGCGAGCCCGGCCACCCGTGCGCGAAGCCTGTCGATGTCCGGCTCCGGCTGCAACGCCAACGCGATGATATCGGCGACCTCGGCGAAATCGTCGGCGGCGAAACCGCGTGTGGCCAATGCCGGGGTGCCGATGCGCAACCCGGAGGTGACCATCGGCGGCCGCGGGTCGAAGGGGACCGCGTTGCGGTTGACGGTGATGCCGACCGAATGCAGCCGATCCTCGGCCGTCCTGCCGTCCAGTTCCGAGGCGCGCAGGTCGGCCAGCACCAGGTGCACGTCGGTCCCGCCGGTGAGCACGGTCACGCCCGCCGAGCGGGCATCGGGCCGGACGAGCCGGTCAGCGACGATCCGCGCGCCTTCCAGCGTGCGTTCCTGACGTCGGCGGAACTCCGCGGAGGCGGCGACCTTGAACGCGACCGCCTTGGCGGCGATGACGTGTTCCAGAGGACCGCCCTGCTGCCCGGGGAACACAGAGGAGTTCAACCGCTTGGCGATCGCCGCGTCGTCCGTGAGGATCACACCGCCGCGCGGCCCGCCCAGCGTCTTGTGGGTCGTCGTGGTGACCACGTGCGCGTGCGGCACCGGGTTGGGGTGCAGGCCCGCCGCGACCAGGCCCGCGAAGTGCGCCATGTCCACCAGCAGGTACGCGCCCACCTCGTCGGCGATGCGGCGGAAGGCGGCGAAGTCGAGGCGGCGGGGGTACGCCGACCATCCGGCGACGATCAGCCGAGGCCGGCACTCCTTCGCGCGTCGTTCCACCTCGGCCATGTCGATCAGGCCGTCGGCCTCGCGCACGTGGTACGCGTGCGCTGTGTACAGCCGGCCGGAGAAGTTGATCCGCATTCCGTGCGTCAAGTGGCCGCCGTGGGCCAGGTCGAGCCCGAGGATCGGATCGCCGGGGTCCAGGAGTGCGGCCATCGCGGCGGCGTTCGCCTGGGCGCCCGAGTGCGGCTGCACATTGGCGAACGCGGACCCGAACAGCGCCTTCACCCGATCGATCGCCAGCCGTTCGGTGACATCGACGTGTTCGCAGCCCCCGTAGTACCGGCGGCCGGGATAGCCCTCAGCGTACTTGTTGGTCAGCACCGAGCCCTGCGCCTGCAGGACGGCAAGCGGTGCGAAGTTCTCCGAGGCGATCATCTCCAGCGTCGACTGCTGGCGGTGCAGTTCACCCGCGATGGCCGCCGCCACCTCGGGATCGAGCTCGGCCAGCGGTCTGTCCATGATCGCCGTCTCGTCTGCGCGGGTCACCGTGACCACCTCACCCATCGGATCCGACGAGGGCCGCGTACTCGCCGGCCGAAAGGGTGGCCGGCTCCGTGACGATCCGTACCCGGAACAGCCACGCCTCGCCGTAGGGGTCGGCGTTGAGCAAGCCCGGGTCGTCGACGACGCGCCGGTTCACCTCGACGACCTCGCCGGTCGCCGGGGCGAACAGGTCGCTGACCGCCTTGGTGGACTCCAACTCGCCGCACGGCAGCCCGGCCTGGACCTGCTCCCCGACGTCGGGGAGCAGCACGAAGACCACGTCACCGAGCGCGCCGACCGCGAAGGCCGTGATGCCGACGGTCGCCTTCTCCCCGTCCCGGGAGATCCATTCGTGCTCGGTCGTGTAGCGCAGGTTGCCGGGGATGTCTTGGGCGGTCATGGGAGTTCCTTCACGACGGGGACGGTGAACGGGTCAGCGGGGGCGGCGGTGGAACGGGAGCTTCACGACCTCGACCGGTGCCGGTGTGCCGCACGTGTCGACAGCCGTGCCGGATCCTGCTTGTCCCCGAGCTCGTGCGGACGCCTGTCGTCCTTGCTCGCCGCGTGCGGCGGGGCCACAGGCCCCGCACCGTCCTCGACGGTCAAGGTTCCTCCATCGCTGGGTTTACACGGGGGTGACGTAGGCGCCTGAGATACCGCCGTCGACCAGGAACGTGCTCGCGGTGATGAACGAGGAGTCGTCGCCGGCCAGGAAGGCGACTGCGGCCGCCAGTTCCTCCGGTTCGGCGAACCGGCCCATCGGGATGTGCACCAGGCGCCGCTGGGCCCGTTCGGGATCCTTGGCGAACAACTCCTGCAGCAGCGGCGTGTTCACCGGCCCCGGGCACAGGGCGTTGACCCGGATGCCCTCCCTGGCGAACTGCACGCCGAGCTCGCGGGACATCGCCAGCACTCCGCCCTTGCTGGCGGTGTACGAGATCTGCGACGTCGCCGCGCCCATCACCGCGACGAAGGAGGCGGTGTTGATGATGGAGCCCTTGCCCTGGCGCCGCATGTAGGGAATCGCGTGCTTGCAGCAGTAGTAGACCGAGGTCAGGTTGACCTCCTGGACCCGGCGCCAGGCGTCGATGCCGGTGGTCAGGATCGAGTCGTCGTCGGGCGGTGAGATGCCGGCGTTGTTGAAGGCGACGTCGACCGAGCCGTAGGCGTCGTACGCCGCGGCGAACAGCGCCTCGACATCGGTCTCGCTGGTGACGTCGGTCTGTGCGAACAGAGCGCCGACCTCGTCGGCCGCGGCCTTGCCGGCCGCCGGGTCCAGGTCGCCGATCACGACCCGTGCGCCCTCGGCGGCCAGCCGGCGCGCCGAGGCCAGACCGATGCCGCTGGCCCCGCCGGTGACCACGGCCACCCGGTCCTGCAGGCGGTTGCCGATGTTGACCATGTGTGGTGCCTCTCTCAGATCTCAGTGGCGATGAAGACGTTCTTGGTCTCGGTGAAGGCGTCGAGCGCGTCCGGACCGAGTTCCCGGCCGAGGCCGGACTGCTTGAATCCGCCGAACGGCGTCGAATACCGCACCGACGAGTGGGAGTTGACCGACAGGTTCCCGGCCTCCACCGCGCGGGCGACCCGCAGGGCGCGTCCGACGTCGCGGGTCCAGATCGACCCCGACAGGCCGTACTCGGAGTCGTTGGCCAGCCGGATCGCGTCGGCCTCGTCCCGGAACGGCACGACCGCGACCACGGGCCCGAAGATCTCCTCGCGCCACTGCCGGGAGCCGGTGTCGACCGGCGCCAGGACGGTGGGCGGGAACCAGAATCCAGGACCGTCGGGGCACTCGCCCCGGAAGGCGACGGACGCGTCGTCGGGGACATAGGAGGAGACGGTGTCCCGCTGCCCGGCCGAGATGAGCGGGCCCATCTCGGTGTCCTCCCGCCGCGGGTCGCCGACCCGGACGTTCTTGACCGCGGGTTCGAGCAGCTCCATGAAACGCTCGAACACCTTCTGCTCCACCAGGATCCGCGATCGCGCGCAGCAGTCCTGCCCGGCGTTGTCGAACACGCCGTACGGCGCGCTCGCCGCGGCCTGTTCGAGGTCGGAGTCGGCGAAGACGATGTTCGCGCTCTTCCCCCCGAGCTCCAGCGTCACCCGCTTGACCTGGTCGGCGCAGCCGGCCATGAGGTGCTTGCCGACCCGGGTGGATCCGGTGAACACCACCTTGCGCACCGCGGGGTGCGTGATGAAGCGCTCGCCGACCACTGTTCCCCGCCCCGGGATCACCTGGAACACGCCCTCCGGCAACCCGGCCGCCAGGGCCAGTTCGCCCAGCCGGATCGCGGTCAGCGGCGTGAGCTCGGCGGGTTTGAGGACCACGGCGTTCCCGGCCGCGAGCGCCGGTGCGAAACCCCAGCCGGCGATGGGCATCGGGAAGTTCCACGGCACGATCACGCCGACCACGCCGAGCGGTTCGGCGAAGGTGACGTCGACCCCGCCGGCCACCGGGATCTGCCGGCCGAACAGCCGCTCCGGGGCGGCGGAGTAGTAGTTCAGGACGTCGCGGACGTTGTCGGCCTCCCACCGCGCGTTGCCGATCGTGTGGCCGCTGTTGGCCACTTCCAGCGACGCGAGGCTCTCCCGGTCGCCGTCCACCGCCTCGGCGAAGCGGCGCAGCAGCCGGGCCCGGTCCGCCGGGGCCACCGTCCGCCAAGCCTGCTGGGCCTGCACGGCGCGGGCGATCGCCGCGTCCGTCTCCTCGACGCCGGCCAGCGTCACGGTGCGCACGACCTCCTCGGTCGCGGGGTTGATCACGTCATACGTGGAGGTGCTCACCGCGTGCTCCCTTGCCCTGTTCAACCGCATGCGCCGCGGCACTGTCAGCGGCTTGGCCACGGGCCCCATCCGAGTTCCTCTCGGCGGCGGCCGCGACCAAGGCTTCGAACAACCTCAGGTCTGCGCCGTCCTGTTCGGGGTGCCACTGCACGCCGAGCACGAAGCGGCGCTCTGGCAGCTCGACCGCCTCGACGGTTCCGTCGTCGGCCGCGCCGGCGACCCGCAGTCCCGGTGCGATCTCGTCCAGGCCCTGATGGTGATGGCAGCGGACGCCGGTCTCCGGGCCCAGCACGCGGGCGACCGCGCTGCCGGCCCGCAGGGCCACCCGCACCTCGCCGAACACCCCGGGCGCCGGGCAGTGCCCTTCGTGGCCGAGGATGTCCGGCAAGTGCTGCCGCAAGGTGCCGCCGAGCGCCACGTTCATCAACTCCAGGCCGCGGCACACCCCCAGTAGCGGCAGGTCCGCGGCCAGCGCCTGACGCAGCAGCCGCATCTCCCAGTCGTCGCGACCGGGACGGACCACCGTGGTCCGGGCATGCGGTTGCGCACCGTAGAGCTGCGGGGCGACATCCGCGCCCCCGGAAAGGATCAGGCCGTCCAGGCGCTCGACCACCTCCGCGGCGCCGCCTTCCTGCGGGGGCAGCAGCACCGGGACTCCGCCCGCGCGCACCACCATGTCCACATAGGCGTAGTGCAGGAGCGCGAACTCGGTGTCCCAGACCCCGGATCGGGCCTGCTCCTGGTACGTGGTCACACCGATCAGGGGCGCACGCGTCGTGGCTGCTGCCACGGACTGCTCAGAGGCGCTCGAAGCCACGGAACCGCTCCCAGTCGGTCACGGCGGCCTCGAACGCGTCCAGCTCGACGCCCGCCGCGTTCAGGTAGTGCTCGACGACGTCGTCCCCGAACGCTTCGCGCGCGACTTTGCTCCCGGCCAGCAGGCGCGTGGCGTCGCGAAGGTTGGCGGGCACGCGGGGCCGGTCGGAGTCGTAGGCGTTGCCGACGAAGGCCGGCTCCAACGGCAGCTCGTTCTCGATGCCGTGCAAGCCGCCTGCGATCAACGCCGCCACCGCCAGATAAGGGTTCACGTCCCCACCCGGCACCCGGTTCTCCACCCGCAGCGACTCGCCATGGCCGACGACCCGCAGCGCGCAGGTCCGGTTGTCCTCGCCCCAGGCGATCGCGGTCGGCGCGAAGCTGCCGGCCACGAAACGCTTGTAGGAGTTGATGTTCGGTGCGAAGAAGTACGTCAGCTCCTCCTGACAGGCGAGCAGCCCGGCGATGAAGTGCTCCATCGTCGGGGAGAACCCGTGCGGACGGTCTCCGGCCAGGATCGGGCGGTCGTCCGCGGAGCGCAGGCTGATGTGGATGTGGCAGGAGTTGCCCTCCCGCTGGTCGAACTTCGCCATGAAGGTCAGGCTCACGCCGTGCTGGTCGGCGATTTCCTTGGCCCCGGTCTTGTAGACGCTGTGGTTGTCGCAGGTCGTCAGCGCGTCTGCGTAGCGGAAGGCGATCTCGTGCTGACCGAGGTTGCACTCCCCCTTCGCGGACTCCACGTACAACCCGGCGCCCGTCATGCCGTTTCGGAGGGCGCGCAGCAGCGTCTCGACGCGGCCAGTTCCGAGCAGCGAGTAGTCGACGTTGTACTGGTTGACCGGGGCCAGCTCGTGGTACGCCTTGTCCCAGGCCTGCTCGTAACTGTCCTTGAAGGCGATGAACTCCAGTTCCGTGCCGACGTGGGGCACCAGGCCCCGCTCGGCGAGCCGGTCGATCTGGCGGCGCAGGATCTGCCGCGGCGAGGCGACGACCGGGCGGCCGTCGGCCCACTCCAGGTCGCACAACACCAGTGCCGTGCCTTCGTGCCAGGGCAACAGCCTCAGGGTGTTCATGTCGGGCTTGAGGACGAAGTCGCCGTAGCCGGCTTCCCAGGACGACATCTCATAGCCGTCCACGGTGTTCATGTCCACGTCCACCGCGAGCAGGTAGTTGCACGCCTCAGCCGAGTGCGGCACCACGACGTCGAGGAAGTACCTCGCCGCGCAGCGCTTCCCCTGAAGGCGCCCCTGCATGTCGGTGAGCGCGACGACCACCGTGTCCACTTCGCCCGACGCGACGAGCGATCGCAGTCTGTCGAGCGTGAGCGGGGCCTCGGGATCTGTCACGGCCTTCTCCTTCCGGTCGGGCCCGCAGCGCACATCTGCTCGCATGCGGGCCGGCCAACGCGGCATTCAATGGTCTAATAGCCGTCCATTGCGGCAATGGAACCACGGCGCTGCGGGGGCGTCAATGGTCCGCCGCCCGCCGGAATCTCCATCCCGCCATCGGCGCACTGTGAAAGGACCCTGATGGAAAGCGGGCAGGCGAAATGGCGGAGCCGCTCGACGGTGGGTGGCTCCGCCGTGCCGTGGTGCCGGCCCTGACCGGCACCACGGCGGCTCTACAGGGCGAGCCGGTCGAACCGGAAGGGCGCCAGGACCTCGGGCCGGTGTCCGCCGAGGATGTAGTCCGTCAGGCTCCTGCCGGTGGCCGGTCCGAGCGTGACGCCGAGCATGCCGTGGCCGGTGGCGACGTAGACGTTCTCCCGGCCCGCCACGCGGTCGACCACCGGCAGTCCGTCCGGCAGGAACGGGCGGCCGCCGACCCACGGGTCGCGGATCAGCGACATCAGATCGTCCGGTTCGGAGAACCACTGTCCGAGGTAGTGCCGGCTGGCCCGGGCGACGGCGGTGATGCGGCGCCAGTCCAGCCGGTTGTTGTTGCCGGACAGCTCCATGGTCCCGGCGATGCGCGTCGTCCCACCGATCGGCGAGGCCACCGCCCGGCGCTCCCCGAAGTACAGGGAGTGCCGCGGCGGGGCCGGCAGGTCGACGCCGAAGCTGTAGCCCTTGCCCGCCTGGAGCGCAAGCCGCAGGCCGAGCACGCCGAGCAGCTGAGCCGACCGCATCCCGGCCGCGATGACCACCCCCGAGCAGCGGATCTCGCCCTGGCTGGTCACCGTGGTCTCGATCCGGCCGCGCTGTCCCCGGAAAGCGACGACCTCACAGTTCTCGTGGACTTTGACCCCCATCTGACCGAGCTTGGCGTGCAGGGCCCGGACGAACGCCGCCGGATCCACCACCCCTTCGCCCTGGACCAGGTACGCCGCCTGTACGCCGGGAGACAAAGCGGGATCCAGCAGATGCGCATCGGGGCCGACGACCGGTTCGGCCGGCATCTCGTACCGGCCGGCGGCCATCTGCCGCTGGACGTCGAGATGGTGCCGGGCCTCGGTCGCGCTGAGGAAGGCGTGGACCATTCCAGGCCGGCGCAGCGTGGTCTGGATGTCGTCCGCGGCCAGGGCGTCGAAGAGCTCGAAGGTACCGCGGTTCAACTCGGCTACCGCTTTGTAGCCGTGTTGGAAGCGCACAGGGCTGCTGCTGCGCCAGAACCGCCACAACCAGGCGAGGAACTTCAGATCCGGGCGGGGGCGCAGATACAGCGGCGAGTCGGGGCGTCCCAGTGACCGGGCGGCGTATCCGATGACGCCCGGGGACGGCACCGGAGCCGAATGGCTCATGCAGACCCAGCCCGCGTTGCCCCACGAGGCCCCGGAACCGATGCCCTGGCGCTCGACGACCTCGACGGGCACCCCTTCGGAGGCCAGATAGTAGGCCGTGCACATGCCGATGACGCCGCCGCCGACCACCACGACCGGCGCTTGCGCGCGGCCGGGACCGGACGGGCGCCCCGGCGAGACGTTCTCCGTCACGAGAACTCCTCAATCGAGGGCGTCGAAGGACGCGAGGAACCGGCGCGTACGCTGATGCGCCGGCCGCACCAGCACCTCGGCGGGTGGCCCCTGCTCGACGACCAGGCCCTCGTCGACGAAGACAGTCCAGTCCGCGACGTCCCGGGCGAAGGAGATCTCATGGGTGACCAGGACCATGGTCATGCCCTCGGCGGCCAACTCGCGCATCACCCGCAGCACCTCGCGGGTCGCCTCGGGGTCGAGCGAGGAGGTCGGCTCGTCGAACAGCAGCACCTGCGGGCGCAGAGCCAGGGCTCGCGCGATCGCCACCCGCTGCTGCTCGCCGCCTGACATCTGGTCGGGGTAGGCCAGTCCGCGATGCGCCAGACCGACCCGCTTCAGCAGGGCCGCGGCCCGCTCCAGCGCTTCACGCTCGGGCACCTTGGCCGCCGAGCGCTGCCCGAGCACCACGTTCTCGATGGCGGTCAGGTGCGGGAACAGGTTGAAACGCTGGAAGACCATGCCGACCCGCTGCCGCAGGACCGCGAGGTCCTCGATCAGGACCTTGCCGTCGGCGAAGACCGGGCTGCCGCTGATCCGGATGGTGCCCGAGTCCGGCCGCTCCAGCAGGTTCAGGCAGCGCATGAGCGTGGTCTTGCCGCCGCCGCTCTGCCCGATGACGCTGACGATCGAGCCGCGCTCCACGGTCAGGTCGACGCCGCGCAGTACCTGGCGGCCCTCGAAGGACTTGGTCAGGTTCTCGACGCGGACCACGGTCTGGTCGGTCTGGCCGGTCTGGCCGGTCTGGTCGAGCGCTTCGGGCTCGGTCGGATTCATCGTCGGTTTGTTCCGGTCCCCGATCGACATGGTCATGACTCCGCCTCCGCGGTGGCGAGCAGGGCGCGGGCGGTCGCCAGGCGGCGCCGCCGGCTGATGGTGAGGGGCTTGCCGGCCTTGATGCGCCGCTCCAGCCACAGCAGTAGTTGCGACAGGGGGTAGCAGAGCAGGAAGTACACCACCGAGATGACTCCGTAGACCTCCAGCGCGCGGAAGGTCTCGGAGGTGATCAGCCGGGCCTCGGACATCAACTCGGCGGCGGAGATCGTCACCAGCAGCGAGGTGGACTTCAGCAGGTCGACCAGCATCGTGTTGGTGCCTGGCAACGCCAGGCGCAGCGCCTGTGGCAGCACCACCCGCAGGTAGACCGCGGTGCGGCTCATGCCCAGGGCCGCGCCGGCTTCGCGCTGGCCGTCGTGGATGCCGGCGATCGCGGCGCGGAAGATCTCCGACAGGTAGGCCGCGTAGAAGACGATCAGGCTCAGGCAACCGGCCTGGAAGACGCTCAGCGTGACGCCGGCCGACGCCAGGCCGAAGTACGTCAGGAAGATGATGGCCAGCAGCGGGACGTTCTTGAAGACCTCGGTGTAGACGGCCGCCGGGATCCGCAGGAGCCGCGAGGGCCCCAGTCGCAGCACGGCGACCCCCAGCCCGAGGGCGGCGGCGCCGACGAAGCTGAGCGCCGTGTACTCCAGGGTGTTGCCGAGGGCGCTTTCGAGGGCCGGCATGTAGTCCGACCACGGGACTTGGAAGGCGCTCATGGTCTTAACTCCTTTCTGGCCCGGCCGGGATCCGGTCCCGGCCGGGCCGGGCGCGGCTCAGCCGCTCGGCGGGGTCCAGTTCGCGGGCCGGTCCACTCCTTGGCGTGCCGCCGCGAAGTCCGGGGCCGGGGTGAGGAACTGCTGGGGGTCGCCGCCGTATTTGGTGATCAGCGCGGACATCTCGCCGCTGGTGTACATGGCGCGGATCTGCGCGTCCAGCGCCGCTTCCAGCTTCGGCTCCTGCTTGGGCAGGTAGAAGCCGGTCATGTACGGCGCGAAGTAGGAGTAGTCCGGGTGCGCCTTGATCTGCTCGGCCGTCGGCGGCATCAGGTACTGGGTCTGGATCTTCTCGCCGTGCTTCTGCGCGTCGATGATGATCAGCGGGTCCAGGAACGCGGCACTGATCCGGCCGGCGGACAGGTCGCTGAAGACGCTGGTGGCATCCGGGTAGGCGTGCAGCGTGGCACCCGGGACCGCCTTGATGGACTTCACCCAGACATAGCCCTCGACCGTGCCCAACTGCTGGTTCTGCAGGTCGTCCACGGTGTGGAAGGTCTTGCCCGAGGCCACCGCCATCGCCGGCGGCGAGTAGTACGGCGGGTCGGTGAACAAACCCTGCTTCTGCCGCTCGGCGGTCCAGGCCACACCGCCGATGGTGATGTCCACCCGATGCGACTGGACCGAGGCCAGCATCCCGGCGAAGTCGGTGACGACCGGCTGGACCGTCAGGCCCAGCTTGCCCGCGGCGGCGTTGAGGATGTCGGCGTCCAGACCGGTGATATGACCGTTGTTCTCCGAGGTGTACGGCGCGTAGGCCTCGATGGCGACCTTGATGACCCCTGGGGAGAGGGTGTCCAGGGACGCGGTGGTGGACCCTGCCGACGCCGCGCTCTTGGTGGTGCTCGAGGAGCATGCGGAAAGAGCCAGGGCGCCGAGCGTCAGAACGGCTGCCGCGATGCGGGCGCGTTTGGACGGGAGGCGGAGTGCGTTATTAGTGTCGCGAAACATGGAAGCAGGTTCCTTCCTGCTTGTATGGACGGGGCGTCGGTGGAACGCCCGCTTCGGACGGTCGGCACCCGTGAGCGCCGGATGTGTGCGTCAAGGCACATGCCGAAAGTCCGCTTTTGGGGGCTTCGGGCGGCCCTGTTCTGATCTATCCGGATCTTGACCCCGTCGGTGGACTCATCGTAAGCGCAGGTCACGGTCAGGTCATTGGGCAATACAGCCAACATGTCCTGACAGTCAGCGGCCCTGCTCGTACTATGTGCACATAGCCATTGGGGAGGCCGCCGCCATGCTGTCGCAATCGCTGGCTCAGGAGATCGCGCAGGACACCACGGCCGTGATCGGCTGCAACGTGCTGATCACCGACGAGCGCGGGGTGGTCATCGGCAGCGGTGACCCGGACCGCGTCGGCAGTTTCCACGAGGCCTCAGTCGCCGTGATCGAGGACCTGGAGCCGGCCACCCACGACGCGGACCAGGCGAGCCTGCTGCGCGGGGTCCGCCCAGGGGTCACGCTGCCGCTCGTGCTCGACGGCAAGGGGGTGGGGACGGTCGGCATCACCGGCTCGCCGGACCAGGTCAGCCGGTTCGGGCTGGTGGTCAAGCGACAGATCGAGATCCTGCTGCGCGAGTCGGTCATCACCAGTTCCCGGGTGTTGCGCGAGCGTGCCCTGGAGGACCTGCTCGCCGACGTCGCCGCCTACGACCCGGACGCCGTCGAACCCGATTTCGTGGTGTTCCGCGGTGCCGAACTCGGCTACAACCTCACGCTGCGCCGCGCGGTCATCGTCCTCGAGGTCGCGACGGCGGCGCCGACGCCCGGGCCGCGCTACCGCGCCGACCGGGAACCGGCCCGCGAGATCCCCGTGCTCCGCCCCGAGATCCTGCGCACGGTGCGCGAGGTGTTCTCCGATCCGCAGGATGTGACCACCAGCCTGGTCGCCACCGGCCGGTTCGCGGTCCTGCACCGGGTCCCGTCGCAGTCCCCCCGGCACGAGGCGGAGGCCGCGGCCCTGACCCGCTGCCGACACCTGGTCGATGTCCTGCGCGGGCGTCTGGGCTTGATCACCTATGCCGCGTTCGCCGGCCCCGCGGCCTCAATCGCCGAACTGCACGACGCCTACCAGGACGCGTGCGACGTCCTGCGCCTGGGCCGCCGCACGGCGCCCGACGAGCACGTCCACACGGTCAGTGACGTGCGGGTGCACCAGGTGCTCGCCTCGGTCAACCACCGGGTGCGCGCCCACCTGGTGCGCACGGTCAGCGGGGACCTGCTCGACCACACCGACTGGCCGACGCTGCGCGAGACGATCATCGCCTGGTGCGACAACGGCTTCAACCAGGTGCGCACGGCGGACGCCCTGCACATCCACCGCAACACCCTGGTCTATCGATTGACCAAGATCGAGCAGCTCAGCGGGCAGATGCTGCGCTCACCGCGGGCAGGTGTGACACTCTATCTGGCGGCGCTCGCCGACCAGTTGGACTCGGCGCGGTGACGGCCTACTGATTCCGCCTGGTGCCCCTTGCCACGAAGCGCAAGGCGCGGCCGCCACCAGACCGATCCCGAGCGGGGACACACCCTGGGCTACTTGTTCTCCGTCGGGCCTCGTCGCAAGTATTGATCACAGCGCCCGACACGTCTGCCGGCATCCGTCACAGATCCCCGGCCTCGACCCGTACTCCGCACGCCGCGTGGCCGACGCCGAACTCGGCTTACTGCAGCGGGGGCCCGACATGCTCCGTGTCGTACTTGACGGTCAGCGCCTCGATGCGCGGGTCATTGTCATCGATGACCCCGCCGTTCTCCTGAGCGAGTGCGGCGATCGCGGAGAACAGCCCGTCCGGGCCGGCGGGCGCGAACATGACCAGGAACCTCGCCCGCTCGCGTCCAACCACCAGGGGCGCGTGGACCGTTCCGCGCGGCACCATGACGAGCGTGCCCGGCGTGGCGCTTACCCGCTGGTCGCCGACCTGGAAGTCCATCTGGCCCTGGAGGACATAGAAAAGCTCCTCACTGCTGTGATGGATATGAGTAGGCGGGCCGAAGCCAGGCTCCGCCGTCCCCTCCATCACGGCGATGGAGCCGGAGCCCTGATCGGCGGCGACCTTCCCGATCAGGTTGGGGATCATCACGCCGTCACCGGGGATCGGCCGACCCCCGTCGGCGGGCAGGATAATCGCCCCATTGGGCAGGTAGCTCATGAGGTCTTCCCTTCTGGGTGAAAACGGGCTTTACTCCGTTTGCTAAATGTAGGCATTTCTTAGCTCAGGGAATTCACTAGCGGCGGCGGGTGGTGTCGCTCTCTGGGGCTGGCCTCTCTGGGGCTGGCCTCTCTGGGGCTGGGCGGCAGGACGAGTCGCCGGCCCAGGCCCAGAGGAGATCTTCAGTGGACTTCGGCGCCTAGGGCGAGGTTGAAGCCGGCGCCGTTTCGCGCCAGCCCCATCAGCAGGATCCCGGTCCATTCAAGGACCGAGGCCATCTGGAGTCCGCCCGCGTCGAGGGGCCGCAAGCCGATGCTCTGCAGAAACGCGGCGACTTGTGCCTTCGCCTCGGTGCTATCGCCTGCGAGGAACGCATCGAGTGGTTTGTCTTGAGCGAGGACGTGGCCGAAGATCGTATTCAGCGCTTTCACGACGGATGCGTCCTCGGGAGCGGCAGCGGCGATCTCCTGGGCCGCCGAGTTGCCCGGGGTGGTCACGAGTCCGCTGGCGTCGGCGTTGAACGGATTGGAGATGTCAACGAGTATCTTGCCGGCGAGTGACTCACCGTAGTTCGCGACCGCGGAAACCGTGTCGGTGTAGGGGATGGCCACGATGACGATGTCACCGAGCGGTGTTGCGCCGAATGTTGCGCCGGTGGCTCCGCCGCCGATCTGGTCGGCGAGTGCCTGAGCCTTGGCGGTGTTGCGGCTGATTATCTCGATGGTGTGACCGTGCTGGGCCGCTCGGGTGCCGATGGCGGTGGCCATGTTGCCCGAGCCGATGATGCTGATGGTGGTCATGGTGTGTTTTCCTTCGTCGTGTCTGGGTCGGTCGGCTGAGATGGTTTGGTCGCTGTGGTGGGTCGCACCAAGAGCATTGGCCGTAGGTGCGACTACCACTGCGCGTTATGTACGCCCGCGGGCGACGTGATCGCGTACGGCGGGGATCGTCTCGGCGGCGAAGCGTTGGAGCATGTCCGGGTCGTCGCTGGCCAGGATGAAGATGCTGACGCCGTCCTCGAGGGTCATCTGGGCCAGTGCTTCCGCGGTCTGCTGGCCCGGGAGGATGTTGAGCAGGCGGGTGATGTCGCGGGGGTCGCGGCCTGCGTCTCGTGCGGCGTCGTCGATGATGGCGTTTCCTTTGGGCAGGCCGCCGGGTTCCATGGTGGGCAGCGACGGCAGCCAGCCGTCGGCCTTGCGTCCGACCAGATCCTGCATTTTCGGCTTCTGCGCGCCGATCCAGATCGGGATGTCGTGTGCGGGGGCGGGGCCGCGCTCGGCGTCGCGGACCTTGTAGAACTCGCCCTCGACATCGAGGGTCCCGGGGCCGTCGGCGTCCCAGATCCCTCGGATCACGTCGATTGCCTCGCTCAGAGCCGTCACGCCCTGCATGGGAGTGAGCCGCCGTCCGCCGGCTGCTTGCACGGCGTCCCAGAAGAAGCCGGCGCCGAGTCCGAGGCTCGTTCGTCCACCGGAGAGCAGGTCGAGGCTGGCGCTCGCGCGGGCGAGCACGGCCGGGGGCTGGCGCAGCGGCAGGTTCAGTACGTTGCCGGCCAGGCCGATGCGCTCGGTCCGCGCGGCCACCCAGCTCAGCAGAGTCCAGGTGTCGAGGAAGTCGGCCTTGTAGGGATGATCCTGGAAGGTGACGAAGTCGAACCCGAGCCGCTCACTGAGCTGCGCCAATTCGACGGGACGGTGCGCTGGGGAGTTGGCGGGCGAGATGAACGTGGCGAAACGCAGAGGATGACCATAGTCAGGCATCGGTGTCTCCTTCAGTGATTCGTGTGCGGCCGGCCACGACCAAACGTGGTCGCCGACCTGGGTCGGCGTGCCCGGGGTGACGGGCTCGCGGAGGACCTCGATGCCGAGCGCAGCGGCGAACTCGCT
>Ga0207694_10000766_pt1 | contig 28862 bp, 24 predicted proteins | sample KBSC34metaG_FD_184353 | JGI IMG/M metagenome (GOLD analysis project Ga0207694, IMG submission 184353) | Corn rhizosphere microbial communities from Kellogg Biological Station, Michigan, USA - KBS C3-4 metaG (SPAdes) (version 2) | ecosystem: Host-associated > Plants > Roots > Rhizosphere > Soil... | reverse complement strand
GCGCCTGCAAATCTATTAGTGGAACCTTCATTTGCTTCAAGTCTCAAGCCACAAAAATGCACAAAAAGCACAAAGATTCTTGCTCTTCTATTTTGTGCCTTTTGTGCCTTTTTGTGGCGAAATCAAGTATGCAGTCTCTCCTGCGCCTTGATCAGCCTCTCCATCTGTCTGGTAGTAGTTGGAATAGTAACGGGAATAATAGTACTCGTCGTGCGTCTCGACCTTAACGTTGTTCAAGACCACACCAAAGATGTGTGCGCCTACGTCGAGCAGTTGTTGTTTTGCACGTCGCACGACGGCCCTCGAGCTTCGTCCCCCGTGGACCACGAGAATCACGCCATCCACCATCGTCGATAAGATCGACGCGTCAGTGAAAGAGATCGCGGGCGGCGAATCAATGATGATGTGCGCGTATCGCTCGCTGAGCATGTCCAATAGCTTCCGCATCTCCTCGGAACCCAGCAACTCGGCAGGATTCGGAGGTACGGGGCCGCAGGTCAGAACTTTTAGATTCGGCGACTTCTCACATGTTTGAATCAAACCGTCGAGGTTCTTCTCGCCTGAAAGCCACGTCGTCAGTCCCTTCGTGTTAGGCAGGTCAAACTGCGCATGCAGGCGTGGCCGCCGCAAGTCGCAGTCGATCATTAAGACTTCGGCTCCGGTTTGCGCGAGCATGAAAGCCGTATTGATCCCGGTTGTAGTCTTGCCTTCAGCGGGCTGACTGGAAGTAATAAGGATCCTCTTGGGAGGCTTTCCGGCAGACGATAACAGCAGTGACGTTCGCAGGTGTCGATACGCCTCAGTAATAGGCGAACGGACATCCGTAATCATCGCCAGCGCAGTCGTGTTCGACGCGGGCGCAGGCGCTCCGGAACGCACACCCGGCAAGCGACGATCGTGACCCGACGGAATCAACGCGAGCGCCGGCAGGTGAATGTAACGATCGACATCCTCGACCGATTTCACGGTATCGTCCAGGAAGTCCAGCAGCAGAGCGAGACCGATTCCGCCGCCCAATGAAAGCAACAGTCCGATAATTATGTTTCGCAACCGTGGTGGACCAACCGGCTCCTTCGGCAATCTGCTGTAGGTAGCGATACTTACTTCATTCGATCCGTTTCCATTCGAGATATCCAGCTCACGTTGCCGTTGCAGCATAGTACTCAAAAGCTGCTTGTTGGTCTCGAGAGTCTGCGTCATCGCCAGCAAATCAATCTGATCTCGCGTTTGCTGAGTAGTCGTACCCTTCTGTTCTTCGTAGGACCGGCGTAATTGGTTCTCCTTTTGAGCAGCAGCTTCGTAATTTCGCTGCATCGAGGTAACGATTTCTTCAGGGGCTCTTTGCAGTTCCGCCTCGAGCCCTTTGATTTGAGCGTCGAGTTTCTTCACGGCCGGCCATTCCGGCTTGTAAATGACCAGGAGTGCGTCACGCTGCTCTTTCAGTGCCGAGATGCGGTCGCGTAATTTCTCCACGCGACCGGACAGATTAACGGCAGGTATTGAAAACGGATCTTGCTCCTTCTTCGCTGAGTCGAGCTGCGCTTTCAGTTGCTTTGTCGTGTTTTCCGCCTCCAACAACTGCGCGCTTAACGTAGCCAGTCGTGTAGCCTCGAGATTTCCCCCAGTTCCATTAGTCAGTTGCAGGTTGTGTTCCTTGGCGTAATTCCATTGAATTTCCTGATCCTGCTTGATCTGCGTCTGCAGTCGGGCGATCTCTTTGGCCAGAAGGTCTTCAGCCTTCGTCGATCCCTCTGTAGCTATTGCCAGGTTGTAGTTTTTGAAAACCTCGGCGAGAGTGTTGGCGACTTTCTGGGCCAACTCGGGATCTGAATGCCTGTAGATAATCTTTACGAGATTAGTATTGGGGATTGGCTCGATTGTTTCCCCGGCGATGATCGCGTCTTCGTAAGCTTCTAACTTCTCAATCTCTTCGGGCGTTAACCGGGCTAAAGTCGTCTGTTGTTCAGTTACGACCGACAAACCACCCGGCGCTGCGCCGGGCGTTGCGGCTGGTTTTGGCGCCGAAAAAAGGCGACGTAGAGCGTCGAAGATACCCTTCTGTGACTGGCCACCGAAAAACGCCTGGTTATGCGGCAGGTCAAGGGTTAGAACAACTTGCCGAGCGAGTGCCGGATTTTGCAACAACTTTAACTGTGTGCCCCAGAAGTTGGGATCGTTCTGGCCGTTGATGACGATCCTGTCGGTCTGAAGGATGTTGGGCTGTTTCTGCTGAATTCTAATGATCGTTTCGCCCTCAAAGATTGAGGGTGTTCTGAACGACTGGATTGCCACGAGCGAAGTGACCACCAATACGAGACTCAAAATCAGCCACTTTCGCTTGAGAATGATCGACAGATAATCCTTGAGGGTATTTGGGTCATTGGCGGAAGCGCCATAGCCACCATAGGGCCTGCTGGGGGCCAGGTCGGTGAGCGGCCGGTCCACCGCGCGGTCCAGACCTGAAACAGGAATCAATCGATTATCTTGACTAGCCATAGAATCAGCCCCTTACTTCAGAACAGAGTGGGAAAGAATAATAACAGAGTGTCCGAATCCCGCAAGGCGCAACCAGCCGAATTAACGCCGAAGGCGTTGGCTAATTTCAGCCCAAGGTTGGAGCGAAGCAACAACCTTGGGTCCGATATTAAACGACGTAATGAACCCTGAAAGGGTTCGCCAATTACCTAACCCTTTCAGGGTTCCGGATGTTTTGCTTAAGGCTTCCCCAGGGTTGTCGCTTCGCTCCAACCGCTGGGCTGAAATTAGCCAACGCCTTCGGCGTTAAATACTCGTCCTACAGAAATCTTCGAGGGCGCTTTCAAAATCACGCAGAGGGGGAAGGCCTATCTTTTCGGTTAGCAGGCAGCGCATACGAGAATTGCGCGGGCGCTTCGCCGGACGATTCAGCGCGTCCGCCGAGACCGCCTCAACGACGACGTCATGAGTCCCAAGCAGCGCGATAGCCTTACGAGTGAATTCTTCAAAACTCACACCCGGTCCGCTGTTCACGACGTGATAAATGCCCGCGACATTTTTCTCCGCCAATTCCCGCAAGCGCACCGCGAGGTCTTTTGCGTAAGTGGGAGTTCCGTAAGCATCGCTTATCGCCTTGATTCTCTCGCCCTTCTTTATGCGCTCAACGACAGTGCTCAGGAAATTAATCCCGCCAAGGCCGAAGACGTATCCCGTGCGAACAATAATCGAACCACCATACGCGAGGGCGGAAAGACGTTCACCTTCCAACTTGCTCGCCGCGTAAACACTTTCGGGATTCGGCTCATCCAGTTGGGTATAGAAACCGGATTTGGCGCCGTCAAAGACGTAGTCAGTGGAGATCGTGATGAAAATGCACTCCGCTTCTTTACACGCAGCAGCAAGATTCTCCGGTCCAGCGGCGTTCGCGGCGAAAGCTCTCTCCTGATCGGATTCGCATCCGTCGACGTTAGTCCATGCCGCACAATTGATGACCACGTCAGGCCGGTTACCTAAGATTACTTGCCGCACAGCGTCCCGGTCACTGATATCCAGATCCTTGTGTCCATAAGAAAGAACTTCATCGCCAATAGCCGCACAATGCTCGGTAAGCGCCCGGCCAACCAGACCGCGACCGCCAGTAACGACCACTCTCAACTTGCTGCCCCCTTATCGCCGTACTGTTTCCGATAGTATTCCTGGTACTCCTTATTCCGTGTCCGCTCGATCCAGCGGCTGTTTTCCCGGTACCACTGAATAGTCTTTTGAATACCGCTTTCCCAGGTCTCCTGCGGCCGCCAACCCAACTCAGATTCGATTAACGATGGATCTATCGCATAACGACGATCGTGCCCGGGCCGGTCAACAACATAACGGAGTAACGACTTCGGTTTTCCCAACGCCGCGAGCACCGATTCGGCCACTTCGATATTTCGCCGCGGATTGCGTGCGCCAATATTGTAAGCAGCGCCCGGCTTACCCTTTTCGAGCACCGCCAAAATAGCGCGGCAATGATCGTCAACATAGATCCAATCGCGAACGTTGAGTCCGTCACCGTACACCGGAATCGATTGATCGTTGAAAGCGTTGCAAATCATGAGGGGCAAAAACTTTTCGGGAAACTGCCGTGGCCCATAATTATTTCCACACCTCGTCACCACCGTATCCAGACCAAACGTGTGATGGGCCGCACGCACTAGATGCTCAGCCGCGGCCTTCGAAGCGGCGTAAGGACTATTCGGTTCGAATGGCGAGCTTTCTGTGAAGAACGCGGCTTCGTCTTCAGGCAAGCTGCCCATAACTTCGTCAGTCGATATCTGGACAAAGCGTTTGACGCCTTTCGCACGGGCGGCATCAAGCAACACCTGTGTGCCGACGATATTCGTACGAAGGAATTCAGCACAGTCAGCAATACTACGGTCTACGTGTGACTCTGCGGCGAAATTAATAATTGCTTCACAACCCGAGGTCAGTGCTTCATGGACGATTTGCGGATTGGCGATGTCACCATGAATAAAATGATGGCGATCCGGATCCAGTCCTTCTAAGTTATCCATGTTTCCAGCGTAGGTGAGGGCATCGAGATTGATAATCTGACAGTTGGAAACAGCATCCAGCAGCGTGCGGATGAAAGCTGAGCCTATAAATCCAGCCCCGCCGGTCACAAGGAATCTACGCATCTTTTCTATAATAACCTCACGGCCAGTATCGAAGTGCAGATTGTGTTATCAAACTATGGGCATGGCTGGCAAACTCGCGTGAGCGTCAGGCGGCCTGAATGGTCTAAATAAGAATTCATGCGGTTAAACTACGTGGATTAAGTTTGGCCTATAGAATTATCTTGACTTTTGTTGTCCATTGGTTTAAAAGCCCCTCCGCTGAGTTATTACTTGTTCTAACATCCAACGTGATCCCACGTTCACCAACGCAGTTGGTCCTATTCGAAGCCCGAAGTTAGAAAACCCGGCACTAGCCGAAAAAGTCTCCTAAAAACTTGGATTGTCGTGTCTTATGATATTTCCTCTGAATCGCTTGGCGGAACCTGAAACAGGAAAACCGGCCCGGCAACCAACAAAAGCATTCAGCCGCCTTTAACCAAACAGATCTCTGCTCGACCGCCAACCCATCGCGGTCCGATCAATGTCCTTCGCAGAGTTGTCAGTGTCGACCAAGGAGAACCCATGAAAACCAAACGTACTCGAGATCGCAGCATGTCGAAAGTTTATCGTGCGTTGCTGTTCAGTATTGTCGTTTTTATAGCCGTTGCGTCGTTTATCTCACCGCTATTTTCAAACACCTCAGCGTCTTCTAATTCAGCCGGTTCGGCAGTTGGACCATTAAATTCCTCCGCCGTCGATCCAAAAAGAACCACGAGCGATCCAAATTACGCGTTAGTCAATGTAATGGACGATCTCGCCATTCATTCCAAGCGCTTTACCCGCTTATTTAACGGCCCGACCTTTCCTTTATTTGTCGAGCCGATAGAAACGTTTGCGGCTGATTGCACGACGCCACAGACAGATTTCGTTTTGGGCGACACGGTTTGCGCGAAAATAAACGGCGTCGCGATTAATGCAGACTTTCCGAATAAAATTTCATGGGTCGACCCTGTAGGATTCATTGAGCAAAGAACTGACATCACCACAGATCCGCAAAGCGATAGCTTCAATCTTCCCGCTGATGACACATCAATGATCAACGGAGTGACCGTTGATAATCGCGGCGTCTGGCGAATTCATGTGACCCGTAATAATGGTCGCATATTGCACACCGCACTCATCAACGTTCGCGACGCCAACAATGCCGCGGCGCACCTGATCGTCCGCAAATTTGTCTCTGGCGGCGAAACGAATGTTGACGCCGGCAGCACTGTTCGCTTTATCGTCACGCTCGAGAACAAAGGCCCTGATGCGGCCAGCACAGTGGCGCTTTCAGATCCTACTCCATCCAATCTCGAGCTCGTGAGTTTTACCCAAACGTCGGGCGCGTCGTTCGACTGTGATAACGCTGATTGCACTGCCACCAGCCTGCCGGCAGGCGGCACGGCTGAGTTTCTCGCAGAATATCGTGTGACAACCGGAACAGCAGGAGGAACGATCATTTCCAACACTGCTGTGGTTAGCAGTCCGACATCTGATCCTGACGACACGACACGAGCCGCGACCTCAGAAATCACGGTAGTCAATTCTGGTAATCAAGCTACGTGCGCGCTCGAGTGTCCGGGCAATATCACGGTCACTGCTAATACGACCCAGGGAACTGAATCCGGCGCAATCGTAACGTTTGGCTCAGCCGAGCCTTCAGGCGACTGCGGCACGGTGACCGCATCTCCAGTTTCAGGTTCTTTCTTCTCAGTTGGCACACACACCGTCAACGTGAGCTCGTCAACCGGAGGCGGCAGTTGCAGCTTCACCGTAACGGTACTTACTGACAATCCGCCGACGATCACCTGCCCGCTGCCTAACATTACTGCTGACGCCGGTACGGGTAATACAGAAACAAACGTTAGCGTCAGTGCTCCCGCTGCCACCGGTACGAACGTCGCGGTGAGCGGAGTCAGAAGTGACGCTCAACTGGTAGGCGATCCTCCGGCTTTCTCCCCAGACTTAACCGATCCATATCCGGTCGGAACGACCATCATTACCTGGACCGCGACTGAATTCATTAATGGTGAACCCGGCCGCACAGCGTCTTGCACGCAGCGCGTCATTGTAACGGCGCCCGATGCACCGACGATTTCCTGTCCAGCCGATAAGTCGTTCAATCAAACCGGCTGTGACGCCTTAACGTTAACTGCCGCGCAGATCGGCACACCTTCGACGACCGGCAACATTGCTGAAGTTGAAGGCACCCGCAGCGATGGCTTGCACCTGACGAACGACCCGTACCCGATCGGGGTTACCGTCATAACGTGGACCGCCACTGATACACTCGGGCGGGTTGCATCCTGCTCACAGCGAATCACGGTAGTCGCCGCGGGTGATACCCAGGCTCCAGTGCTCACCGCACCTCCGAACGTGATTGTCGATACAAACTCGTGTGGACAAATCGTCGGTGAGACGGAACTCGGTACGGCAAACGCAACCGACAACTGTGGCACTGTGAACATCAGTCGTACTGGTGTGCCGGCAGGCAATTTCTTCCCGACCGGAACCATGACGATCACCTACACAGCGACAGACGGTGCGGGTAATACAGCCACCGCTACTCAAACAGTCACGGTAAGAGAGAATCCGGCAATACCGCCGACGATATCCGCGCCGGCCGATGTCTCGCTCAATACTGGACCAGGGGCAAGCTCATGCGGCGTCTTTGTTTCGGATGCAGCGTTGGGCGCCGCAACAGCGAGCGATAACTGTGCCGGCGTTACGGTGACCCGCACAGGCGTTCCTGCCGGTAATAACTTCCCCGTTGGAGTCACCACCGTGACTTACACAGCGACCGATCGGTCAGGCAACACAGCGGTCGATACGCAAACCGTCACAGTTGTTGATAACACCGTACCCGTGGTTACTCCACCGGCTGCAGTTACGCTGTTCACCGGACCAGGAGCCACCTCTTGCGGCGTCACCGTCGCTAATCTTGACGCCACACTGGGCACCGCCACTGCTACAGATAATTGTCCGGGAGTCGGTGCAGTAGTGAGGAGCGGTGTACCGGCGGGCAATGTATTCCCGGTGGGTACGACGACACTGACTTACACGGTAACGGATGCGCACGGCAACACGAGCGTACCCGTCACCCAGGTGGTCACGGTCGTCGACAACACGGCGCCCGTAATCAGTTGTCCGACTGATATCGTTATCGAGCCGAGCTGTCCGACGGGGGCGATTGCCACCTACACGACACCAACCGCAACGGACAATTGCGGTGTACAATCAGTCAATAGGACAGCCGGATTGGCAAGCGGCTCCGTCTTCCCAATCGGCACTACGACTGTCACGCACGTCGCGACAGACATTCACGGCAACACCGCCTCATGCAGCTTTACAGTGACGGTGTTAACGCCAGCACAGACGGTGCAGAACCTGATCAACTCCGTTAACGCGCTGTCCGGCTTGAGCGGAACCCAGCGCCAGGGGTTGCTCAGCAAGCTGACCGCCGCTCTGGACGCAATCAATGAAGGTAAGACCAACGTTGCCTGCAACAAACTGAGCGACTTCATCAATCAGGTTCAGACCTTCATCAGCGGCGGAACACTGACATCCGCCCAAGGCCAGCCTCTAATCAATTCGGCGGCCAAGGTAAGGAACACAATCGGGTGCACGTCACTTCCGTGCACCTGACGTTTCGCTGTCTGATTAGCATGTTATTTAGGACCGTCCTTATCCACCCAAAGTGAGGCTCCGACCTGTGACTTTGGTGCGGGACTTAACCGAAGCACGAGCTTCACTTAGAAAGACCGTTTACAACAGCAATTAAGCTCAACTCAAAAGGAGAATGCATCATGAGTAAGGTTCGCTTCACTTTCAGTATTTTGGCTACCGTCGTCCTTGCATTGACAGTCGCGTCTGTTGCCAATGCTCAGGCTACGCGTACCTGGGTTTCCGGCGTCGGTGACGACGTCAATCCTTGCAGTCGTACGGCCCCTTGCAAGACTTACGCGGGCGCGATTTCCAAAACGGCTGTCAATGGTGAGATCAGCACCCTCGATCCCGGTGGCTTCGGAGCCGTTACGATCACAAAGTCAATCACGATTGAAGGCACGCAAGGTCAGGGCTATGGATCAATCCTTCATAGCGGCACCACCGGCGTGAACATTCCATATGACAACTTCACGGCCGTCGGCGAGACGCGAAAGACGGTCCGCCTGCGAAACCTGAATATCACCGGTGCTGACACCGGCCTCCGCGGCATTCGTATCAGCGGCGGCGCCGCCTCCGCGAACAGCGAAGTCTACGTGGAAGACTGCATCATCGATGGCTCATTTGGATCTCCAGGTCGTGGTATTGAAGACGCCAGAAGCGGCGGCGGGTTCCTGAGCGTTTCCGGAACGACGATCCGAAACATGTCCGGTTCGGGAATTTCAACTCTGGGAAACACCGGCGGGCTGAAGATTGTTGTCAATAAGTCACAGGTCTTTAACTGCGCCAACGGAATCGCTGTCAGCAACAACGTTAAGATCGGCATCTACGACTCCAATATCTCAAACAACACTAGCTCTGGACTATTCGTAGAAGACGATGGCGCCGGCGCGAACACGGTGATGGATGTGGATCACTGCATCGTTTCGCATAATGGCACCGGGTTTAATGCTACGACTGCCAATTCCACTATCCGTGTCTCAAACACCACCGCCTCCAACAACACTACGCTTTTCAGTGCTGCCGGTGGCGGGACGGTACTCTCGTACGGAAATAATCAGGCTGGTGGCGCCGCCTTCGGTGGACCGGTCTCACCATCGTAAAGAGCCGGACTGCCGCGCTCATTACTTCTGAATCGGTCGCTGACCGCTTCTTCATCCTCGTGATGCAGTCGTGTGAAGGGTATTGCCGGTGCTGGCAGTACCCTTTACGTTGCGCGTACAGGCAGATCTTCACAGACTTTTCAATTTCCTTACCTCGAAGTAATAACGACTAATAGCTCGAAATGAAAAAATCAATCTACTTCTTCCTTGCCCTAATACTATTGTGGCGCCTGCAAACTATTCTTTCTGGCGAGAACGAGGTTGTAGGGCGCCAGAGTTTTCCGCTTTCTTCGTTCACCTTCATCGACTCAAAACAAGGACGTGGTGTTATCGATATTGGGCCGCAAAAACCTTCGTGAGTGTTTCGCGGTTTTCAACTCTAAAATCCCTAATCAAAATTCAGAAGGAGAAGAAATGTACAAAGTTAGCTTTACCCTCCGAATTCTCACCATTGCAATGTTTGCTTTCGCTTGTGCGTTAGTTGCTCAAGCCCAGGCGCCGCGAACGTGGGTTTCGGGTGTTGGCGACGACCTCAACCCCTGCAGCCGCACTGCACCATGCAAAACATTCGCTGGCGCCATCAGTAAGACAGCCACAGGCGGTGAGATTAATATTATCGACCCGGGTGGTTTTGGAACGTTGACGATAACAAAGTCGATCACGGTTGACGGTCTTGGTGCTATGGCAGGCGTATTGAACACAGGAGGCGTTAATGGATTCAGCATTAATTTCGACTCCTTTAACGCGGCAGATACGAGGAAGGCGGTACACATCCGCAACCTAACGATCCAGGGAAGCGGCGCCGCCACCACTGGCGCGCGCGGAATCCGAATAAATGGCGGCTCAGTTATTGCCGGTGGTTTAGTGAGAGTCGAGAACTGCATCATCGAAGGCGATAGTACTTCGCCTGGACGTGGAATCGAGGACACCCGCACGAACGGCGGCAAACTGTTTGTATCAAACACCAGCTTCAACAACTTGTCCGGCACAGCCATCTCTCACAATATCACCGGCGCTGTCCGCCTCGATTGGACGATTTATAATGTTCGCATTTTCAACTGCTCTTTCGGCGTTGCGATCGGGAGTGGAGCGAGAGCAGTCGTTAGCAATTCCGTTATTTCAGGCTGCACCAACGCCGCGCTTTTCGCAGAAGGTCCGGTTGGAGCATCGGAGTTGAACGCCGAGAACAACATCATTAATAACAACGGGACCGGGGTGCAGAATAACGCTGGAGGAACCACACGACTCTCGAACAACACGATCACCAATAACACGACCGGTATAACTGGTACCACGCTCTCGTTTGGTAACAATAGAATTGCTGGAAACACGGGCGCGGGCACTGCCCCTACGCCCATCGGCGCAGCATCCAGCAACTTCGGTCAGCAATAGCAGTCAGACCAAACGCATTGGCCTTTTTCCGCCCGCCGCGTTAATAGCGCGGCGGACATTTTTTGGACCACAGATAAGTATGGCGTTTGAAAAGCAATGCTTGACCTGCCAATCAGTCGCCGCTAGACTGGCCGCTCTTATCGCGCATCACTAATCAACATTGCGTATCATAATGCGGAAAGGATCAAGGTGGGACTGGTCAGGCGCAACCCCTCCAGTCGCGGCATAACGACTCTTAGTTAGATAGATGGGTACGACCTCTAGCAATAGGGTGGGCACGCTGAATCCGAACGTTCCCAACAGCGCGCACGGATTGCCCGCCCAGGAACCTGTTTCACCAGACGGCTCTTCCAAACCCGCTCAACCGCTGGTCACAATCGAACCGCGCAGATCTCTGAGTTGGACCGATCTCCGCGATGTATGGGTATACCGCGAACTCCTTTACTTTCTCGTCTGGCGCGATCTTAAGGTCCGGTACAAACAGACGACTGTAGGAGTGGCCTGGGTTGTTCTCCAGCCGATTTTGACTACTTTGGTCTTTTCTGTCTTCCTGGGAATGTTAGCGCGCGTTCCTTCTGACGGCGTACCGTATTCGATCTTTGTCTTTGCTGGACTATTGCCATGGACATTTCTTTCCGGCGCCCTCAACTCGAGCGGAAATAGCCTGGTTGGTAGTGCTCACCTGATCACAAAGGTTTACTTCCCGCGCATACTGATTCCTATCGCGGCGGTCGGAGCCCGACTTGTTGATTTCCTGATTTCGTTTGTAGTGCTCGCCGGAATGCTGGCCTTTTACCAAATAGCTCCAACCGTAAACCTTTTGATGTTGTTGCCTTTGATCGTACTCGTGACGCTGCTGACGCTCGCTGTAGGATTGTTGGCTTCTGCAAGTAACGTGCGTTACCGTGACGTCGGAGTGTTGTTACCGGTACTAGTCCAGCTATGGATGTTCGCCTCGCCAGTGGTCTACCCTCTTACTCTGGTTCCGCAACGCTACAGGACTCTGTTTTCACTGAATCCGCTGGTGGGCATCATTACGGGTTTCCGATCAGCGGTGCTTGGGTTCAAGTTCGAATGGACTCCGATTGCGGTGTCAACTGCCATAACGATTGTCTTATTAGTTATAGCCGTGATTATGTTCCGTCGTACGGAAAGGTACTTCGCCGATATCATCTGAGGAGACGCTTTGGACAAAAATCACATTCGCACTTGGATCGGGTCAGTACAGGGAGCGGTAGCGACCTGGTCAAACCATAGGAGTTAAGAATCCTGATCATACACCAGGTCGCTACCGCTCCCTGTACTGACCCGATCCAAGTATGTTTTCGGACCTTTGTGCAAAGTTTTGAGTAAAGATGAAACCGATCATCAGCGCTGAAAATCTGGCAAAGCAATATCAAATCGGCACTCGGCAAGAGTATTCGACGCTTAGGGATGTGCTGGTCGAGACGCTGAGTGCCCCAATCCAACGCCTAAGGCGAAGGACGAATGGCCAGACTTTTTGGGCACTCAAAGATGTCAACTTCGAAATCACTCAGGGAGAAGTCGTTGGGATTGTGGGACGCAACGGAGCGGGAAAGTCAACGTTACTGAAGGTCCTTTCACGTATTACTGAACCGACGCTGGGTTGCGTAAAGCTGTATGGGCGCGTAGGCAGTCTTCTGGAAGTTGGAACGGGCTTCCATCCTGAATTGACCGGGCGGGAGAACATTTTTCTCAACGGTGCGATTCTCGGCATGGCGCGGAGAGAGATTGCGCGCAAGTTCGACGAGATCGTGTCATTTGCTGAGATCGAGCGGTTCATCGACACCCCGGTGAAGCGCTATTCTTCAGGGATGTACACGCGGCTCGCCTTCGCTGTGGCCGCACATTTAGAACCGGAGATCCTGCTTGTCGACGAGGTGCTGGCGGTCGGTGATGCTTCTTTTCAGAAAAAGTGTTTAGGGAAGATGAGCGAAATCGCCGGCAAGGGGCGTACTGTGCTTTTCGTCAGTCATAACATGGCCGCGGTTAGCCAGCTGTGCACTCGCGCTATGCTGCTCAGAGACGGGCGAATTACGCGTGCCGGTCCAACGCAGGAAGTGGTTGCGGATTATTTTAAAGCCGGCAGTGAGGGCGGAGGAGAAAAGACCTGGGATGATCCGGCGCGCCCTCCCGGTAACGATAGGATTAGGCTGCGGGCCGTTCGCACCACATGCGGAGGAGTAGTAACGAGCGAGATTGATATTGACAAAGAAGTGTCGGTCGAGGTGGACTTCTGGAATTATCAGCCGGGGACACGTAATCTCTGCGTCAGTATCAATCTGCAAAACTCGACTGGTCTTACCGTGTTAAGTACAGCAAACACCCCGGCAGCCAATCTCCTTCAGGATGAGGAGTGGTTTAATCGCCCTCATGAAGCAGGTCTGTTTCGCTCAACCTGCACACTGCCGGCGAATTTCCTTAATGACGGCGTGTATTACATCACCGTCTATGTGCTCTCGTTAGGGCCTATAGCCGTTGAGGCTGAGGCCCCGCAGGTATTGTGCTTTAACGTTATCGATACTGGCGCGATGCGTGAGGCTGGTGTTGGCAGCAGATGGGATGGAGTAGTGCGAATTCGCCTTCCGTGGCGTACGTCGCTGCTTGAGCCGCTGAACGGCAGCTCGGCAAGACACGATCATTGAGGGCTGTGCGAAAAAATGGAATCCGAAAATTACAAAAGGTTCGCCAGCCTCACCTTCAACGACTTTCGCAGAATGGCTGAGGACGAGTCGCTCAGCATTTACGAGAAGATTGGCTTTCCCAACTCCTATCGAGAGGGCAAAGAGGAGCTGATCTTTAATGACATTGAGGCTAAGTTACCTTCCCTGAGTGGCCGAGACAAGATCGTCCTTGACATTGGCCCAGGCTGTAGCCGGCTGCCACTAATGCTGATCGAGCGCTGCCGTGCCCAGAACCACACGCTGCTGTTGGTCGACTCCGCTGAAATGCTGGCCCGGTTACCCGATGATCATTTTATCGAAAGATTTCCAGCTTACTATCCGGCGGCCAGCGAACTGTTCGATCGATACGCCGGCAAAGTTGATGTCATCCTGACTTACAGCGTCCTGCACTATGTATTTGCCGAGTCGAACGTTTGGGAGTTCTTGGATCGCTCGTTAGCACTATTAGCTGAGGGGGGCGAGATGCTCATCGGGGATCTGCCAAACATTTCCAAGCGGAAACGCTTCTTTGCCAGCCCGGCAGGAATAAAGTTTCACCAGGCTTTCACCGGTACGAGTGAGATACCGGAGGTGGAGTTTCAGCGTATCGAGTCGAATCAGATCGACGACGCGGTGGTTCTGTCGCTGCTGATGCGCGCCCGCGCGGCGGGTTATGATGCGTATGTCGTGCCGCAAGGGCAAGACTTACCGATGGCTAACCGGCGCGAGGATATTTTAATCAGGAAGCCTTAAGGAGCGTTATGGAAAAGACGCGGAAACTCGTCATCATTGGCGACAGCGCCTTCGCGGAAATTGCCTACGAGTATTTTACTCACGATTCGGAATACGAGGTGGTTGCCTTCAGTGTCGAGCGCGAGTTTCTGCGCCGGACCGAGTTGTTTGGTCTGCCTGTAGTTGAGTTCGAAACTCTCGAAGATCGGTATGCGCCCGACAGCCATCATTTCTTCGCGGCTAATGTATACACACAACTCAACGCTCTCCGAACGCGGCTTTATCTCGAAGCAAAGAAGAAAGGTTATGCTCCTGCGTCTTACATTAGCCCGCACGCATTCGTTTGGCGCAACTGCGATATAGGTGAACACTGCTTTATTTTTGAGAATAACGTGGTTCAGCCGTTTGCTCGCATCGGCGATAACGTAATCCTGTGGAGCGGCAACCATATCGGACATCACTCCGTCGTCAAAAGCAATTGTTTCATCTCATCACACGTTGTCGTGTCAGGCTTCGTGGAGATTGGCGAGTCGTGCTTTGTCGGAGTGAATACGACGATGGCTAATAACATCAGCATCGGAAAAAATTGTCTGATCGGCGCCGCGGCATTGGTGCTCGCAGATGTTCCGGACGATCAAACGGTCGTGGGCATCTGGAAAAAGAAGAAGACGGATTAGGCTCTCCGGAGGAAAAGTTTCGAATGGCTAAAGAAGGCTACACTAACGTCGTGCGCGGCTCGGAAGAGGAAAAACGCGCGCGCGAAGTGATCCTCGACTTATTCAAGCAAACGCCGGTACCTGACGACGAGTTGTTGGTCAATATGGGGCTGTACGTGCGCAGCACGACCCTGGCGAAGATTCTTTATCTCAACGAGCTCTATCAGGCGATTCGCTCCTTGCCCGGCATCGTAGTCGAATTCGGGGTCTGGTGGGGCGCTAACCTCGCTTTACTCGAGTCGTTCCGCAGCGTTTATGAGCCATACAACTGGACGCGCAAAGTGGTGGGCTTCGATACCTTTCAGGGTTACCCTTCCATCACCGAGAAAGATGGCAGCTCCAGCTATGCCGCGGTCGGCGGATATACCGTGTCGCAAGGCTATGAAGACTACTTACGAAAATTACTAAGCGCCCACGAAGCTGATAACGTAATGGCGCACATCACGAAGTATGAGCTGGTGAAGGGCGACGTCGTTGAGACGATTTCCAGGTACCTGACCGATAACCCGCAGACAGTTATAGCGCTCGCATATTTCGACCTGGCACTTTACGAACCGACAAAGAAATGTTTGGAGGCGATTAGGCCCTATCTTGTGCGCGGCAGTGTTTTGGCAATGGACGAGCTGAATTCAGCCGAGTTTCCCGGTGAGACTATCGCGGTAAGAGAGGTGCTGGGCATGGATAAATACCGCGTCGTCCGGTCGCAGTTTTTGCCCGATCGCAGTTACATCATTATCGAATAGAGTCGTAAGTAAAATACCAAGGGTGCATCAGTTTGAAATTGGACCGAATTACGCCGAAGGCGTTCGCTAATTTCAGCCCAGGGTTCGAGGAACGAGAACCCTGGGTTCCCTAATTAGTCTCGTTATTAACCCTGAAAGGGTTCGCCAACCCTTTCAGGGTTTCGGTCCATCTATGGGAATCTTACCCAGGGTTCTCGTTCCTCGAACCCTGGGCTGAAATTAGCGAACGCCTTCGGCGTTTCATCCGAATTCAAACTGAGCCCTACTAAAATACGCGCTTTCCGACGGACGAATTCAGAATGCAGCAAGAGCAGTTGATTATTGTTGGAGACAGCGTATTCGCACAGGTTGCCTATGAGTTTTTTACTCACGATTCTCCATACCAGGTAGTCGCGTTTGCGGTCGAGCGCGCATACCTGCGTGCTGATTCCCTGTTTGGTTTACCGGTGATACCGTTTGAAGAGATAGTCACCATTTATCCGCCTGCCTCGCACAGCTTCTTTGTGGCCGTTGTTTTTTCGCAACAAAACCGGCTGCGGACCAGGCTCTATAACGAAGCGAAAGCGAAGGGTTACACTCCTGCTTCATATGTAGGTTCGCAAGCGTCAATACATCCGACGGCTGAATTGGGTGAGCACTGCTTCATCTGTGAGGAGACCGTGGTCCAACCGTGGGCCAGAGTCTTGAGTAATGTGGTTGTTTGGAGCGGCAGCTACGTGGGCCACCATTCCCTCATCAAGAGCAACTGTTTTACCTTGCCTCATGCTGTGATTTCCGATTTCGCTGAGATTGGAGAGAGTTGTGTCGTGGGTCCAAACGCCACCATCATGGAGCGTGTTAGCATCGGCGACGACTGCTGGATTGAAGCAGGATCGGTAGTCGCAGCCAATCTGGAGACGCGGACCAGGACATGAGCCAGGATATGAGGTGGCAAAAACGCGGACTAATATTCGTACCTGACGGCAAACTTTGGTGGGCTCGCGCCGGTGCACAACTCCCCACAGCGAGCGTGATTGACGATCGCGTCATACGGGTCTATTTCGGGAGCAAAGATCAGGACGGCTTCGGCAGGACCGGCCGGATCGATCTTGACGGTAACGACCCGCGACAGATCATCGAGGTCGCATCTAAACCCGTGCTCGATCTGGGTGAGCTGGGCGCGTTTGACGATTGCGGCGCCGTACCCAACAGCGTCATCAGTTATGCGGGCCGCCAGTATCTTTATTACCAGGGGTTTCAGCGAACCGAGCGCGTACCCTATTTAACCTTCACCGGACTGGCAATCAGTGATGATAGCGGCAAAAGCTTTAAGAAATATGCTCGCACTCCCATCACAGATCGTACGGATGCGGAGCCGTTCATTAGAAGTACCCCTTGTGTTCGAGTTGAAGGTAATCAATTCAAGATGTGGTACGTTTCCACAGTGCGGTGGGTGCAGAACGAGCATGGGGTCCACTACGTCTGCGTCATCAGGTACGCGACTTCGAGCGACGGCATCCATTGGGAAACTCACCCGCACGTTTGTCTCGAACCAAGACTGCCGGACGAGTACGCAGTTGGTCGTCCTTCGATCATGCACGACGGTCTGCGTTATCGCATGTGGTACTCGATGCGCTCTTTCAGCAAGCTCTACATGTTAGGTTATGCCGAATCGAGCGACGGCATCGTTTGGGAAAGGAAAGACGATGAGGTCGGCATCGGCCCGTCGTCGAGTGGTTGGGATTCAGAGATGGTTTGTTACCCGTCGGTGGTTGAGATCGATGGGCAGAAGCTGATGTTGTATAACGGAAACGGCCGCGGCTTGAGCGGGATTGGCTACGCTGTTTTGGAAGAGTAACCGCGGTCAGACGTGGATGTGAACGCAGTGACAGACGATCGAAACTTCCGCTTCTACGGAATCAAAGAAACCAATACGTCAACGTCTGAAATTGATCAGCACGTTGAAGAGATCAGCGTCAGCGGTTTTACGGTTGTGTCTGACGTCGTGCCTGAGGCTGAGTTGCCGGAAGTGCACCGCCGGGTCGATAGCGTCTATGAGAAACAGGTTAGCGAAATCGGCGGCGGTCAAAACCTTCGCGCAATCAACGACGAAACGATTGCAAGGTGTCTACTCGCTTACGACGATTACTTTCTGAAACTCGCAACCGCACCGAAGATCGTGGCACTGCTGGAGAAACTCCTCGGCGATTACTTCACCCTCCTGCAACAGAACGCCATCATCAATCTACCGGACATGGTCAGCTATCAGACCTCCTGGCATCGCGATCTGATTTATCAACACTTTATTCCGTCGCGTCCAATCGCTGTCAGTGCACTCATATGCCTGGACAATTTTTCGAAAGAGACGGGCGGCACACACGTACTACCCGGGACGCACAAGCTGGAGAAATTCCCGTCGCAGGTTTACGTGCAGGGACATGAAGTGGCGGTGAACGCGAAAGCGGGTTCAGCCATTGTGTTCGACTCTATGCTGTTTCACCGCGGCGGAGTGAACTCGTTGAAGCATCCTCGCCGCGGCCTTAACCACCTGTATTCTTTACCGTTCATTAAACAACAGATCGACCTGCCCCGCATCCTGGACGGCAAATACGCTGACGATGATTTCCTGCGCAAGTTTCTCGGATATGAAAGCCAGGCCGCCGAGGATGTCGTACAGTGGCGCACGAAGCGATTAAAACTATTGGACCAGAAGTAAGGGGTGGCTTTGCACAAAAATCAGGATTCGCTCTTGGATCGGGTCAGTACAGGGAGCGGTAGCGACCTGATCAGTGATCAGCATTCTTAACACCTATGGTTGACCAGGTCGCTACCGCTCCCTGTACTGACCCGATCCAAGAATGATTTCGGTTCACTATGCATGTCTTTCGTTACTCTGAACAAGATGCTGCCCGCTGGGACGAGTTCGTGGCTGAGGCGCCGATGGCCACGTTCCAACATACGCGGCGGTTTTTGTCTTATCACGGCGATCGGTTCCGTGATGTGTCATTGCTGGTAACGAAAGAAGATCAATTGGTGGCGCTCTTGCCTGCCGCAGTGGATCCGGCAGATGAATCTCGGGTTGTCAGTCATCCCGGAATTACGTTCGGTGGCCTATTGCACCAGCAACATTTCAAGGGCACAGAAGTTATCGAGGCATTTGAACTCATACGCGCCCATTACCGCGAGGCGGGATTCGGAGTTTTTCGTTACAAGGCTATTCCACACATCTACCAGCAAACTCCGTCGGCCGATGATGTTTATGCGCTCTTCCGGGTCGATGCGCACCGCTATCGTTGCGATCTCGGCTGCGCAATTGATTTGGCGGCACGGCCGCCCGTCAGCCAAAGGCGCCGGCGGGGATTGAAAAAAGCCCTGAATGCAGGTGTAGAAATCGACGAGCGCGCGGTCTATATTGACGGCGTTTGGTCCGTGGTCGAAGAGAACCTGCGTCGCAAGTATGGCGCAGCGCCGGTCCACACACGCGAGGAGATTACCCGACTGCACGGGCTTTTCCCCGATAACATCCAGTTCGTCGTCGCGCAACACGAAGCCCGAGTAATCGCAGCCGTCGTTCTATTCGTGAGTCCGCGCGTGACACGTGTGCAGTACATCGCCTCCAGCGAGGTCGGCTATACTCTTTGTGCCCTCGACGCCATCATGGAGCACTGCATCAATAACGCCGTGGCGCGTGGTGCAAAATATTTCGATTTCGGCGCGAGCAATGAGGACGAAGGTCGCCTACTCAACGAAGGCGTCTATCAATTCAAATCAGAATTCGGTGGTGGCGGAGTGGCTTACGATGCATACGAGCTCAACTTGCACCAACACACGCGATGAGCATTAAAGACTGCAGCTTAATCGACCTGCCACGCGTTAACGATCCGCGCGGCAACCTTACTTTCATCGAAGGGGGACATCACATCCCTTTTCAGTTGAAGAGGGTGTTCTATCTCTACGATGTGCCAGGCGGCGCCCTGCGCGCCGGTCATGCACTCAAGCAATGTCAGCAGTTCATTATTGCCGCATCCGGCAGTTTTGATGTTGTGCTCGACGATGGTTATGAGAAGAAACGCTACCAGCTCAATCGTTCCTACTACGGTTTGTACGTGCCGCCCCTCGTCTGGCGCGAGATAGACAACTTCTCGTCAAATTCAATCTGCGTTGTATTAGCTTCAGAGCTGTTCGACGAGGGAGACTATTATCGCGAATACGACGATTTCCTGGCTGCGGTTAAAGTAAAACGATGAGAGTACCCTTCCTTGATCTGAAGGCGCCTTACGCCGAGCTGCGCGACGAATTGGATGCAGCGTACCACCGGGTTATGGAATCCGGCTGGTTCATCATAGGCGACGAGTTACGTGCATTCGAAACAGAGTTTGCAGCTTATTGCGGAGCCAAACATTGCGTAGGTGTTGGCAACGGGCTTGAGGCTCTGCACCTGATCTTGCGCGGGCTCGGAGTCGGACCTGGCGACGAGGTGATTGTTCCGTCCAACACTTACATTGCCACGTGGCTGGCAGTTTCCTATGCCGGCGCGAAGCCAGTCCCGGTCGAGCCAGACCCACATACGCACAATCTCGATCCCGAACGCGTTCACGACGCCGTTACGCCCCGCACAAAAGCGATGATTCCGGTCCATCTTTACGGGCAGTGCGCAGACATGGATCCGTTGCGGGAGCTCGCCGCCAGCTACGGCCTCAAGGTGATCGAGGATGCAGCGCAGGCGCATGGAGCTCAGTACAAGGGAAGCCGCGCAGGCTCACTAGGGGATGCAGCCGCGTTTAGTTTTTATCCCGGCAAGAATCTTGGCGCACTTGGTGACGCAGGCGCAGTAGTCACAAACGATGATGCGTTGGCGGATGCCGTGCGTGTGTTGCGCAACTACGGTTCGCGCGAAAAGTACTACAACGAAACCAAGGGCTACAATTCGCGGCTGGATGAGTTACAAGCGGCTGCGCTGAGAGTGAAGATGTCGAAACTGGACGAATGGAACCGGCGTCGCAAGCACGTAGCTGCGCGGTACCTGCGAGAGCTTGAAGGCGCTGGTGGCGTGAGGCTGCCTCGCGTACCTTCCTGGGCTGATCCAGTGTGGCATTTGTTTGTGGTCCAACACCCGGACCGCACACGTCTTCAGTCACACTTGTCGGCTGCGGGCGTGGGAACGCTGATTCATTACCCGAAGCCGCCACATTTGCAGGAAGCTTATGTAGAGCTTGGTTACAGCCGCGGCAAATTCCCTATTGCGGAACAAATGGCTGATGAAGTGCTCAGCTTACCGATAGCTCCACACATGTCTGACGCCGATGTTGATTACGTGATTTCGCAAGTCGCGTCATTCACGCACTGAGTAAGACGGTCAGACATTGCAGCAGATAAGAGTTCGTGAGAATAAGGTGAACAGGCGAGTGTGGGTACTGGTTCAGTTTGAAAAAAACGCCGCAGGCGTTGGCTAATTTCAGCCCCGGGTTCGAGCTGCGAGAACCCTGGGTTAACAAGCCTACATCCGCTCCAACCCTGAAAGGGTTAGGCGGTTGGCGAACCCCTTTCAGGGTTTCTAAATATTTTATTTCGTGACCCACGGTTGTCGTTAGCGCTCCAACCCTGGGCTAAAATTAGCCAACGCCTTCGGCGTTTTTCAAACTGAACTATTACTACGAGTGTGATATGGGAGACTGGCATGCCGAATTGTCCTCAGTAATAAAGAGCCTCCAGGCTGGCGGAACGGTGGACAACTCGCGGCTGCGAAGGCTGTTGACACTGGAGTTGAAGGAAGACCGTTACCATGTGAATTTGCGTTTGGCCGCTGCTTACTACGATCGCTATGAGCATCTGAACGAGCAGCAGTCGCTTCAGTACGCAAAGTCATGTATAGATCGTGCGCTGCTGCTGTCACGCTACTCGGTTGACGTTCTGCCTTTGCTGGTCCAAATCAACCGCGCCCTGGATGATGTTGACGCCATTCGGGATGCTTTAAAACGTATTGGTATCGAGGCGGCATCCCGCGGAGCATTTGACGAGGCCTTGCTGCTCTTCGATCGCTGGCTCTATGCCAATAGCGAGTTCAAGAGAAACGATACACATACTTTCGACGCGGATGTGATCGCTTCCGTCGAACGGATGGGTGCTCTCCATCGGTTCGCCCGGCGCGCTGACACGGCATTCGAGGGTCGTAAGCTGCGCCTCGCTTATCTCACGCAGGGTCTGACACAAGCGGGATCGGTCTTAATTAAAATTGACCAGGTCTTTGCACGCCTGCATGATAAGTCGCGATTCGAGATCGCTTATTTCGCCGCCGATGATCCTGCCCTCATCAATTCCAGCCTGGACGCGCAGACTGCCATCGCTGATTTTCGCGCATCCGGTTGTCAGTTTTACGCGCCCCCGGAAACCCAGACTACCCACGAACGACTGGTCGGCGTGGGCCGGCAAATTCACGAGTTCGGCCCCGATGTTTTGGTGACCAGCGCCGCGCTTGCGACATTCCGAAATTACTTTATCGCATCACTGCGGCCCGCGCCGGTCACTGTGGCATTTAATCAAGGATCGACGCCGCAGTTTTCGTGGCATTCGTTCGATCATACGATCAATTGGTTTTTGACAACTTTGCCAGACTGTCCTTCAGATTCCTCACATGTTTTACTCGAGCTGGAGTTGCCGCAGGCCGAGAAGATCACTCCCGTTTCGCGTGAGCAACTCGCAATACCAGCTAACGCAACTATCCTCGCCACCGGCGGCCGCTGGCAGAAATTCCAGGAACCCGATTTCTGGCGCGTCATGTCCGCATTACTATCAGAGTTGCCCGACTTGTACTGCATCGTCGTGGGAATCAAAGAGGACCAAGCGCCATTTCTGGATACCATTCTCACACCGGAAGCACGCCGGAAAATAAGTTTCAAGCCGTGGGGAAAAGATTACCTCGACAATCTCGCGGCGGCAGACCTCGTCGTTGATTCATACCCAATGGGTGGTGGCGTCTTCCTGATGGAAGCTATGAGCATCGGCCTGCCTGTTGTTTCATTCCACCACGACTATGTTGCTTACTACCGTAACGATGATTGCTCAGGCGGGGAGGAAATCGTCGGCATTGAAGAGCTACTGATCGAGCGCGGCAATCTCGACCAATTGAAAGAGCGGGTCGCACGCCTCGTCCGCGATCCTGATCATCGTCGTAAGCTCGGAGAACGATGCCGGCAACTGCTACACGAGAACCATGGCCAACCGCGGCGCATGGTGCAGCGTTGCGAAGACATTTTTGAGCGTGTGCTTCGCGAACGTTTCGCAACGGTTGAGAAAGATCACGCTGCGCTTTCATTCAACCTGCACGAACCGGAATTGGAGGAGTACAAGCTGTCGCTGGTGGAGCAAGCAACTATACTCAACAGACGTGAAGGTGAGATCCGTCGCCTGGAAGCGCAACGAAACGGGCGTCTGATAAGGAAGGTCGCGCGGCGTTTGCGTGGGGGATTGCAACAACTGCGCGCCCGCTGATGGGGTGGCCCGCGATTTCTTACCGGCAAGCGTATTGGTGGTTGAAGCCGCGTTACGGTATCCTACGCGGTCGATCTGGGGCAGCAGAGATACAACATTCTCTGCCGCCCCAAATTTCCGAAGGTAAGCTCAATCAAAAAGTGAGGTTCACCCAGAAATAATGACGCGGATTCTTGTAACGGGCGGATTAGGGATCGTCGGCACAGGACTAATCAAGGAGTTGCGCTCGCGCGGCCATCATGTCGTCTCCTGCGATCTCGCTCACCAACCCGACGAGGTTGGCTTCTCTCTGCGCACGGACGTCGAACAGCCACAGTACGCTCGCTGTGACGTAGGAGAGTTTCGGCAAATCGAGCGGGTCTTCGAGCGCGTCGGGCCGTTTGATTACGTCTATCACTGCGCTGCTGAATTTGGACGTTGGAACGGCGAAGATTTCTATGAAACGTTGTGGCGCACAAATGCGGTCGGCACCAAGAATATTATCAGGCTCCAGGAACGACTTGGCTTTAAGTTGATTCACTTCTCGTCCTCGGAGGTTTATGGCGACTGGCCGGATCTCATGGTTGAGTCGGTGATGGACGAGTATGAGATAAAACAGATGAACGACTATGCGATGACCAAATGGGTAAACGAGATGCAAGTGCGAAACTCGGGAATCCAGTACGGCACGCAATCTGTCGTTGTCAGGTTATTTAATACCTACGGGCCGGGTGAGTATTACAGCCCTTATCGATCGGTCAATTGCCGGTTCCTTTATTGTGCGCTCACGGGAGTACCGTATACGGTATTTCGAGGTCACCATCGCACCTCCACGTTTCTCGGTGATACCGTGCGTACAGCCGCGAACATCGTCGAACGCTTCAAACCCGGCGAAACCTACAATATAGGCGGCGTCCACCATCATTCAATCGAAGAGCTCAGTGACGTAGTTTTGAAAGTCACCGGCGCGGATCCTTCTATCGTTGAATATCGCGACTCCGAGATCCTGACGACGAAGATTAAGAGAGTGGACACTACAAAGGCCCAAACAGACCTGGGTCACAAAAACTCTTATAGCCTCGAAGAGGGCATGCGCATTACAGCAAACTGGATGCGCACGGTCTACAACCTGACGTAATTCACAGGACACCATACCCTGAGCAAGATGAGCAGAGCACTGGTTACCGGCGGAGCAGGATTTATCGGCTCACACATCACGCGCAAGCTGATTGAAGAAGGCGACGAAGTCGTTGTGCTCGACAACCTCTCGACAGGTTATCGGAAGAATATTCAAGACCGTCCGCACGTCGAGTTTGTTGAGGGAGACATTCGCGATGAGCAACTCATTGCCGAACTCATGAACGGCATCGACGTCGTCTTCCATCTAGCCGCGTCGGTTGGCAATCAGCGATCAATTGAGGATCCTATAGCAGATTCTGAGATTAATGTGATCGGCACGGTGCGCGTTCTGGAAGGAGCGCGACGGGCAGGGGTTAGAAAGGTGGTTTGTTCCTCATCGGCGGCTATCTTTGGCGAACTAAAGCACCTGCCAATTAACGAAGATCACCCATGTGAACCTGATTCGCCGTACGGTGTCAGCAAGCTCGCGGGCGAGAAACATGCCCTCGCTTACGCCCGGCTCTACGACATGCAGGTGATATGTCTTCGTTATTTCAACGTCTATGGCATCAATCAGCGTTACGATGCGTACGGCAACGTAATTCCCATCTTCGCTGATCGCATGCTGAAAAAAGCACCTCTGGTCGTCTACGATGATGGTGACCAAACTCGGGATTTTGTAAATGTTGAAGACGTAGCGCACGTCAATCTTCTCGCAGCGCGAGCGGAAGGCGTTTCCGCTGTTTTTAACATCGGCTCCGGGACCGCGGTCACAGTTAATGAATTGGTCACTCAGATGGCTAAAGCCTGCGACATCACTCCCGAAATCAAGAGAGCCCCGGCGAGGAAAGGAGAGGTACGACATAGTCGCGCAAATATCTCGGCGGCACGTTCGGCGCTTGGTTATGAACCAACAGTCGATTTACCGGGTGGTCTACGTGATTATATAAAGTGGATGCGAGGAGAACTTGCAGAGTCTAATCATCCCAACGCACGTAAATGAAGTTTGCCCTTTTATCGCACACGCTGCCACCATCGAATTCGGGTCAGGCTCTCGTCATTCAAAGAATACTGCGGGAATTGGATCCGAATGACTACTGTCTTATCTCACCCGAACGTTATGACGACTTTGACCATGGCCCAACCGAACGACTGCAGGCAAACTACTATCACTTGCCGCCGGTATTCCGAATCACCAGGGGACACAGCTTCGGCCTCCAACACCTGCGCGAGGGCGTGAACATTCCCCTTGCCGTCTGGCAACATGCCCGTTTGTTAACGAAACTGATCCGGGCTGAGCACTGCGAGGCAATCGTGGCGTGCACCGGCGACGTTACCCTCTTGCCAGCCGCCTATCTCGCCAGCCGCAGAACGCGCGTGCCGTTCTATGCCTATATTTTTGATCATTACTCCTATCGCGAGTGGGCTGACCCGGCAGCCGCCTTCTGGGCGCGTCGCTTCGAGCCGCTGCTAATGAAACGCGCTGCCGGGGTAATCGCCCCGAACGACGTCTTGCGTGACGATCTGCGCGCGCGTTTCAATATAGAGCCACAAGTCATTTATAACCCGCTTGACATAACGCCATACCAAAGGGACGTGGGACTTAATGCAACTCGAGGCGAGTCTCAAAACGGAGAAGTTAAAATCGTCTACACAGGCGCGATTTACGAGGCCCACTACGATGCATTCCGTAACCTGATGGCTTCCCTCGAACTGCTACGCAGGCCCGACGTTCGGCTACATCTTTACACCAATCGTTCCGCTGAAGATTTAGCATCGATTGGGATCTCAGGATCGCTTGTGCGCCACCCTCAGCTTTCTCCCACGGAGATGCCGCGTGTGCAAACCGAGGCCGACGTTCTTTTCCTGCCGCTCGCTTTCGAGTCGCCCTATCCGGATCTCGTTCGGACCTCGGCCACTACGAAGCTGGGTGAGTATCTGGCGGCGCGGCGCCCCGTGCTTGTACATGCGCCGCGCGACTCCTTCGTGTCGAAATACTTTCGGGAGCACGACTGCGGCGTCGTCGTTGACGAATGCGACCCCGAGTTGCTGGCGGCAGGTCTGGCGCGGCTCCTCCAGGATGACGACCTCCGCCGTCGTCAAGAAGCCAATGCCTGGGCGCGCGCCTGCCAGGATTTCGCTGTCACCAGGTCGCGCGCTGCGTTTGCTCAACTGCTCCGCGTCGACAGGAGGCAAGGGTGAGACGGTTGCGGATTCTGTTCGTGGCGCGCCCGTACAGCGTTCATACCGCGCGCTGGATTAACCAGGTCGCAGACTGCGGGTGGGATCTCCACCTTTTCCCCGCTTCTGAAGACCCGCTGCACGCGGATTGTCGAAACCTGACGACCTATTACATACAACACGATCCGCGCGCACGTAATCACCAGACCGTCCGAAAGCGTGTGTTGTGGCCGCTGCCTTTTTCGGGCTATCGGGTACGCCGTTTGGCCGAACGACTGCTGCCTTCACGTTGGAGTGATCGCGCAGAGTGGCTCGCCTACATCATTCGCCAGCTCAAACCTGACCTGATCCATGCGTTGGAGTTCCAGGGCGCTGGCTATCTTGTGGCCCAGACGCGACGGCTCATGCGCAACGGATTCCCGCCGCTGATCGTGTCAAACTGGGGGAGTGATATCTATCTCTACGGGCCGTTGGCTGCACACAAGGAGCGGATAAAAGAACTACTCGCAGCCGCCGATTACTACACGGCCGAGTGCCGGCGCGACGTACAGCTCGCGCTTGATTACGGCTTTCGCGGGAGCGTCCTGCCGGTTCTTCCGGTAGCAGGTGGCTTCGACGTTCGAAGGATGCGGCAGTACATACAGCCTGGCCTGACTTCCGCCCGGCGAATAGTCGCGCTCAAGGGTTACCAGCATTGGGCCGGACGAAGTCTGGTGGGACTTCGCGCACTGGAGCTTAGTGCCGATGCTTTGCACGAAAAGCATCTGTCGGTGGCCGTCTATGCGGCGAACCATTCGGATGTGGAAATCGCGGCCGAACGAATGGGGCATGTGACCGGGCTCGACGTCGAGATAGTTCCTCAAGGTACGCACGAAGATATGCTCCGGCTTCACGGCCGAGCGCGAGTGTCGATCGGACTAAGCATCAGCGACGCACTGAGTACTTCCGCGCTCGAGGCGCTGATCATGGGTTCGTTTCCGATCCAGTCAGACACGAGTTGCCTGCCGGAAATTATCGAAGAGAACGTGGGCGCTCTGATGGTTCCGCCGGAAGATCCGGAGGCGGTCGCAGCGGCCATCCGCCGTGCCGTCTCTGACGATCAACTAGTAGATAAAGCGGCTGAACTCAATGCTACCGTAGCTTTCGAAAAGCTCGACGAAAGTGTTGTGCGTCCGCAAGTCATAGCGTTGTACGAAGAGGTAGCCGCCGCGCGCGCGATGGCTTCGAATTGAGTCAGCGAGTGACGGCCCGGATTTGGTTCCGGTTACGAAAGTTGTGCTAGAGTTTGACCACGTTACAAATGTCTACGTCTTCAAACAAAGCGGCGGATAAAGCGATGGTCAGTGTAATCGTTCCGTCTTACAACTATGGACATTTCATCGGAGCGACATTAGAGAGCCTGCAAACGCAGACTTTCGCAAACTGGGAATGCATAGTCATCGATGACGGCTCCACGGACGACACTGCTGATGTCGTCTCGCGCTTTGCCAGGACGGATCCGCGAATCAAGTTCTTACAGCAACAAAACCGTCGTCAGGCTGTGGCGCGCAATAACGGCCTCACGCAGGCACGCGGCAAGTATGTACAGTTCCTGGACGCCGACGATCTGTTGGAGCCCCGAAAGCTGGAGCTACAGGTTCAGTTTCTCGAAGAGCACCCGGAGGTCGACATTGTTTACGGCGATACGCGTTACTTCGCGAGCGAGCGTCCGCAGGAGATGCTCTACACGATGTACGGGGATAACATTCCGTGGCAGCCAAAACTTTCGGGCGCGGGAGGCGATATGCTTTTGTCGCTTGTGCGCCGCAACACGATAATCGTCGGCGCGACGCTCACACGTCGAACGATTGTCGAGCGCGTCGGTCCATTTGACGAAGGGCTCCCACCTGTCGAAGATTGGGACTTTTGGATTCGCTGTGCACTCATAGGCGCAAATTTCCGGTACGAAGAGTTTGAACGAACGTGGTTGCTTGTGCGCTCGCACGCATCCAGTTCGTCGAAAAACAAATTGCACATGATAGCCGCTGAGGTTCGCATGCGCCGCAAGCTGACGCGACTGCTTGATCATGAGCCTCAGACGTGGCGAGCAAACGCGCAACTATTGGCGGAGGCTGAAGGAACGCTTGGCGCGCAGGAGGTGATGCACGGGTGGCGCGCTCGAGGCATTTACTATCTCAGCCGCGCCGTCTTCAGTGACAGGAAGTTCAGGCAGCGGCTAAAGTGGCTCGCGTGTGCGCTGGCGGCCCCTCTTGGTAGAACGCGTTTTCAGAAGATCTACTCCTCTTCGATCTCGCGAGCCGTCACAAGCCCGCTCACTCGGCTTCAGGAGGATAATCATCGCTGAAACTGAAGCAAGGGCTTTCATCGAATCCCACTTCATCTCTGGATAAGACTCCGCAGCGAGCGAGCTGAATTGGAGGGGTTCGCGCTGATGGATTAGACGACTACATCTCATGCACGTTAAAGAGAC
>Ga0207694_10000760_pt1 | contig 28941 bp, 19 predicted proteins | sample KBSC34metaG_FD_184353 | JGI IMG/M metagenome (GOLD analysis project Ga0207694, IMG submission 184353) | Corn rhizosphere microbial communities from Kellogg Biological Station, Michigan, USA - KBS C3-4 metaG (SPAdes) (version 2) | ecosystem: Host-associated > Plants > Roots > Rhizosphere > Soil... | reverse complement strand
TGCGGCGACGTCGCCGGTTCCCGATACAGTCGATTCCAAACGGACTTCGATCACCTTCAGCCAGCGCCGATAGAACTCAACTTCAGAAACGTTGGCGACGGCTTGCAGGATGCGGGGAGACTGCTGAAGAGCGAGATCCAGCGCGGCGCGGAATTCGGGTTCGATCGTCATTTGCCGTTCGGACATCACCAGCAATTGAGCCAACTCACGACAGACGCCAAGATGTCGTTGAATTGCGGCCTTGCGCAGGAGTCGCAACGTTTGTTCGGTCACGTCATGAGTCACGAACGGATTGCCGTCACGATCACCACCGATCCAGGAACCGAATGAAATGAAGACCGGCAGACGAAACGCGTGGCCGGGAAAATTGTCGGCGAGCGCCCGACGCATTTGCTCGCGCAGATCGGGGATGATCTCCCATAGACCGTCGAAGAAAAACAGTCCGCGTTCCACCTCGTTCAGCACCGTGGGACGCTGAGGCCTGACAGGATCGACTTTCCAGAGCAGCGTCAAGTCACTGAGGATTGATTCCAGTTGCCGCGTTCGCTCGCGCAGGACAAGGTCGGGTTGGTGTTCGGCCTGCAATGTCTGTCTGAGATTGCGCAGCACGCGCCGAGTCGTGCGGCGTTTGGCTTCGGTGGGATGCGCGGTAAACACCGGCTCGATCTTGAGCATCGCCAGTTTTTCCTGAATCACCGCCGGCGATGCGCCGCTCAACTTCAAGGTCCTCAGGGCATCGCCGATCGATTCCGTTCTGGGACCGTCACCGGATTCGAGTTCGCGCTGCCGCAGGACACGGATCCGCTGCAGATCTTCGGCCAGGTTCACGAGGTCAAAGTGAATGATGGATGCGCGCACGAACGCCGACAGTTGTTCGTCATCCAATTGACGGAGTCGAGCGGTCAGGCGTTCCGCGGCATCAGGCAGGCCCGACCGACGCTCGACGGCCAATTGCCGGATCTTACGAAAGTGCTGGACGAAATCGGTCCCCGCTTGCTCTTGCAACATCTGCTCAAGTCGGGCCAGCAGGGTCTCGACGTCAAATCGCAGGGCATCAGCTTTCGACATTTGTCATCGTCCATCGTGGTGTCTCATCGGATCGTTCAAGATTCCTGGCAACCAACCTACAGCAATAGGTCACATGACACAAAAGAAACCGACGTGCCATCCGTGGGGGCTTCGGTAACCTCTGCGACGCGAAAAGATTCGCGGTGACCCTTACATCGACAAGCATCGATTGGTTACCCAGCGCTCACCGATTCTGGCTGCCAGGTTGATCGTGCTGTCCAGCGATGCTGGATTCGATTTCCGCCACCGAAGGCGACGGGATCGACCAGGACAAGACAATCTCCATCGCGTTACCCACAAACCAAGTCTCATTATACGGCATTTTAATCACGACAATAACATCGTTAATTGATTGTCGTGTTTTGTTGGGATGTTCGCTGGAATTCTCGTCAGGTTGATTCGGCTGTCGGTAACTGTCTTTTAATTACCGCTTTGCGTATCGTGTTTAGCCAGCTAGACTTGAGCCACCTGGCTCGCCGGAAGTCTCTCCCGTCCGAATTTGAGCAAATTCCATGAAACCTGCTGATGAGAAACCCAAGCTTTCGTCACGCAAGCGAGCTCGGGCGCCCTTGGCTGCGAAAGCTTCTCCATCCAAGGTTCGAACGTCGGCAGCGGCGGACAGTCCGCTGCCGGAACCAGCGGGGCATCATCATTGGACGTTTCTGTCGAATCATTCGCACGTGCTGATCCTGCTCGCGAAGAATTCGTCGCTTGTCCTGCGAGAGGTTGCGTGGCAAGTCGGGATCACAGAGCGAGCCGTTCAACGCATCATTGCCGATCTGGAAGCGGGCGGAATCATCGAGCGTCTAAAGGTCGGACGCCAGAATCACTACCACATACAAATGGACAAACCGCTCAGGCATCCGGTGGAATCTCACCGCACCATTGGTCAACTGCTGGCACTGATCAACGACGACGAAGCAGATTCCTGAACTCAATGTGGCTGGTGGATCGGTGAGTCGTCACCGTAGCGGCTCGGCACGACCTACGTCTTGTTCGAATTGCGGGACTTGCGTCTAAGACGGTTTGTCTCTATTCTGGTGAAAGTCGTTCGGCAGACCTTTGTTTTGCTGATGGCACCTGCGAATGAATCGTCAACGTTTACGGAGCCCGTCATGCCTGTTTCTCAATGCAGAATGATCGGCTGCTTACTCGGTTTTATCATTGCGGCCAATCAATGCAGTGAGGCCGAAGAGCCCGCGGCGCAAGGTGAGCGTGAGCGGGCCGAAGCGAAAAAGCTGTTTGCCTACTTCGATGTCCAGGCAAAGCGGTTTGACGCTCGGCTCGATTCGGGCGTGCCACTCGAACGCGAAGGCGAATCGATTTTCAATTGGACTATTGATCGATCGTGGCATGGCAGTTTCTTTGTTTGGACTGCGAACGGCCGTCCGGCTTTGGTCGGATGTTTTCTGTCAGATTCGACGAAGCCCGATTTGCGAAGTGCGTATGTTGAATTGTTTTCGATGGCAGATCAGCCGTTGATGCCGGTCACTTTCACGACGACCGCGCAACAGAAATATGAATGGAGTCCCCTCGTCGCACAGAACGCGACGGTTGCGATTCATGATCGACGCGCGCCCGCCAAAACGGAACGGATTCGCCGCTCGCAGATGAGAGAACTGGCCGAGCAGTTTGAGGTCACCATGTTTCGAGAGGCCGACTCGAACGACACTCAAGAAGAACTGCGGTTGATGGCGAAGCCACTGTATCGCTACCCACCACTGAAAGATGGCTCGCTGGAGGGAGCGATGTTTGCCTACCTGACGACAAGAGGAACCGATCCCGAGTTCTTGCTGGCCGTCGAATGTGATCCTCGAAAAGAGGTCGATGCCTGGAAGGTCAGGCCAATCCGATCCTGCACCAGAAGGCTCGACCTGCGCCGCGATGGTGCCTCCGTCTGGACTTGTGAGCCGTATACGGAAGCGTTGCAACGAACAAAACTTTCAGAGCCGTACATGATCGTCAAGACGGTCGAGATCCCCACTCGGGAATTTGAAACAGTCCGAGATCGAATGATTGATCTCTCTACGAAATAGTTCTCTGACCTATGGTGCACACTCGGATCGCGATTTGGGATAGATGAGTCACTCCCAGTTCGTATGAATGAGTGTTAGGCTGCTTTCGTCACCGGCCGGCAACTATTTGAGAGATCATGTAAAATGCACCTTTCTGATCGAGTTGATGTCGGGATGTCGGTCCGTCGAGTGCTGATCTTGATTCCGCTGTTTGTGCTGGCGATTCCTGACAGGCTGGTGGCCGAACAGCAGGTGCCGAAATCGAAGACAGATCAGCGACCTGCCGCCCCTGATCCCGGCAAGATGAAGGATCAAAACGACACGGCATCGACAGACCAATCAAAGCCGCCTAAGCGAAAGATTTCTGGCCGAATCGTGGACGAAGACGATAAGCCGATCGAAGGAGCTGCGCTCGTCTGGCAAGTCAGTTACAGCAGCCCCAATGTGACCGTCGAAACGACCAGCGACCAACAAGGTCGGTTCATTTGCTCGACACCCGATCTTCCACCGAGTTCTCTGTATCGGCAGGCAGACCAATTGTGGGTGTATAAGAAGGGCAAACAACTAACGACCGCGAGTACTCATCGCACCGGCAATGAGGACCAGAAGCTGTCCGATCTGAATATTCAACTCGTTAATGACACGCCAGGAACGTTTACGGTTCTGTCGACGGATGGGACGCCGATCCCCAATGTGAAAGTTGAGCCTTGGCATTATCTCAGTTCGAATGGCGCTTATGGCATTGTTCCTGACTCATTGTGCCGGTTGATGGCGGCAACGACTGATGAAGAAGGCCATGTCCAGGTTTCCAGTTTCGATCGGCAGAAGATGTTGAATCTCCATGCCAGTAGCACGGAACTGGGGACTCAGGAAATTCGGATTCCTTCCGGCGCACCTGGGATGGACGTGCACAACCTGGTGATGCGGTCCGTGGGGCAGGTGAAGGGACACCTGACTGCGGACGATCCCGCGCGATTCAAGGGACTGGAACTCTATCTGACTTCGGCACAGGACTTGAATTCAGGTGTTGCCAGAGTTCAGGTCGACGAAGACGGCAATTTTGAGGTGCCGGCGATGGCGACGGGTGAGTTGCAGGTCGAGATGCAAGAACCATCTGTTGATGCGACCAGTCTGCCTCGAATCCCGGAACGAATGTTGGTCCTGGAAGGGCAGACCCTCGATTTCGAAATCCACTTTGAGCCGTCAATTCTAGTTGAGGGTGCGATTGTCACTAAAGACAAAGAAGCGCCTGTTCCCGGTGCCGAGATTTCCATCGGCTATGGGACTTGGCGCCAGAGTGCCCTCGTACGCTCCGATGCGGATGGCCGGTACAAGGCTCGCGTTCTGGCCGGGTCCGTGAGAACTCATGTGGTTATGATGCCGAAAGAATTTGTGAACTATCAACAGATTGGCGAGCCCTGGAACGAGCGGATCCAAGTTCCCGACGACAGTGACACGCCGTTTCAGTTACCCACTGTTCGCCTGGAAAAGCTGATTGAAGTGAAGGGCACGGTCATCTTGTCGGACGGTAAGTTGGCGAAAAAGGCCCAGATGTTCGGACAGGCTGGCAACCGCCGGTATGGATTCTGCCAGACGAACGACGATGGCGAATTCACGATGCTGCTACCGGAGAGCGTCAGCCTGGATAAGATCCGAATCAGACTCGAAGGCGAGCCTGAATCACGCGACTGCGAAATCGTGAAAACGAAACCGCTGACGTTACAGGTACAGTGAATGGTTGTCGTGCGACAAATTTAGTTGTCAGTACCCGGCCTGGTCGCTTCCATCAATCCTCGCATGTAACCATACGCGAACAGACGCCCCAGCATCGTATATCCGGGCTCGCCATCGTCTTCGCCGTACAATTGCGGAACGTGGTCGGGTCGCATAGGGCCGTCGAAGCCGATTTCGTGATAGGCGCGCATCGCTTCAGCCATATTGGTCGGGCCATTGTCGTGAAATGTTTCGGCGAAGGATTCGGGAGTGCCACGAACGTCGCGGAAGTGCACGTACTTGATATGACGTCCCAGTCGTCTGATCGACGCTGGAATATCGACATTCATTGTGGCGAACGAACCCTGACAGAAGCAGATCGCATTGCTGGGACTGGGGACAAGATCCACCAGTCGTTCAAAGTTTTCGACCGAGTTCATGATCCGCGACTTGCCCAGCAGTTGCGGCAGCGGCGGATCGTCCGGATGCATGCACATCGTGACGCCGCAGTCTTCGGCGAGCGGAATCAATTGTTGCAACATCCCTTTCAGATTCTTCCATAATTCGTCTGCCGAGATCGTTACGTTCGAAATCGGTGCGTCGCTACCGTTCAGCGACATGGCTCGCTGAACCTCGGCCAGGCTGAAAGCGGTCACTTTGGCGCCGCCACGTTCGGGGGCATTCAGTTGAGTGCGCACCCAATCAGATCCCGCCATGAAGTTGTAACAGAGCAGTGAAATGCCGGCCTGTTTCATGTGGCCTAGTAACGTCTTCATCGCGGCCAGGTCGGTCCCGTCATCTTGGCCGATCTTGATTCGTTCAATCGGCAGATACCCTTCGATGACGGACAGCCGCATGCCGAACGACGCGATCCGATCACGTTCTCGCAACAGGTCATCCAGATTCGTTCCGGGATACCGCCCGACGACGTCGGTTACGCCGCACTGCGCGGCAAGCGTCAGGTTTTGGTCGGATATCGGCGTCAGTACAGTACCCAGTCGCATCATGTGGTCAGGACCTCTTTCGTGGCAGTTTGAACGCGATCAAACAGTGGCGATTTCCAAATCCCCGTTTTGCGGCCCCAGAACTTCAGCAGGACGTTCAGCGTCGCAAAACCATAGGTGACACTGCGACGAAAATTGATACTCGATGCTTCGTCGAAATAGCGCACGGGAACGGGAATGTCACCCAGCTTGAATCCGAAATGTACGGCTTGAGCCAGAAATTCGCTGTCGAATACGAAGTCGTTGGAGTTCTTCAAGTAGGGAATCGTTTCGAGCACTTCGCGGCGATAGGCTCGAAAGCCGCTGTGAAAGTCGCCCAGGTTCTGGCCGAGAGCGACATTCTCGGTCAGCGTCAGACAGCGGTTCGCGATGTACTTCCACGGCGGCATTCCGCCCGCCAGCGCTTCACGACGAGTTCGAATACGGGACCCCATCACAAAATCGCAGATACCCAGGCGAATGATTTCGATCGCTGCCGGAATGACTCGACTGTCGTACTGATAATCGGGATGGATCATCACGACATAGTCAGCACCATTCTCGAGGGCGCGCTGATAGCAGGTCTTCTGGTTGCCGCCGTAGCCCAGATTTTTCTCGTGTCGGATAACGGTCAGACCCAGCCTTTCTGCGACTTCGACGGTGTTATCCTTGCTGCAATCGTCGACCAGGATAATTTCGTCGACCGAGCCTGGCGGAATATCGGCTACGGTCCGTTCCAGCGTGCGCGACGCGTTATACGCGGGCATCACGGCGATCGTTTTTCCCAGTTTTGAACCGGACAGGTGTTGAGGGACAAGCAATTCCAGATTGTTTGGTGTCGCAGTCACGGTTCATCTACTAAAGAGATCGGAATTGCTTGATTTGAACGTCTTCTTGCACCTTGAAAAAAAAGATTTTAGCCACAGAGATCACAGAGTTGGAACCAGAGCGTTTTGATAATCTCTGAGCTGCTGGATCGGATCCGAAAGATGGGATCCTTGACCACAACCAAACCGCTTTCGGATGCACTGGTTGTCTGAAGACAGCCAACCAGTGGCACCTCATACACGCTAACGACACGACAATTTCAGTGTCCTTCTTTCTTCCCTCTGTGATCTCTGAGATCTCTGTGGCTTAGAATCTTTTCTTCCAATCGCTTCAGCATTATGAACAGATGGCATTTCACGGTCGACCAACTCAGGACCGAACTTCCGACGATTTCGGTTGTCTGTTAGAATTGCGAGACTGGGGTCAAACGTGGAATAGAACGCCCACTTTGACTCTGCTGATGAGGCCGCGAAAGGAAGACCATGCGCAACGAATCGGAAATCCCATTTGCCGACAACCCTTTTTCCATCCCGGTTGCTGACCGATTGAAGCGGTTGCCACCCTATTTGTTCGGCAAAATCAACAAGTTGAAGTACCAACAGCGCGTCGCCGGTGTCGACGTGATCGATTTGGGAATGGGAAATCCGACCGACGCCCCTGATCCACAAATTACCGAAAAAATGAAGGAAGCGCTGCTGGAACCGAAGAACCACCGGTATTCGGTCGCCAACGGCATTGCCAGTCTGCGTCGTGAAGTCGCCAAGCGGTACGACCGCAAATACGGCGTCAAACTGAATGGCGACGATGAAGTGATCGCCTGCCTGGGCTCGAAGGAAGCGTTTAGTCACATGTGCCTGGCACTGATGGGTCCCGGCGACACGGCCATTGTCCCGGCACCGACCTTTCCGATTCACGCCTATTCGGTGATGCTCGCATCGGGCAATGTGATCGCTCTCGACGTTCGCGATCCGTCCGAATTCCTGCGAAATGTCGCCTACACATGCGAACATCTTTATCCCAAGCCCAAGCTGGTCGTCGCGAACTTCCCGCACAATCCGTCAGGAACCTGCATCGAGCAGAAGTTCTTCGATGAACTGGTCGTGCTGGCGAAGCGCTACAAGTTTCTGGTCATCAGCGATTTTGCCTACGCCGACATCTGCTATGACGGCTATCAGGCCCCTAGCTTTCTGGCCTCACCCGGTGCTATCGACGTCGGTGTCGAAATGACGACGATGAGTAAGGGATTCAGCATGGCGGGTTGGCGTATCGGCTTCTGCTCGGGTAACCGAGAGATGGTCCGTGCGTTGGCGACCATCAAGGGGTATTACGATTACGGCATCTTCCAAGCCGCTCAGATCGCCGCGATCATCGCGATGCGGAACTGCGAACCGGCGGTCGACGCGATCGCCAAGGAATACCAAATTCGCCGTGACGCGCTGGTTGATGGACTGACTCGTATCGGCTGGGACATTCAAAAACCAAAGGCGGGAATGTTCGTCTGGGCGAAGATCCCCGAACCGTGGGCTCAAATGGGGTCGATCGAATTCTCGATGAAGCTGCTGCAGGAAGGCGGAGTCGCCGTCAGCCCTGGCCGCGGCTTCGGCGAAGAAGGAGAAGGCTATCTGCGATTGGCCATCGTCGAAAACAGCCAGCGCCTGCGACAAGCCGTCCGCCAGATCCAGACCTGCTTGAAAGCCGAAGCCGCCCCCGCGGCGTGATCGGTCTGCAAGGTTGATCACGGAATTTGGCCGAAGGCCTCGCCAATTTTGAACGTATCGTGGATCTCGCGCTAGCGCGGACCGGATTTGTAGGAATACAATCGCACTCTGGCACGCAGCAGTTTCTCTGTCGGCAGACTGCGTTCGTCCACCACGATCCCGTTCATATCCTCGAAGCTCGCGGGCGAGTTGCTGCTACCGCAGATTGGACAACTGCCAACGTCAACGACGTCATTGCTGGCGTCGAGCACGATCTAGTCATCCGGGTGATAACCGGAATGGTGGCGGAGGTGCACGTTGTTTTTGTATTGGGTTCGACGAGCCGCTTCACGCGCCGGTCGCACAACATTGTCCCAAACCTGAAAGCAACCCCAGCAGGCGAGCAGACAAGTGCCGACGGCGACCGTAAAAGTGGGCAGGTCGATTATTCGCATCAGTCTTTGTGGCGGTCTCATCTCAGACCCTTGCTCAGATTCCACCAGCTCAATGCGAGTAAACCAGATCGAGCGCCGGAAGATTGTGATCGCCGCGAAGGATTTCTCCCCCCAGGCGTTCCATTTCGAAGGCACGGATCCATCGATCGTCAGAACGCAAGCGATGTGCAACCTGAGTCACGGCGTTGATCACACCGTACATTGAAAAATCAGCGGCTTCGTCGAACGCGGCTTGGATATCCGATTGTTCTTCGTCATCGATCAAGCCCTGCGCGGACAGCTGGCACAAGAATTCATAGGGCGTGATCACCATCTGTTCCGTCGTCGCACGAAATCGCGCGAGATCCAGATCGACGCCATCACCGCTGAATGAGCGATTGATGACGTGCGTGATCTTCAGCCGCCAATCGATCGGCGCGATTTCGGATCTCATGTTCGTGTACGACTGGCCCTGTTCACATTCGAGCAGAGCACCGTTTTCACAGGACACTCGGAACAGCCTCGTACAAGCCAATGTTTGCACATTGCCGGTTTCAAAGTTTTGAAGGAAGAATCCGGCATTCACCGTGTCACCAACGGCGAGATTACGGCCAAGATCTCGTGCCATCACGGACAGGTGAAGTTGCCCGTCGCATTCGCGGCAATGATCGACACGAAACTTCCAGGGCAAATCACGAAGTGTTTCGACGACATGATTCAGGAGATCGAGGTTGTTCACCGCATGGGGAGCGACGTTACGTTCACGTTTCGTCAGAGCGTCGCGTATATCCGGACGGCCCTCGCCGTCGGCTGATTGAGAGTACGTCGGAAACGGCAACAGCGAGTAGTTCATCACAACCTCCTCTGGCTGAGCAACACGAATTCGACCGCTGCATCAGAAAACGCGGTGCATCGATTTTCACGGTGCGACGAAAGGCAGTCAAACAAGATCTTGGAATAACGCCACTTTCGTCCAACGCGGCCGAAACCCGGAGCCTTCACGGGGACAGTCCGGACAGTCGCACGCCATGGTTCTAATCAATGTGCGGGAGATGAATCTCGACGCCAAATCGAGGCGCGATGTCCAGCAGTAATCGAATCTCGCTCTCGGTAGGAGGTGGTGTTGTTGTCGTGCCTTGAGCAAGTTGAACACCACATTCAAAGAACATTTGCTCCAGACCAGCAGGGGCGACCGAGATGATCATTCGGGCAGACTTGCCTGACTCATTCTTGAAGCAATGAGGCGTGCCGACAGGCATATTGGCGAACGTGCCCGCCGTCGCAACGATGCGAGTTTCTCCGATCTGAAAGGTGATCTCACCTTCCAGAATATAGAATGCTTCCTCTTCTCGACTATGTGTATGCGGCGGCGGTCCACCACCGGGAGGGACAACTGCCTCCCACATGGCATAAGCCCCATTCGTCTCGTCACCAGTCGCAAGAAAGCGATAGATGTCTCCGACCACGGCTACAGTTCGGCCTTCAGAAGTCGGACGCACGAGAGGGGTGCGGAGGTTGTTCATAAGAAACCTCACGTTGTTCACAGTACGCCACATCAGAAGCCCGCGCGGACTTCAACAAGACTATCGCGGATCAGATACGATGCGAACGGCGTAATCCTGTGTTGCTGGAGAATTCTACCAGGCCAACGCAACAGGCCCGACCGCGCACTATGTACAGCACGCGATCGGGACTGTGGGGAGTCGTCGACAATTCATCAGCATTCAGGCGATTCTGAGCTCATGAACCAATCGGTTAGCTACGTACCTGATCAGCTCACCGGACTTGCACGGCCTGAACTTGCTTGATGGCTTCAATCGCGGCTTCTGCACCACCCACTTCACTCAGGAATCGCGCTGCTGCCTGCAGTGTGCTGAAATCAGCAGCGGCTCGTGTTCCGCCGCCCGACTTCCGGGTGCTAAACTTGCGACCGCCACCACGGCGCGAGGAACCAATCCCCATCTTCTTGCGACAGGTATAGAACGCGACTGAAAAGCTGTTCTTGTTGATCTTCATGCCTGGATGCTTAGCGACAATCGCATCTGCAACTTCTTTGCTGCTGGCCTTTGGATTGGCTTTCAGCAGTTCACGAATTGTTTCCGACATGTTGAAATCAGCGTTTGCAGCTTTCTTGGCCATCATTTGTCTCCTTGAGGTTACGGGGCAAAGCAAGATCGAAGCATGATATAGTTCTGATGTCAAGTTGCACAGCAATAGATTGGAAGATTATGAAAAGTAATTAGCCACCTATGCGACTTCATTCACCTGTTCGATAACATCAGACGTCGCATCGACTGATGATGTCAGACCGAATTACCCGGCGAATAAATCGATGGTTGTCACTCACTTCATCTCCGGTTACAGAATGTCTTAGGCGTTTTGACACACCTCGCCGTGTGGACTTCCTTTGTCTTTTCGGGCCAGTAAGCTGATATTTGACGCGAAAATCCGTTGCCACCACGCGGACTGCTTCGAAACGAGGCGCTTCAGCGATCGCGCAGCATTGGGCTGTCCGGTGACTGTCAATTAGTGCAATTAAATGCGACGACAACTGAACAGCCTTGACTGAGTTGCGACAGTAAGAGTTCAATTGCCGCCGTTAGACAGAGTTCTCACATCCTTAAAACTCGTATCTGCGCGCAATGGACTTGCTATGCGCGAAAGTGTCCATTTATGCACCGTAGTACACCATTTCTAACCAAGATTTAAGTCTTTCGGTGTCGTCGGAGATTTCATCGACGATTCAGTCGGTGACAAACCTACAATTGCTGCGGCGATAGAGCTGTACCATTGGTGCTTGAATGCTCTTCGCCGACATTCGGGCGGGAACACGCTGTGCCTAAGTGAGTCGTCCGCACCCACTTGCACAAGAGGCTGAATCTGTCGGTAGCATCGGTCAAACTCAGCAACAACATCAAGCCATCTATGGCGACATTTTGCCTTGGTACAGGCTTCTCCACTGGAATGTTTGGCTGGCACACCCTCATTTCTGCGGGTGCAGCGACGACTAACAAAATTCAGTGGCCCGAATGCAAAAAAACGACTCGGAAAAATGCGACCGCTCGACGACCAAGCGAAGCCGTCGGGAAGCAAGCAAATCGAGTCTTCATCAAAATGGAGCGTTTACCCCGATCTGTCCGTGCGATTCCAATATATCAGTTTCGTAATAATTGAACAGCGTCGGAGGCGGAATTCGTCGGCGAACAGTCCTGATCGGATGCCCTTCGGGATCCCTTACATCCAGCGCGCTTCTCATCGATTTCGATGCCTGATACGATCGCAGAACTGCAGATTGTATTGTCGAGTCCGTTGGCGGTCGCAATGGATGCGGCAGTTTTATCACTGCACGAGACGCACACCACGGGCGCGAGATCATTGGCTGGAATTGGCAAGGAATACGATAATGGCGGCGGCAAATCCCTTCGAAGCAGAGTCTGTTCTGAAGACCAGTGGTGGCGAGTTCAAATATTTCTCGTTGCCGAAGCTGGCGGCGAAGGGATTCAATCACATCGATACGCTGCCATTTTCAATGCGTGTCCTGTTGGAAGCCTGCCTGCGTAACGTCGACGGTTTCCTGGTCAACGAAGAGCATGTCGCTCAAGTGGCGAACTGGGATGCCGCCAAGCCTCAACCTGTCGAAATCCCGTTCATGGTTGGCCGTGTGGTCTTGCAGGATTTCACGGGTGTCCCGGCGGTTGTCGACATGGCTGCCTTGCGCGACGCGATGATCCGCATGGGCGGCGACCCGAAAAAGATTAATCCACTGGTTCAGTGTGACCTGGTCATCGATCACTCTGTCCAGGTCGATTACTTCGGGTCCGATGATTCGTTGCAGCAGAACGTCGACCTGGAATTCAAACGTAATCTCGAGCGTTACCAATTGCTGCGGTGGGCTCAGCAAGGTCTGAGTAATTTCCGAGTCGTGCCACCGGCAACAGGAATTGTCCATCAGGTTAACCTCGAATATCTCGCGAAAGTGGTGCTGACCAAGAATGGAGTGGCTTATCCCGACAGCCTCGTGGGAACCGACAGCCACACTACGATGATCAACGGCCTGGGAGTGGTCGGATGGGGCGTGGGCGGGATTGAAGCCGAAGCGGTTATGCTCGGCCAACCGATCTACATGTTGCTGCCCGAAGTCGTCGGCTTCCGAGTGAGTGGCAAGCTGCCGGAAGGAACCACTGCAACAGATCTGGTACTGACCGTCACTCAGATGCTGCGTAAGCACGGCGTCGTTAACAAATTCGTCGAGTTCTATGGTCCGGGACTTGATGCCATGACTCTCCCCGACCGGGCGACCCTGGCGAACATGGCGCCCGAATATGGCGCAACGATGGGATTCTTTCCCGTCGACGACGAAACCCTGCGTTTCATGCAGCGCACGGGCCGGACCAAGGCGGAAGTGGAACTGGTCGAAGCGTATTACAAAGCCCAAGGCCTGTTCCGCACTGCCGCGTCGCCCGAGCCGCGATTCACTTCGAAGCTGGAACTCGATCTGTCGACGGTCAAAGCGTCGATGGCCGGTCCCAAACGCCCACAAGATCGTGTGTTATTGAGCGATATGAAAGCGTCGTGGGAAAAAGAACGCAGCACCAGTTTCGGACATCCGATTCCTGCCGGCCCTGTTGCCGTGAAGGGGAAGGATTGCCAGATCGGCGATGGAGCGGTCGTGATTGCCGCGATCACCAGTTGCACGAATACCAGCAATCCCTCCGTCATGTTGGGCGCTGGATTACTGGCTCGAAATGCCGTTGCTAAAGGACTGTCCAGCAAGCCTTGGGTCAAGACCAGTCTGGCTCCAGGCAGCCGTGTCGTCACTGAATACCTGGCCAAATCAGGATTGGACAAATCGCTCGATCAACTCGGATTCAACACCGTGGGCTACGGTTGTACGACCTGTATCGGCAATAGTGGACCCTTGCCCGACGAGATCTCGCATGCCGTGTCGGACGGAGACTTGGTTGTCTCCGCAGTGCTCTCCGGCAATCGAAATTTCGAAGGCCGAATCAACGCTCAAGTGAAAGCGAACTACCTGGCCAGCCCGCCGCTGGTCGTGGCCTATGCGCTGGCGGGCACGACCGATATCGATCTGACCACCGAACCACTCGGCAAAGACAAGGCAGGTAAAGATGTTTACCTGAAGGACATCTGGCCAAGCTCGCAAGAGATTGAATCCACGGTCGCATCGTCAATTACGCCTGAGATGTTCGCGTCGGAATACAGCCATGCGGCGCTTGGACCCGTGGAATGGCAACAGATTACGGGTGCGACGGGCCCGCTGTACAAGTGGGACGAAAAGAGCACTTATGTCCAGGAGCCTCCGTTCTTTATCGACATGCCGCCTCAGCCCAAGCCGATTCAAGGCATAACCGGCGCAGTCTGTTTGTTGTCCGTCGGCGACTCGGTCACCACAGACCATATCAGCCCGGCCGGTTCGATTAAGGCGAGTTCACCGGCGGGAATCTTCCTGCAGTCGAATGGCGTGACTCCGCTCGATTTCAACAGCTATGGAGCCCGTCGCGGCAATGACCGAGTGATGACGCGCGGCACCTTTGCCAACATTCGTTTGCGAAACCTGCTGTGTCCTGGCACGGAAGGTGGCGTTTCGAAGTACTTCCCGACCGGCGATCAGATGTCGGTCTACGAAGCGGCGATGAAATACAAAGCCGATGGAACCCCACTGGTCGTCCTGGCAGGTGCTGAGTACGGCACCGGATCATCACGCGACTGGGCGGCCAAGGGAACGTATCTGCTTGGCATTCGAGTCGTCATCGCAACCAGTTTTGAACGTATTCACCGTTCAAACCTGGTGGGCATGGGCGTGTTACCATTGCAGTTCCGACCAGGCGAAAATCGCGAATTCCTGGGACTGGATGGCACTGAAACATTCGATGTGCAACTCGATGACAACCTTAGGCCGCTGCAGGCGATCGAAGTCATGGCCACGAAGCCTGACGGCACTGCGATCCATTTCGTTGCCACCTGCCGCATCGATACGCCGGTGGAAGTCGAGTACTACCGCAACGGCGGCATCCTGCACAAAGTGCTGCGTGATTTGCTGAAGAACTGAACCGCGATCGTCAAACACGATAACGAAGAGCCAGCAGGCAAATCCTGCCGGCTCTTCGTTAGGCAATCATCGTTCCTTGGTATTCTCGCTGAATTCAATCGCGTCACCTGCCAGTCGAGTACGCCATTCCGTTTCCAACGCGCGAGCCGTATCGCTATTCTGAACCCAACTCAATCGCGAACCCCGCCGACCCGCGGCCGGGTCACTCGCCGGGCTTTGGCCAGTTCAGATGGCGATGCAGGAAGTTGTAGGTGCCCTGGCCATTGATCGTGTGCGGGCCGTTGAAGAACTCAATCTCCGTCTTGTCGCCGATTCCCAGTTTGTTGTAGTGCCTTCGTACTTTGGCATATTCGTACGCGACCCATTCATCAATCCCGACACCGTCGTCGTGGCCACGTTCCACCATGAAGGGCCTGGGCGTCATCAGCATCGACAATTCGGCATAGTTCGCGACATGCCCCATGTTCCATTCGAAGATTTCGTATTCGGGGGTAAACACATAGGCGAACGGCACGTCAGTACTGGCGTTCTTCGAAACCCATTCGTTGTAGTCGGCAGAGCAGATCGAAAGACAGTAGCCCGGCTGACCTTCGCGTGGAGGTAGGAACGGCGGAACTCGCACGGCCGTCTTACCACCGTAGGAAAGACCATAGAAGGCCAGCCGACTAGAATCGACGCTTGGCAGCGATGCCAGCCACTTCAATGTCACCTGATGCTGAGGGATGATGTAGCTAAACAACGAACGTCCGAGCGGATTCGATTTCCGCTGAAGGGTGCGGAACAGGTCCTGCCCGCGGTACGGGTTTTGAGGTGCGTAGGTAATGAATCCGCGTTTGGCCAATTCGGCCGCGAAGCTTTTATAGTATTTGTACCCGTCGGCCGGTGGCCCCGAGATCGTGTCTTTGGGAACCCCCTCCAGTCCGTGCTGACACACGACGACGGGTCGCTTTTCACCCGGCTTGATTCCTTTGGGTAACAGCAGAATCCCGCCGGCGACCACATCGGGATAGACGTCCAGCATCACCTCGTAGCCGTTGTATTCCTTTTCGTCGTAGACCTGCCGCGTTCGCGGATTGAGCGGCATTGTGGGGTCGGGCAACTTGCCAATCAATTCCTGATAAACGTGCTCCCGAACTTTCTCGACGGATCCCATCCATTTGTCGAGCGTCGATCGGTCGATCTGAGAGAACAGCTTGTCTCTCGTCTTGTAGGAATGCCGCAATAGCTTCTGGGTGAACTCGACGGCTTCACTGACTTGTCGTTGCTGAATTGCGGAATTGTCGAGTGCCGTCGCCAGCCGAACAGCAGGTTGCTGAACGTCGAGGCTGACATTTTTGATGCCCGCAGCATGGGCCAAAGCGGTCAGGCTGGCAGCACTCGCATTCACGCCTTTTCCGTCCGAGCCGCTGACCACCAACTGAATGCGGTCGCTTTTATTCAGCTTGTCGTAGATCGCTTTCGTTCGCTGGAATTCGGATGTCACCGCAGCCAGGTCGGCGGTCTTGATTTGACCTGGTGCGGCGCCGCCTCGATGTCCCGGCTTAACCGGCAACGGCCCTGTGGTTTCGGGAACCGTACACGCTTCGATGATCAGCGGCCGCGGCGCGATCATGCCAGCAATCTCGGCATCGCCGAATTCGGTGAGCTGTCGCCAGACGTTGCGATCGATCGGTTCGTCCCACACACGTTCACGCGGTTGGAAATACCCGCTGACCAGGACCGATCCGATGCGTGGGTCAAGTGCCGCGCTATACATGGCAATTTGACCACCGTCACCCACACCCGCAACACTGATGGGAAGTGACTTGCCGGCTTCGGCATTCAGTCCCGTCAACAGGTCAACAGCGGCGAGCACCTTTTGAACCTCGTAACCAATCACGTGCCGGCCCAGTTCAAAGGCAGATCGATAGACCCACTCACGATTGGATTGATTGGTCAGCGCGATCTCGGGGTTGCCCGCAAAATCGTCGTCACGACTGATCAACGTCGGAATGACCACCAGAAAGCCGTTCTCGGCCATTTTCTGAGGCAACTGGGATGCGGCTGCCGAATCGCCAGGTGTGGCACCCGCGTAGACATCGGGTGTCCAGCGCGCGTCCGGAAGAGCGATCAGCATCCCTTTCCATTCCGGCACCGCCGGCACCAGGACAAGTCCCTCTGCTGTCATGCCGGGCAAGACGGGCCACCGGTTCAAATGGACCGAGTATTTCCCAGTGGAACTCGCCGAGGCGGGTGGCATTGGCAATATAAATCGAATCTTGCCGACTCGCGCATCAACAGCGCCAATGTTTGTGCGGAACTTGTCTCGATAAGGACTAAGGCTGGCCTCGTACGCTTCGAGGCTGCTGGTGTCACGTTTCCAGCGAGATTCTCGCTGCTCGCGGGCGGCCGCAATTTGTTTCAGAGAAAAGCGATCGATTCCCTGCACCATCCACTCGTCGAGCGGCTTGTCGATCTCAAGGAGTGTAGTTCCTTCCATCGTGGGAGGTTTGACTTGTGCCAACGCCACTTGGGGCACACAACCGACGGCCAGCATCAGGACGAACCAACGCATGTCGATCTCCAGTTAGACTGCCACAAACGCGAATAGTCAGTATGGATCAGCTCACGATCTGTTCATTGATTCCAAGCTATTAGAACTCGGTTGGATTGTCATTCGTTGCGGACGTGCCAACGTTCAACCTCGTACTCAGGTCGAGGTTCGACCTAACAACTGATCGACGGCCGCCCCAATATCCGGACACTTCATTAACGACTCGCCGACCAGAATCGCACGCGCGCCGCCAGCTTTCACTCGATCAATATCTGCTCGCGTTTTGATCCCGCTCTCGCTGACCAATAGTGACGTCGTCGGAATGTTTGCCGCCAGGCGAGTGGTATGATCCAGATCGGTGACGAATGTCCGCAAATCGCGATTGTTAATGCCCACCAAGGCGGGTTCGAGTTTCAGGACGCGATCGAGGTTCTCGGCGTCGTACAACTCGATTAATGATTCCATACCGAGCTCCGATGCGTAGAAGTACAGGTCCCGCATCTCGCAGTCGTTCAGACACTCGGCAATCAACAGAATGCAATCGGCACCGGACGCACGGGCTTCGAGCACCTGATATCGGTCGATAAAGAAGTCCTTACGCAGCACTGGTATTTCGACTACTTGACGGACTGCCTTCAAATAGTTGAGATGCCCCTGGAAGAAATGTTCGTCCGTCAGAACACTCAGGCAGTTTGCCCCGTGTCGTTCGTATGTCTTCGCGATCTGCACAGGATCAAAATCGTCCCGAATTGTGCCTGCGGACGGCGATCCTTTCTTCACTTCGGCAATCAACCCGATATCGGGAGCGGAGTGCAATGCTCCGGCGAAATCGCGAACAGGTGGCGCATTTTTCAACTGATCAAGCAGCAGCGGCACTGGTCGCAACTGCTTCGCTTGGGCAATCTCACCGCGCTTATGTTCGATGATCCGGGTGAGGACATTTGGGCCGATTTGTGTGGTCATGGCAGGAGCGGCTTTGGCGAGGATCGGGCGGTAGGCCAACATCTTACCGCTGACAACCCCTTCACGAAACCCGCCGCCTGCGGATTGCCACACTCGCGTCAATTCCAACTTCCAGATGGCTCGGGTAATCTACGCATCCCGCGATCCGAGTCCGTCATGCTGATCGAGACTTCGCTGGTCGCAGGATCTTCAACAGATGGCGATCTGAACGGATCCCCGCAGTGACAACAGCAGTTCAAGTTGAGAGGAAGCGGATTTTTTATGGCACAGGGTAACGTGCTGGTCGGTCAATCCGGTGGACCGACATCAGTGATCAATTCGTCGTTGGCAGGCGTGGTCGAGGGAGCCAGAAAGTCCAAAGGGATCGGCCGTGTGTTTGGCATGCGGTACGGCATCGAAGGCGTCTTGAACGACTATCTGATTGACCTGGGCAGCGAAGCACCCGACGTGTTGAAGGGACTGCGTTCCACACCCGGTAGCGCGTTGGGGTCCAGTCGTCTGAAGCTGAAGGACGAGCACTTCCCAGCCGTGTTGAAACAATTGAAGAAGTACAATATCCGCTACTACTTCATGATCGGTGGCAACGACACGATGGACACGATCCATCGTGTGACGAAATACGCCACCGATCACGGGCATGAGATGGTCGGCGTGGGGGTTCCCAAGACGGTCGACAACGATCTGCATGGCACAGATCATACACCCGGCTATCCCAGTGCCGCGCGGTATGTCGCCCTGAGTGTCCTGCAGGCCGGTCTCCTGGCGTGCGACATGCAAAAGGTCGATCAGTTCGTGATCTTTCAATCGATCGGGCGCAGTGCGGGTTGGTTACCGGCAGCTGCCGCGTGTGCCAAATTCCACAAGGACGCTGCTCCGCACATCCTGTTGCTGCCGGAACGCGCCTTCAATCGCGACGCGTTTCTGGCCGCGGTGGCGAAAGCTCACAAGTCGCACGGATTCGTCAGCATCGTTTGTGGCGAAGGGATCACCAACGCTGACGGCACACCGGTGAGTGTTTCACAGACCAAGGACAAGTTCGGCAACGTCGAGTTTGGTGCGATGGGTGGGACCAGTGCGGCGATGATGTTGCATCGCATCATCGCCGACGAATTCGGCTGGCGCGGCGAATTCCAGGTCACAGAGTCGTTACCCATGTGCAGCGCGGATCGTGGCGTGAAACTGGATTTCGACGAGGCCTTTGCCTGCGGTCAACAAGCTGTCAAGTTGGCGTCCAAAGGGATCGGCGGCGTGATGGTGACCATGAACCGCGTCAACAAGCCTGGCCAAAAGTACGCGATGGATTTTGGTACGATCTCCCTGGCCGAAGTTGCGAATCACGAACGACCCATGCCCGATCACTTTATTACCAAAGACGGCTTTGGCGTGACCAAAGCCTTTCTGGATTACATCACTCCGTTGGTTGGTCCACTGCCTGGCTATTCCATGCTGGCGGCCAAACGCGCCAAAGCTTGAAAGTCGGGCAACCGGCCACGTATCGACACATTGAATTCTGACGAAGGCAAAGGAACCTGTTGTGATTGCAGATCGCACTCCGTATTCGAACTACAACCTGATCACTGACATGATCGCCGCGGCAACCGTCATTCGCACTTTCGACACCAGTGTCGTGAAGGCCGCCGCAGGCCCGATCGTCAAGGCCGGTAAACTGTTGTTGACCGGAGAAGGCTCGAGCCGAATGTTCCCGGCGAAGAGTGCGATTGCGCACTCGCGTCGTAAGGGTTGGCCGTGCACTGTCATCACTGAAGCAGGTCGCCAGTCCCAGGAATATGCCCTGAACGGCTGGGCGGTCCTGGGAATGTCGAACTCGGGTCGAACGGCGGAAGTCATTCGGCTGTTCAACAGCTTGAAAGACGCTGGCAATTCGGCTCGATTCAGCCTGGCCGCCATGCCCGAATCGACGTTGCAATCCATGGCAGCATCCGGCCATGTCTTGAAATGTGGCAAGGAAGGAGCTGTTGCCGCGACGAAGAGCGTTGTCGAGCAAGCACTCTATTGCCGAGCTCTCGTCGAAGCCGTCGCAGGAGAAGAAACACTCGCTGGACGATTGTCGACATTGGCTGATCAATTCCTGGCAGCACTGACTTTGCCAGTCGACCTCGAAATCGCGAAAAAGCTGGCCGCCGCCAATTCGATCTATTTCGCCGGTCGAAACGATGGCGTTGCCGAAGAACTGACACTGAAGACGAATGAAATCACCCGCAAACGCGGCGACTATCTGGAAGGGACCTATGCGGTCCACGGTATCGAGGAATCGATGCAGGCCAACGATGTGGTGATCTGGATTGACCCATTCCAGGAATCCGAACAGAAGTTCCATGATGTGCTGGTGAAGGGCGTCGGAATGACTGTCATCGCCGTTTCATCGCGACCAACGATCTTCCCCACGATCCAGATCCCGGATGCCGGTGATTTGGCCCCATTCGTACAACTGGCTGCCGGCTGGAACCTATTGGTCGAAGCGGGTCTGCAACTGAACATCAACATCGACAAACCCGAACGAGCCCGAAAGGTCGGCAACGAATTCGTTGGCTGATCCAGGTTTCACTTCGATGTTAGATCACTTCCCTGCCGAAGGATGTCGATTGATAAATAAGTATTGATTTGTTCCAGTCGATGGGTACACTGGCAGGCGGACCTTTCGCTGTCCCGAGGAGAAGTCGATGTTCACTTTCCACGGTCGTTCCCCGCGATTTTGTGATCGAATTGCCCGCCGCGATTTCTTTCGGATCGGTGGACTGGCGATCGGTGGTCTGACGCTTCCTGGCCTGCTGCGGGCGGAACAGGCTTCGCAGGGGCGAGCGACCGGCAAGTCGATCATCAATATCTTTCTCGCAGGTGGTCCACCGCATCTGGACATGTTCGATCTGAAGCCAACCGCCCCGCGAGAGTTCCGGGGCGAATTCATGCCCATTCCGACGAACGTTCCCGGCATGGAAATCTGCGAACTAATGCCTGACTTGGCCAAAGTCGCCGATAAGTTCTCGGTCGTTCGCTCACTGACCGGCGTCCACGAAGAACATACTCCCAACCAAAGCGATTCCGGGTGGAGCGAACAGTCGCTGAAGAACATGGGCGGACGGCCGGGCATCGGATCGGTGATGTCAAAACTGTGGGGGCCGTCTCAGACCACCGAGCACGGTACGGCACCGACATTCGTCGACTTGACCGGTTGGACGAAGCCCGGCTTTTCGGGACAAGTCAATGCCGGATTCCGTCCCGATGGCGAAGGACGGCAGAACCTGAGTCTGAATGGCAGGGTCAGCCTGGAACGGCTTGACGACCGCAAGGCTTTATTGACCGGTCTTGATCGACTGCAACGGAGCGTCGATCACTCCGGCATGCTGACCGCCATCGACAGCTACACCGATCGCGCGGTGGGTATCGTCACCTCGGGAGAACTCGCCAAAGCGCTCGACCTGAAGCAGGAAGATCCGCGGCAACTTCAGCGATACGGCGTCACCAGAAAAAACAACATGGGCAACGATCGTTTTGTCCTGGCGCGCCGGCTGATTCAGTCGGGTGTCCGTTGCGTCTCGTTCTCATGGGGCGGTTGGGACACGCATAGCGACAATTTTGGTCAGATGCGTCGGCAATTGCCACCACTCAGTCAGGCATTGGCTGCCTTGATCGATGACCTGGAAGCACATGGGTTGCTCGACAGCACCATCATCATGATGTCGGGCGAGTTTGGTCGTACGCCACGCGTCAATGGCACGGCCGGTCGAGACCACTGGGCACGAGCATCGTCCTTCTTCCTCGCCGGTGGAGGAATGCGGCATGGTCAAATGATTGGCAAGACCAATCGCAACGGCGAAGAACCGATTGAACGACCAATCCACATTCAAAACGTGTTCCACACGGTCTATCAGCAGATGGGAATCGATTCCAACACGGTCGTGCTGACCGATCCCAACGGCCGGCCTCAATATCTGGTCGACGATCGCAAACTAATCACAGAACTCATGTGACCCGGCCGCGGGTCGGCGGGGTTCGCGATTGACTCGGGTTCAGAATAGCCATACGGCTCGCGCGTTGGAGGCGGGAAGTGAGCACTCGACGCGCGAACGACACACTTATTCGTAACCCATCATGCGACGCGAAGAAACCGCCTGTGGCGGACGGCCGCGGGTCGGCGGGGTTCGCGATTGACTCGGGTTCAGAATAGCCATACGGCTCGCGCGTTGGAGGCGGGAAGTGAGCACTCGACGCGCGAACGACACACCTATTCGTAACCCATCATGCGACGCGAAGAAACCGCCTGTGGCGGACGGTCGTAGGTCGGCGGGATGCGCGATTGGCAGATACGCGGCCATTTCTGGCGTTCAATTTGACGTTTCGCCGGACTTTACCACTCACTCGCCTTCAATCGGGAGTGAGTTCGCCGTGTCCATCAAAAGAGGCGGCCAAGTCGTCGATATCTAACTGGCATCGATGATGTCGCCGTTGCCTGGGCGCGGCAAACTCAGCTACAAAGTCGTTGCTGCCGGAAAGCTTTGCCTCGCTTCTTTGGCCGCTACAAACGGACAAGCCATCATGGTTGAACCCGCCGCAACGACACCACCTGGTGTTCCCGCCGAGACTCCAAAGCCGCCTCGCAAAAAACGCGGTCGCTGGTTGCGGCGTGGGTTTCTGTTCTTGCTGCTGCTGGGAACGGTCGGCTGGTTCACGCCGACGATCATCGCCAGGACCGAACTTCGGAATCAGTTGCCGAAGTACTTGCTGCCCAACCTGCCCGTCACGGTGCATTTGGGTGACACGTCACTGAGCTGGCTGTCTCCGATCGTCATTAACGACCTTCGTCTCGTAGATGATCGTGGAAACAGGGTACTCGAACTCAAGCAGTTCTCGACCTCGTTGCCGCTGTGGAACCTGATCACAGTGCCTGAAGAACTGGGGACGTTCACGATCGAGGAGCCCATCGTTCACCTGTCGATCAAGGAAAATGGATCGAACCTGGAGGACCTGCTTCAACAGTTTTCCTCAAAGGCAAGTAGCTCATCGCTAGTCGGTTATACGGTCGATCTCCACAAGGGACGGATCGACATCGTTCATCTGCCGACCGACCGAGCGACGTCGATTGAACCGATCTCGGTACGGCTGACTTCGTCTCATGGCAAACTTCACGAAGTCGATGTTGCCGTGGGAACGCCGCCCGCCGTCGACGGCGCGGACTCTGTGGCCGATTGGATCGCCGCAAAACTCGGTGGATCAAGCGACAATTCGACAGCCGCGAGCGCCTCTCAGCATCTGATGCTACGAGCCTCGCACTGGAAGTTGGATCGACTGGCACCGCTGCTGGCGCGCCTGTCACCTCAGGCCGAACTGGCGGGCGAGTTGCAAGCCGATGTTACGATTACACTGACGCCGGTTGACGATCAGCTCGACGTGGACTGGAGCGGAACGCTTTCCATTCAGCAACTTCTGGTGGCAGGGCTTGAATCGTTGAAACGAGACCGTGTGCTGCTGAACGAAATTGCCGTCTCCGGGCGCGCAGCCACCAACGGCGGACGACTGGCTTTGCATGATTTGAAGATGTCGACCGATGTCGGCGAACTGACTGCCACCGGCGATGTGCCGTTGAACGTTCAATCGAATCGGTCTTCGGTGGAACTGTTGCAGTCGTTGTTGAGCGACGAAGACTACCACATTGACGGGCATGTCGATCTGAAGAAGCTGGCGGCCCTCTTGCCACAGACCTTGCGAGTCCGCGAAGGAACCGAAATCACTGCGGGCGATCTGAAGTTGCAGCTTGTCGGTGGCGACATCAACGGAGCCCGTCGCTGGTCAGGAAACGCGGGCATCACCGGTCTGAAGGCCATCAACCAGGGCAAAACGATACCCTGGGATCAGCCGATTGTGGCGCGCGTCAACGCGCATCGAGAAGGGACCGCGATCAAGGTCGATCTGGTCGAATGCAAATCGGATTTCCTGCAAATCGCAGGCAACGGGACGCTTGATGACGCTCGCTTCACGGCGATCGGCGATTTGTCCAAGTTGGTCTCCAATCTCGAACGATTCGTCGATTTGGGAATCGAACAGCTTTCAGGTCAGATGAAAGCTAGCGGTGAATTAAAGCGCCGCGACGACCAGCATGTCGAACTGACCTCCAAAGTCGTGCTGGACAACTTTGCCTACGTGGTCACCAGGACAAACACCTGGCGCGAGAAGCATCTGGAGTTGACTGTCGCCGCCGCCGGAAAAGTTGACGCACGCCCCACACTGACGCAGATCGACTCGGGTGAGGTGCATTTGGCGAGTTCGGGCGACAGCCTGGATCTCGTACTGAAGCAACCAATCAATCTGATTGCATCGTCATCTGGCTACGCAGCCACAGCACGACTAAAGGGTAATCTGGCATCGTGGCAAAACCGGTTGCGAACCACGGTGGCGATCGACAACTGGACAGTCGGAGGTGGCGTTGATTTAGCGACGACGGTGTCGGGCAATGCCTCAACGATCGATGTCGCTCAATTGACGTGTGCTTTGCAGATGCTGGAAGTTCGCGGTCCCGAGTGGCTGATTCAGGACCCTGACGCCCGACTGGAAACGACTGGAAAATGGAATCTTGAAACACGAACATGGACATCACCGAAGACATCCCTCATTGGCAAAACGGTGTCTGTCGAGGTCGCTGATCTGGAATGTGGACTGGGCAAGTCGGGACTCAGCAAACTGGTGGGTATGGCAACCTATCGAGCTGACATGGCCCAGGTCAGCGGTTGGAAAAACCTGGCGATACCGAATCCGTCGCATTACTTGATTGGATCTTTGACCGGCACCGCCAGCATCACGCGTCAGGCCGATCAGTTCAAAGGAATGGTCGACGCGCAGGTCGAAAAATTCGTCCTGGCCGGACGCGGAACCGGACAGCCAGACCAACCACAATGGGTTGCTCTGTGGAAGGAACCACAAATCAAGGTCGGCGGACAGGGGACTTATAACGTAACCGCTGACAAACTGGAGCTCGAATCGAGCCACTTTGACGTTGTGGGGCTGTCGCTGGGGGCGACGGGAAAACTCGAAAACTGTTCGACGCAAGAACGCATCGATCTGTCCGGCAACATCGATTATGACTGGGACGCGCTGGCGAACCGGTTCGGTCCTCAGGTCAATCAAGGCATTCGACTCACTGGAAAAGATCGTCGACCATTTTCATTGCACGGGTCTCTCGCCAGTCTTTCTCAATCGGCCACGACCACGCAGCAAGGTGTCGCCGCGACATCCATTTCTTTCCCGGCAACCTCGCAGCCACCGACCGACACGTCGTCGTCCATCAACGAACTGGCTGACCTGACCGGGCAGGCCGGGCTGGGTTGGACCGCCGCCAACATCTATGGCATCCAAGCCGGTGCGGGCGATGTCTCTGTTCAGCTTGATCGCAGTGTGTGCCGCTTTGCGCCGATCGATCTGACGGTGAACGACGGCAAGCTGCACACGACACCCACCATTTACCTGGACCGGAACCCCTTCACGTTAGTTCTGCTTCAGGAAAAGATGATCGATCAAGTCAGTCTGTCGCCCGAACTGTGTAACAACTGGCTGAAGTTCGTGACGCCCATGCTGGCAGGCAGTGCGCAAGTGGATGGCAAACTGGCGGTTGACCTGCGCGGTGCCTCGTTCCCCTTGACGGCCCCTAAATTCGGCAGTGCGGATGGTCTGCTGACAATTCATCACGCACAGGCAAAACCCGGCCCGCTGGCGCTGCAGATCATCAATACCGTGGAACAGATTCAATCGATGATTAGTCGGCGACAACCGCAGCCGGCGAACCAAAGCGTCTCGATGCAGATGCCCGAACAACAGATTCCGTTCAAGCTCGAGCAAGGCCGCGTCTATCATCAAGGCCTGACGCTGCTGGTGGATGATGTGACAGTTCGAACAAGCGGCTCGGTGGGCCTTGATTCGACGTTGAATATCACGGCCGAAGTCGGAGTTCGTGACGAATGGATCGGCAACAATAACGCATTGGCAGGACTCAAGGGAAAATCGATTCCCATCCAGATCGTGGGTTCGACCAGTCAACCGCAGATCGATCCCAGCACACTCCGAAATCTTGCTCAGCAACTGGGCGGTTCGGCTATCAAAGGCCTGATCCAGGACAAAGTCGGCAACGGCCTGGATCGCGTGATCGACAACGGGCTGGACAAACTCCTCAAGGGGAAAAAATAATCTCGGGACATTTGCCAAAGACGTTGCCTCCAAGGATGTCCTACGATGACGCTGAACGACGAACTGTGCACCACCTGGCGCAGTGGCGGTTCTTTTGACGCACTGATGAAACGACTGGTCGACGAGACCGCGTCGCGCGCCGCGGGCTGCTGGCGTATCGAGAATGGACATCTGGTGCTGGTCGGATTCGGAACCGTCAGCGACATGTCCGATGAAATCAGCGAGGGCTTTCAAGCAGCAACCCGTCGCGTGCGCCTGGATCAGTTGGGGCTGGGGATCGTGCGAGCCACCGTTACGAGGAAGCCCACGATCGCTCGACGCGATCCGAAACTGACAGGTCTCGATGGATCCGCCAGTTGGATCGTGCGATTCGATTGCCAAAGTTCCCTGGCGATCCCGATCGTCGATCCCCAGAACGAATCCGTCGTCGGTGCGCTGGCGGTCTCGACGACGGATTCGCTTGAAGAAAACGATGCGGTGTGGCGCACGATGTGTGATCTCGCCAACCAACTGGGCCTCGCGAATACCGAATCTCGATCCAATCCGTGATCAGGTCCCACAGAGGAAACCTTCGGCTTCACCCATCGAGGCAAAGCCGAATCAATTTGCCTTTCCTCTTCCAACGGGGGATGATGCGTTCATCGAATTCCGTTTGATGCATGCCAGCCTGAATTCACAGGGTTTGGTCGAACTTCAACGCCACAAGTCTGAGCAACAAGTACCGACGGACGTTGAACAAGTCTTGTAAGGGCGATGCCATGTCTGCAGATCAGAACGTGATGATCCATCAGATGCACCTTGTCGGTCTGGACGACATCCGCAAACGGTCCGGGTGGTTTCTGGGTCTGGGCGCGATCTTGATCGTGCTGGGCCTGATTGCGCTGGGTTCTTCGATGGTGTTGACGCTGACCACGATGGTCTTCATCGGTTGGCTGATGCTGCTGGCGGGCGTGCTGCAAACGGTTCACGCCTTCACATGCAAATCCTGGGGCGGCTTCTTCATCGATCTGTTTGCCGGAGCCTTTAACGCGGTGCTGGGGATTCTGATCATCGGACATCCCGGTGCCACGGCCGTCGCGCTGACATTGATGATCGCCATGTCACTGATCATCAGCGGCATCTTTCGGATTGCGGTTGCGTTGTCGGTCCGCTTTCCAAACAGGAACTGGTTGTTGCTGCACGGAGCTATCAATCTGTTACTCGGCTTCGCAATCCTGCAGGAATGGCCGTCATCAGGTTTGTGGGTGATCGGAACATTCATCGGCGTCGACATTGTTTTCAATGGCTGGTCGCTGGTGATGCTCGCGCTGGCCATCCGCCATGCACCCACAACGCAGGCGTGACCCGTGGATCATGTGGGATCCACAAGGTAGGGGTGCCACAACCTTTGGAGTCCTCGACAAAGTCGTGTCTTTTCCAACCGTTCACATTCGAGGCAGCTCAATCGTTTCCTCGGCAAGAAATGATTTGAACGCAAAGTCGCAAAGATACCAGGACGCAAAGAGCTGACGGTTGCAGATCCACATCCCTTCGCGTCTTTGCCCCTTGCGTCGCTGCGTTGAGATTCCTGATCTCGAAACGATCCAGTGACTGCGCCCGCCAGCGGTTCCACTATTTGCGCTCGATTTGTTCAGAAACTCGGAATCTGTTTGAAAATCTGAATTCCAACCGGTCAGACTACTGTGCGCGATGTCAGGCACCGAGGAGTGGTGCAGCGATCGAATTAGTCAGGAGGAACGGCCGATGTCCAGTGAAACAAGTCAGGACGCCATTCGAGATCTGGCATACCACAAATGGGAACAGGCAGGATGCCCCGACGGTGACGGAGTCCGCTTCTGGCTGGAAGCCGAGCATGATCTGCTCGCCAATCCATCCATCCCAACCAACACCAACCTCGACGCCACGATCGAAGAGTTGGAAGCCTCGTTTCCAGAAAACGATGGCCCTCCGCTCAAACTGGCAAAAGCCGGCGGCTCATCGCGAAAGCGAGCAGGCTGAGTAGCCTGCTGTTGTAAGGACTAATCAGTCAAAGTCGGCACTCTGCCGCCTGCCGGAGACGGTTCGCACGCAATCTGGCGAATCGCATGGTCGAAGGACGCTCTAGCAACGAGCCACCGCGCCGAAACTCTCGTTCCGATAGGACAGAAAAGCCCCGAAACTTTCAGGACGTCGCGGTACCGTCCGTGTAAAGAAGGAACCGATTGACTCAGAATTCCGATGGTGTCGAGGTCTGGTACTTTACGTGTCCCCACGTAGTACGTCCGTTGAGCCATTGAGTTAGAATTCGCAGACGTTTGGCGCGTTACGGCAATTACCGACTCCGAGGACAAGTGATCTTCCCATGACCGCTTTCCAACGAGTCTCATTATTCCTTTTTGCCGTTGTGCTCATTTGTAACGGAATCTTCGTTCTCCTTGCGGTGCTGATGGTGCTAATCGCCGGCGCGG